>Ga0073928_10010651_pt1 | contig 10896 bp, 11 predicted proteins | sample PaiPotPPA55metaG_FD_76969 | JGI IMG/M metagenome (GOLD analysis project Ga0073928, IMG submission 76969) | Iron sulfur acid spring bacterial and archeal communities from Banff, Canada, to study Microbial Dark Matter (Phase II) - Paint Pots PPA... ...
ATCTGGGAGCACCGGTTGGAACTGAATATTTCCGAGAGCGGCGTGCTGCCGATGACGACGGAGGAGCTGCTGGCGGACCCCGACGAATTGCAACGGCTGATGGATGTGCCGCTGATATACCCGCCGACACAGGGCGGCGAGGAACTGCGGGCGGGGATTGCGTCGATGTACAACGGGGCGAGCGCGGGGAACGTGCTGGCAACGACGGGCTGCGCGGAAGCGAATTTTCTTACGGTGATGTCGCTGCTGGAACCAGGCGACGAAGTGGTTTGCATGCAGCCGAATTACATGCAGGTGCCGGGGATGGCGCGCGCGCTGGGAGCGACGGTGAAGCCGCTGTGGCTGCGCGAGGAATTGCGTTGGGCGCCGGACCTGGACGAGCTGCAGCGGCTGCTGACGCCGCGGACAAAACTGGTGGCCATCTGCAACCCGAACAACCCGACGGGCGCGGTCCTGGGCGAAGAAGCGCTGGAGCGGATCTGCGCCGAGGCAGCGCGCGTGGGAGCGTGGGTGCTGGCGGACGAAGTCTATCGCGGCGCCGAATTCGACGGCGCGATGACGCCGAGCTTCTGGGGCCGCTACGAGCGGGTGCTGTGCACCGGCGGGCTTTCGAAGGCGTACGGGCTGCCCGGGCTGCGCACGGGCTGGGTGGTGGCGCCGGAGAAAATGGTCGAAAAGCTGTGGAGCAACAAGGACTACACGACGATCGGGGCGACGCTGCTCTCCGACCGGCTGGCGGCGGCGGCGCTGGAACCGGCGCGGCGCGCCCGAATCTTCGAGCGAACGCGGCGCATCCTGCGGCAGAATTATCCGGTGGTGCGCGACTGGGTGAAGAGACACGGCGCAGGATTGCGGCACATCGCGCCGGCGGCGGGCGCAATCGCGTGGGTGGGCTATGAGTGGAAGCGGCCATCGGCGGAACTCGCGGAGGAGATGCGCGCCCACAAGGGAGTGTTGATCGTTCCGGGCATGCAATTTGAAATGGAATCGTATTTGCGGATTGGATTCGGGTACGATGCCGGGCACCTCGAGCGGGCGCTCGGGCGGCTGGATGAAATGACGGCAGTGGCCGCGAGCGCTTGAACGGGTGGACGGCAGAATCACCGGGAAGGGTTTGAAGGGAGGGGAATTCATGGTTGTTGGCGTGCCGCGAGAGTTGTATCCGGGGGAGGAGCGCGTGGCGCTGGTTCCCGCGGTGATCCCCGGGCTGATGAAAGCGGGCCTCGAAGTTGTGGTGGAAGCGGGAGCGGGGATAACAGCGGGTTATCCGGATGCGGGGTACACGGCCAAGGGCGCGAAGATTGTCGCGGGGCGCGTGGAGGTGTTCCGCGCAGCGGATATTATCGTGCAAGTGCTCTGCCACGGCTCGAATGACAAGACGGGCAAGGCGGATCTTCCGCTGTTCCGGCGCGACCAGGTGCTGATCGGGTTTCTGAGGCCGCTGGGAAGCCTGGAAGCGATTCAGGAAACGGCGGCGACCGGCGTGACGGCATTTTCCGTGGAGCTGATGCCGCGGACGACGCGGGCGCAGAGCATGGATGCGCTGTCGTCGATGGGAACCATCTGCGGGTATAAAGCGGTGCTGATTGCGGCCGACACGCTGCCGCGGCTGCTGCCCATGCTGACGACCGCGGCGGGAACGATCACGCCGGGACGTGTGCTGATCATCGGGGCGGGCGTCGCGGGGCTGCAGGCAATCGCGACGGCGCGCCGGCTGGGCGCGGTGACTTCCGCGTACGATCTGCGACCGGCGGCCAAAGAGCAGGTGCAGAGCCTGGGAGGGCGATTTGTGGAATTGCCGATCGAGGCGAAGGACGCGGAGGACGCGGGCGGCTATGCCCGGGCGCAGGATGAGACGTTTTACGCGAAGCAGCGCGAGCTGCTGGGCCGGGTGGTGGCGGAGAGCGACGTGGTGATCACGGCGGCGGTAATTCCCGGCAAGAAGTCGCCGGTGCTGGTGACGAAGGAAATGGTGATGAGCATGGCGCCGGGGTCGGTGATTCTGGACCTGGCCGCGGAGCGCGGGGGAAACTGCGAGCTGACCAAGACCGGGGAGAAGATAACGGAGCACGGGGTGACGATCATCGGCTGGTTCAACCTGGCGAGCCGGGTGCCGTACCACGCGAGCCAAATGTACGCGCACAACATCACGGCATTCATTCAGCACATGGTGCAAGCAGGAAAACTCAAGCTGAATATGGATGATGAGATCATTCGGAGCACGATGGTGACCCGCGGGGGAGAAGTGGTGAACGGCCGGGTGCGGGAGTTCTTCGCGCTGCCGGCGCTGGCGGGTGTGGTGAAGGAGGAAAGAAAAGGATGAACGCGGACCTGCTTAGCAATCTTTACGTCTTCATTCTGGCGGGATTCATCGGATTCGAAGTGATCCGGCGGATTACGCCGCTGCTGCACACGCCGCTGATGTCGCTGACGAACGCGCTGGATGCGATCGCGGTGGTGGGGGCGATCATCATGGCCGGAGAGCACAAGACCACGCTCTCAACGGTGCTGGGAACGATCGCGATCGTTGCGGCAACGAGCAACGTGGTGGGCGGCTTTATGATCACGGACCGCATGCTGAAAATGTTCAAAACGAGCCCGACCAAGAAACCATGACCCCGCCCGGCACGGAACACATCATCGAGCTGACCTACCTGGTCGCCACCGCGCTCTTCATCCTTTCGCTGAAATGGATGAATTCACCGAAGACGGCGAGGCACGGCGTTTGGGCGGCCGAGGTGGGAATGCTGCTGGCAATCGCCGGGACGCTGCTGAACCGCGGCATCGTGGACTACAGGATGGTGGCGATCGCGCTGGTGTTGGGCTCGATCATCGGCGTCCCGCTGGGGCTGGTGCACATGACGGCGGTCCCGCAGCGAACCGCGCTGAGCCATGCCTTTGGCGCGCTGTGCGTGACGCTGGTCGGGACGGCGGAATTTTATCTGCGGACGCCGGATGTTCCGCGGTTCGTGATGGCGGTGCTGTCCATGGAAGTGATTTTGGGGTCGCTGACGTTTACCGGGAGCCTGATGGCCGCCGGAAAGCTGCAGGAAATTTTGCCGCAGCGCCCGATCACGTATAAAGGGCAGAACCTGGTAAACCTGTCGCTGCTGGCAGTGGCGATCGGAGTGGCGGGCTACCTGGTCCTTCATCCGGGGCAAACGCATCTCTTTCCTGTCATATTGGCGATTCCACTTGTGTTTGGCGTGCTGATGATCATTCCCATCGGCGGGGCGGATATGCCGACGGTGATTTCGCTGCTGAACTCCTACGCGGGCCTGTCGGCGGCGGCGATGGGGTTTGTTCTGGACAGCAAGCTCTTGATCATCGCCGGAGCGCTGGACGGGGCTTCCGGTTTCATTCTCTCGGTGAACATGTCGAAGGCCATGAACCGGTCGTTTTCGAATGTGCTGTTCGGGGCGTTCGGGCAGGAGCAGGTGAGCGTCAAAGGCGAGCAAGAAGCGCGGCCGGTGCGGAGCGCGACGGCGGAAGAGGCGGCGGCAATTCTTGCGGCGGCAAACAAGGTAGTGATCGTGCCGGGGTACGGGATGGCGGTGGCGCAGGCGCAGCACAAGGTGCGCGAGCTCTACGATGCACTGACCAAGAAGGGCGTGGACGTACGATTCGGGATTCATCCCGTGGCGGGGCGGATGCCGGGACACATGAACGTGCTGCTGGCGGAAGCGGATATTCCGTACGACCGGCTGATGGATATGGACGAAGTGAACGGCGACTTTCCGCAAACGGACGTCGCGCTGGTGATCGGCGCGAACGACGTGACGAATCCGGCGGCGCGCAGCGACCAGGGAAGCCCGATCTACGGAATGCCGATCCTGGATGTGGACAAGGCGCGCACGGTGATGGTGATCAAGCGCAGCATGAGCCCGGGATTCGCGGGAATCGACAACCCGCTCTACTATCTCGACAAGACGCTGATGCTTTTCGGGGATGCAAAGGCATTTGTGGGAGCGATCGTGCGCGAGCTGGCCGGAGGCGGGCACAACTAAACCGCCCCCCGGTGACAAACAAAGCGCCGGCGTGATCTTGCGGGGCCCAGCGCCTTAACGAATTATCCCATTCACTTCGACAAGCGAAAATCCGCCGAGACTTCCGTCAGTACCTCTACAGGCTTAGAGTCAGTTGGTAACGGCGTTGGCGACTCGCTTGGCCGACGATGTTGCTCGACGCAGGCTTCTTTTTCCTTTGCGAACCGCTAAGGCAGCGTTTCCAGTCTTACGCGCGACCCTTTTGCTCTTCCGCTCTTTGGTGTGCGCGACGCTGCTTCCGGTCAGAACTCTTTGTGCCTCACCGGCCTTTCTAGCGATCGTGCCCAACGTTGATCCGATCGACTCCGCCACACTGACCAAAAGCGCTCCGTTCTTGGTGCGGCGTTTATCTTTTCGTGCTTTCATTTTGACAGCTCCTTTGCCGAAAAATATAAGTTGGCGGAGAAGTGATCGCCCTAGAGTTTAACGCGGCCGCTTCGGTCGCGGTGCGTGGGTCCAAGCTCCGGAATTTCGCGGCCTCGTGGACACGGTGAGCTACTTTCTGGCGATCTTACGTCCTCTTCGCTTGATTGTAGGCGCTATCGCCGGCCTCAATTGCCTGATCTACGTGGTCTTTTGCCAGATCCACGAATCGTTGTGCTTTCTGTTTTAGATCTCTGGCTTTGCTGCGGGCTTGATCAAACCCGTCGCTTATACTTTCAGAAATATCATCCCGGAGTTCTTCTCCTGCTTTGGGTGCAAAAAGCAAAGCGGCCGCTGCACCTACTCCCACCCCTAAGGCAAAGGTTAAAACCGTTCCTCGTCTATTATGATTTTCAGCCATTTGTGAGTCTCCTAAACCGAGAAATATGAACATTCGAAAATACAGTAGCTACCATAGAGCGACTTCGGGCCTCCTGCCATACGAGGAAACACGTAGTGGACGACAATTATGCGTGTAGTGCGTCCAGGGTGTTTCACGTTGCCATAAAAATGGTCCCAGTTTCGATTGAACATAAACGATCTATGGTGCAATACCTTGAAAACCCCACTTTCACAACTGACGTTGGTTCACTCGTTGGTAAAAACGATCCGGCCGCCCTCATTTGTCTGCCGGTATATGGGGCGCAGCAGGATGGATTGTGGCTCGCACGTGGTTGCGGGCAGAACCTTCGCCGACAGACGGCAGGCTGCTGCTTCAACATCCGCGAGTTTTATCGCATCCGGCGAACCTAGAGACAGCTCCTGTTCTTTTCCGGGGAGATCGCCATTCAGATACGCGTCAATGTTACTTTCGATGTCCGCGGGAAAGACGGGCACCGGGCCGGCCAACTTGTCCTGATAGACCTTCAGCATGATTTCCCGGAATACGGGAAGCGCAGCCAGAGCGCCGGTTTCCCTCGCGCCCAACGAGCGGTTGTCATCAAAGCCGATGCGCACGGCCACGGTGATTCCGTTGGGCCCAAACGTGGACCCCACAAATAGGGCATCGCGGTAGCTGTTCGTCGTACCGGTCTTGCCCATCACTGGAATGGGGAAGGCATGCGAATCAAGCGCGTGGGCGGTGCCGGAGGGGATGCGCACGACCCCGCGCAGCCCTTCCTGAATCATGGACAATGCAAAACTGTTGTCGTTCGCACAGCAGGGCCATTGGTAGCTATAGACGACATCTCCGCGCACATGCTGAATCTTGTCGATGATGTGCGGTTCTCCAGGCATTCCGCCAGCCATCAGCCGATAGGCGTTTGCGAGCTCCAGCAGCGTGACTTCGGATGCTCCCAGAGCGGTGGTGACGTAGGGCTGTAACCGCGTGCGGATGCCCACGTCCTGCGCGGTTCGCAGGACAGAGTCAATTCCGATCTGTTTGGCAATCCATATGGCCGCAGCGTTTCTCGATTCGGCGAGAGCCTGGCGTGCGGGTATCATGCCTTTGAATTGGTTGTCAAAATTGGCGATCCATTTGACCGTTCGGCCGTTGGCACCGGGCACCGAGATGGGTTCGTCGGGCACGGATGTATCGAGGTCGAGAGTGCCCCGACGAAAAGCCGCCAAATAAACAAAGGGCTTCATCGCCGAGCCTGGCTGGCGCTTCGATTGAGTTGCGCGATTGTAATCGCTATAGGTGTTGCTGCGGCCGTTGTACACCTCGCGGCCACCAGTCTCCGCCAGGATAGCGGAATCAATATTCCGGAGGACGACCACGGAGCCTTGAATCAGGCCCTCGGTGTGGGGGTGGCGTTTCTCATAAACCTTCAAGCCACTCTCCAGCGCTGCGTTCGCAATGTCCTGGATGCGGTGGTCAACGGTGGAATAAACCTGGATGCGGCCTTCAAGGAGCTGGTCAATCCCGAGCTCGGAACCGTGGTTGGGAGCGAGCCGTTGGAGCTCCTCAAGGGCGGTTTCCACCGCGGCGGGGGCTTCGACGACCGGTTCAATGGAATGAGCGGCCAAACGAATGGGCGCGAGCTTGAGGCGCTGGGCCACTTCGGCAGGAAGGAAGTGGTTCGTGACCATGAGAGCCAGAATTTGATTTCTCCGGTGCAGGGGTTTTTGAATATCGTCCGCAGTGGGAGCGTATTCGCCGGGCGACTTGGGGATGCCGGCCAGCAGCGCGGCCTTGTCAGCGTCATCCACAGTGAAAGTCTCAAGAGGCTGATGAAAGTAATAATCCGAGGCTGCGGCGAAGCCATACCGGCCATTCCCCAAGTAGACGAAGCTGGCATAACGCGCAAAGATCTCTTCCTTGGCGCGGCGTTTCGATCCGTACTGCTTCCGCATCTCGCCCTCGATCCACAAGGAGAGACGGATTTCCTCAATCTTCAGGAGGAGTTTGTTTGTGCCCGGCACCCCGATGACGAAAGCCAAAACGTGCGGAAGGACGCCATCATGCTGAAGCGAGCGGCTGCTTTTTGTGCTGCAGAGTTTTTGCAGAAAGTAGCCGCGCACGAGCTGCTGCGTGATGGTCGAGCCTCCCTGTGGAAACACGGGGGGACGCAGGGAGGCGTCTTCACTGCCGAAGGGAGAGAAATGGGCGACCAGGGCTCGAATGTTCGTCTTGGCGAGCAGACGAAGGAAGACGGAATAGTCCACACCGGAATGCGAGAAAAAGTTTTCATCCTCGGCTGAGAGCACGGCGTCGCGCATGACGTCCGGAATTTGGTCATAGCGAACGATGTCCCGGCGCTCGCGACCCAATTCGACGAGGATGTGGCCATTCGCGTCGTAAACGTGGCCCATCGTGGGAGGCTCAAAGCGGATAAAGCCGTCCAAGTCGGGAAGGTCCGCACGATTGAAGTTAACGTAGAAAGCCGTGCCTATCGCGAAGGCCACCGGGAGCAAAACGATTCCAGCGAGGATCCGGAAAGCAACACGGGCCGTGCGATTGTTTCGCACAGCAACAAATGCCTTGTGAAATCGCGCCGGGAACCGTCGAATGAAATCGTGAGTATTCAGCATGCGGTCTGCCAAGACCAAAGGGCGCGATGACTTTCCGGTGGTTCCATTCCGCGCACACTTTACAAATGGCTTGTGACCCGGGCGGCTAGACCGTCAGATCGAGCAAGGAAATCTCTTCGATGTGGGCCACTTGCGAAAATCGCGGCCACACCACCTCAGGCTGGATCAAGCCCTCCCCAAGTCCACCGGCCTTTTATGCGGTGGCGCTTCTGCCCCTCAACAGGTGGAGGATGAGGAGCACGATTCCCACGAGGAGGACGATGTGAATGAATCCAGTGGTGACGTGAAATGCGAAAAACCCGAGTAGCCAGAGAACGATCAAGATTGCTGCGATTATCCCAAGCATGTTTTCATCTCCTTGCTTCTCAGCGCGCGAGGCAGAAGTACTGCTCCGGCGCAGTGCGCTGATGTCTAATTCGGCGACATCATTTGGCACGCGGTGATATTAAGAGGACCGAAGGCAGATATCTGTTCATTACGGCACAGTCGCACATTTGGATTCGATCCCGCCCGGCTTCCGTCAGCACCGACCAAGATTTTAGAAGTGTCTCTATGTGTACAGATGTCCGGCGCCGTCTCTCTTAACATGGTGCCTCCGAGGAGCACGAACGCAGGAGGCTACAAAATGAAATCCGGCACAGAAAATGAAGTCGAAGGACAGGTTCACGAAGTGAAAGGCACGATCAAGGAAAAAGTCGGCCAACTGACGAACGATCCCGACCTGGAAGGCGCAGGCATCGGCGAAAAGATAGCCGGGAAGGTCCAGAAGAAAATCGGGCAGGTGGAAAGAGCCGTCGAAAAATCGTAAGGCCGCTACAGCTTCGCCCGACCATTTGCGAGTAACTCTTAGACTTGGGCCAAGAAATCTGAGGAAGAGGAGGGGTTATGAACCTATCGGCGTTAAGCACGACACAAATAGCTATCGTCATCGCAATCGCCGTCGCAGTAGTGATCGCAGGCATCGCCATTTGGGTTTCGGTTCGTAAACATCGCACGACGAAACTACGCACCCAGTTTGGTGGGGCGGAATATACCCGCGCGGTGAAAGAAGGCGGGGGCCGACGTCAAGCAGAGGCAGCGCTCAACGAGCGTGCCGAACGAGTGGAAGGATTGCACATCCGCCCGCTCGCTCCGGCCGATCGTACGCGGTTTGTCGAGGCGTGGAGCAGAGTTCAAGCACGGTTTGTTGACGGCCCGGGCGGTGCAGTAACGGATGCCGACCAGCTTTTGGGCGACGTGATGTCCACGCGCGGTTATCCGGTAAGCGACTTTGAACAGCGTGCGGCGGACATCTCGGTGGATCACCCATTGGTTCTCGAAAACTACCGTGCAGCGCATCAAAGCGCGCTTCTTCAAACGAAGGGGCAGGCCAGCACCGAAGACCTGCGCCAAGCCATGATCCATTACCGGACGCTCTTTGAGGAGTTGGTCCGCGAGCCGGAGTCGGCGGCAGCGGCGCGTGCCTAGGACGCGCAACTGTTTCACATGGTAACTAAGATGGGGTTTTGATTTTGCGTTATCGATTCGAAATCAGGAGAAAACAATGACCACTGAAAAAGCCGAGAAGTGTGCACATCCAATTTGTTCATGCGTGCCAACGTCGGGCAAGTACTGCAGCGTCGAATGTGAGGCAATGGAAAAGACACCGGACATCGATTGTCTGTGCCGGCACAACGGCTGCAAAGGCGAAACGCACTAGCCAGCTGCTTTATTGTCTTTTGAGAACCACCCCGAATTCATTAAAGGAGAAATATGAAAACGTTCAGATTGTCAGTAGCCATGCTCGCACTGCTTGCCGCCGGGACTCTGGCGGGATGCTCAGGGACGGCCGCGAAGTCACCGGATGTCTCCGACAGTATTCGCAAGTCGCTGGATCAAGCAGGCTTGAAAGACGTCTCCGTCAGTCAGGATCGTGACAAGGGAATCGTGACCCTGAGCGGAAAGGTGACAAGTGACGGCGACAAGACGCAGGCCGAGACGCTTGCCAAGTCGCTGGCGGGCACCCAGGTGGTCGCGGATCAGATTGCCGTGATTCCCGTGGGGCTGGAAAGCGAAGCAAAGGCCGTGAACTCGGATCTGGACGACGGTATTGAAAAGAATCTTGACGCCGCCCTGATTCAAAACAAGCTGCATGACAGCGTGAAGTATACGGTGAAGAGCCGTGTAGTCACGCTGACAGGAGAAGTGAACTCGGAAAACAAGCGCACGCGCGCGGCGCAGATTGCCACGGGAGTGCCAAACGTCCTGCAAGTGGTGAATGACCTGCAGGTGAAAGACCAAAAGGCCAGTTCATCACAATAGGGCTGCGGAGATGATCCGCCGCGGAGAACGGAGAGCAGCCGAATTGAGGCCGCTCTCCCGCAAGAGAGCAGTCTAGAAGCTCCTTCCAATGCTTTTTGTCCTTCGTTACAGGCCAGTGACGCATGATGTCTCATCCGAGGCGGAAGCATGGCGAAGAAGCTGATTGTCTACGATCTGGATGGCACGCTCGCCGAAAGCAAATCATCTCTGGATGACGAAATGTCCGGGTTGCTGCATGACCTTCTTGGCATCGTCAAGGTGGCAGTGATTTCCGGAGGCGATTGGCCACAGTTTGAAAAGCAACTTCTCTCCAATCTTCCACAAGACGAACGCTTGGCGAATCTATCCCTTCTTCCTACGTCTGGAACAAAGTTTTTTCAATACGCAGAGGGGTGGAAAAACATCTATTCAGAAGATCTCACCGCGGATGAAAAGGAGAAAATCATCAGTTCCATAAAGAAGGCGGCCGAAATGGCGGGCTTCCAGGCCGAAAAGGTCTGGGGAGAGGTAATTGAAGACCGAGGAAGCCAGATAACATTCTCCGCATTGGGTCAGCAGGCCCCCCTGGCAGAGAAGGACAAATGGGATCCCGATTTCACCAAGCGGAAGAAGATCAAGGCAATTCTTGACACTCTTATTCCCGAGTTTTCCGTTCGAATGGGTGGCGCCACGTCCATTGACGTCACTAGACCCGGCATCGACAAAGCCTATGGGATCGGAAAACTGAGGGACGTCTTGAGTATCTCATTGGAGGAAATGGTTTTCATTGGCGATGCGTTGTTCGAAGGAGGGAACGACTATGCGGTTGAAGAGGCGCATGTTGTTTCTATCTCCGTGCGAGGCCCGCATGAGACGAAACTGGTTACGGAAACAATCATGGCCTGTTTGAATCGGACTGCCTGAGGGGTTAGCTGCGCTAGTGAAATGAGCTTACTAGAGCAGGAATTCGCGGGTCTGCCCCAATTCGCACATAAGTTGACATGTTTCTTTTCGCACAGACGGGCAGGTTTGAATGCTTTAGTCTATTTAAGGCATTAAATCATTTGACTCATCCACTAGGAAAAGGCAGGATGAGCATGGCGGGGGTGTGCGATGACCCCCGGCCAAAGTGCATTTAGCATTGTGGCCGAGATGCTTCGTATGAACGCGGACG
>Ga0073928_10010652_pt1 | contig 10896 bp, 13 predicted proteins | sample PaiPotPPA55metaG_FD_76969 | JGI IMG/M metagenome (GOLD analysis project Ga0073928, IMG submission 76969) | Iron sulfur acid spring bacterial and archeal communities from Banff, Canada, to study Microbial Dark Matter (Phase II) - Paint Pots PPA... ...
CCAACTCAGAGCCATCTATCTCTCTGGGGACTTCGACCGCTACTGGGAATTCCACATCGCACAGGATCAACGACGTCTATACCCCGATGCCTGGAGCGTCGTTCCAAAGTAGCCACACCCATTCGATTTCGCGATTTCGGACTGGCGATCCGGAGGCCTCAACGTCCCATCGGTTGCCAGGCTGCACAAGCTCGGAACGTTCTCGAAAGCCCGTATCTTGCGCACACTCGGGAGATTATCGACAATTGACTTGGCCGGGTTCACCAATCGCCTATGCAGTATTTACTGTTACGAGAAACCGTGACACCTCGACGAGACTCCCGTTATTCATGGACACCGCCTGCCTTAGCCGCCAAATTGGCCAGCTTGTTCAAGCCGTCTATATAAGCTTTGGCGCTGGCTTCGATGACATCCGTTGAAGCACCGCGCCCGACTACTTTCAGCCCGCCTTCCGCAAGTTGCGCTGTGACTTCGCCTAGCGCCTCGGTGCCGCTGGTCACCGCGCGGATTTCGTAGCGGACTAACGTAGCCGCGCTCTGAGTGACCGCCGAAATTGCCTTGCAGGCCGCATCCACCGGGCCGTCGCCGATCGCCGCACCTTCCCGGATCTCACCGCGTACGCGCAGCCTTACAGTAGCTGTAGGAATGGCCGAAGTACCGCTATAAATATGCAGATACTCAAGCTGGTAAGTCTCCGGCGCCGGATGGATCTCATCGTGTAAGATAGCCACCAGGTCTTCGTCGAACACTTCCTGCTTTTTGTCCGCCACCGCCAGGAATCGCAGATAAGCCTGATCCAACTCCGGCTGCGACAGGGAGTAGCCGAGCTTCTCCAGGCGGTCGCGCAGCCCGTGGCGTCCAGTGCGGGCTGTCAGCACTACGCGGCTCTCGCTAATGCCCACGTCTTCGGGCCGCATGATTTCGTAAGTCTCGCGCTCCTTGAGAAATCCATCCACGTGGATTCCCGAGCTGTGCGAAAACGCGTTGCTGCCCACCACTGCTTTATTCGCCGGCACCGGCATACCGAGCATATCGGAAACCAGCCGGCTGGTACGGTAGAACTCGCGCGCGTCAATCGCGGTGTCGAGCCCGAAATAATCGCGGCGCGTCCGCAGCGCCATCACCACTTCTTCAAGCGCCGCATTGCCGGCGCGCTCGCCGATTCCGTTGATGGTACACTCCACTTGGCGCGCGCCATTCCACACGCCGCACAGCGTGTTGGCCACTGCCAGTCCCAGATCGTCGTGGCAGTGTACGCTGATCGCCGCGCGCCCGATGTTCGGCACGTTCTCGCGAACCGAGCGGATCAGCTCGCCATACTGCTCCGGCACCGTGTAACCGGTGGTATCCGGAATATTCACGACCGTAGCTCCGGCTTCGATGGCCGCCTGCAGCATTTCAAATAGAAACCGCGGCTCGGCGCGTCCGGCATCTTCGGCGTAGAACTCCACATCGTCGACGAAGCTACGCGCCAGCTTCACGGCTTCCCCCGCCATTGCCAGCATGGTGGCGCGCTTTTCCGCCAGGTCGCGCCCGTAGCGCTCATCCTTGAACTTACCCAGGATGTGTATGTCGGAGACGCCGATGCCGGTGTGGATGCGGGGCCGTTTGGCCTTGGCGAGCGCTTTGCCGCAAGCTTCGATGTCGCCCGGCAGCGCGCGCGACAACGCGCAAATGACCGGACCCTCCATCTCCCGCGCAATGAGTTGCACAGCGTCGAAGTCTTCCGGCGACGAGGCCGGATATCCGGCTTCGATGATATCCACGCGCAAGCGAGCCAGTTGCCGCGCGATCATGAGCTTCTCGCGGCTGCCGAGGCGTGTGCCGGCGGCCTGTTCGCCGTCGCGAAGGGTAGTGTCGAATACTGCTACAGTACCGGACATAGGATCATCACTCCTATGTACGATGCTAGCAATTCTACCGGCGCCGGCGGTAGAGAACGAAGGTCGCCACTAAGCCGGCCGCCAGCAGGCTCACGGTCGCCGGTTCTGGTACTCCACTTGGCGGACTCCCAATGTAAGTCGTACCAGTAATGCCAAGAGTTCCGGACGAAGCCTGCGATGTACCAATGAGCTGAAAGAACAAGTTACTGTCCGGCTGGCTAACATTGGCGCTAAAATTCTGAATTCCTGTACCATGCAATGTCCCATCCGGCAGCAGTAACGTGGCGGTTACTTCGGGATCAAAAGGGATATTCACAACACTGAAAGCCAGTGTCATCGTATCCGGACCCGACAATGGATCCGTTAGCGTCAGAGTGGCATAGTACCCGGTGAGATTCAAACTGCCGACGATAACGTTCAGGTCCACAGGCACGTTGTAGGTGGCGGAGTCGCTTGAGACACTAATGGGCACGGCATTTTGATTGATGGATCCCGTGAGAGTGAACGAATCTCCATTCAAACCCAAGGGATCAATGCCGTCCAGCAGCGGGCCAAGCGTGCCCGTTGCCCCGAAATTCACTGTACCCGCGTACATCGGTATGGACACAGCGATAAATAACAGTAAGGCGATTCCTGGTCGTATATTCATAAGCTTCATGCGCGGTTCTCCGTGATGCTTGATTTCATGTTGAACTGAGAACCGGCGGATGTCAACGAAGCGAGTACTAAGGCCCGATGCTACCATTGCTGTATGTGGGCTGTGCCGGCCGCATTCGGCCGCTGGACGCGCCGCGCTTTCCTGCTGTCGGGCCTGGCATCCTGGGCGTTCACCGAACAGAAGGAGAAAGGAGCGCTGATTGCACCCGCTTGGCGGCGCTACGCCGATCCGGCGACCGATCTGGAAGTGTACCGCCTGACCGACTCGGCCTATTCCAGTTGGCTGCCGGCCTATTACTCGCGCGCGCTTTCGCGTCACGGCGGATTTGTCCTCTACACCAGCGATCGTACCGGTGCGCCGCAGGCCTACCGCATGGATCTGCACACCGGCGAAGCGCACCAGTTGACTGAAGGCGCGCACGTGGATCCCGCATCACTTGCCTTGCTGCCGGATGAGCGCAGCTTTTGCTATTTCGACGGGCCCTCGCTCCGCCAGGTGAACCTGCTGACCTTACGCGTGCGCGAGATCTACGAAGTGCCCGAAGGTTGGGAGCGTTGCGCGGGCTCCAGCATTTCGCCCGATGGCGTTTCCGCGCTGTTTGGCGAAGGGCGCGGGGAGGGTTCCCGGCTGCGCATCGTCGCCTTGCGCACGGGCGCCGCACGTACGGTTGCGGAAGCGCCGTGGCGTTTGTCGCATCCGCAAGCGCGCCCGCATCGCGCGCAGGCGCTCTACTGCCAGGGCGATCAGGCGCTCTGGGTGGTCAACAACGATGGAGTCAACAACCGTAAACTGCCGCTAGCCGCCGGGCGCATCGGCCCGGCGCGCTGGTCGCCCGAAGGACAAACGGTACTATACCTGAATTTTCCGGACGACCCGGCACAACTCCACACCATCCGCGAGTGCCTGCCCGACCAAAGCAGCGATTCCCTGGTCGCCCGCACCAGCCAGTTCGCGCACTTCGGCTGCAATAGCAACAACTCGGTTTTTGTGGGCGCCAGCCAGAATCGGGCGTCGCCTTACGTGCTGCTGCTGCTTCGTATCGCGCGCCGCGAGTTTACGCTGTGCGAGCATCGCGCCAGTGATCCGGCCAAGGTCGCGCCGATTTTCTCCGCCGACAGCCAGTTCGTGTTCTTCGAAAGCGATCGCGATGGCAAGCCTGCGATATATCGCGTGCATGTCGAGCGGCTCGTGGAAAAAACGGAAATGGAATAGCGCGGAGGGTCTTCAGGTAATATCAGGCGCGCCGCGGGAGGTACCATCGGCCGCCCCCGAAGGGACTGAGCCGCGTGAAGGAGTTCAACCGCGGCGCAGGAGCCGAGACGGTTCCGGGAGCATCCTGAATCCAGCGTGGGTTGTACTCCAGGCCCTTCCCGACTTCAGACCACCGACAAACCATATGGCCGGTCTCAGTTCGCCAGGACATGCTCATCGCGCCATCCTCCATCCACACCCAGCATACCGCAGCCTGCCGTCCACTCCAAGCGAGGCAACGCCGCCATCAACCGTGCCGTGTACGGATGCGACGGGCATCGAAAAACCTGCTCGGTCGCGCCTGTTTCCACGATCTCGCCGGCGTGCAGGATCGCCACGCGGTGGCACAAGGCCGCCATCGAAAGCAGATCGTGCGAGATGTACAGGATGCCAATTCCCAGCTCGCGGTTGAGCCGCGCAAACAGCGCCAGGATCTCCGATTGCGTGATCAGATCGAGCGCGCTGGTCGGCTCGTCGGCGATCACCAGCGAGGGCTGATGCAGCAGCGCCATCGCGATCAACACGCGCTGTGCCAACCCGACGCTTAACTCGCGCGGATAGCGGCGCAGAAAAGCCGCGTCCGACGGCAGGCTGACGCTCTCGAGCATTTCGCGGATGCGCGGCAAGCCATCACCGGCCGCATGCACGCGCCAAGCCTCGGCAAGCTGCCGGCCCAGCCGCAACGCCGGATTGAGCGCGGCAATCGGACTCTGCGGCACCAGCGCGATCTGCCGGCCGCGGATGCGCCGCATCTCGCGCTCCGAACAGGCGAGCAGCTCTTGCCCGCGGAACCGCACCGTGCCGCGTGCCGCCCCGCCCCGGCCGCGCAGCAGGTTCAGCACCGCCAGCGCGATGGTGCTCTTGCCCGCGCCGCTTTGCCCGGCCAGCCCCAGGATCTCGCCCGGCTGCATCTCGATCGCAACGTCGCGCAGCACGCCGCGCTTGCCCTGGTAGTCCGCCGAAATCCGGATTTCGAGCAGCGGCGTCATGGCGCGAGAGTCAGCCGCTCGACGTTCCAAAACGTCTGCGGCCGCAAGACCGACGGCTGCACGTTCTTCAGCCGCGTCGAAATGGCGCTCAGCGCATTCGGATTCACCAGGTAAACGAACGGCGCTTCCTCCCACACGATCTCCTGCACGCGGTCAAACAGCGCTTTTCGCTTACGCGGCCCCAGCTCCGATGACTGCGCCAGCATCAGCCGGTCGATCTCCGCCTCCCAGGCCGTGGCAGGTGATTTCTGGCTCGGATTCCATTGGTGCATCTCTGCCGAGCTCACCCACACATTCATCTGGCCATTCGGGTCGAGGTCCACATTCACGAAGCCCAGCATGGAGGCCTCGTAATTAAAGCTGCGCGAAATACGTTCCAGCAGCGAAGGGAAATCGAGTGGCACGACGTTGAGCTTGATGCCGATCCCCGCCAGGTCCTGTTGCATCATGGCGGCCATGCGCTCGCGGGTCTTGTTGCCGGAATTGGTGATCAACGAGAACTCGACCGGATTGCCCTGGCGGTCCTGCAAGCCCCCCCCGACGGTGCGGAAGCCCGCCTGCTTCAGCCGAGCCAACGCGGCGGCCGGATCGTGCGGCTGCGCTTTGAGCCGGCTGTTGAACCAGAATCGATTGGCCGCGGAAACCGGGCCGGCCGCCGGTACCGCGTGCTTCCGGTACACCACGCGGCAGATGTCTTCGCGATTGATGGCCTCCGAGATCGCGCGCCGGAACTCTTGCGATTGGAACCACGCTTTCTTATATGCCGGAATCGGCGCGCTCGCGACCTGGTTGAACCAGATAAACTCGGCGTCGAGCGAAGAGCCGGCATCCACGGCTTCCGCGCGCGCATGCGCCGCCAGCCGGTCGAACGACTCCGGATCGACGGGCACCACGAAATCCAGCTCCCCGCGCAGGAACCGCAGCATCTCCAGATCGCGGTTCTGCTGGATGCTGATGCGCACGCGATCCAGGTAGGGCAGCGGGTGTCCGGCCGCGTCCCGCTTCCAATAGTATGGATTGCGCACCAGCAACACGTGCGAGCCGGGCTTGTATTCTTCGATGCGATAAGGCCCGGCGACCGGCATCTGAGCCGGCTGCGCCGCCAACGCCAGCGCGCGTGGGCTTACGACGGGCACCTGATCGAAGAACCGCGCCAAGCCCGCCACCGGCTGCGGAAACGTGATTTCTATCTTGTTGCGCCCGGTCACGCCTGCCGATATCAAACCCGGCCCGGTGCGGAACATATCGCCGGTGATCGAGTGCAGCTTCGGATCGAGCAGCGTGTTCATGGTGAAGGCCACGTCGCTGGCGGCCAGCGCCGAGCCATCGGAATAGCGCAGCCCGTCGCGCAGCTCAAACTGGATCGTCCTCCCGCCGTTGATCACCCTCCAACTCATGGCGAGCTCGGGCTCCAGTTCCTGGGTGATGCGGTTGAGGCGGATCAGCACGCCGCCCGTCAGGTAACGCACTGTTTCGCCAGGCTCCTCCTCCACCAGAATCGGATTGAATGTCTTGGGATCCGCGCGCACGCAGAAGCGCAATTCGCCGCCGGATTGCGGCCCAATCGTGGCGGCGGCCACCACGCCGCACAAAATCCCACACGCCAGGATCAGCAGAAAAGCACGTCGTTTCATTTCGAATAATCCTCCGGTGGTGTCAGCAGATGAAAGCATCCCACCACCACGACCAGCAGAGCCAACGGCGCGAGCAGCCAGGGATTGGCGGCCACCGCCTGCACATTTTCGATCTCGCGCAGCAGCCCTCCCCAGGAAGGCACCGGCTCGCCCACGCCCAGGCCCAAGAAACCCAAATTTGCCTCGCTCAGGATGAACACCGGCACCGAGATCCAGAACTGCGCCAGCAGGATGGGCTTCAGGTTGGGCAACACATGCAACGCCAGCAAACGGAATCCGCCGGAGCCCGAGGCGCGCGCCTGCAATACGAAATCCTGCCGCCGAATGACGCGCGCGGTCGCGCCCACCACCCGCGCGGGACCGGCCCAACCCAGCAGTCCTAACAACAGAAAGGTCACCAGCACAGATTCGACCGGCGGGACGTTCAGCGGCAGCATCGCGCGCACGGTGATCAGCAGGAACAGCCAAGGCAGCGAAACGAACAGGTCCGCCGCGCGCAGGATCACCGCTTCCATTCCGCCACCCAGGTATCCGGCCACGCCGCCTAATAACCCGGCCACCATAGTTGCCAGGATGGCCGCCGCCGGCGCCAGCACCAGCGATACGCGGGTGCCGTAGATCAACCGGGACAGCACGTCGCGGCCAACCGCATCAGTGCCCAGCGGGAACTTGCGCGACGGCGCGGCGTCCGGCGCATCCCGGAATTGCGCCGCGTAATGTGCCGGCGCCAGCCAGTTCGCCGCGAGCCCAGCCGCGTACACCAGCACCAGGATCAGCATCGCCAGCCGCCGCAGGGAGCTCATGCGGTCTCCTGGCGAAGACAATCCTGCACTACTCCGGCCAGCGAGTTGGCGGCTACCGTAATGGTGGTGACCAATATGCCCAGACTGGTCAGCAGCGCCACATCCCGCTGCAACGCAGCTTGCCACGCCAGTTGCCCGATGCCCGGCGAGTCGGTGATCACCTCCACGGGAATCGCCGCGCCAAACGCTACGCTGATTGATACACCCGCCAGCGCCAGCAGCGACGGCAAGGCCGGTCCCAGTATGTGGGCTATCAGGATGCGGTAGGGGCCGACACCCTTGGCGCTGGCCATCTGCACATGCGGCGCTACGGCGACTTGCCCCAGTATGCCGCGCGCAAAGCGCAGCACACGCGGAAACACCACGATGGCGACCGCCACGCCCACCGCCACGGAAGGCCGCAAGCCCGTGGGCGCCGCAAACAGCAGCGCTAAAGCCACCACCGCCGACGGCAGGCATAGCAACAGCGCGCTCAATACGCCTGCGGCAAGATCCAGCGTTTTCGAAGGCCGGCAAGTGGCCAATGCCAGCAGCAGGCCCGGCAACCATCCCAGCAGGAGGCCGGCGCCCGCAGCCTTGGCCGTGACTGGCAGGCGTTCCGCCAGGAGCTCGGCCACAGGCCGGCCGAGCGACTGCGAGACTCCCAGGTCGCCCTGCGCCATCCGCGCCAGATAGCCGCCGTAATACGAGACTATGTTGCCGACGGCTTGGCGTCTCGCCCGCAAATCCTGCAGGCTGGCTACGCCCCGGCGTGGATCGAACTCCCGCTCATCCACCCCGAAACCCGGCGCAAAGCGCGCTAAAGTGGCGGCGAATAGCCCGCCCAGCAGGATCGTCAGACCGGTCGATACACAGGCGCGTAGCAGGCGGTGCAAAACCATCGCACCCCGTCTATCGGCATTCGGAAAAGGAAACTGTAGGTGTGCCCGGCCCGCCGGCTACCAGGGCGACGAACCGTTACGCGGCGCGCCCCGCCGCAGACCTCGCCGGCTGTTCGCCTTGCGCTCCTCGGCTAAACTGCGCGCCGAAACGAACGCGAGCAAATCATCATTGGTGAGTGCCTGCTCCGCCACCGGGAGGCCGTTTTCCGACAACTTGCGCAAACACAGCGAAGGCCCTTCCTGCACGCCGATGCGGTGTTTAAGCAACAACGCCACGTCGACTGCCACCACAAATTGCCGGTTGATCTCCCCAGGGGCCACTCCGTCGAACCGGTAGGACCGGATATTCTGATCCTGCTCGAAGCCCTTGTATCGAAATTGCATGCCTTGCCCGCGTCTTCTCCCGCTGGGCGGCTAATGCGCCGCCCGGCTTGCTATTGCACGTCGCTGGATGAATGCGCCTCGGCCGCGCCGTGGGTGGTCCCCACCGGTTCCAGGGCGTCCTCGTTCTCTTCCCCGGCGCCATCTTCGACTTCGGCTTCGGCTTCGCCTTCCGGAGAGTTCTTTTCCAGTTTGCGTTGGACCCGCCGGGCAGCTTTGTCGCGCTGCTTCTCCTGGCGGGCGAGTTCTTTCTGGCGTTTCTTAAAGGTCGTGCGCGATCTCATAGCCACAAGTTCCTCCTTCGCGTTCTCGCGGACCGCATTTTAGCCCAGCCCGCCCGGCTGTGGCGCGAAGTTACCAGCGGGGCTCCCGGCGCTGGCGAGGCCCACCGCCACCGCGGCCGCCGCGATTGCCGCCGCCGCCGTGTCCTCCGCCCTCCACTTTAGGCCGGGCTTCGTTGACATTCAGCGGCCGGCCACTGAAATTGTATCCGTTCAAGGCCTGTACGGCCCGATCAGCTTCCCCGGCGTCCGACATTTCCACAAACGCAAAACCTCGCGATCTGCCGGTGTCGCGGTCCGTCATCAAACTCACGCGATCCACCGTCCCGTGCTGCTCGAAGAGCGCCCGGATTGAGTCCTCGGTGGCGCTGAAATCCAAGTTGCCTACGAAAAGTTTCTTCACCCTCATCTCTCCTTGGAATTTGAAAGCGAGCGCAACTCGGCTCTAGCCTGTGCCAGGTCTTGCGGGACAATCAAATTTTCACTCCTTATGATAGCAGGTTTCACGAGGCTGCGCACACCTCGCGCTTGCACCCCTGTAATTACAGTAATTACCATCACTGATGTATGTTTAGTTACAATGTTCGACTCCGCACCATTCACCCGGGCAGGATCATATACGTGATTAAAGCAGCCGCCACCGGCCGCTTTTGCGCATCGTGAATCTCGACCCGCCCGCAGCACAGCCGCGCGCCCACTTTCACCAAGTGCGAGCGCGCCCGTATTTTGCCGTGCGCCACCGGCCGCAGATAGTTGATCTTCATCTCTACCGTGGTCGCCGACCGGGGGCGTCCCAGGTGCCGCGCCAGCGCCATCCCCACCGCCACGTCCGCCAGCGTCGCAGTGACTCCGCCATGCAGCACGCCCGAGCCATTGAGTAACTCCGGCCTCATCGGGCACTCAATGGTCACTCCGTCTTTATGCATGCGCACTAGACGCAACCCGACGAGTGAGTCGAAAGGTATCTCACTCATGAACTGTCTCAGTTTTTCAAGTGTCATGTTACTCCCGGCAAATCCCCCGCTCACTCCGCCGGATAAATTCCACCAATTGCCGCGCTTCCGGTGTCGGTACTTCCGCGTCGATACGCGCCAGTGCCTCTTCGAGCTTCAAGCCGGAACGATACAGTATCTGGTAAGCCTTCTTCAGCGCCACAATAGCCGAGTGCTTGTAGCCGGCGCGCTTCAGCCCGACCAGGTTCAGCCCTTTGGCCTCGACATTGAATCCCGAATATAGGAAGAACGGCGGCACATCGCTGTTCACGCGCGTATTGCCGCCAATCATCGCCAGCCGCCCGATCTTCGAATATTGATGAATCACTACGCCGCCCGAGATAAACGCCTGGTCTTCTACTTCGACATATCCCGCCACGAGCGCGCAACTGCAAATCACCGTCCGATTACCGATCTTGCAGTCGTGCGCGATGTGTCCGGAGGTCATGATATAGTTCTCGTCGCCGATTTCGGTGACTGACTCCGGCTGTGTGCCGCGCGAGATAGTGTAGTGCTCGCGAATCTGATTGCCGTTGCCGATGCGGAGGTAGCTGCGCTCGCCGGTGAAGGCTTTATCGAGCGGATCGGTACCGAGCACCGTGCCGGCGGAGATTTGGTTCCGCTCGCCGAGAGTGGTCCAGCGCTTCACATACACATACGGTTCGAGCACGCAGCCGGCGCCGATCTCCACATCGGACTCGATGACGCAGTAGTCGCCGATACTAACGTTGGGGCCAATCTTCGCGTCAGAATGGATACGAGCCGTAGAGGCAATCACAGTTTGTATCATAAGACATGCGCGTACGCGAATTGGCGGAATGGTTGGGCGCCACCTACGAAGGTGACGGGGAAAAGGATTTGACGGGCGCGGCGCCGCTCGAAACGGCCGGCAGCACGGAGCTGGCCTTCATCGCCAACCGAAAGGCGATGCAACAGGCGGATTCCTCGGCGGCCGGCTGCCTCATCGTCTCGCCGGATTTTCCGAGCCCCAGCCATCGCACGTTGATCCGGGCTGCCGAGCCGCGCACCGCTTTCGCGCGCGCCATGAGCCGCTTCTATCCCACCGCCGAGATCCAGCCCGGCATCCACCCCACAGCGGTGATCGGAAAAGACGCAAACATCGGCGCGCTGGTGGCGGTCGGC
>Ga0073928_10010653_pt1 | contig 10894 bp, 9 predicted proteins | sample PaiPotPPA55metaG_FD_76969 | JGI IMG/M metagenome (GOLD analysis project Ga0073928, IMG submission 76969) | Iron sulfur acid spring bacterial and archeal communities from Banff, Canada, to study Microbial Dark Matter (Phase II) - Paint Pots PPA... ...
CGTACTCGCGCGGATAAAGCACACCGAAATTCCAGCGCTGCCGATTCTTGACCGCCGACGCACGATAGGGATACAGCAGGTAGCCTTCATATAGAACGGCTGCGGCGATGTCTTCGATCAGTTGGGTATTCATCGCGTCACCGGCTCCTCCGCGGTTTCGAGCAGCCGCTCGAAGGCGGCTTCCCAGGTTTGCAGGCCATTGCGTACTTTAAATTCGTAGACGCGCTCGAATACGTCGCGGCGCAACGTCAGCCATGCGGTGTTCGGATAATAATCGTCCATCATCGCCCGCCACGTCCGCACCGGAAGACGAAAGCGCGTTTCTTTGTCCCACGGGATCGGCGCGACTTGCAACCCGGCGTCGCCCGCGTCATAGAAGACCGTGCCGCTGAACAACAGGATCAAGGGCACGTCACCCTCCGATACGCCGTAGAAATACTTGGTGGCCGCAACATTGAAATCGAAAGTGCAAGGCACCTGCAGATCCGCCGTAGTCGAGCCGGTAAAGGCCGGCAAGACCACGCCGGCATGCGTCCACAACATCGGCCGGAGTGTGCGGCTCCAGCGATCCGGCTCGCCGAACAGATCGCCCAGCCGTTCTTTTTCTTCGGCAGTATAGTTGCGGCGGGTGGCCTCGATCTGGATCTGCACGCGTAGTGCGATGGAATGGATCTTCTCGCCGGCCACGGCGTTCTCGACCCGCAGCTTCATCGAGAGCAGGGGCGTAGCGGCGAACGGAACAGACTCGCAGCCTTCAACGCGGAAGCTGAGATCAGGCAACGCTCGCCTCCTTCATCTCCGAAAAGAAATCGCGGATCTTGTCCCACATTTCCGCCCCACCGGAAAGGCCGTGCCAGTTGGTGCGAATCAAGCCGATCAACTGGTAGCATTTGTCGATGGGCGCCATATAGTATTGGCCCGGACGATCCAGTCGATTGGCCAGCAGAGCTTCCACATCGGCCTCCATGCTGTCGAGCACGGGATTGTCCGAGACGATTTCGCCCCAGGCCTCAAGCGAGAGCAGCGACTCGGTGGCGCCCGCCGGACTCGGATAATACGCTAATACCTTTCCTTCCGTGCTGCTATTCAGAAAGAACGCCAGACCGATCGGGATCATGAGGTCATCCCATTGCACGTCGCTCAACCGAAAATTTTCGATGAACCTCGAGTTGCGAGGCACGCTCTTGTATTTGGTCTCGCCGTTGCGAAAGAAAAGCAAATTGCAGGCGTCGCAGGTACAGATCAAGCCGCGGGAAACCGGATCGAACAGGTGCCGGTGCTCGTGGACCAGGGAACTGCCGCACAAGTCGCAACGGCCTTCCGCATCGGGCTTCGGGACGAGGCTGCGCAACGTGCCGAAGGAAGTCATGACCTGCCTGCTCCGGCGGTTGAAGTCAGCAGGCTGGATAATGGCACGAAACCGGCCGCAGCGCCTGGCGCCTTGAGCCCCTCGATGGATAAATCTTCCGCGTCGGGCGCGGTTGCCAGCATCGCATCGCGCACCGCGGCCTCCAAATCGGCGGGCCCGTCGCCCACCAGCTTGAGCCGCACGCTGTTGCCGGCGATTGAGATGTGGTCGATGCGAACTCCGTGCGAGCGAAGCAGGGGCCGCGCATTGTCGATCCCCCGCCTCACCCGCGTCTCGAAGTCCTCCGGGTGCAGGTTGTACAGCACCAGCAGGCTGCCGATCAATTCGTCGCCGGCCAGGGACTGCACCAGTTCGGTTCCCACCCCCGGCGCGCCGGAAACGATCTCCAGCACGCGCTCGAAAGCCGCGCCGTGAAGCTCCATGAGCGATTCCAGCAACTCTCGCACCTGCTTCCGCACAGAAGGATCGGACGCTGATTCCAGCTTTTGAACCAGGCCTTCGATCCGTCCGATTCGCTGCTGGAATTCCTGTGTCGTAGCGCGCATGGCTCCTGGCTCAGTGATTGCCGAACATCGGAGAATGCACCGTCTCGAGCACCTTACCGTTCCCGAGATACATGTGCACCCCACAAGGCAGGCACGGATCGAAACTGCGCACCGCGCGCATGATGTCGATGCCCTTGAATTTGTCCGGACCGTTCTCCTCGAAGATGGGCGTATTCTGGACCGCATCTTCGTAGGGACCGGGTGTGCCGTAGACATCGCGCGGATTCGCGTTCCACGGAGTCGGCGGATAAGGATGATAGTTGGCGATCTTGCCGCCGCGGATGACTACGTGATGCGACAGCACCCCGCGCACAGCTTCGTGGAAACCGCAGCCGATGGCTTCATCCGGAACTTTGAAGTCAGTCCAGGTTCGCGTATGGCCGGCATGCAGTTCCTTCATCGCTTTCTCCATGAAGTGGAGCGCGCAAGCTGCCGCATAGGCCTGGAAGTAGGTGCGCGCGCGATCGCGCTCGATCGCGTTGCTCCATTTCGGTATCTTCCACTCGAACTCGGTTTCCGGCAGCATGGCGGTCTTCGGTAAATAGATTTTAACGCTATGGCCGGTAGCTTTCACGTAGCCGATATCGACCAGGCCGGCCAGCGCCGTGGCCCAGAAGCGCGCGATGGGGCCGCCGCCGGTATCGAGCGCCAGATGGTCGCCGGTGCGCTTGTCTAACCAGCGCGGCGACATCACCCAGGTGTATTTGCCGTTGAAGTCGCGCTTTTGCGGCCGGGGCACAGTGGTCTGATTCCATGGATGCCGCTGATCCACCGGATTGCCCAGCGGATCTTCCTTCACGAAGGTCTCCGCGTTCTGCCAGTCATCATAATACGAGCTGCCCAGCAGAATGCGGATGTTCAGGTTGATATCCACAAGGTTATGCGTCACCAGCTTGCCATCCACGACCACACCCGGCGTGACGAACATGGCATCGCCCCACTGCTCCATGTTTCTGTATTTATAGTCGCAGACGTCGGGGTTGTTGAATGATCCCCAGCAGCCCAGCAGAACGCGCCGCTGGCCTACTTTTTCGTAGCCGGGCAAAGCCTCGTAGAAGAAGTCGAACAGGTCGTCATGCAGCGGCACGACCTTCTTCATGAACTCGACATACTTCATCAGCCGGACCATGTAGTCAGTGAACAACTGCACCGTCGGAACGGTTCCGACGCCGCCGGGATACAGCGTCGACGGGTGCACGTGGCGCCCTTCCATCAGGCAGAACATTTCGCGCGTCATCCGGCTCATCTGCAGGGTTTCCCGGTAGAACGAACCGGTGAAGGGATTGAGCGCCGTCATGATGTCGGCGATGGTTTTGTACCCGTGCAGGTTCGCGCCGTTGGCGGGTGCCTTTTGCGCCTTCGCCCATACGCTGGGGTTGGTCTCTTTCACCATCTGCTCGCAGAAATCCACGCCGACCAGGTTGTCCTGAAAGATATTGTGGTCGAACATGTACTCGGCGGCTTCGCCCAGGTTGACGATCCACTCCGCAATGGCGGGCGGTCGAATGCCGAAGGCCATGTTTTGGGCATAGGTCGCGCAGGTCGCGTGGTTATCGCCGCAGATGCCGCAAATACGGCTGGTGATAAAGTGCGCGTCGCGCGGGTCCTTGCCCTTCATGAAGATGCTGTAGCCGCGGAAGATCGAGGAGGTGCTGTAGCACTCGGCCACTTCCCGGTTTTCAAAATCGATCTTCGTGAAGATTCCCAGGCTGCCCACGATCCTGGTGATCGGGTCCCAATTCATTTCCACCAGATTGCGCTTCTTGGTGGGAGCTTCGGTTGTCGGTGCGGTAAGAGTGCTCATCGTAATCTCCTTTCTGCCTCAATAGGTTCTCGGGTGATAGCCGGTGGTCAGCTCCGCGCGCGAATGCCGCCACTTCGGTTCCTGATTCACAGTGTTGTTGGTGAGCGAGCGCAGCGCGCGAATCGCGCGGCCGTAGACCCCGATCGAGCTGGTCGAGACCCGCGCGCCCGGAGGCTCATCCATGAATGGCATGAACTTATCGGGGAAACCCGGCATGGTGCAGCCGATGCAGATTCCGCCGACATTCGGGCAGCCGCCGATACCCGCCATCCATCCACGTTTAGGCACGTTGCAGTTGACTACCGGCCCCCAGCAGCCCAATTTCACGATACATTTCGGCGAGCCGTAGACATCGGCGAAATCGCCTTGCTCGTAATAGCCCGCGCGATCGCAGCCATCGTGGACCGTGCTGCCAAATAGCCATGTGGGGCGCAGTTGATCGTCGAGCGGAATCATGGGTGCGAGTCCGGCCACTTGATACAAGAGGTACAAGACCGTCTCCATGAAATTGTCCGGCTGCACTGGGCAGCCCGGCACGTTGACGATCGGCAGGCCGGCTTTTGAGCGCCATTCCCAGCCGAGATAGTCAGCCAGCCCCATGCAGCCCGTCGGATTGCCGGACATGGCGTGAATGCCGCCATAAGTCGCGCAGGTGCCGATCGCCATCACGGCCAGTGCTCTCGGCGCCAGCCGGTCGATCCACTCATTCGTGGTGATCGGCTGGCCAGTCATGGGATCCGTGCCTAGCGCGGCCCAGTATCCCTCTTTTTTGATCCTTTCGTTTGGTATCGAACCTTCGACTACCAACACGAAAGGCTCGAGCTTGCCTTCGGCAGCCAGGTGCCAGTATTTCAGAAAATCATCGCCTACTTCGTAGGCAATCACCGGGTTGTGGACGTGCACCTTGGGCAGGCCCGGGATTGATCCCAGCACGACGTCCTCGATGCTCGGCTGCATGGCTGCCGTGATGGATACGGAGTCGCCGTCACAACCAAGTCCTGAAGTCATCCAGACAATGTGGACCTCGGGCACAGGAGAAGGCCTTTGGGTCACACGCCCGTGTGGGGCAGTTTGCGCCATCTTGAAGCTCCTTTGAGTGCAATGTGCGCGCGCAGGAAGACCCTGTCGCGTATGCCCTAAATTTAGCCGTTAGACTCAAATGGTTGCTAGCAGGTTGAACCTGTTTCCTGCTTAATGGTTCCCCGGATAAAGCGGATCAGAGAATCCCCGATACCGCCGTGGCGCACGCTCTTAGCGTGCCGCGTCGAGATTCATCTCGACGTTTTTCGTTGTGGCTGTGCTACTATCCGCGCGCAGGCCACTGTATCGCATATTGCACTAGCTCGCGCGAGTTCTTCAAGCCGAGCTTTTCCTTAAGATGGCATTGATACGTTTCCACAGTCTTCACGCTCAAGTGGAGCGCCTCCGCAATTTGCCTGGTGCTATGACCCTCGCCGATCAGCCGCAAAACTTCCAGTTCGCGGTCGGACAGCTCGTCGACCCCCGAGCGGTGCACGGCGCTCGGACCACCGGATACGAACTGGCGTAGCATCTTGTTGGCGACCCGGTCGCTGACATAAATCTCGCGGTTCAAAATACGCCGCAAGGCGATCAGCACCCGGTCGGTGCCTTCCTGCTTCATGATGTAGCCGTTGGCGCCGGCACGCAGCACCCGCTCGGCGTAAATCGATTCGTCATGCATCGACAGAATCAAAACCGGCAGGTTGGGATCCTTGGCTCGGATATTCTTGAGCAGGTCGAGTCCGTCCGGCCCGTTCAAGGAGATGTCCACGATCAGGATATCGGGCTTGAGGGCGTCGATGGTCTGTAATGCCGAATGCATTTCCTCGGCACTGCCGCAAACGGCGAGGTCCGGCTCGCGATTGATCAACTGCGCCGAGCCCTCGCGGACGATAGGATGATCGTCGACCACGAACACTCTGCGTTTGGGAGCCGGCGCGAGTTCTGGTGCGGACATACGGCCTACTTAGGAAAGGTGCACGTCACGACTGTACCACGTTCGCTACCGCGCACGATTTCGAGCGAGCCTCCAATGATCCCGGCTCTGTATCGCATAATACTTAATCCCATCCCCGAGTGCGCGGCGTCGCTGTTCCAGGCGACCGAACCATCATCCTGAATGCTCAGGCTTCCCCGGTCACCGGAGCACTCCAGGCGGATCGTGATGTTCCGCGCCTGGCCGTGCCGGATGGCATTGTGGACCGCCTCTTGCGCGATGCGATAGAGATGGTTGGTGGCGGCTTCATCGTGAATGAGCACCGGATCTTCGCACTCCAACCGGCAAGCGATCCGGAAAAGATCTTCCACCTCTGCAGCCCAATGTTGCAGGGCGGACATCAGTCCCAGCGAATCGGAAGAGACGGGCAGCAGGCCGCGCGCTAATTCGCGTGTTTTATGAATGCCTTCGTTGACGAGCTTAACTATTTTGCTGGCATCGGTGGCCTCGGGCAACGATTGTTCCGCCAGTTTTTGTTCCAACGCCTTGCTCATGAAGGCGATCCCGGTGAGATGCTGACCCAGCCCGTCATGTAAATCCTGTCCGATGCGCCGCTGTTCGCTGTTGCTAACTTCCAGAACCGCAAGCTCCAGCCGCTTGCGCTCCGTGATATCGATTCCGGCGGCGATCACAAAACCAGCTTGGTTCGACGCCGCCGGTAGAAGCGTGGCGGACCAGTTGATCAGCCGGCGCCCGCCGTCCCGGGTCCGCAAATGACTCTCGTAGTCCTTGATGGACGCGCCACGCGCCAGTTGCTCGAAGTTGGACCGGAAACCGTCCGCATCGGGAAACAAATCCCACAAGCATTTCCCCTGCACTTCGGCGAGGGTATAGCCGGAGGTTTGCTCGCAGGCGCGGTTGAACTGCACAATGCGCCCCTGCGGGTCGAGGATCGCCACTAGCGCTCCGACCGTGTCCAGGATTGCGGTAAGCACATTGCGCTCCTTAGCCAGCGCCGCCTCCGTGCCTTTTAGTTCGGTGATGTCGAAAGCCACCCCGTGGATAAACCAGGGCCGGCCGTCGCTGCGCCGAATCATTTTGGCTTCGCATTGAAACCAGATGACCCGCCCATCCCGCGCCAGCACGCGGTAGGCGGATTTCAGCGGCTGGCCCGATAGAAACATCTGGGCGGCCTCGATGCTCCAGCGATCCTTGTCGTCGGGGTGAATCTGCTGATACCAGCGGACCGGATCCTCCAGCCATTCGGCTTGCGAGAAACCCAGCACTCGCTCGATCTGTGGGCTGACGTACGCCTCCCCGATGCCTTGGTCCATGTAGGCCATGAAGACCACCGCGGGTATCTGTTCGACAAAGGCACGATAGCGCGTTTCGACGTTGGGGGCCGGCCCGTCAAGCGCCACTCGATTGGAATTGGCCCCTTGGAAAAACACGCTCGCCAATTCCGTTAGAACGGCTGTTGCATCGAGCGGATTGAGAGTCTCAAGCATGGCTCACCCGCCCGTTTTGCAATTGGTTCGCCAGCCCGGCGTCCGGTTCAGAGATGCCTGCGTGAACCGGCGGAGCGCATGAATCGCGCGACCGTATGTCATGACTGCATTGGAAGACAACAGCGAACCCGGCGGCTGATCCATAAAGGGCATGAATTTGTCCGGGAAGCCCGGCATGGTGCAACCGATGCAGATGCCGCCGACGTTGGGGCAGCCGCCCAGACCGCCCATCCAACCGCGTTGACCGACGTTGCATTGCACCACCGGACCCCAGCAACCCAGCTTCACGATGCATTCGCGCGATCCGTACTCTTCGGCGAATTGCGCTTGCTCGTAATAGCCACCGCGATCGCACCCTTCGTGTACGGTCTGGCCAAAAAGTGCCTTGGGCCGCAGTTCGTCATCCAGCGCGATCATGGGCGCGCGGCCGGCGAAGTGATACAGCAGCTCCAGCAGCGTGTGGGTCATGTTGTCGGGCTGAACCGGACATCCTGGAATACACACAATGGGAATTCCCGCCTTGGATTTCCATTGCCAGCCCAAATACTCCGGCAGACCCATGCAGCCGGTTGGATTCCCTTCCATCGCGTGGATACCGCCATACGCCGCGCAGGTGCCTGCCGCAACCACCGCCCAAGCGCGCGGCGCCAGCCGGTCGATCCATTCGGTCGTAAGGATCGGCTGTAAAGTCTTCTGATCCGTTCCAAATGTCGCCCAGTAGCCCTCGGGCTTGTTGTTCTCGTTCGGAATGGAGCCTTCCACCACCAGGATGAACGGGTCCAACCTGCCTGCTGCTGCGCTGTGGAATCGCTGGACGAATTCATCGCCGTTTTCAAACGAGAGGACCGGGTTGTGCAACCGGATCTTGGGCACCCACGGGATCGAGCCAAGCACGAGTTCTTCGATGCTGGGCTGCGTGGCGCCGGTCAGCGCGATGGTGTCTCCGTCGCAGCTCAGGCCGGCGGTGAGCCAAAGGACATCGATCTCCTGCGGTGGCTCGACAGTAGGATGCTCAGAGGGCATGGCCCCCCAGTATTCTAACAACAAGATGTGTGATAATAGGTCGCTGCCCGGGAGGCAAACATGCGCACTATCGACAAAACGCTTGGAAACGGCGGAGCGCTGTTGACTGCGTTGCTCATCCTGACATCCCAGAGCCCAGCTCAGAATTCCAGCCCTGGGTTGGCGACGCTCTATAGTTTCAAAGGCTCGCCAAACGACGGAAGGGATCCCATAGCCGGTATCGCGATAGGCAGTGGCGGGGTGCTTTACAGCACCACCTTTTTTGGCGGAGCCTCGGGGCTGGGAACGGTGTTCTCGCTGACTCCACCCGCCTCCCCGGGAGCTCCTTGGACCGAGAGTGTGCTCCACAGTTTCGCCGGCGGCGCGGGCGATGGCGCCCAACCCGACTACACCGGTGTCGCCGTCGGTAGCGGCGGAGTCCTGTATGGGCTTACCTATCTTGGAGGGCCTTCGAATACTGGCACGGTGTTCTCGTTAACCCCGCCGGCGTCTCCAGGCGGTGCGTGGAACGAGAACCTGCTCTACAGCTTCGGCGCCCCAAATTCGAGCCAGTACTTCCCGGAATCAACTCCCGTGATCGGGAGCGGCGGGGTGCTGTACGGCACTGCCCAAGGTGGTACGGCTAATAAGGGAGTCGTGTTCTCATTGACCCCGCCGTCATCACCCGGCGGTCCTTGGATTGAAGCCGTAATTTATTCGTTCTTGGGTGCCCCGAGCGATGGAGCCGGCCCCTATGGAGGTTTAGTGATCGCCAGTGATGGCGTGATCTATGGGACTACGGAGTCCGGAGGCAGCCGCTGCGCCGGAGACGGGTGCGGCACGGTGTTCTCCCTGGCCCCGCCCGCGTCTCCTGGTGGTCCGTGGACCGAAACCGTGCTCTACAATTTCGCCGGCCTCCCAGTTGACGGCTACGCCCCCACCGTGGGTGTCGCAATCGGGAACGGCGGCGTGCTCTACGGGACCACCAACGTCGGGGGCACTGGCCCTTCTTGCGTCAACTACGGCTGCGGCACCGTGTTCTCCCTTTCACCACTGGCAGCTCCTGGCGGCGCGTGGACCGAGACCGTCATCCACAATTTCACGGGTGGGAGCGACGGTGGATATCCGTGGGGTGGTGTCGCGGTCGGCACCGGTGGCGTCCTTTACGGTACTACGCAATCCTTTGGTGCTTCCAACCTAGGGGTAGTATTCTCGCTGACGCCGCCGGCGTCCCCGGGGGGGGCTTGGACCGAGAACGTGCTTTACAGTTTCACGGGTCCTCACGGGAACAGGCCGGAGGCCAGTGTTGTCATCGGTCCGGGAGACCTGCTCTACGGCACGACCGAGGGTGGTGGGAGTTCCCACAAGGGCACCGTCTTCGCACTGAAGCCGTAGCCTAACCTCCCCGTCCACGCACAACTCGCCAGCCCGATTCTCAAACTAAACTTCGTCGACTCGTGCAGGGTTACCAGCGCACTCTTCCCGCAAATCGCTGAGCTGCGGGCGGTGATCGCATTGCCGCGTCTCCGGCGCGCGGCTGCATCCGGTGGAAGCCCTCTAACTGGTTTCAGATAGACTAAAGTTGAAGCCGAGTCCAACATGAAACGACTAATCCTGTGTGCCGTAGCCGCCGGTCTCTGCGGCAGCGCTTATGCCGCCAAACGGGCATTCACCATCGAAGATCTGTACCGGTTGCGCCAACTGCGCGAATTGGCCGTCTCGCCCGACGGCAAGACGATCTTCATCACGGTGACCGAGCGCAACTTGCCGAAGGGCGAGAGCGCCAGCCACATCTGGGCGGTCTCAGCCGATGGCGGACCGGCGCGCCAGTTGACTTTCCACGAAAAGGGCGAGTCTTCGCCGGCGCTGTCCCGCGACGGAAAACAGTTGGCGTTCGTCTCATCCCGCGACGGCAAGGCGAACCTCTACGTATTGCCGCTCGATGGCGGTGAAGCCCGCAAGCTCACCAATATTGCAACGGGCGCGGCCGACCCGCTGTGGTCGCCCGACGGCAAGTGGATCGCCTTCTCGAGTGATGTCTATCCGGAGTGCGCCGCCGACGACGAGTGCAACCAAAAAATCGCCGACCGTTGGAGCAAAGGCAAGCTGCAGGCTCACATGGCCGACTCGCTCCTGTACCGTCACTGGACCGAATGGAAGGATGGCAAGCGCACGCATGTCCTGCTCGCCGATTCGGCGACGGGCAAAGTCCGGGACCTGACGCCAGGCGCTTATGACTCGCCTTCCTTTCAACTTGGGGGTCCGCTTCAATACGATTTCTCGCCGGACAGCACCGAACTGGTCTTCGTTTCCAACCACGACGCCGAGCCGGCATCGTCGACTAATAATGACCTGTGGCTAGTGCCTGTTTCGGGAACGGCGGCGGCGAAGAATATCACGGCCTCAAACCTCAGCTACGACGGCAATCCGCAATACTCGCCGGATGGCCGCTTCATCGCCTATCGCCTGCAGAAGCAGCCGGGCTACGAGTCCGACCTGTTCCGGCTGGCGGTCTACGACCGTTCCGCGGGGTCCTCGCGCATTCTGACGGAGAGTTTCACAAACTGGGTGGAAGATTTTCATTGGGCTGCGGACTCTAAGTCAATCTATTTCTCCGCGCCGGTAGAAGGCGACCAGCCGGTATTTCAAATTTCGCTGGATACCGGGAAGGTGCGGCAGATTCTGATCGACAAGACCATCGCGGAGTTC
>Ga0073928_10010654_pt1 | contig 10892 bp, 8 predicted proteins | sample PaiPotPPA55metaG_FD_76969 | JGI IMG/M metagenome (GOLD analysis project Ga0073928, IMG submission 76969) | Iron sulfur acid spring bacterial and archeal communities from Banff, Canada, to study Microbial Dark Matter (Phase II) - Paint Pots PPA... ...
CCAGGCCTCGTCCAGCGAGACGGTGCGCACCTCGATGCGCTCGTCCTCTTCAAGCGCTTGGGGGCCGGCATGCAAGCCGAAGGCTGCGTAAATGTGCACGCGCTCCGTGCAATACCCGGGCGTCGGAAAGACCGAGCAGAGCAGTTCCATGGAATCGGCGGTATAACCGGTCTCTTCGCGCAGCTCGCGCCTGGCGCCCGATTCGCAATCTTCGTCCGTTTCGGCCGTGCCGGCCGGAATCTCCCAAAGCGCTTGACCGGCTGCGTGCCGATACTGCTTGACGAGCACCAGGTGTCCGTCTTGCGGAACTGCAGCGATAGCGAACGACCCTCGATGCTCCACGATGTCGAGCTGTCGCTCTTTTCCATCGTCGCGGATCGTGTCGATACGGACGGAAAAGACGCGTCCCTTGTAGATCTCGTGCGTCGCTAAAACTTCGGGTGTCTCGCTCATGCCGCGCTATTTAACGGAAAACCTCAGCCACGCCTCGTAGAAAGCAAGCGTGCAACACCGGAACTCGTCGATCGCTCAAGAGCTGCTTTGGCTGCTGGCGTGGCTATTGATTTTTGTCGCGCTTACCTGGCTGCTGCTGAAGTTTCTGGTGCCGCACCACTTCAACGATCGCATAGCCGTCGTTCTTTCGGCGATCGTATCGAGCGTTGCATGGATCGCGCTGCGTGCCTACGTCACTCGGCGCGCATAACCCGCGCGTCGATCTCGCGCGCGATCTCCTTACGAAAAAAGGACGGCGCGAGCACGGCGTTTTCGCCTTTGAAGGTCAGACGCTGCTCGCCGAGGCGATCCAAAGCGGTACGCCCGTACAATCACTTTACGTTACGCAGCACGCGTACGAAACAACACCGCTAGCGCTCGACCTGGAATCACGCGGAGTCGACGTTTATCTCGTCGACGATCGCACCATGCGCAAAATTTCGGATCTGGAAACTCCCAGCGGCGTGGTCGCTATCGCGCCCATACGGCTTTACAGTCTAGCCGAGCTGCTCCAAGCGCCCGGCATCGTTCTGGTCCTTGCCGACCTCAACGACCCGGGCAACGCGGGTACGCTGCTGCGGTCGGCCGAGGCGTTCGGCGTCGATCGGGTCGTCTTCGGCAGTCGCGGCGCGGAGCCGCACCATCCCAAGGTAGTGCGCGCCGCAATGGGCGCCTTTTTCCGCCAGCATATCGCTGCGGGCGGGCCCGCGGAGTTGCAAGCCGTGCTGGGGGATTGGGAGGCCACAGGCTTGGCCGCCGGGGGCGAGCCTCTAGCTGGCCTGAACTGGCAACCGAGGAGCCTGGTCGTGGTCGGCAACGAGCGCCACGGGGTTGGGCCCTGGCAGGCGGTGTGCTCGCGCTTAGCGGCTATTCCTATGCGGGGACAAGCCGAAAGCTTGAACGCCGCGGTAGCAGGCTCGATTGCCCTTTACGAAGCGAGCAAGCGGGTTCACCCTTAGGCGCCGGACCCTCTTTGGCAGAGTTGTCAAGGCAGTGGAAGCCGCTCAAAAAGTCAAGACTAGCCTGTGGAAAAGTCGCGTGCTATACTGCTGCCATTCGCACGGGCGTGCCGAGCCAAACGTCGTAAAGAAGGAGACCCAAAGAGCCGATGGCGACCTCCGAATTCTTTTGGAAACTCTTTAAAGACACGGGATCGATCAACGCGTATTTGATATATCGAACCCTCCACCCGACAGCGGCTCCAGGAACGTGACCTGACCGTCGAAAAAAGTTAATTATATAGGGCGCCCGAATAGGTCGGGCGCCCTTCGATTTTGACGGCGTCATACTATGCGGAATGAGTGAACTAAACAAACAACTGGAAGAACTGCGAGCGCGATTCGATGAAGCGCTTGCAAAAGCGCACGATGCCAAAGAGCTCGAAGCGGTTCGCGTAGCATTCCTCGGACGCAGCGGTGAGGTAACGCTCCTTCGGCGCGGCATTGGACAATTGCCGGCGGGCGAGCGTCCGAACGCGGGCAAAGTCATCAACGAATTGGTCGAAGCGATGGAGGCTTCGCTCCAAGAAGGCGAAGCTGCGCTGCAGTCGCGCGTGTTCGAAAACGAACTGGCCCAGCGCATCGACGTAACGATCCCGGCAATGCCTGCGCAGATTGGATCGATTCATCCGAACCGGCGCATCGTCAACGACATCTGCCGCTTCTTTCAGAACCACGGCTTTGCCGTCGTGCTCGGCCCGGAGATCGAGCCGGAGTACTACAACTTCGACGCGCTCAACATTCCATCGGATCATCCGGCGCGTGAAGGCTTCGACTCGTTCTTTCTGACGCACAATCTCTTGCTGCGCCCGCACACCTCGCCGATGCAGATTCGCACGATGCAGCAGCACCGCCCGCCTATTGCGGTGGTCGTGCCGGGCCGCTGCTATCGCCGCGATGCCGTCGATGCGCGGCATCTCTTTCAGTTCACGCAGATCGAAGGCTTGCTCATCGGCGAAGACGTGCACATGGGGCATTTGAAAGGCATGCTGACGGGCATGTGCCGGGAGCTCTTCGGCCACGATCAGCAGGTGCGTTTTCGCCCGTCGTTCTTTCCGTTCACCGAACCCAGCGCGGAGGTCGACACGACCTGTCCGCTGTGCAAAGGCGAAGGCGGAGAGTGCCGCATGTGCGGCGGCTCCGGGTGGATCGAACTGGGCGGCTCCGGCATGGTGCATCCAAACGTTCTGCGCAACATGGACTTCGATCCGGACGTGTATTCGGGATGGGCATTCGGCTTCGGCGTGGAGCGCATGGCGCTCGTGCGTTACGATATCGACGATATCCGCCGCCTGTATGAAAACGATCCAGACTTCCTGTACCAGTTGGGCTAGAAAGAGTTATGCGCGTTCCTTTAGCGTGGCTGCGAGAGTATGTCGAATTGCCCGCGGACGCTCGGCAAGTCGCCGAAATGCTCGCCAACATCGGCTTTCCGGTCGATGCCGTTGAAGAGCGGCCGGTCGTAACCGGCGTCATCGCGGGCCGCATCCAAGAGCTCGACAAACATCCGAACGCGGACCGCCTGCAAATCGGGAAGATCGACGTCGGCAACGGCGCGATCCTCACGATTACGACGGCCGCTACCAACGTCGCGCAAGGTCAGACGATCGCCGTTGCAACCATCGGCGCGCAGCTTCCGCATCTGAAGATCGAGCGGCGCAAGATGCGCGGCGTCGAGTCGGAGGGCATGATGATCTCCGCGGACGAGCTCGCGCTTCCATCGGAATGGTTCGAAGACGGCATCATGCAATTCAATCCGGATATCGCGCCCGGCACGGACGTGGTCGAATACTTCCGCTTGAGCGAAGCGGTGCTGGACGTCGATGTCACCAGCAACCGCGTCGATGCGATGTCGATGATTGGCCTGGCGCGCGAACTGGCTGCATACCAAAGCGTGGCGCTGCGCTTACCCGCGTTGGATTATACCGAAAGTCCCGACGACGCGCCGCCGAACGTGACGATCGAAACGCCCGGCTGCCGGCGCTTCGTCGCACAGCGCTTCACAAATGTGCGCGTCGGCGCATCGCCTGCGTGGATGCGGATACGCCTGGCGCTGGCAGGTCAGCGCCCCATCAACAACGTCGTCGACATTTCAAACTACGTCATGCTGGAAACGGGCCAACCGCTGCATTTCTACGACGACGGCAAGATCCCGAGCCATCACTTGATCGTAAGAGATGCGCGCGAGGGCGAGAAACTCGAGACGCTCGACGGTGAAATCCACGAACTGATCTCCGGCGACCTCGTTATCGCAAGCGAACGCGCTCCGGAGGGATTGGCCGGACTCATGGGCGGCAGAGTGAGCGAAGTGAGCGGCGCGACGAGCGCAATTCTCCTCGAGAGCGCAAACTTCACGGGCGCACGCGTGCGCCGCATGAGCGCGCGGTTGGGTTTTCGCACCGATGCAAGTACCCGTCACGAAAAGGCGCTGCCGCCCGCACTGACGGATCTCGGTCAACAGCGCGCGGCCCATCTGCTTACCGCACAAGGCGCGCGCGCCCATGCGGCGCGTGCTTTCGGTGAAGACGTGCAGCCCGCGGCTCCGATTGCGTTCGACGTCCGCGATGTCAAACGGCTGCTGGGATACGAGATCGGCGTCCAGGAAATCCGCGACTATCTAGACCGGCTGGGCTTCGGCGCGCAGCCCAAAGACGAGCGGCATTTGCTCGTAACCTCGCCGCTCTGGCGGCGCGACGTGAGCGTAGCCGCCGACGTCGTTGAAGAGATCGCGCGCATGGCAGGCTACGATCGCATCGAGTCTGCAATTCCGTCCGTCGCGCAGCACGACATCAAGAGCGCCGCTTTCGAACTCGAGACGCATATCGCGCAGACGCTTTCCGCGCTCGGCTACCGCGAAATCATGACCCTCGCAATGCACGGCGCGCAGATCTTCGAGCGTCTTCGTCGCGTGGGTCTGGCCCCGTCCCTCATACCGGTTGAAGTTCTCAATCCTCTTTCCGAGGAGCAGCGGTATTTGCGCTTCGCGCTGGGGCCCGCGTTCATGGAGTACTTCGCGCGGTTCGGCGAACCGATGCACGTTTTCGAAATTGGACATACGTTTTATAGCGACGGCGGACAGCCGCTCGAGAACTCTATGGTGAGTTTCGGTTTCACAGCGCGGGCATTGGACGAACCGGATTGGCGCGACTCGCATTTCCTGCTACTGAAAGCTGACGCGGAGGCACTCATGCACGAGCTCACGGGCCGGCGCGATTTCCAGTACGCCGCCGACCTGCGGACCGGTGCGCATCCCGGCAAGACCGCCGCAATGTTGCTGGACGGCCGCGAAGTCGCAATGTTGTGCCAGGTGGATCCGCGCATGCAGGCAGCGTTCGACGTCGCACTGCCGGCATACGGATGCTGGATTTACTTGGAACGCATTCCGGAGTATCGCCGGCCGCGCTATAGACCGCCATCGAGGTACCCTTCGACGTATCGCGATCTCGCATTGGTGCTCGATGACGACGTGCCCGCGGCCCGCGTGGAAAACGTTATCGTGAAAAGCATCGGCCCGCTGTGCACAAACGTTCGCACGTTCGACGAATACCGCGGCGCGCAGATCCCGCCCGATAAGAAAAGCCTCGCCGTGCGGGTTACGCTCCAGCGACCGGATGCGACGATTACGGACGAAGAAGCCGATGCGGCGATCGCTCGCGCACTTTCCGCGTTGCACGAGCAGCTCGGCGCGACCCTGCGTACCTGAAGATGGTCTGGCCGGACATCCTCATCGGCGCGGTGCTCGTCATTGCAGCACTCAAGGGCTACAAGCGCGGCTTCATCATGGAACTTTCCGGCGCAGTCGCGCTCGCGCTTTCCTTGATTACGCCCTGGTTTTACAATGGCGCGTTCGACGGCACGCTCGAGAACGCCATGCATCTTGGACCGGGCTCCGCCCATGTCGTTGCACTGTTCCTGGTCGGGATCGCAACGTACGTAGCGGTGTTGCTGGTTGCACGCGTGCTCAATACCGTTGCGAAGCTGCCGGTGCTCGGCCTGGGCAATGCACTTGCCGGCGCGGCCATCGGCCTCATCAAAGGCGCGATCGGCGTGTGGGTTATCCTCTATATCGCGCTGTTCTTTCCGCTCTCGCGCGACATCCGCGCCGATCTTCACCGATCGACGCTGGTGGGCTACATCACGCGGCCCAATGCAATGGTGGACGAACGGATCATCGCGACGCTCCCGTGGTTTGCACGTCCGTACGTTGCGCCGGTTTTTTCACGGCATCGTGTTTAGTTCCACCGGCCATATCCAAGAACACGCGTAGCGCGGCTTGCACGCCCGCGCCGACGTGCACCGGAACGTTGTATTCGAGCAGCGCCATCTCGAGGGCGCCGAGCGCGCCTAGCACGTCGGTTTGCGAGACGTCACCCATCGTCCCCATGCGAACGATCTTGCCTTTGAGCTCGAGCTGACCGCCCGAAAGCAGCACGCCGCGCTCGTCGCGCAGCTTTCGTAAAAGCGTCGCGGCATCCACGCCGGCCGGGACATTTCCGGCGACCACCGTGACCGAATGCGCGCCCGGCTGAGAGAATACGCCAAGTCCAAGCGCTGCGAACGCCTCGCGAATCGCGTGCGCGTACATCCCGTGCCGGTGCCATTCATGCTCCGCGCCTTCGTTATGATAATGCTGCAGCGCCGCCTCCAATGCGAAGAGTATGGACACCGGCGGCGTCCACGGCGTTTGTCCCTGGCGCCCAAACTCCCGCGCCTTGAGGAGATCGAAGTAGAAACGCGGCGTCTTGGTTTGTTCGATGGCGCTCCATGCGCGCGGACTCACCGCAACCATTGAAACGCCGGGTGGAGCGGCAAGCACCTTTTGCGAAGCGGTGACGACCAGGTCGTAGCCCCATTCATCCATGCGGAATTCCGTTGCGCCCAAACCGCTCACGGAATCGACGATGGTGAGCGCGCCGTGCTCGCGCACGATCGGCGCAATCTTCGCCATGTCGTTTTGGACGCCCGTCGACGTCTCGTTATGCGTGAGAAGTATGCCCTTGAAGCGGCGCTGCTTGTCGGCGTCAAGCCGCTCCGCAAGCGCCCGCACGTCGAGCGCATAGCCCAGATCCGTTTCAAGCACCTCGACGTTGATGCCGTACGTTTTTGCGATCGCGATAAGACGGCGCCCGAAGACGCCGACCGGCGCAGCCAGCACGGTATCGCCGGGAGAGAACGTGGATGCGATTGCGGCTTCTAAACCGCCGGTTCCGGACGATCCCAAGAGGATGACGTCGGCTTGCTGCGTTCCGAAAAGTGGACGCAGCGCTTCATCGATGCGCTTCGCGAGCGCGGCAAATCGCGGACCGCGATGATCGATGAGCGGTTTGCTCATAGCGGCCAACACCGATTCCGAGACTGTAACGGGCCCCGGAATAAAGAGTAAATTCTTCTTCACAACAAGCTCATAGTTCGGGTTGAAAGGCGCTGCGGCCTAGCCTCCGCGCCCCCCCACTTCGTGGAGCCCCCTCACCTCACAGCGCGTAATCCTTCTGCTTATTCAAAAGACTCCCCGAGGGCGCCGCCGTGTGTTGTGGCAAACAATCCCTCATGGAGCTCGATAAGGTCAGGTTGACCGAGTACTCGTCCTGCGCGGGTTGAGCGAGTAAACTCGGCTCTGCCGAGCTGGCGCAGGTCCTGCGCCACTTGCCCGTCACGGCGGACGAACACGTCCTAGTCGGATACGGCACGGCCGACGACGCAGGCGTGTACAAGGTGCGAGACGATCTGGCACTGGTGCAGACCGTCGACTTCTTCACGCCCATCGTCGACGATCCGTTTGATTTCGGACGAATCGCCGCGGCGAACGCGCTCTCCGATGTGTATGCGATGGGCGGCACGCCGATCAGCGCGCTCAACATTGTTGCTTTTCCGATCGATACACTGGATCTGCGGATTCTCGAACGCATACTCGAGGGAGGCGCCGCGATCGCAAGACAAGCCGGGGTTGCAATATTGGGGGGACATACCATCAAGGACAGCGAGCCCAAGTATGGCATGGCAGTCGTGGGAACGATCGACCCTGGGTCTATCGTTACCAACGGGAATGCCCGCCCCGGAGACATTCTCGTTCTAACCAAGCCCCTCGGGACGGGCGTTCTCGCTACGGCACTCAAGCGCGAAGCAATCGACGAGGGTGCGATGCAGGAAGCAGTCGAGTGGATGGTTACGCTCAACGATCGGGCCGCGGCTGCGATGCTGACCGCCGGCGCGCACGCGGCCACGGACATTACCGGATACGGTCTGCTGGGGCACGGCGCGGAAATGGCTCGCGCTTCGAACGTCGCACTAGAGATCGATGCGTCACGCGTTCCGCTGATGCCGCGCGTGCTCGAGCTGATCGAACACGATGTTGTGCCTGACGGCAGCAAAGATAATGCGGTGCTGCACGCGGAATTCACAGCATTCGATGCGAGCCTCCCGGCAGCATTGCGCATTGCGCTCTCGGATGCTCAAACCTCCGGCGGACTGCTGGTCAGTCTTGCTCCTGACAAAAGGAGCCTATTCGAGCACGAAATGCGCGGCGTTCACGCGTTAACAGCCGTCATCGGCAAGGTGCGTGAGGGCGCGGGTATAAGCGTAACGTGTAGCCCGCGATGAAACGCATTTTACTCGTGGCCGGCGTGCTCGCTGCAACGGCCCAGGTTTCGGGTCCCCTCGGGGCGGCTCCGCAAACGGATCCGTATAGCATCTTCGCGCGCTCGCGCGCGGTTTGGTCGACGCAGCACTATCCGCACTATCTGTCTTACACGATTGCGGTGCACGTTAGCGAGCGTGGTGTCCAGAAGAGCCGGCACTACCATCTCACGTACGACGCGCAGGCCGACACGATCGACGTCAATCCAATCAGTGACGAGGAGCACGCGGCGCCGCCGGTTGCAACCGGGTTTCTCTGGCATCTACAGCCCAAGCGTCAGCACGCAGTGCTATTTGACAAGAAAGTCGGCAATCCGGGAGAAGCCGTGGATTTTCTCGGCATTCCCAAGCTCGCGCCGACATATTCGTTCGGTATGAAAGTACATGCGGGCACGGAGGACGGCCGCGACGACAATGCGCTTATCGCGCAGATCCGCCAAGAGTTCAACGATCCGATGCCCACCGCAAAAGATCAAGAACTTGCATCGGAGGGAAAACTCAAATCGATCGCCAGCGTCACGTCGCGCACTCGCAGCTACACGATCCAACTCGCCGGCATCGATACGCTGGGCGGTCAACCATGTTATCATCTGCTGCTGCAGCCCAATGGTAACCCACGCGTATTGCGGCTTCGTCAAGCATGGGTCGACGCGCAGACGTTCCAAACGCGGCAATTGATCAGCGACGGCAATTTTACGGGATCCGCCGTCCCGTGGCTCGTTACATTTGCGGACATTGACGGCGCGCTGTACATTGCTTCCGAGGTTGCGCAGGCGCCCGTCGGCGTGGGCGAGCATCGCTACGAGAGCGCATCGATTTCCTTCGAATCGATTTCACAGACCTCGGCTCCGACGCACATGGGCGGCACCTTCGTCACCAAGCAAAGCCTCATGACCGAACCGGATACGGACGGCAGCCGCTAATCCCATCAAAACACGCGAACGCGAAGGTTATTCTGGCGCTGGACCAAGGCACCACGAGTTCGCGCGCGCTGGTCTTCGACCATCAGGGGTGCGTGCTCGCGCTCGCGCAGCGTGAGTTCACGCAGTATTTTCCCCAGCCCGGGTGGGTCGAGCACGATCCGGAAGCGCTCTGGCAATCGCAGTACCTAACGGCGCTCGATGCGCTGCGCAGCTCCGGAACGGACGCTCGCGACATCGCGGCAATCGGAATTACGAACCAGCGCGAAACGACGCTGCTTTGGGATCGCACAACCGGAACGCCGGTTTCCAACGCCATAGTCTGGCAAGACCGGCGCACCGCGTCAATGTGCCGGGAGCTTGGAGGCCGGGGATTCGCGCAAAGCGTCACCGCGCTAAGCGGCTTGGTTCTCGATCCATATTTCTCTGCAACCAAGCTCGCTTGGCTGCTGGATCGCATCGAGGGAGCGCGCGAGCGCGCGACGCGCGGTGAATTGGCCTTCGGTACCGTCGACACATGGCTCATTTGGAAACTTACCGGCGGTCAACGCCACCTCACCGACGTCACGAATGCGTCGCGCACGATGCTCTTCGATATTCACCGGCTCGCATGGAGCGACGAGCTGCTTTCGGTTTTCAACGTTCCGCGGGCGCTCTTACCCGATGTTCTTCCGTGTACGGCCGACTTCGGAACTACCCAACCGGAATTGTTCGGATCGCCGGTGCGGATCTGCGGTGTTGCAGGCGATCAGCAAGCAGCGCTCGTGGGCCAAGCCGGCTTTACCCGGGGCCTTGCAAAGAACACCTACGGCACGGGATCGTTCGTCATGCTGAACACGGGAGAAACGCTCGTGCGTAGCACGCGCGGTCTGCTCACGACGATCGCGTTCGCGTTCGGACCGCGGGATGTCCGGTATGCGCTCGAGGGCTCCGTGTTCGTTACCGGCGCGGCAATTCAGTGGTTGCGCGATGGTCTGCGCATTATCGATCGTACTGAAGACGTCGAAGCGCTCGCGCGCGAAGCCGAGGACAACGGCGGGGTATATTTCGTGCCGGCTTTTACGGGTCTTGGCGCGCCGTATTGGGACCCGCACGCGCGCGGCACCATTTCAGGAATTACCAGGGGCACGACACGCGCGCATATTGCGCGCGCGGCGCTCGAGGCCGTTGCGTTTCAGAGTACCGACGTGATCGCGGCGATGGAACAAGATTCCGGCGTGCAGCTCGCGGAGTTGCGCGTCGACGGCGGCGGATCGACGAACAAACTCTCGATGCAGTTCCAAGCTGATCTCCTGGGCGTGCCCGTCGTCCGTCCGTTTATTACCGAGACGACTGCGCTTGGTGCAGCGTATCTCGCCGGTTTACAGAGCGGCTATTGGTCCAGTTTGGACGCAGTTGCAGAGCACTGGCGTGAAGATGCGCGTTTCGTTCCTTCGATGCCGGCCGAACAGCGCGCAGCCAAGCTGCAGCAGTGGCATCGCGCGGTCCAACGCAGCCGCAACTGGGCCCAGTGAATCGCGACGCCGGGCTCGCGCGACTCAAAGAAGACCATTTCGAAATCCTCGTCGTCGGAGGCGGCGCGACCGGCCTGGGTTGCGCGCTCGATGCCGCATCGCGCGGGTATCGCACCGCGCTGATCGAAGGCAACGACTTCGCGAGCGCCACCTCGAGCCGGTCGACCAAACTCGTGCATGGCGGCGTTCGATACTTACGCCAAGGCAACGTTGCGCTGGTTCGCGAGGCACTCCTGGAACGCGCGCGTCTGCTGCGCAATGCGCCCGGGTTGGTGCGCGAGCTGCCGTTTCTGCTTCCGGTGTTCGCGTGGTGGCAATTGCCGTATTACGCAACC
>Ga0073928_10010655_pt1 | contig 10892 bp, 6 predicted proteins | sample PaiPotPPA55metaG_FD_76969 | JGI IMG/M metagenome (GOLD analysis project Ga0073928, IMG submission 76969) | Iron sulfur acid spring bacterial and archeal communities from Banff, Canada, to study Microbial Dark Matter (Phase II) - Paint Pots PPA... ...
CGAAGACGGAGAGAAAGCCATCGCCGCGATGAACGGCAGCCAGATTGGCGGGCGTACTTTGAACGTCAACGAGGCGCGTCCCAAGGTTGAACGCGGTGGGGGCGGTGGTCGTGATCGCGGCGGACGGGGTGCTGCACACGGCGGTGGCGGGGGCGGACGGAACCGGTATTAGTTCTGAACTTGAGGTCGCAATTCGCGACCTCAAGATTGGGCGATCATTGGGCTGCAGCTTGGCGCTGACTGTCGATCGAATAATTGATAGGCTAAAGCTCCGCATGTAAACTGGAAAGACTGGCGCGCGCCCGTAGCTCAGCTGGATAGAGCGGCAGCCTCCGGAGCTGTAGGTCGGGAGTTCGAATCTCTCCGGGCGCACCATTTCTCCTACATCAGAATGTAGCGCGAGCGTCTCGCGCCCGACGTTGATCTGTTTTCTACACTTAAAATTATTCTTGCGCCCAGCACGAGCGACGACGCTCGCGCCTCATTACTCGCCGAACATCGGCACTTGGCCGGTATCAACACTGACTCCGCGACGCGGACGCCGGGTGGCCCCTATCACCGCCAATACGGTGAGAGATTCGAGGGCGCTGCGAGGCACAAATATCCGTTGCGTGTTGGAACGCAAATCCGGCGGATTTATCAGGAAACCCTCAGGCGTTGTGAGCGAGAGATCATTCGGCATCATGCCTTCGAGAACTTCGTTGTCTTTGAAACGTAGACGTACCCAAAGCCCCTCGGTGCGCGGGCGGGTGGTGAAAGTTTTTCGGCTGGGGGAATCGGCGTCGCCGAATTCGCGGACGAAATAGACGACCTTGATGTCTCTTAGGTCGATCGCGACCACATTGCCCGCGGTGTTGAGCAATTCCAGTTTGCCTTCGCGGACAAAATCCGCGGGGGCGACGTAACCGTTGATGGAATCGCGGTCCATTTTCCGGACTACCACTTTTTTGTGCGTGGAGGGCATGGATTGGCTCAAACTGGCTCAGGCGGCGGACTCCCGCGACCGGAGCCATTGTCTTGCAGCGCCGGCATCTTGCTGGCTGTCGCAAGGGCACCTTGCCCTCGCTGTGAGGGCGGGAGAGCCCTAACGACAGCCGCCGAGACGGCGACGCTACAAAGAAGATCATTCAGATTCTCACACGTTTGGCTTGAACATAGTGTGTCATCTCATTCGCAGTAGCCAAAATGTCAACGTTGTGGTATTTTCTTTAGTTTGCTACCATCCAGCTTAAATCGCCTAAGTCTAGTCTACAGAGCAGTTTACGTACCACATGCCGGAGGCTGCAGGGTGGGCGAGATTTGGCCCTGTGGAAATCTTACTCTGGTGGGATCAGGGATGTTTACCGCCTGGTGATGGCTGAACTCTGAAATAAGGCATGGCTGATTACATTTACACCATGGAAATCCGGCTGACCCCCGATCAGCAGCGCGGGGTCGCCCTCGTCCAAGATATCGCCCGCGACGCGGGCATGAACATTTATCTTACCGGTGGCGCGGTCCGTGACATCATCAGTGGATTCGCCATCCGCGATCTTGACTTCACGGTTCAGGGCAATCCTCTCAAACTGCAAAAGCAACTGGAGCATGCAGGCGCCCGGGTCGCTTCGTCGGACGATGATCTCAAGACCTTATATCTAGTACTGCCGGGAAATGTACGCGCGGAAGTCAGTTCGGCGCGCACTGAGCGCTACGAAAAGACGGGGAAACCACCCGTGATTGCTCCGGGCACGATTATCGAAGACCTTCGCCGACGGGATTTCACCATCAATGCGATGGCGCTGTCGCTAAACCCGGGATCGCGCGGCTTGCTGATGGACCCATTCAATGGGGCAGCGGATATTGAAGCCAAGCTGATCCGCATCCTGCACAACTATTCGTTCATGGAAGATCCTTCGCGGTTGATTCGGGCCGCACGCTTCGCGGCGCGCTTCCACTGGCCGCTTGAGGAACGCACGCAGGCGCGCGTGCAGTCGGCGAAGGAAAACAACTACATCGAATACATTACCGACCGAGCCATTGGTCAGGAGATCGAACAGTTGGCCTACGAGGACGATCCGCTGAACATCGTCCGCGTGCTGGAAAAAGAAGAATTGCTTAAGGTGCTCAATCCCCATTGGTCGACGGCAAAAGTAGATACGGCAGGGCTGGCGGAGTTGATGAAAACCCGTCAGCAGATGAATCAGCTGGGATATACGCCCGATCCCTCGCCCGCTGCGTTGTATTTCCTGACGTCGCGACTGGGAGACAAAGACATTGCGGACATGCGCAAGCTCATTCCCCGCAAGGATCTGGTGGCGGCGTGGAAGGATCTCGAAGACAACGCCAAGGATCTGGCCAAACGCCTGACTGGCAAAGAAGCAGCAACCCCATCGCGCACCTGGAAATTGCTATCGGAAGCGCGCCCGGAGATGGTTCTATTTCTTGACGTCACCGCAAAACAGCAGGCGGTGGCGCAGAAGATCAAGAACTTCCTGGGCAAGTGGAGGCAGGTACAGCAGAAACTGCCACTGCTTGAAATGACGGAGCTGCGCATCACTCCGCAGATGCCGGAGTATCCCAAGATTGCGCACGATGTCTTCATGCTGTTGCTGGATGGAAAGCTGCGTTCGCGAACGGAAATTGTTAAATTTCTGAAACCGTTGGCGCCACCTCCGCCACCGCCACCACCTCCACCTCCTAAACGGGGTCGGGCTGCTAAGGCCGCAGTAACGGCTCAGCCTGCTGCGGTATCTCCGGTCGCAGGCAAGAAAAAGGGGAAAGCAGCAACCGCTGTGATCGCGCCTCCGGCTCCTGTTCCACAGCCCGCGCCCAAAGCTCCAGCAGCGAAAGCTGGGTCAGCAAAAGCTGTATCAGCAAAAGTTTCGCCGAACACCAAGAAACCCAGTCCGCCGAAGCAAATCGCTAAACCTGGAAAAAAGAAGGCAATTCCCGTGACGAAAACAAAAGGTAAGAAGCGGCGGTAGCTATCTGCTCCCGGCACGGAATCCTGCATCAAGGTGTTCATCGGCGTACATCACCAAGACCCAGTCGTACCGCGGCGTTCCGCGCCTGGGCAAAATCGTCCTGCCATGGAAAAGCAAAAACTTCAGTCCCAAGGTCACGGGCTAACCGAACTGTTTCATCCCTCGACCCGGTATCTGCTATTACAACTTGGTCGGTCACGCCGGAAACGCTGGCAATGCAGTTGCCGAGCATTTGAGCGCGGTTTTTCACGATCGTGGAATGAAGCGCTTAAATAGCGCTATAATATGGATATGTGGCGGGGGCTGTCAGTCGCGGCTTTGGGCGTGATTTTGCTGGCGCTGCCGGCGTTGGGACAGCGACGCGGTGGAGGCGGAGGTTTTGCCGGACACGCTGGATTTTCCGGCGGCCACGCCATGGTCGGTGGTCGCGGTCCGATGATGAGCGGACGCTCTTCTAGTTTTTCAGGCGGTTTTCGTGGAGGTCCACACTTCGGCTCTGGCTTCGGCAGGCCGGGCTTTGGCAGACCTGGTCGCTCGCCGTTTCTTAATCAACGACATTTCTTCCGGACCTGGCCTTACGCTGGCTATTACGGCTATCCGTATTGGGGTTACGGTAACGATTGGGATTACGGGGACAATTCTTATGCCGCGGATTCCTATCAGAGTTACCCGCCTCCTGATTATTCAAGCTCGTATGGTGACAGCCGCACACAGGCGGATATTGACCGGCTGGAGAATGAAGTCGATCGGTTGCGCCAGGAACGCGAAGCCCGCGAATCGTCTGCTACGCGATCAAAGTCTGACTCGGAAACGACCGCGCTGGTTTTTCGTGACAAGCACACTGAAGAAGTGAAGAACTACGCGATTGTGGGACAAACGTTGTGGATATTGAGCGGGGAGCGAGCGCGTAAAATCCCGCTTAATCAGCTAGACATTCCTGCCACCAAGAAAGTCAATGATGACCGTGGCGTAGATTTCCAGTTGCCCGGGTGATCGTCGTTGTCCTGATGAAAACTTGCGCACCACTGTGGATAATTAGCCGCCTTCGCTGGACGATTCTCCAATTAGAATGAGCGTGACTTAAGAACAACTTCGAGCCCCCATGTCCCAATTCGTCCATCTTCATTTACATACTGACTACTCCATGCTCGACGGCGCCTGCGATGTGGATAAACTTTGCGAGCGCGCGAAACAGCTAGGCATGCCCGCGGTCGCCATGACTGATCACGGCAACATCTTTGGCGCGGTGCATTTTGTGAATGCCGCCAAGCAAGCCGGGATCAAGCCGATCATCGGTTGCGAGTTGTACATCTGCAAAAAAGACGATCACAACATAACTCGCACTCCACCGGACGGTGACACTTACAATCATCTGCTGGTGCTGGCGGAAAATGAAGAAGGCTATCGCAATCTGGTGAAGATTACTTCTGAGGCTTCGCTGCATGGCTTTTACTACAAGCCGCGCGTGAGCAAGAAGTTTCTGGCTGAACACTCCAAAGGATTGATTGGCCTATCCGGCTGCCTCAAGGGCGAGGTCGCCGAAAGATTGATGGAAGAAAAATACGACGCCGCGCGGGAGGCTGCCGTTTTCTATCGCGACATTTTCGGCAAAGAGAATTTCTTTCTCGAGATTCAGGATCAGGGGTTGGAGATGGAACATCGCATCCATCCTTACCTCTTCCAGTTGGAAAAAGAACTGGGACTGCCGCTGGTCGCGACCAATGACAGCCACTACCTCTGCGAAGACGATGCCCATGCGCAGGATGTGATGCTCTGCATTCAGACCGGCAAGTCCATTCAGGACACTAACCGCATGAAGTTCCAGGGCACCGACTTCTACGTCAAAAGCCACGATGAGATGTTTCGCGTGTTCAAAGACGCGCCCGACCTGCTCTCGCGCACCCTAGCCATTGCCGAGCGTTGCAGCACGCGGATCGAGAAAGTCAGCAATCCATTTCCGCATTTCGATGTGCCTGCCGGTTACACGCTCGACAGCTACTTCGAGCATGTCACCCGCCAGGGCTTCGCGCGGCGGCTCGACACCTTGCGAAGCTTGCAAGCACAGGGTCGAGTGAAGCACAGCATTGCGGAATACGAACAACGGCTGGCGCGGGAACTGGCCATCATTCAGCAAATGCAGTTCTCAGGATATTTCCTGATTGTCTGGGACTTCATACGCTACGCTAGGGAGCATGACATCCCGGTAGGCCCAGGGCGCGGTTCCGCGGCGGGATCGCTGGTTTCGTATTCGATGGGCATCACCGATATCGATCCGCTACAACACGAACTTCTTTTTGAGCGCTTCCTGAACCCCGAACGCATCTCCATGCCCGACATCGATATTGATTTCTGCATGAATCGTCGCGGCGAAGTAATTAGCTACGTGACGCAGAAATACGGACGCGACAACGTGGCTCAGATCATCACCTTCGGCACCATGGCTGCGAAAGCGGTAATCAAAGACGTCGGTCGCGCGATGGACATTCCTTATGCCGACGTGGATCGCATCGCCAAGATGGTGCCGACTACGCTTTACATCAAGCTGGAACAGGCGATTAAAGATTCGCCCGCCTTGCAGCAGGCGTACGAGGGCGAACCGCAAGTGCGCCAATTACTGGATACCGCGCGCAAGCTCGAAGGATTGGTGCGCAACTCCGGAGTGCATGCCGCGGGCGTCGTGATTTCTCCGCGGCCGCTCACCGAACTGGTTCCCCTGCACAAAACCAAGAACGACGAAATTGTCACCGCCTACGACATGGTGGCTATCGAGAAGATGGGCCTGCTGAAGATGGATTTCCTAGGGCTCACCACTCTCACCATTCTCGATGACGCGGTAAAGCTGATCGCACAGACCCGCGGTGAGCGTATTGCGCTCGAGGACATTGGGTTTAGCGATGAGGAAACCTACAAGAAAGTGTTCCACAGCGGACTGACCTCGGGCGTATTCCAGTTTGAATCGCACGGCATGCGCGATGTGCTTCGCCGCTACCAGCCTAACTCGATCGAAGATCTCACTGCCTTGAATGCTCTCTATCGCCCCGGCCCGATCCAGGGTGGAATGATTGATGACTTCATCGATCGCAAGCATGGCCGTAAGAAGATTGAATACGAACTGCCGGAGTTGAAGGAGGTCCTCGAAGAGACGCTGGGAGTGATTGTTTACCAGGAACAGGTGATGCAGATCGCGAACCGGCTGGCGGGATATTCTCTCGGCGAAGCTGATCTGCTGCGGCGCGCCATGGGTAAAAAGAAACCTGAAGAGATGGCGCAGCAGCGGGAGCGATTCGTTCAGGGCGCGGTGCAACGAGGCTACCCGACGAAGAAAGTGGAGAAGATTTTCGATCTGATGGCACAGTTCGCTGGGTATGGGTTCAACAAATCGCATTCCGCGGCTTATGCGTTGCTGGCCTATCACACGGCATATCTCAAGACCCATTACTCGGTCGAGTTTATGGCGGCGCTGCTTACCTCGGTCACTGGCAATACCGATGACGTTGTGAAATATATCAATGAATGCCGCGAGATGGGTATTGCCGTAGAGCCGCCCGACATTAACGTGAGCGATGCCAATTTTACTCCGCATGGCAGCGCGATTCGTTTTGGTTTGGCGGCGGTGAAAAACGTTGGCCATAATGCCATTCAATCGATCGTCGCGGGCCGGAAAGATCTGGGACGATACCAATCCATCTATGAATTCTGCGAGAAAGTAGATTTGCGGCTGCTCAACAAGCGGGTTATGGAATCGTTGATCAAGAGCGGCGCCATGGATGGGCTGGGACGACGCGGTCAATTGATGGCTGTTCTTGACAAGGCTATGGACCGCGCTTTGAAAACGCAACGTGACGCGGAATCCGGCCAGCATGGCTTGTTTGGCGTCTTTCAAGAGGAATCTCCCGTCAATAATGACAAACTGCCTGACACGCCGGATTGGGATGAGCACACCCGATTGGCTGCGGAAAAAGAAATTCTTGGGTTCTTCATTACCGGGCATCCGCTGGAGAAATACAAAGACAAGCTGGAAGACCTGCAAGCTCTGAGCACTGCGGATATCGCGGGCATCAAGGCTTCAACGGGGAAAGATGAAACCATCTGCACCGCCGGCATCATCACCAATATTCGCGTGCTGAAGTCAAAAAAGGGAGACATGTATGCTCAGGGTGCGTTGGAAGATATGGTCGGCTCGGTAGAGATGATTGTATTTCCCGACGCCTATCGCAAACTTCAAGAAAAGGTAAAACTGGAAGTTCCCGTCTTGGTCCGCGGCGGATTGCGTATAGAAGAAGGAGTAAATCCCAAACTGCTGGCGAATGACATCACTCCGCTCGCCGAGGCCAAGGTTCCATTGCCGCGCTCATTGCGCATTCGCGTCCCCGTGGAAACGGCGAATGAATCCGTCGTCGACGAACTCCATGCCCTCTGTGCCGAACGCAAAGGCGAAGCGAAAGTATTGTTTGATGTCGAACGCCAGGGCGATTTCATGGTGGTGATGGAGGCGGAGGGCTATAATGTCCATCCAGACCGCAATTTTGTGTCTCGCGTCGAGGCTTTGTGTGGCCGCGGCGCAGTCCGCGTCATTAACTGAGACGCGCACGTGGAAACATAGCTAGCTATGTTTCTACAGTGGAATCGAGATGTGCGGCGGAAAAGAGTTTTCCATTCGAAGGAGCCCCGATTTGCAAACAGCGACTGTTCCGGCGGTCAGAAATGCAATGCTAGTGGTAACTGGAACGGAATTCCTTTTGTCGATGGTGGAGCATCGTTGGTCGGCCGTGAATGGTAATGGCATAAAGATGGAGTCTCAATTAAAAGCACAACAAGAGCTGGGTAGGATCGAACAGCAACTGGAACGGCTGCACTCTTTGCCGGGCCAGGACGAGGACGTCCGCGGACAGATTCAGCAGCTTCACGATCGCATTCACGCTCTGCAGGCGCAGGTTGCCGCGCATTTCACCGCGTGGCAAAAAGCGGAGTTGGCCAGAAATCCGCAACGCCCGCTGATGCTCGAATATGTAGACCGCATCTTCACCCATTGGAGCGAGATTCACGGCGATCGCGGTTTTGCCGACGATCACGCCATGGTTTGCGGAATGGCCCGCTTCCACGGCCAGGAAGTAGTGGTAATCGGCCATCAGAAGGCGCGCGATACCAAACAGAACGTTTTCCGCAACTGGGGAATGACCAATCCCGAGGGATATCGGAAGGCTCTGCGAGTAATGAAGATTGCGGAAAAGTTTAGACGGCCCATCTTTACTTTCGTCGACACGGTTGGCGCGTATCCCGGACTCAGTGCCGAGGAGCGCGGACAGGCCGAAGCCATAGCCAGAAATTTGCGGGAGATGGCGCGACTGGAAGTTCCAATTATTACTACCATTACCGGAGAAGGTGGCAGCGGCGGCGCGTTGGCCATCGCCGTCGCCGATCGTGTGCTGATGATGGAGAACGCAATCTATTCAGTCATCTCCCCTGAATCCTGTGCAGCCATTATGTGGCGTGATTCCACTAAGAAAGAACTTGCCGCGCAGGCGCTTCGCATTACTGCCGTGGACTTGGAGGAGTTTGGCTGTATTGATGGCATCGTGCCTGAGCCCAAGGGTGGAGCCCATACCGACCACGAAACGGCAGCCGCGTTGCTAGATGAAGCGCTGCAAAAACATTTTAATGAACTGACAAAAATGTCAACCGAGGAATTAGTCGCATCGCGATATAACAAGTTCCGCAACATGGCGCAATTCCTGCGCGCGGAATAACGAGCATGGGTCCCAGCGTGGTACTTTGGTGTCTGAATTCCGCCTCCAGAAGCCTATTCGCCATCACTCCGGTGCCGTATAATCAAGGGTACTCCTCGTTTACTCCAAGCGGACTCCGAGTGGGCCGAATCCCGCTCACTCACAAGGAAGGATTAGGTAATGGCCACCACCGATGTAGCGCTCCATGATGCCTTAGGGCAGCGGGAGCCAAAGCGGATCGTCAACGATATGAGTATTCAGGTTGCGACCGTGAACGGTTCGGGTTCGCAAAGTTCGAACACCGTACTTCTCCGCAGCATTTTTCAGATGGGCGTCCCGGTTTCCGGCAAGAACCTGTTTCCTTCGAATATCGCCGGACTGCCGACCTGGTATACCATCCGCGCCAACAAAGATGGATACATTGCGCGCAAGAAAGAGATCGACTTTGTCATCGCCATGAATGCCGAGACGGCGCAGGAAGACGTTATGTCTGTGGCGCCAGGCGCGGTTGTGCTTTATGACGAGCCGCTGAACTTAAATAAGGCGCGCACCGATCTGGTTTTTTATCCCGTGCCCTTCGACAAGTTGGTCGCACCCGTCTGCCCCGAAGCCAAGCTGCGCAAACTGGTCAAGAACATGATTTACGTGGGCGTCGCCGCGCAGTTGCTTGGAATCGACATGGCGGAAGTAGAAAAGGCCTTGCGCAAGCAGTTCGCCACAAAAGTGAAAGCGGCTAATTTGAATCTGGCGGCGGTACGCGCTGGTTATGAATATGCGACCGCTAATCTCACCAAGCAAGACCCTTACTTCATCCAGCGCATGGACAAGAATCAGGGCATGATCATTATCGACGGCAACTCCGCGGCCGCGCTGGGCTGCATGTTTGCCGGAGTCACGGTGGTGACCTGGTATCCGATCACCCCGTCGTCGTCCCTGGTCGAAACCCTGATCGATTACATGAAAGCGTATCGGATCAATCCGGATGGCAAGGCGACATTTGCCATCGTGCAAGCTGAAGACGAACTCGCGGCCATCGGAATGGTTCTGGGTGCAGGATGGGCGGGTGCGCGCTCAATGACCGCGACCGCCGGCCCGGGCATCTCCCTGATGGCTGAGTTTGCCGGTTTGGCTTACTACGCTGAGGTCCCGGGCGTCATTTGGGATATACAACGCGTCGGCCCTTCGACTGGTTTGCCCACGCGCACTTCGCAGGGCGACATTCTTTCGACCGCGTTCCTTTCGCACGGCGATACCAAGAACATTTTGCTCATGCCTTGCTCCGTGACTGAGTGTTTTACCATGGCGCAGGACGCTTTCAATCTGGCCGAGCAATTCCAGACTTTGGTATTCGTGATGTCGGATCTTGATCTCGGGATGAACAATTGGATGTCAGATCCTTTTGAATATCCCAAAGAACCTATCAACCGCGGGAAGGTGCTCACCAAAGAAGATCTCGACCGATTGGGCGGCTTCTCCCGCTACCAGGACGTCGACGGCGACGGCATTGGTTATCGCACGCTGCCGGGCACCGAGCATCCAGCCGCGGCGTATTTCACTCGCGGCACTGGACACAACGAAAAATCTGGCTACAGCGAACGCCCCGACGACTTCGAAAGGAACATGGAACGCATCAACAAGAAATTCGAGACGGCGCGATCTTTTGTACCGCGTCCCGAATTGATCACCAGCGGCAAATCCAAAATCGGGGTGATCGCCTACGGTACTTCTCACTGGGCGATTATCGAATCACGCGATCAGTTGCGCGATGAATACAACATTGAAGTTGATTATCTGCGGCTGAAGGCATATCCATTTTCGCGTGAGGTTCACGAGTTCATTGAACAGCATGACCGCGTGTATGTGGTCGAACAAAATCGCGACGCGCAAATGCTCTGCCTGATCAAGCTAGACGTAAAACCGGAGCTGGTGACGCGGCTGCGCAGCATTGCGCACATTCACGGGCTGCCGCTCGATGCGCGCTCGGTAACCGACGAACTCATGACCATGGAGGGCAAATAACATGGCGACAACCAGCACACCCACCCCCGCACCTAAGCTAAATCGCATTGGCCTGACCGTCCTCGACTATCGCGGCGGCAAGACCACGCTCTGCGCCGGCTGCGGCCACAACTCGATTTCCGAGCGCGTGGTGGAATGCTTCTACGAGCTGGGTATTGAGCCTACCGGCGTCGCCAAGTTCAGC
>Ga0073928_10010657_pt1 | contig 10890 bp, 6 predicted proteins | sample PaiPotPPA55metaG_FD_76969 | JGI IMG/M metagenome (GOLD analysis project Ga0073928, IMG submission 76969) | Iron sulfur acid spring bacterial and archeal communities from Banff, Canada, to study Microbial Dark Matter (Phase II) - Paint Pots PPA... ...
CCGCTCGCAAGCGCGGTCGGATCGCGCCACTCGGCGCGCGCGAACGCCTCTTCTTTCAACGGCGTCGTGACGTTCAGACCCGCGTAACCGCGCGCGCGAAGCTCGTCGATCGCCCGCGCTCCGTCGCCTGCGGCAATACGGATCGCCTCATAGCTTCCGGCGAGGCCCGCGCCGTCGAGGAGGGCGCGCTGGAGGCGGGGACTCGCGCTATGCTCGACCGGATCGCCGATCAGCGCGAGCTGAAGAAAGCGCGGCTGCGCCATCGATCATTCGGCCCGTTTCCGCCCGAGCAGCACGCGTTCGAAAAATCGCAATATGCGCGTGCCGTGCCAATCGCGCGCGACGAGCGGTTCGGTGAGGATCGCGTGCAAGCCGACGAGCTTGGCGCCGAGGACGTCGGTGAACAGCTGATCGCCCACGACGACGGTCTGGTGTTTGGGCGTCGCGAGTTCGCGCAACGCGCGAACGAATCCGCGCGGCAACGGTTTGAGCGCGCTCGGTACGGCGGGCACGCCGAGTTCGCGGCCGATGCGCGTCACGCGATCGTTGAAGTTGTTCGAGACCAAGCACACCGCGAAGCCGCGCTCGCGGGCGGTCGCGATCCAGGCGGCGTCGGCGGGCGCCATGCGGTCCTCGCCGTAGCCGACGAGCGTGTTGTCGAGATCGACGATGATGCCGCGGATTCCGCGCTCGGCCAGCTCGTCGAGCGAAACGCTGCTCAGGCGAGTGGCGACGCCGTCGGGCCGCAGCGCCGGCCGCGGAATGCTAAGGCGCAGCTGTCGGGCCGTCGGTAACGCCGCCGCGTTCGCTCGTCGCCGCTTGCGGCCGGCCCGCCGAGGCGACCACAGCGACCCACGTGGTCGCCGCATCGGCTCCGTGCGCCTGCATCGCGTCGCGCAGCTCCGCGAGCGATACGTACTGTCCGGGCGGCGGGGCCCAGTAACGGTACCCGTGTTTGTGAGTCCCGAGCACCGTCACTTCGGCTTGTAGCCGGGTGACGCGCGTCTGCAGGGCGTTGACCTCGCCTTGCACCGCCGATTGGTCCGGCATCGTCGCCTGCGTGCTGGTCGGATCTTGAATGAGCGATCCGGGCGGACCGGCCAGCGCGGGCCGGACGATGAACGGCCCGGCGGCGACACCGGCGACGAAGGCCAGAACGGAAACGAACAGCGGCAGCTTCATGAGACCCCCCAAGGCGTGACGTTCGCCTTGGCCGGGTTCCCCCCGTTATCCGCCGGGCCATGCACAGGCCGTTCGCCGCCCCCACCGGGCGTCCACAACTTTCGCCCGTTGTTCGCAAGATCTTTACCGAACATCCCCAAGGAGCTCGTCCCTATATCTTGTATCCGGGGTCCAGCGGGAGTACAATATAGAGCACTGAGCCGCGGTGCTCGCCTGTCTCGCTTCGAACGGGTGTTCGTTTCTCGTCGCCGAAGCCCGGCGGCCGGAGGACTGGATTCATGAAGTTTCGCCGCATCTTTTCGAGCGACGGCGTCCCCTACGACGGCCTCACTTTCGAAACGCGCTCGTCGCGCATCGTCAATCCGGACGGCTCGGTCATCTTCGAAGCGGCCGACATCATTGCGCCGGCGGAGTGGAGTCAAGTCGCGGTCGACGTGCTGGCGCAAAAGTATTTTCGGCGGGCCGGCGTGCCGCGAGCGCTGCGGCGGGTCGAGGAAGCGGACGTACCGGAGTGGCTCTGGCGGTCCGAAGCCGACCAACAGGCGCTCGAGCAATTGCCATATGGCGAGCGATTCGGAAGCGAAAACGATGCGCGTCAGGTTTTCAACCGGCTCGCGGGGACGTGGACCTACTGGGGTTTCCGGCACGGCTATTTCGACAGCGAGAAAGACACCCGTGTCTACTACGACGAGATGTGCGCGATGCTGGCGCGGCAGATCGGCGCGCCGAACAGTCCGCAGTGGTTCAACACGGGCTTGCATTGGGCGTACGGGATCGAGGGGCCGCCGCAAGGCCACTACTTCGTGGATCCCCGCTCGGGCAAAGTGGCGCGCTCGACCAGCGCCTACGAGCATCCCGCTCCGCACGCATGCTTCATTCAAAGCGTCAACGACGATCTCGTCAACGAGGGCGGCATCATGGACCTTTGGGTTCGTGAAGCGCGGATTTTCAAGTTCGGCTCGGGAACCGGATCGAACTTTTCGGCGCTGCGCGCCGAAGGCGAGCGGCTGAGCGGCGGTGGGACGAGTTCCGGGCTGATGTCCTTTCTTCGCGTCGGCGATCGCGCTGCGGGCGCGATCAAGAGCGGCGGCACGACGCGGCGAGCCGCAAAGATGGTCTGCCTCGATCTCGATCACCCCGACGTCGAGGAATTCATTACGTGGAAGGTTCGCGAGGAACAGAAAGTCTCCGATCTAGTCGTCGGCGCGCTTGCGTGTCAGCGCCGGCTGAACGAGATCATGACCGCGGCGCACGATGAGTCGGTCCCGGAAACGGCTCGCTTGGATCCGGCGCTGAACGCCGGCCTCCGCAAGGCGATCCGCTCGGCCCTCAATGCCGGCATACCGCAGGCCAACATCAGTTACGCGCTCGATTTCGTCCGCCAAGGTTACCGCTCGCTCGAGATCGAGACCTACGATACGAACTGGGACTCCAAAGCGTACGGGACGGTTTCCGGCCAAAATTCGAACAACTCCGTGCGAATCCCGAACGAGTTCTTCGCTGCGCTCGACCGCGGCGGCGAATGGGAATTGCGCGGCCGCACCGACGGGCGCGTGAAGTCGACGGTACCTGCGGCTGATCTGTGGGAGAAGATTGCGATCGCCGCATGGCAATGCGCCGACCCGGGCGTGCAGTACGACTCGACGATCAACGAATGGCACACGTGCCCTTCCGACGGCAAGATCAACGCGAGTAATCCGTGCGTTACGGGTGAAACGCTCATCGCAACGACGGAAGGACACCGCAGAATTGCCGACCTCGTCGGCAAAGCCACGTTCGCAATCGGGTCCGACGGAAGGCCCCATTTTGTATCGCGCGTCTTCCCGACCGGGTTCAAACAAGTCTACAGGCTCACCACGAAAGCAGGTTACCACCTGCGCCTCACGACCGATCATCGCGTGCTCACGGCAAATCGCGGCGACGTTGCCGCGTCTGAATTGCGCGCAGATGACGAGATCATCTTGAGCGGCAGCCCGTTTGGGAACGAATCGCTCGAACCCGGGGTAGCTGAACTGATCGGCCTCGCGCTGGGAGACGGGTGTGTTTCGCAAGGCGCTACGCAGCGCATTCTCACGCTTGCGATGGCACCCTCCGAGGCCCCGATTCTCGAAGATGTCGCCGCGACGGTGAACGCTCTGAAAGCCCACTCCGAGGATGGCCGTTCTCGCCGTATTGCGACCGTCAATCAGCCTCAAGCAACCGCACGCCTTGCGACGAGCGCCCCGGCCGTCGTCTGCCTCGCGGAACGGTACGCGATCCTCGACCGGGGCAGCGCGAAGAAGGCGCTTACCGATGCCGTATTCGGTCTGGACGGCGCAAGCGTTGCGGGCATCATTCGGGGACTTGCGACGGCCGACGGAACCGTTGGCAATTATACCGACAAGTCGCAGCACGTCGGAATCGCCTCGACGTCACTGCGCTTGCTGGAGCAGGTGCAACTGCTGCTGCTCGGGTTTGGCGTAAAGGCGAAGATCTATCGCGACCGGCAATCCGGCTCGGTGAGTCCGATGCCCGATGGGCGCGGCGGCCGCGCAGAGTATCCGCGCGCTCCGATTCATGAATTGCGGATCAGTCGTTCATCCCGCACAGTCTTCGAGCGGCATATTGGGTTCATGCGTAGCTCCCCGAAAGCCGAGGCTTTAGCGCGGCTGAATGCCGGAACCGGGACGTACGTGGACCGCATGACGGACAGCATCGCGTCGGTCATCGCAGAAGGTGTCGAAGCCGTCTACGATTTGACCGAACCCGACACGTCGCATTTCGTTGCTAACGGCATCGTCGTACACAACTGCTCAGAATACATGTTCCTCGATGACACGGCGTGCAATCTCGCTTCGCTCAACCTCGCGCAGTTCTTGACGAGCGATGGCCGCTTCGATGCAAAGCAGTTCGCCGAGGTCTGTCGCATCTGGACGGTGACGCTCGAGATCAGCGTGTTGATGGCGCAATTCCCCTCGCAAGTGATCGCGCAGAAGTCGTACGACTTCCGCACGCTCGGGCTCGGGTATGCGAACCTCGGTACGATGTTGATGCGATTGGGATTGCCGTATGATTCGGACGACGCGTACGGCTGGTGCGCCGGAATCAGCGCGCTGATGACCGCGGCCGCCTATTTGGCATCGGCCGAAATGGCGCAGCAACTCGGCGCGTTCCCGCGCTTCGAGGTGAATCGCGAGCCGATGCTGCGCGTCATTCGCAATCACCGCCGCGCAGCACACGCTGCCGCACCGAAAGACTACGAAGGCTTAACGATCTTGCCGGTGGTGCACGCGCCGTCGCTGTTCACGCAAGAACTGTGGAGTCTGGCCCGCAAGACGTGGGACAAGGCGCTCATGGTGGGCGAAGAGGCGGGTTATCGGAACGCCCAGGTGACGGTCATTGCTCCGACCGGTACGATCGGGCTCGTCATGGATTGTGATACGACCGGGATCGAGCCTGATTTCGCGCTCGTGAAGTTCAAGAAACTGGCGGGCGGCGGCTATTTCAAGATCGTGAACAATTCGGTCGATGCCGCGCTCCGCAGACTCGGGTACACGAACGAACAAATCGATGCGATCGAGACGTTTGCGAAGGGAACGTGGACGCTCGACGGAGCACCGCACATCAACGCGGCGACGCTTCGGGCGAAGGGTTTCGATCAGGAGGCCCTCGGCCGAATCGAACGCGCGCTGCCCAGCGCCTTCGAGCTCTCCTTCGTGTTCAACCGCTTCGTCTTGGGCGACGAGTTCTGCGAGCGCGTTCTCGGATTGACCCAGGCCCAGTTGAACGACTTCAATTTTTCGATACTCCGCGATGGTTTGGGGTTCACGCAGCAGCAGATCGAGGAAGCTTCGGACGTCATCTGCGGCCGAATGACGCTCGAGGGTGCGCCGTTCCTCAAAGAGGAGCATTTGGCCGTGTTCGACTGTGCTACGCCATGCGGCAAGCACGGCGCGCGCTTCATTCGGCCGCTGGCGCATATCGACATGATGGCGGCGGCGCAACCGTTCGTCTCGGGGGCGATTTCGAAAACGATCAATCTCCCGCAAACCGCGACGATCGCGGACGTCAAGGAGGCCTATCGATACTCCTGGGAGCGGATGATCAAGGCGGTCGCACTCTATCGCGACGGCTCAAAGCTTTCGCAGCCGCTGGCAACCAGAGGCGATCTCGGTGACGACTCTGCGGAGCCGGCGGAGCAGCCGTTTGCCACGCCGATCCAAGTGGCCGAACGGATCGTGTATCGCTACATCGCAAAGCGACGGCGGCTTCCGGATCGCCGCAGCGGGTATACGCAAAAAGCGGTGATTAGCGGACACAAGGTTTATCTGCGAACGGGAGAATACGTCGACCAATCGCTCGGCGAGATTTTCATCGACATGCATAAGGAGGGCGCGGCCTTCCGATCGCTGATGAACAACTTTGCGATCGCCGTGAGCCTTGGTCTCCAACACGGCGTTCCGCTCGAAGAGTACGTCGATGCGTTCACGTTCACGCGATTCGAGCCGAATGGCCCCGTGGTTGGTCACGCCAACATCAAGATGGCGACATCGATCATCGACTACATCTTCCGCGAACTCGCCGTGAGCTATCTCGGCCGCTACGATCTGGCACAGGTTCAGCCCGATATGTCCGTCGACGCGATGGGTCCGGAGCCCGAGTACACGGCCGAGGAAGATGCGGGCCTGCAGTACACAACTCCGAGCAAAGAGATCGAACGCGAGCGCCTGCATCCCAAGAGCCAGCACCTCAAGCCGTCGGCAACGTCACGCGCGGACGATGTGGTCGCACTCTCCGGCGGCTCCGTTGCGGCCGCCGCTCCGCGCCCGGAAATGAGCCAGACGGCGACCAGCATGCTTCCGCTGCTCGACGAGCGCCGTGTGGCGGTTGCCAAGGGCTACTCCGGCGACGCTTGCGGCGACTGCGGTCAGTTCACGCTGGTTCGCAACGGAACGTGCCAGAAATGCGATTCGTGTGGAGCGACCAGCGGCTGCTCCTGAGGCAAGCTCCTCCAAATGGCTCGTAACGGAGCGCCGGCGGCGGCGACGGCGCGCTGATCTCAAAACGCGGAAAATCGAGCCGCCTGCAACTGATCGTCGCGAAACAGGACGGCGAGCTGCTGCTTCGCATCGCCGAACGCTTCGGATGTCGCGAACTCGTTCGCGAGCGGGCCGCCCAAGACGATCGTTCCCAGGGCAAAGTCAGACTGATCGTCGATCGCAGCGAACTCGTTCGCGACCTCGTGAGCGCCGGCATCCCGATGAGCCCAAAATCCGGGAGAGAGCCGTTCATTCGATGTGCGACGCCCGAGTTGACGTGGGCCCTCATCCGTGGCGTGAGCGATGCGGACGGTTGCATTCGCGTCATGCATCGATCGGGAATCGTCAACGGTAAGCTCTACGGGCCGTACCGTCGCGCGCGCTGGTCGCTGACGATCGGACGACCATACGTCGAAGGTTTGGTAGCGTTCCTAAACGAGGAAGGAATCTCGACGGCGCCGTGCTGCCTTCAGCCAAAAACTGGAACGGCGGTTTTCGAAATGGCTTCCCAGGACGCGATTCGTGCCGTCGCGGAGCGAATGTATCGCGATGGCTCACTGTGGCTCGATCGCAAGAAGCGCATCTTTGACACTCTCGGCGTAGTCGGAAAGTGTTCCTGAGCGGCTGACGCCGCGCGACAAGCCGGCCGTTCGCACGGGTTACTCTCCGTTATGGCGAAACGGCGCGCGATGTCGAAGATGCGCGTCCGCGGTAAGCTCGTCCTCATAACCGGTGCCGGTGCCGGAATCGGGCGTTCGGCTGCGATCGCGTTTGCGGAGCGCGGCGTGAACGTCGTGGCGACCGACGTTCGGCCGGAACCGCTGCTCGAGGTGCGGCAAGCGGTCGAAGCGCTGGGCGTGCGCTGTTGGACGTATGCGGTCGATGTCGCGAACGACGAGGCGATGAAAGTTCTCGCCGACCAGGTCTGCGCGGAAGCCGGCGTGCCCGACGTGCTCGTGAACAATGCGGGGATCGCATATCTCGGTCGCTTTCTCGAGAGCGATCTGGCGCACTGGCCGCGCGTGCTGAACGTGAACGTCATGGGCGTCGTCTACGGATGCTACTACTTCATCCCGAAGATGATCGCGGCGGGCGGCCCGCGCCGCGTGCTGATCGTCGCGTCGGCGGCAGCGAACTACCCACCGCCGTCGGTCGCGGCGTACGCCGCCTCCAAGTTCGCCGTGTTCGGATTCGCCGAGGTGCTCAAGATGGAACTGACCGGCACGAACGTCGGCGTAACGACGGTATGCCCCGGCGTCATCAACACCGCGATCGTTCACCCCTCACCGATCAACGTGTCGCCCGCCGTCGGTCAAGAACAGATCGATACCTTAGCCGACTACTACACCAAGAGCGGCGCGTCACCCGACGTCGTCGGCAAGGCGATGGTGCGCGCCGCCGAACGCGGCACCGACATGCTGCTCACGGGCCCGTCCGCGCGCATCTTCTTCCACCTGCGCCGCATCTCGCTGCGGGCCGCGCGCAAGCTGACGTTCTTCATGGCGCCGAAGGTCGGATACTTACCGCCGAAGCCGGCCGACCGCTAAGGCCGCCGCCTCGGTCCGTAGGTACCCGGTACGGCCGTACGGGGAACGAACGCCGGCGGCGTCGCGAAGTGGCGGCCGCGGGCGAAGGTGTGGATGCCGTTCGTGCAGCCGTCGAGCGTTATCGTGAGCGGCCCGTCGGTCGTGACATTGAGCGCGGCGTTGCAATCCACGAGCGCCCGGTTGGGGTTGATCGTGGCGGCCGAGATGTTGGTCGCGGTGATCTTCAAGCCGTCGGCGACGGGGGTTGTCGGCGGTGTTCCGTAGGTGTTCTTGAAACCCGTGTAGCCGATCGCGGGGATCGCGCCGCCGACGAGCGTGCCCGACGTCGTCGTGGTGCCGGACGTCGGCGGATCGCCGACGCCGAAGCCCTGCGAAAACACGTCGATCGTACCGGTCACCTGGGTCTTGTCGCGCTGCGTGATGTTCGAGACCCAATACGCATGATCGGCGACGAGCTGGTTGGCCGCGTCGTCCATCGAGGGGTTGTACACGTAGGTGACGTGCGGCGGATTGATGTTGTTCGACCGCGCGCCCAAGAACGTCGCCGCCGTGTTGTACTGATCGTTGATCGCAAGCGTCAGGTGCTCGGCGGGCGAGAACAGATCCCATTCGAAATTGAGCCCGAGCGTCGAGTCCATCGCTTCTTCTTGTTCGGAGTCGGCGGTCGGGACGAGTTCGTCGGCGGATGCGTGCCAGGAGAGGATCGGAAGGTTGCGCAGCGAGCCGTACATCGGCTTCGTATCGCTCGAGCCGCCGTTGGAGCCGCCGGCGTAGGCCGGGCCGACCGTCGGCTGGAGGACGTCGAATAGATCGGGGAACTGGCAGCCGAGTTTGAACGTCGCGTAGCCGCCCATCGAGTACCCGGTGAGCGCGACGCTGTTGGAATTGATCGCATAGTGCCGCGCGACGTCGGCCCAAACTTCGAACACTTCGGCGGCCGCGAGGTTGTAGTACCAGTTGTCGGGACCGCGCGCTTCGGTCGTGAACACGAGCGATCCGCCATTGCGCTCGCCGAACTGCTTCTCGTTGTTCGTGTTCTGATATTGGTTGTAGTTGACGCTGAGGCTGTGGAGCAGCAGCGTGAGCGGATAACCCTTCGACGGCGGCCCTTCGGTCGGCACGTAGACCGAGTACGGTTGCAGCTGATTGCCATACTCCGGCGGGCAGGGCCCGTTGAGGCCTTGGCAACCGGTGAACTTGCGTCCCTGGAACGGCTCGTAGTGGCTGGCCAGGATGCGGTCGATGTGGCCGGTGAGCGGCACGCCCTGCGGCTGGCCGTTCATGTCGTCGCTGGCACCCGCTGCGAGCTTCGTCATGTCGACCGTGTCGAAGAACGGCGAGAGGTTGCCGCTCGCAATCACCGTCGATTGCTGGCCTTCGCGCCAATAGGAGGTTTGGGAACTCGGATCGTTCGCGCCATTGGCGGGTTCGGCATGCCGGAACCCGACGTTGAAGAACGCGGGCGGGCTCGCCAGCGACCCCGCACCGCCGGGGGCCGTCGCGCTCGAGGTTTGGGATGGAACGAGATATGCGCCCGCCGCGGCGTTCCACAGGCCGGCCGCGACTGCGACGCGCAGCGCCGTCTTGTCGCGCGTGTCGTACGTGGAGTACGGCAAGAGCACCGTGATTTGACGCCGGACCTGATCGACGGTGACCGTCGGCGGCGTTGAGCCGAGCTGGGAACCGCTGGGCGCGGCGATGACGTCGGCACTCGCGCCGTGCACGGTCAGGAACACGTCGGCGGGCTCCGAGGCGTTGGCGCCGTGCGGCATCGGATACGACGTCGACGAGCCCCCGAGGCCGATCGTGAATGCCACGACGCTCGGATCGATCATCGTGTTGAACGTCAAGCGAAACGCGGTCGCACCGGCCGTCGGTTTCATGCGAAACTCGACGATGTCGGCCGCGTTGCCGCCGTAGCGCGGATCGGTCGGATACGTGTACGTTCCGGCGGGGCGCGCGAGCGTGTTCGCGTTCAACTCGTTGGTTTGATTGTTGTCGGGCGTATTGCCGTTGGCACCGTGATCGTCGAACAGAAAATCTTGATACAGGTATTCGCCGTCGCGATACGCGCTCGCGCCGCTCTCGAGGATCGGCGGCGCAACCCAGATGCCGGTGTTCGTGAGCTGCGGCGCGTTCGCGGCCCCGGCGTACAGGATCGCGGGGCCGGGCGAGGGGCCCGGGCCCGCCGTCGAGCCGCCGGAACCCGGAGTCGTCGTGCCGGCGGGCGTCGGGGTTGGGGTCGGCGTCACGGCGCCCGAAACGGGCGTCGGGGTGGGCGTCGGCGACGCCGGGGTTCCCGAGCCGCCGGGAGCGGGCGTGTTCGATGCGCCGGCATGCGGAACGAGGCCGCCGCCGACCGACGTGCCGCCGCCCGCGCACCCGCCGAGCAGCCCGCCCGCCAGTACGGCCCAACCAACAACGACCCCAAGACGCAACATACGCACCGGTAACTTTCTCCCACTAGAAAATCGAAGAAAAAAAAGGGCCGGCAAGGGCGGCAAGGGGTGGCCGACCTTTATCCGCGCCGGTCGGCAGCCCCTACGTTACGCGCGCGCGGCTGCCGAGCGGCCGGCCGCGCGCCCCGAAAAGATGCAGCCGCCCAAGAACGTGCCCTCGAGCGAACGGTAGCCGTGGACGCCGCCGCCGCCGAACCCGGCGGCCTCGCCCGCCGCGTACAGGCCGCCGATCGCGTCGCCGCTCGGGCCGAGCACGCGGCTCTCGAGATCGGTCTCGAACCCGCCGAGCGTCTTGCGGGTGAGGATGTTGAGCTTCACGCCGATCAGTGGACCGTACTTTGGATCGAGCAGCCGGTGCAGCGGCGTCACGCGGCTGAGCTTGTCGCCGACGTAGTTGCGCGCTTGGCGAATCGCGGCAATTTGCAGATCTTTTCCGTAGGGGTTGTCGAGTTGTCGGTCGCGCGCCGTCACTTCGCGGCGCACCGTTTCCAAATCGAGCAACGGCTCGGCCGCGAGCGCGTTCATGCCGGCGACCAATTCGTCGAGCGTGTCGCGAACGACGAAATCCGGGCCCTTCGCTTTGAACGCTTCGACCGGCGGCGTCGCGCGTTTGCCGAGCACGCGACCGAGCACCATGCGCCAGCTCTTGCTCGTGAGATCGGGGTTCTGCTCCGAGCCCGAGAG
>Ga0073928_10010661_pt1 | contig 10888 bp, 9 predicted proteins | sample PaiPotPPA55metaG_FD_76969 | JGI IMG/M metagenome (GOLD analysis project Ga0073928, IMG submission 76969) | Iron sulfur acid spring bacterial and archeal communities from Banff, Canada, to study Microbial Dark Matter (Phase II) - Paint Pots PPA... ...
GTCGGCGGCCCGCCACCCGTATGGCTCTAAAAACTGTGGACCCTCCGGCGGCCCGAATTTGAATGGCGCGCCAACTTGGCTAAGCTGTTTTCCAGTAGTCCGCTGCATCATTAGCAGCAGTCCTGGCGAATGCATGTCGAGAATCCAATGCTGAAATTGTGGATGTCCGGCAAGCTCCTTGGCGAGCGCCATCACTTGGCTGGCCTCCAGATAAATCAGCAGCCCCTCAGTTAGCACCACAATTCTTCTGGCTCGCGCCGCGAGTTCGGCAAACACCGGCTTGCGAGCCTCAACATCGGAAAGATCCAGGCGGATACGTTCAAGTCGGCAGCTTGGTTTTTCGCTTGCAAGAATTCCCTCTTTATACGCGAGGATTTCCGGCAAATCGATTTCGACCCATTGCAGCGCGGCTGGCAGCCGCATGCGATATGGCCGCGCATCCAAACCAGCGGCCAGATTCACGATCATATCCGCGCCCTGCTGAATTTCGCGCAGAATAAATTGATCGAAGAGGTAGGTGCGCGCTACCCACGCCCACGCGTAGCTATTTCCCTGCGGCAGCGTGTTGGCGATATCCACGCCGCGTGTCCCCGCAAGTCGCGCCGCGTAGGGATCACGGAAAAGTGCATCAGGACGCTGTGTTTCGTTGGTGCGAAATACCGCCGCCCATCGCGCCGTATCTGAAATATTACGAACTACCATGGCTGGCTCGGACATAGTTGAATAGGATGGAATCGCCAATCCAAAATTGCAGCTCGCGCTACTTGATTATAACGTGCCGTTCTTCGCGATAATTGTTATTAATATTCCAGAGAAAACAAATGGCAAAAACCAGCGCGGGATTGCTCATGTATCGAGAACAAAATGGCCAGCTGGAAGTACTGCTCGTTCATCTTGGTGGGCCATTTTGGAAAAATAAAGATAGCGGAGCCTGGTTTGTTCCCAAAGGAGAAATCAATCCCGGCGAAGACTTACTGGATGCCGCGAAACGCGAGTTTCAGGAAGAGACCGGAATCGCTCCGCGCGGTGATTTTATTTCTCTCGGCAGCGTCAAACACAAAAGCGGCAAAACCGTGCATGCCTGGGCTTTTGCTGGCGATTGCGATCCCGTCTCTTTGAAGAGCAATACATTTGAGATGGAGTGGCCGCCGAAATCCGGAAGCATGGCGAAATTTCCAGAAATCGATCGAGCGGGTTTTTTCACGCTCGAAGCCGCGAGAGAAAAAATGCATCCCGCCGAATTTGAATTCCTGTCCAGACTAAAAAAAGCCTCGTCCAAGTAACCATCCGCAAATTAGATTTTACATAAGCGTCCCTAGGACAGTTGCCGCACGCTCATTTTTCCTCGGCTTCCGATTCTTGATGGTTGACTTCCGCGATGTAGTTCGGTATTACCAGCAGACGCGCCGCTTTCATATGTCGGGGCGCCAACCGTTAGAAAGTTTAAGGAGGATTTATGGCAAATACTGTTCGTGCGATCCCGGAAGGCTACCACTCGCTTACTCCCTCACTGACTTGCAGAGAGGCCGCCAAGGCTATCGATTTTTACAAGAAAGCGTTGGGAGCAAAAGAAAACCACCGCATGCAAGGACCAGACGGAAAGATTGGGCACGCGGAAATGCAGATCGGCGACTCGAGGTTCATGTTAAACGATGAATTTCCGCCTATGGCGTCCGCGCCTGATCCGAATTCTAAATCAGCGCCAGCCACCTATTTGCTCATCTACACCGAAGATGTGGATACGGCTTTCAACAAAGCGGTTTCCGCCGGTTGTAAGGTCACCATGCCGCTGCAGAATCAGTTCTGGGGCGATCGCTACGGCAGACTGGCGGATCCCTTCGGCCATCATTGGGGCCTTGCGCAACATGTGGAAGATGTCGCGCCCGCAGAGATGGAACGCCGCGCCAAAGAATGGCAAGAAAAAATGGCCAAGTCCGCCGGCGGCCACAATTGAGTCTTAGCTAAGAGTTTTAACAGGCTCAAAGTAAATTAGTTTTGTTCGGGAATGCGCCCTGCGTTGATTCGTAAAACGCGGGGCGCGTTTTCTATTTCTGGACCCTGGTCGATCGCTAAACCCCGCTATTAATTCCTTCGCGATGGACCGGTTCATCTATCGCCTATCCGGTCGATGCGAAATGTGAAGCAGCCGGCCGTCGTGCTGTGCACTTGTAAATAATCTACCTCGCGGTTCAAAAACAGGCGCGCGATAGCGCCCTCAAATGCTCCATCGGCAACATGTTCCTGTGCGATGAACCGCCGGCCCCGGGCATAAGCCTCAAGCGTGCGCGCACCTCCACGAAGTTCTTCGGGAAAACCGTCGTGCTCATCGTATCGCGAACATTTTTTTGCATGCACGTAAATAGGTCCGGGCTGCGGCAACTCTTCAACACCAGTGAAGCGGTCATAAGTGAACAGTATGGCATCATCCACTTGCGGGGTAATCAGGCGCAGGCAATGGCGGCACGGCGCCGCGTCGGTTACTAACTCCTTATGCGCCGGAAATCCGTAGACCGGCGCGCGCATGGTTTCGCGCACGGTGTCGGCAACTTCTGTAGCAATGGCAACAATTTTATTGTGCATCACGATCGCTCCTCGATTTCTGGTTGAAATTTCCAGTCCATTTGACCCTCATCGTGTGTGCTGTTCTATCCGCTTTCCGAGTTCAAACAAAAACAATCTCCAACCCGGCCGGTTAGGTTGCCCGTATTTATTATCCAGACCATCAGACACAGCGCAACAATTCGCCAGCAGAGCTAAAACTCACGCCATCGCGGCCTTTTCCCCAGGAATTTGCGCAGTCGGCGCGGCGACGCGCGCAAAGCGGAAAATGTTAACGACAGCAATTACTACACAGAAGATGATGGCTACCGGAAACATCCTGGCCATCCAGAAATTGCTTGCCGCAGTCAGTTGACCGGCTTTGACCAGGGAGATATTTGCGCCAGCAATTTCGGCCAGAATATTGGCCTTCAAAAGCCAGCAGAAAAGTGCGGAACCTACCATGTCACTAAGAAGACGAAAGGTAGCACGGCGTGCGGTCCAATAGGGACGCGCGAGGTTGGCGACAGCAAGCGCGATGTTAACGAGTGCGACGAACAAAAATCCCCAGAAAAAGTAGCGCCAAACGGGAGCCAGCGAAATTCGTAAGTTCACTTCGTTCATCACCAAATCTGAGGACATATGTGCCGTCCACCAAACGCAGAAGATCAGGCTGGCCGCCAATTCAAGTATGGAATTGAATCGTGGGATCAAGTTCGGATTGCTGCACAGTATATTGTCAAGCCTTTTTGCAAAAAAGGTTTTAGGCGTGTCCTCCGCTTAATTCGATCCAAGGGTTCTGTCAGCGACGATTGCGCGGCTTTGAAGTCCTGGAGTTCGGACGGCGCGGGCTCAGAAGAGAATCGCGCGTCTTTTTGGGAAGCTTGGCGACGACAAGATCGTAAGACTCGCGAACAAGTGCGGCCAACTCCGCGGAAGAAAGCGCGTCTTTAGTTTCCAGCGCCACCCATTGCGCGCGAGCGAGATAAGGCGCGGGAATAATGCCGGCCCGCTCGGTTAACTCATAGAAATTTTCCGGAGAAGTTTTGAAAGACAGCCACACCGGCGTGGTTCAAGAACCGTATGAGCGAACATCCTGCCCGCTACCTTGAAGGTCAGATCGCTGCCCCAGATAACGTGTTCCGTGACGGACGGAAAAGAAAGACAAAGATCGCGGACCCAGCTGGCATCCATGACGCGAATCTAAAAGAAAAAATCTTGAGCGGCAACAATTGTTTATTTCGTCAGGATTTTGTATTGCGCCGACGTCAGCGGAACTACGGATAACCGTCCCTGCCGTACCAACGGCGAATGCTCGAACAGCGGATCCGCTTTCATCTGCGCCAAAGAAACAGGATGTTTTATTGGCGGACCTGCTTTGATGGTGATGATGGGATTTCTGGGGTCGTCATTGTTTATCGACACTACCGTGGCGGTTCCCACCGCGCTTTTCACGTCTCCAGTTTCGTAAATGATTAATTTCGTTCCTGGCTTCATCTCGCGAAGATTTCTTAGCGCCACAGGATTGGAAACGCCGTCCCATTCGGTGACGGAATCGCGCTGCAAATCGGCGAACGAATATCCGCCAGGCTCTGTTTTCAGCAAATAATAGTCGGAAGCCATCGATGTCACCTCTGTGGAAAGGCCCTATTCTAACGACTCCACATTAATTTGCTGTAGGAAATTGTTTGCTGTGGATTAAGCGAATGGAACAACTGACAGTCTAGCCTCTCCAGGAAGTTCGCGGGCTTAACGCAATTCGCGAATGATTTCGCGAGCGGCATTCGCACCAGACGCTCCCGTAAGCCCATTACCCGGGTGCGTTCCAGACCCGCACAGGAATAATCCGCGAATCGGCGTTTTGTACCGCGCCCAGTCCAGAACCGGGCGCATGGTGAAAAGCTGATCGAGCGCCAACTCGCCATGAAAGATGTGGCCACCGGTGAAGCCATACCTGGTCTCCAGATCCCGCGGCGTGATGACCTGCAAAGCTTCCACGCGCTCAGCGAAATTGGGAGAGTACGCGCCAATGGTTTTGATAACTGTCTCGCCCAAATCGCTGCCGCGCGCATCCCAATTTCCGTTTTTCAATTTGTACGGCGCGAACTGCACGTACGCCGAGAGGACATGTTTGCCCTCCGGCGCAAGAGACGGATCGAGAAGTGTCGGAATCGTGAGATCGAGATAAGGAGCGTCTGAAATCTCTCCGTATTTCGACGCATCAAATGCGCGCTCGAGATAATCGATTTCAGGACCGATGTGAATGCGGCCGGAGAGCGCTTGGCGGAAGCCGTCCGCTCCAACCGCCCCGGCCAGCGAAGGGAAATTCGGCAGATCATTGAGGGCAAAATTTACTTTGGCGGCCGTGCCATTGGCGCGAATATTGCGGATGCGCAAAGCGAAAGTGGGATCGAGTTGCGACGGATCCATGAGCTGGAAAAATGTGCGCTTGGGATCGACGCCCGACACCACTGCTTCGATGGCGATTTCATCTCCGTCAGCAAGCACAAGGCCAGCAACCGCGCCGTTTTTTATTCGGATATGCAGCACTTCAGCATTAGTGCGAATTTCCGCGCCGGCCTGCTTGGCTGCTTCGGCCAGCGCGTGCGTGAAGGTGCCCAGGCCGCCGCGAGAAAATGCCGCCGAGCCAACCGGATTTGCGTCGGCCGCCGCGCGCAGGAGAAGTATCGCGGTGGAACCAGCGGACCAAGGCCCAAGAGCGGTGCCAAAAATTCCGCGAGCTGCAATCACGGCGCGCACTAATTCCGTCTCGAAAAACTCCGCGACAAAATCCGCCACGGCCATCGGTCCCCAGCGCAGCAAATCGAAAATGCCATGCTTGCCCAGGCCACGAACCCCACGTCCGGTTTTCAGTAGGTTCCAAAGGTCTTCCGGAGAAGGCTTGTCGATGGAGGGCGGGGTGATTGAAGAGAGTTGAGCAAAAACACTGGAAATTTTCTCGAGCGAAGCGGCAAACTCAGTATATTTTGCGGCGTCCTTCGCGGACAAACGGGCGATACCGCCGGCGGTTTTGGCGTGATCGTCGTAGAACAGCAGTGATTCGCCATTCAATGCGGGAGCGAAGACGCGCGGGTCCGGACGAAGAATTTCGCAATTAAATTTTTCCACTTTTAAGTCGCGCGCAACATCAGGCCGCAACGGACCGAGGGCGTGAGCTAATGTTGAGGCGCGGTAACCGGGATGAAACTCTTCAGTGATGGCGCCGCCGCCGACAATTTCTCGCCGTTCGAGAATCACTGGCTTGAATCCGCCCTTGGCGAGATAAAACGTCGCGATAAGCGCATTGTGACCGCCGCCGATGAATGCTATTCGCTGTCCGATGGGCATGTCAGTTGTGGTCTTTGGCAGAACGACCGGCGGCTGGTGCTACAGGTTCCGTCGAGGTTTGCGCGCCATTTTTTGTTCCATTTTTTATCTGGCGCGGCACGGCGGGCTTTTTCCATTCCTTCAGAATGACCTGGCTGGCAATGCGGCCATTAGCGCCCATGATGCCGCCGCCAGGATGCGTTGCCGAACCGCACATATAAAGATTGTCAACCGGAGTGCGGTAATACGCCCACCCAGCCACTGGGCGCAGAAAAAATAATTGCTCCAGCGAAAGTTCGCCCTGAAAAATATTTCCTTGCGTCAGGCCAAATTCGCGTTCCAGATCGAGCGGCGTAAGAATCTGACGTCCGACGACAATGTCTTTAATGTTGGGCGCATATTCAGCGATCGTATCGATCACATTGTCGCCGAATGCTTCGCGTTGCTCGTCCCACGTGCCTTGCGCGAGCTTGTAAGGAGCGTATTGCACGAAACAAGAGAGAACATGTTTGCCCGGAGGCGCAACACTCGGATCCGTCAAGCTTGGAATCACCATGTCGATGTAGGGACGCCGCGAGTAGTGTCCGTACTTGGCGTCGTCGTAAGCGCGCTCCATATATTCCATGCTGGGAGAAATGGAAATCGCGCCGCGAAGATGCGCTCCATCGCCGGGCAGAGATTTAAATTCTGGCAGCGCATCGAGCGCAATGTTTACTTTGCCGGATGAGCCGCGGAATTTGTAGCGCCGCACGCCCTCCAGAAAATCGGCCGGCAACTCCGAAGGTTCCAGGAATTTTTCAAAAGTGAGATGCGGGTCGACGCTGGAAGACAGTACGTTGGCGGTAATCTCTTCGCCGGATTGCAGAACAACTCCCGCGGCGCGGCCCTCTTTCACCACAATTTTTCCCACCGGAGCTTTGGTGCGAATTTCCACGCCGGCTTCGCGCGCCGCTCCGGCGATAGCGTTGGAAATCGCGCCGGTTCCTCCACGGCTGAATCCCCAGGAACGAAACGCTCCGTCAATCTCGCCCATGTAGTGATGCAGCAGCACATACGCGGTGCCCGGCGAGCGAATGCCTAGAAAAGTGCCAATAATTCCCGATGCCGACATGGTGGCTTTGAGCACGTCTGTTTCAAACCACTGGTCCAGAAAATCCGCGGAACTCATGGTCATGAGCTGAATCAGGGTGTAGCGCTCATCCGAAGATAATTCGCGGAAGCGCTGCATCAGAAAGTGCAACTGCTTCAAATCGCGCGGATTCAGTGTCGTCGGATCGGGCGGCACCATCGAAAGCATGGGCTTCACGAAGCGGCACATCGGCGTCATCATCTTCGAAAATTCGTCGTACGCTTCGGCGTCAATACGCGAGTGGCGCCGAATTTCGCGGATGGATTTGGCGTGATCGTTCATGCGCCACAGATGATTTCCATCAGGCATGGGAGAAAATGTGCCATCCAGCGGGAGAATTTCCAGACCATGGCGCGGAAGATCCAGCTCACGAATAATTTCGGGGCGCAACAACGACACCACGTACGAGCATTCCGAGAAAAGAAAGCCCGGAATGATTTCCTCGGTTACCGCGGCGCCGCCCAGTACGTGACGGCGTTCGAGCACCAAAACTTTCTTCCCGGCCTTCGCCAGATACGCGGCGTTGACCAGCCCGTTGTGACCGCCACCAATGACGATCACGTCGTAATGCTGCGTCATTTTGCTAAGGCTCCGTCAACATAAAAGCGCGAGGAATCGACAAATGAGGCGATCGCAAAGCGCGCACGTGAATACTAGATGGCTGAGGAAAGCAAAGGGCATTCTACTGGCTCCAGCAATGCGGCACAAGTCGCGCGAAAATAAAACCTCTGAAGGGCGCTCCATAACTCATCGCGTATACTGCAAAAGCATCACCGGTCCGGTGTACACACTGGCGAGCATCCCATGAGCAAAATAGTTTCGATAAACGTTGGTTTGCCCCGCGCCGTGGTTTGGCACGGACACCAGGTCACTACCGGCATATTCAAAGAACCCGTTGAGGGCCGCGTCTTTCTGCGCAAGTTGGATCTTGACGGTGACCGCCAAGCCGACCTCACCGTGCATGGCGGCAAGTACAAAGCCGTATATTGTTACCCGCTGGAGCACTATGCGTATTGGAAGAACGAGTTGCCCGGCTACGATTTGACGCTGGGAAATTTTGGAGAAAATTTTACAACCGAAGGCTTACTGGAAGATGCAGTCCACATCGGTGATCACTTTTCTATTGATTCAGCGGAAGTCGTGGTAACTCAGCCGCGCTTACCTTGCTACAAATTGGGTATCAGATTTCAATCGGACGCCATGGTGAAACGTTTCCTGGCCAGCAAACGCTCAGGCTTTTACCTTGCCGTCGTGCGCGAGGGCGCGGTTGGCGCGGGAGATGAAATCAAAGAAATTTCGCGCGACCCAAACCACGTCTCGATTGCTGACATCATTCGTTTGTACTTCGCGAAAAAGCACAGCGATGCTGATATGGAAGTGGTCCATCGCGCCTTGCAGGTTGCAGCTTTTCCCGAAAATTGGAAAGAAGACTTTCGAGCGCTGGTAGCGGATTGACGCGGTCAGCGAATCGAAGATGACTGGCTAAATGAAAACTTACGCGCTCGAGCTTCTTGCGGCTGCACTGAACCACCACCTATAATTCGATAGTTTCATAACATGTCATGGTTTTTTGCAGCGCGTACCTTGCGCCGCGGTCACTGGAGGCATTGTGCCGGTTGGTACTGCGTTTCACGAGAGAACCCTCGCGCTGTGCGAAAGCCTGAATTACCGCGAATGGTCCGGCTACTACACCGTCAGCGTGTATGAAATGCATCACGAGCACGAATACAACGCCATCCGCAATTCCGCGGCGTTGATCGACATTTCTCCCCTTTTTAAATACAGAGTAACGGGAAAAGACGCGACGAAATTCGTGAATCGCGTGATCGCGCGGGATATCAACAAGGTCGCGATCGATCAGGTGATTTATTGCTGCTGGTGCGATCCTGAAGGCAAAGTCATCGACGACGGCACCATCACGCGACTGGCAGAAAACGAATACCGCTGGACGGCCGCCGATCCCAGCTTGCGTTGGTTTCAGCAAAACGCCTTAGGCCTGAATGTAAAAATCGAGGACATTACCGAGCAGGTGGCCGCACTGGCGCTGCAAGGTCCCACCTCAGGAAGATTGCTGAATGCCGCAGCGGAAGCAGATATCACCCACCTGAAATATTTTCGCGTCACGCACGGAAAAATCGCCGGCGTAAACGTGGACATTTCGCGCACCGGATATACCGGGGACCTCGGATTCGAACTATGGATGCCCTGGCGCGACGCGGTGAACGTTTGGGACGAGTTGAATTCCAAGGGCAAGGCGTTTGATATTCATCCAGCCGGCATGATCGCGCTGGATATCGCCCGCATCGAAGCAGGTTTGATTCTGATTGAGGTCGACTACACCTCGAGTAAGAAAGCGTTGATCGATGCGCAGAAATTTTCTCCAGCGGAAGTTGGACTGGGCAAGCTTGTGGACTTGAAGAAAGAAAATTTCGTCGGACGCGATGCGTTGGCCCGCGAAGCCAAGAAAGGCGCCGAACGCGCGCTGGTTGGGCTCGAAATTAATTGGAATGAAGTCGAGTCGTTATACGACAAAGTCGGCATGGCGCCGCAGGTGCCGAGCATGGCCTCTCGCACGGCGGTGCCGGTGTATCGCGGCGGTCGAGTCGTAGGCAAAGCGACGTCCACAACGTGGTCACCTACGCTGAAGAAAATGATCGCGCTGGCTTGCGTGCATTGCGAGAACTCCACTGTGGGTACGACGCTGAATATAGAAATCACCGTTGAAGCCGTGCGACACACGGTGTCAGCAAAAGTCGTGCCGCTGCCGTTTTTTAATCCCGCGCGCAAAACGGCTGTGCCGGTAATTTGACGCGACCCGTTTAATCCAACGCCTTCCCGAAAACATCTTTAAACCACTACTCACTCGTTCAAGCGGTTGTATTTTTTTAGTACCGCGCGCAGGCGGTCATGCGGCAAGGCGATCACTTTGTGATTTTCGATACCGGTCATGGTTTCGGCCGCCACCATTGCATTGATGATGGCTTCCTCGGTAGCTTGCACGGTGGCAGCAAAGATCGGCTCAATTTTTTCGTTGGGCAGCATTTTTAAATCCACGACATGATCGGCAAAAGCCGCGCCAGGGTTGGCGGTTGAAAACGCGATAAAAATATCCCCGGAACCGTTGCCGGAAATACTTCCATCGCGTCCGAGCCCCAGAGTCACACGGCGAGCGAGGCGCTTCAATTGATGGGCCACCAGTGGCGCGTCAGTAGCGACTACCACGATGATGGAGCCCCGATCCAGTTCATCAAATGCGCTGGAAGCGTAAGCGCGCTCCTCTGGAATTTCTTTGCCCACCGGCACGCCGGCAATGCGCAGATTCGGGCGCGATCCATAATTGCACTGCACCAGCACGCCAACCGTATAGCCTCCGAATTTTGCATCGAGCTTTCGCGACGATGTGCCAATGCCGCCTTTAAATTCATTGCAAACCATTCCGGTGCCGCCACCGACGTTACCTTCTGTCACCGGCCCGGACGACGCCGAATCGATCGCGTGAAATGCATCCGACGATTTGACGTGAAAACCGTTGATGTCGTTGAGCCAACCGTCCCACGTTTCCGCCACGACCGGTAGGGACCACCAGAACCCCGCGGGATCAGGCTGGCCGTGAGCAACGCGCCACTGAATTACAGAATCGCGCACGACTCCGACGCTGTGAGTGTTGGTGATCATCACCGGGCCTTCCAGAAAGCCGGATTCCTCTACCCAGATCGTGCCGGTCATTTCTCCATTTCCGTTTTCCGTGAACCACCCCGCAAAAACCGGATTGCTCATGGACGCCGGACCACGCGGCAAAACAACAGTAACGCCGGTGCGCACCGGGCCTCTGCCAATCTGCAGTTTTCCTTCGCCGGAAATCAGTGTGGTGTGGCCAACGGTTACGCCGGCAAC
>Ga0073928_10010662_pt1 | contig 10888 bp, 11 predicted proteins | sample PaiPotPPA55metaG_FD_76969 | JGI IMG/M metagenome (GOLD analysis project Ga0073928, IMG submission 76969) | Iron sulfur acid spring bacterial and archeal communities from Banff, Canada, to study Microbial Dark Matter (Phase II) - Paint Pots PPA... ...
CTCACCGACTCGCCGGCCGGGCTCGCTGCGTGGATCGTCGAGAAACTCCGGGCGTGGAGCGACTGCGACGGCGACGTCGAACGAAGCTTCACGAAAGACGAGATCCTCACGAACGTCACGCTCTATTGGCTCACGGGGACGATCGCCTCCTCCATGCGCATGTACCACGCGAACGCCGCGATTCCGCCCGCGCAGCTCGCCCGCCGGGTCGAAGTACCGTCCGGCTTCTCGCTCTTCCCCGGCGACATCGGCCGCCCACCGCGGGCGTGGCTCGAGCGCACCGCGAACGTCGTGCGCGTAACCGAGCCCGCGCGCGGCGGGCATTTCGCGCCGTTCGAGGAACCCCAGCTTTACGCGGAGGAGCTCCGCGAGTTCTTCCGCCCCTACCGGTCGGCAGTCACGAACTGAGCGCGCCAGTCGCGACGATTGCATTCGCTCTTCGCATGGCCTCCGAGCTCACGATCGCGTTGGCGATGACTCCATCGCCCCGATCGCCGACACCGCGCGAGTGCATTGCCACGAAAGGAATCCTCAGCTCGGGCATGGGTCATGCGATCGCAACGGCGACTTGCCGCGTCTCCGGACGCTCAGCGACGTGCCGCTCACACTCAACCGGCCGGCTGCCGGCATGGGTGTGGCCGCGGAGAACCGCGGCCACACTCTTCGGCACGAGCCGTAGGGTCTCGGCGGCGAATTGCGCTCCGCGGGTCGGCGGGGATCATTGGCGCCGGTCGTTCGTGGACGGCGGCGATGATCTCGGTGTTGTCGATCCCGCGCAGGTATCGGGATGTGATCGCGAGGTCGGCGTGTCCGAGCTGTCTCTGGATGACGATCAGCGAGATTCCCTCGCGCGACATCTCCACTGCGTGCGGATGCCTGAGCTGATGCGGCGCGAACCTCCGTCGGACCCCCGCCATCGTGGCGGCGTTGTGCAGCTGGGCGCGGATCCCGGCCGCGGCGCACGGACGCCCCTGGGTCGAACCGCGCACCACGCAGAACAGTCGGCCGACCGGCAGTTCCTCCCTGAGCTCGAGCCACGGGTCGAGGTGCGCCCACGCCCACCGGTCCATTCCGACCTCCCGCCGCTTGTTGCCCTTCCCGTGACGGACGACCAGCGAACCACGACCGGGGTCGAGGTCAGTCTCGTTCAGCCCGAGCACCTCGCTGATCCGGAGACCAGCCCGCCACAGCACCACGATGATGCCGCGTAACCGCACGCCTTCGGCGCTGTCACCGCCGGCACGCATCACCGCGATGATCTCCTCGACGGTCGGCGGGTCCGGCGGATACCGCAGCCCCTTGTTCCGTGGCGGGAGCCCCTTGTGGAAGCTGGACGTGGTCGCAGGCGACCGATGCCTGCCGGCGCAATCCAGCAGCGGCATGGATTCCATGACGTCCTCCTTTGGACGATGAACGACTACCCCGTCATCGTCCAGCCTCGCCACCGCCAACCCACAGATCGTCGCGATGAAAGAGCGAGGGCTGATCCGGTGCTCGTGTCCGGCACGCTGTCGCCGAAGCAGTCGCTGCCCGTCGGCAGGCCCACAACAAACACGATCGTCCCTGAGAGCGATGCCGCGCGAGAGTCGAGCGCGAGATTCGGGCTCGGCGGCGTGACACTCGCATCTGTCGCGAACGCTCAGGGTGCGTAACGTGACGGGCCCGTGCAGCGCTTCGAGTTCCGCTTTGCACCCGCCTACCGCCTCGCGGCGCAACCGTTTGGCATCACACCCGAGCGCGCATGGGTGCAGATTGATGACGAGGATCTACTCGCCAACTACGGGCCGTGGCGGCTGCGCGCAACGCTGGCCAATATCAACCGGGTGGCGATCACCGGCCCGTTCCGGTTCTACCGGACCGCTGGACCGGCGCGGCTTGGGATCAGCGATGGCGGTCTGACGTTCGCGAGCAACGGAGTGCAGGGCGTTCTGCTCTCGTTCCGCGAGCGCGTACCAGCGATCGATCCGCTCGGGCTGATCCGGCACCCTGAGCTGACGGTGACCGTCGCGGACGTGCAAGGTCTGGTCAGTGCGCTCGGGGCGGCGGCCGGGTAGCCGCTGACGGGTTGCAGCTGACGCTACTCGTGAGACCGTCACGCCTACGTCGTCGCCGGAGCGGTCGCCTGGTCGTCGCCAACGAGAACACGAATGCGATCGGGCGAGGTTCTGGGTGCTCCCGCAGAGGTCGCGCAGCCCCGACGCCCGGTGCGCCCGAGGGGTCGTGTTCCTCGGGTAGGCGTCGTGCGAGGTCGACCTACGCGCGTCACGTGTATGGCCGCTCGGCAACTGACGGCGTCGCGGCTGCGTGAGGGAAGGTGTGGCGGGTCAGTCGATCAGCCCGAGCGCGCGGGCCTGTTGGACCGCGTCGGCGCGGTTGTGCACCCCGAGTTTCTTGTAGGCGCGCTCGGCTCGTTCCTTCGCTGCTGAGCGAGAGATCCCCAGCTTGTCCGCGATCAGCGCGAAGGTCAAACGCGTGGGCAGGTAGCGGAGGACTCGCGCTTCAGCCACGGTGATCGACGCAGCGGCGACGTTCGCGGCAGCTCCGGCGACCGCCTCCGCCGCTGCTTGGTCGGCGGTCCGCACTGTCGCGGCGTCGTCGGCGACGGCCTCGGCCGTGGCCTGGTCTGCCGCCGTGACGATCAGGCCGGCGGCGTTTAAGGCCTCAACGGCCTCGTGGGCAGCGGCCTCCTGCACTATGCCGGCGTCGATCAATGCTCGAACCGCGACGGCAGCCGCACCGGCGACGATCAGCTCCGAAGCTGCGATCGCCTCGGCTGCCTGGGTCTGGGCCGCGATAGCTGCCAGCGTCGCCCGGGCTTCGGCGGCCTGCGCGACCGCAATCACCTCGGCCGCCTCCTCCAGCGCCGCGACCTCGGCCCCGACAACCAACCCGGCCTCGGCGGTGAGAAAGCCCTCTCCCAACAGCGCCCCGCCAGAGTCAGCCACCGCGTCAAAGAGCGCCTGCGCCCAGCCGTGCTCGACGAGCAGCAGGGCGAGCGCCGTCCCAGGCAACAGGGACTCTGCCAGCGCCCGCGCGTCAGCCAGAGCGAAACCCGACGAGCCAACGTCCCCCGTCGGCTCGACAAGACCACCGCCCCCAAGTGGCAAGATGCTCGACAGAAGAGCGCCAAGGTCGTCGTCGCCGCCGACGACCACGGGCTGGATCGTGCCGTCCTCATTCTTGGCGACGAAGATCACGTCAAGCAGACGCAACACCCCTCGGCCCTGCAGTCGATCGACCTCGGCCAACACCCGACCCTGGAAGTCAGAACCGGGACTAAAGCTCACGGCGATCACCTGCAACGGACCCGGCATCAGTCGACCTCCTCCTCGCTACTGGACGGCAACCCGACGAAGCATCGCAGGGCCCGGTTCCGGGCTGGCGGCTGGCCGGTCAACCAGCACGACAAGAATCGTCGGCAGCCGCGTGCGATCGCGGACGACCAGACTCGCAGCTATCCCCGGCGCGTGGCCCAGACCGCGTATCGACCAGATCCGCATCTGCTCCCGGCCCGCAACGTCGCCGTTGCGGTCGCGCGCCGTGGCGCTGGCTCGGACGCAAGAGCGATCGCCAGCGCGATGCTCGGTTTCCGTGCTCTGCACGGCACCCGTCGATTCCGTTCAGATACGCCGCGGATCGCGAAAGGAGGTCTTCGCCGACGCAAAAGGCCCAGTCGGCGTGGGCTGCTGTGATTCCGGTTCCCGGGGGTGGTCGAGTCAGGTCCCACGTGACAGGAGGCGAGGCCTGCTCAAGCACATGGCGCATGACCAGATCGCTGGTGTGGTCGCCACCCGTCCGCATCCGACGCTGGAGCGGGCGGAGCGCCGTGAACGCGCCGCCGCGGCATATGATGCTCAGAGCGAAGATGGGGATCTCGGACGCAGAGACCGGGCCGACGATCACCGCCGTCCTCCGGCGCGGCCCGCTGACAGGCCGGCGCATCGAGGTAGACGTCGTCGAAGGCCGCCCACCAAAAACGATCGATGCGCCGGCCGATGATGGGCGCGGGTGTCGGTACTGCCTCGCGGAATGGACCCAGACCGGTCCGTCCGCCACATACACGTTCTTGTACCTCGTATAGCCGCTCAGGACGCTCCCGCTTGGGGCACTGGGTACTAACAGCGGCGCGGTGGAGCCTGCGGACCGTCTGATCAGGCGGCGACGTCTGCCATGCGCGAGCTGGATCGCGATGAGTTAGTTGCGAGCGCGGGGCTGTAGAGGGGTGAGCGCTTCGCGGGGTCCTCGCGCGACATCAGAAGCGTCCTAGGTCGGCTTGCCCCACCGGCCGTCTCCATGGTCCCGCTCGCTGTGATCAGCGAGCGCCGAGAGCTCTCCGGCGCGAACCGGTCTGCTTCAGCATTCGCAGCAGATCCACGACGATCTGGGTCTCGACATCCTTACCACGAGCCGCGGGGGACACCTCCGTCTCTGGGCCGAGCGCATCCGTGAGCTTGCCGTTGTGCGCGTGCGTCACCGCTCCAACCGTCTCTAGCAGCGATACGACCTTAGACGAGACAGAAACACGAGCCGCGCGATCCAAGAGACCCCGTACTCGCCACGAGCATCTCGCCATCGCGACGCCGGCGCTTAGCCACGCGCGGAGCGATCGTGAGCGACACTCCCAGTCCGGTCCCGATCGGCGCCACCGCGTGGTCGCCAAGATGATCGCGCACCGGAGGGGCCACTGCGGCCGAAGCGATCGCGCGTAGAGGGGCCTGCGGGATGCCCGAGACGACGCGAACTCGCGCTGGCCCCGAGCAGCCATCGCACAGCACGAGCGACAGCCCGGTCGTCGCTGATCTCACGCGATAGAAGCTCATAGATCGAGCCACATTGGGTGGCTCGCTCCCGCCGATATCGCAGCAGGACCCCACCAACAAATTCTCACAACGCCGCCTCTCCGGAGTAGCGTTGCAGCGTAGACCTGACTCGACACCACGACGATGGAACAACGGTGAACGCTGGTGCTGGGGATCGCGGACCGTCCGGCGAAATGTCGGCAGACCCGCCGCGTGCTCAAGCTCCGCGAACCGAGAGCGATGCTTCCTCGCAGCTCGAGTTGAGCGAAGAGGAACTCAAGCAGCTACTCCATCAGGCGCTCGAAGCTGATGAGAGAGATCTTTGGCACCAAACCCGCAGCGCGGGCCTCACTCCCAAGACTCTGCTTGATGCGCTTCGGGCTCGGGCACCCGAGATCGCGACCGTCCGGTTCGAGCAACCAATAGACGCCCAGGTCGACTTAGAGAATGCAACCAAGCAGCTAGAGGCACTCCGCTCGCGGAACGCACTTGTACGAATGATTCGCCGCCTCCAGTTTTGGCGGCCTCAGCAGAGAAAGCTAGAGGCTTGGCAAAACCGCGCGGCGGATGCACTCCGTGATCAGACCGAAGCAATTCGTCGGCACACACGCTTGGAGCTTGCCGTCGTCCCTGCGATTCGTCAACTCGTCAATCAGAACGAAGACGAGCGGTTCGACACCACACTCGGCGACGTCGCACACGAAGGCCTAGCTGAGCTCGATGATCAGCGCTACGCGGTGCCTACCGCGGCGCGCAAGCAGCTCGATTGGCTTCTAGAAAACATGCCGGGTGGGAGCATTGGACTGGCTGGTCCGCGTGGTGCCGGCAAGAGCACGCTGATTCGCATCGAGTGCCCGAATCCAGAAGAACCACTGTGGCCACCGGGCATGGGTAAGCCAGAGGGGCCCCTTTTCATTGATCGTCGCAGCCCCAGTTAAGTTTGAGCCGCGCGATTTCATTCTTCACCTCTTTGCAGAGTTGTGCCAGAAGGCTCTTGGCCGGGGAGAGGTTGAGAGCATTCGCAGATCCCGCGCTTCATTGCGCCGACTGGTATCCATTCTCCTCCGCACCGTACCACCGCTCGTCATCGTCGCTGGCGCCCTGCTGGCGTTCATAAGCGTGGTACCAGCTCGTTGGCATATCAAGCCTGGCCTTGTATGGGGTAGTGCCCTCGTCATGGCTGGTTTGGCGGCATTCCTACTGGCTATGCGCGCTCGAACCGAGTACCCATTTGCGGAGAGGGGCGTGCGGATGGACACGCCTCCGCTTGACGACGAAGAGAGGCGGGACCGCGTTCTCGAACTCGCAGGCAGTCGGTTAACGGATATTTGGTTTCAGCAAAGCTTTACAAGTGGCTGGTCCGGACAGTTATCGACAGCTGTCGAGGTGGAGATTGAGGAAAGCCACGATCTCGCCAAGGAGCCGATGAGCATGCCGGAGATTGTGAGCGAGCTCCGACGGCTTGTAAAGGAAATCTCTGGGTTACGAACCGTTCGGATCGGCATTGATGAGCTAGACAAGATCGAATCGCCTGAGGCCGCGTGGTCCTTCATGAACGAGATCAAAGTGCTGTTCTTGATCCCGAACTGCTTTTTCTTGGTCTCGGTCTCGGAGGACGCTATGAGCATGTTCGAGCGTCGTGGACTCCCATTTCGAGACGTTTTCGACAGCTCGTTTGACGACGTTGTGTCGGTTGGGTATCTAGACGCATCAGGGGCGATCGACCTGATCGAGCGCAGGATCATAGGGATGAGGGTGCCCTTCATTCTTCTTTGTCATTGCATGGCCGCGGGCCTGGCACGGGACCTCATTAGGTCCGCGCGTGATGTCATTACTCTCAATGCAGGGAGTTCCAGTCATGGGCTTTCCGACATCTGCCGCCAGATGGTGGACCGAGATGTCGCTGCGAAGGCGGAGGCAACCATCGTCGCCTGTAGACGCCTTGCACCAACCGTCATGACACAGCAATTGCTGTTGTGGTTAGACGACGCTAAGCGCAGAAACTGGACTTCAGACTCGCTACTTGCGTGGGTCGAGGGTGCCGAGAGCCATCTAACGGCCATCCGTGTATCTAGTGGTAGGAGGAGTGGCAGTTACGCTCAAAGGAAAAAAGCGGATGCACTAGCGATCGAATTCGCCACGTTTTGCTTCTTTTCCGTATCGCTGCTTGCATTCTTTGTCACCGAGCGGCCGCGTGTCGAATTCCGTGACGCGGCTCGGTCGGATGGGGACTCATATCCGATCTCGGACCTTGTGCGCGCGAGACAGAACTTTGCAGTCGATCCTCTCATCGCTTGGAACAGCATCAATCAGTTCCGAGTCAGAATTGGGCTGCGGACCATTCCCTTTCCCGATCCGGGTGACGGTCCAGACGCGGATAGCAAGAAGCTCTCTGATTTCGCAGTCGGATTATTTGAGCGATTGCAAATCAACGACGGAGGGAATTAGGCCGAATTGCCAGCGAGCGCATGCCGAGCGGATGGTGTGTCAGGAGCGCCAGTAAATAGCTGAGGCAGTCGAGGCAACGGCGCAGGTTTCCTGGACTCCTTCAAAGCTAATTGAACGAGACCTACGCCGCTAGACGGTCTCGCACCGACCGGCCGGCCGGCGGGGACGATCGGTTTTGTGGCGGGCGCCGGTTACGTCCGCGATCGCGTTGGCGACGGACGGCTCGCGCCCGTCGATAAGTGCTCGCGATCCCTAAGCAGCAAAAGCAGCGTCGAGGTCTGCCGTTGACGGCCCGCCGAGCGACTGACTTCCGACGTGGAGCATGAGTCCAAGGAGGACGACGGCACGGGAGTACGGCGTGGACTTGATCGACTCTGCCGTGGCCTCGCCAACGTGCAACGTGCCGTCGCTTACAAAGGACACGCGCGAGACAGCCGTCGGAGTCGCATGTGCGACCGCGCTTTCGTGGCCGAACACCATGACCCAAAGGTTTGCGAACGGGCTGCATGCAACGGCCTCACTGTGGTGGATCCAATACTCATCGGCGTGCAGGGCCCGATCCAGAAGCACAGGCATCGGCTTGGCGCCTATGGTCTTGCGGCGCTCGGCGATCCAGATCCACATCCGATCGCTGAGCAGGGCAGATGGCATCTTGCCTGCCTTGATCAGCATCTTGTAGTGCGCGATCACCCTTTGACGGTCGGAGGGTTCACGGCTACGTTTGCTGCGCTTGGGCGTTGCCTGGTTCTTACCCTGGAACTCGGTCGTGTACTTAGCGTCTAGGCCCTCACTCTCCTTGTAGAAGCTTTCCTCGAAGGCGTTCAATCGTTCCTGGCGCTTGTCTGGAACGGCAAGCCAGGCAAAGGTGATTACATATTCCATCAGCGACCGTGTGAGAATTTCCGCGCTTGGAGCGTGACGTGGCGGCGGCAGGCGAAAGATCGATTCGACTATCGACGCGGCTCCTCCGACGAGCCCGGGCGCGACTAAGCGCCAATCGTTGTCGGTAATCTGCCCTTCGAAGTTGAGGGTTGCGGGCACATAGCCTCGGAGAAGCTCGAGGACCCCCCTGGCACGCTTGCTTTCATCGTCGAAGCCCACCGTGGTGAAGGTACAACCGCCTGCGGCCGACCAGCGCCGGGCGATCGCTTCCCCGTTGGCGCCGCCTCTCACGCGGCGATGGGATTGGCCACGACGGGGGCGTTCTTGCTGACCCACAAGTCGTGGCAGGGGATGCCTAGGCTTCGCCCGAGGGTTCGGCCATGGCAGTGGCGGAGGCAGCACTTCCGGAGTCGCCTTCGTTCCGCACGACAGGCGGCAGGTACTTTTCGTGCGTCTTCCGCAGATATTCGAGCGCTTGCGCCGCATTTGGCTGGTAGTCAAGGTGCTGCTGCACGAACTTCAACCGATGTAGCGCTCCGTCAATGATCTCGCCCCAGGTATAGACCCAAACGCGGATTCCTTGTGCGTTGAACAGCTGGCCAAAGGGCGCATTTTCGGACTCACGTTCGATGGATGGAGACCCTGTGATATCGGTTGAGACGACGATGAAGTCCCATTGAACGTCAACGGTGTTGAATCGCGAGTCGGCAGCGACGGCCGTGGCGTACTTCCTGATTTGATTTGCCTCGTCATCGCCTACGTTTACCGATGGGCGCTTGAGTTCGATGACCAAATGCTCGCGCCGGTTGCGGGTCTGGGCGAGGGATCGCGCGAGCATCAAGTCAACGATTCGCTCGTGACCTTCGAGGTCAGTCACGGGGCCAATGTTCTCCGCCATCTCCTCGCGGCCGAGCAGTTGTATGTGCCGCTTGAGGACTGTCGTCAGGCTTTCGTCATCCACTGCCAAGGCATACTCCTCGCCAAACACCCACGTCTCGCTCGCAAGGATCCTGTGGAGTTGGCTACGTTCCTTGACGTGCTTCTTGATCTCGGGGTTCAGAACAAGTTCTTCGAGTCCCTTGAGGAAGTCGAGCCGGTTGGCTACCTCTCGCGACATTGCGATCAACGCCGTCAGAGGTGTGCGCGACAAGAGCACGTCCAGCTCCTCTAGCTGCTCCTGAGGAAGGTCAAGGACCTCCCGGAGAACGCGGTGAAGCGACCCGGGATCTTGCTCGAGGGCCTCTCGTATCAAGGCAAGCGACAGCTTCCGCGAGCGAGTCTCGGAGGCGTTTACGACGCCAGACGCGCTCAATGCGACGACGTCAAAGACATCCCTGACCGCTTGTTCCGTTTCGCTCTTGGCCTCGCCGTCGAAGGGGTAGGTCCTCTCGGCCTTCCATTTCTCGATCTGCTCTCGGGTCCGGTCGTTGGCACGTGCCTTGAAGTGGTCGCGCAGCTGGTCGCGTGCTGCCTCGATGACTCGTTTGCGCTCGCCAAAGTCGAGATCAATTAGCTGCAAGTCGGAGTCATCGGTGAAGCCAGTCCACTGCAGATATGCGGTGAAGTCGAAACCGGCCGCTTGGATACCTGCGTGCATCTCGCGAAGTGGGGTCGCGCTCTCGTCGCACAGATACAGCGCCCTGTCGATCCTGCGGCTCCACTCGATAATCGTGAGGAGTGCGTCGTTGCCCTCTGCCGGGATGGTGATATCCGCACGGTTGGCCTGGATCTTCGACGGGTCAATCTCCTCGCCGTCATAGCGGAGATGAACGTTGTAGTTCTGAAGTGCGAGGCCGAACGTCACGGTGAGCCGGTCAATCGCTGCCCGACCTTCGAGTCCGGCGGGGGGGTTCAAGCCGAGGTCCGGGATCAGGACCATCGTGCCCGTTGGGTCGTCCGTGATTTCCGGATCGCTTACCGTGACGTGAACGAGGTCGGCATGGCGCTGTCGGATGATGGTGCGCACATGCTGTCCGTCCTGATCGGGATCGGCGGCGACCGTGCGCCACTCGATCACGTTCCCAATCCCGGCGGCCCGGAACCGGCCCCTACCGTCGCGGCCGTGGAGCGCGCGGGACTTGCTCCGCGACGCCTTGGCGGTGCGCTTCCAGGAGTCGCCGAGTTGTCCGAACAACTGCGGGATCTCCGCCGGCAGCATTCCGTGACCGTCGTCGGTGACACGGATGTCTTCGATCCCGTTTAGATCGTTTCGCCCGAAGACGACGGTGATCTCGTCGGCATCGGCATCGACCCCGTTTCGGACCAACTCGATAACACCGGTCAACGGCGCCGTTGCCGCGAGGCGTTCCAGGTGCTCCTCGGTGAGGGTGACCTCAAAATCCACGACCAGCGAGTCTTGCACGCCCTTCGGTCGAACGGGCGTTCGGTCGGCGAGATCGAAGGGCCGCAATCACCACTATGCCAACCGGACCACCGGATCCGCGACGATTGAGCCGGGAGGGGGGCCTCTCCGCCCCGGCTCCGCTCGCGCTTAGAACATGCCGTTCAATCGATGCCGTGCATGCCCCCTGGCCACATCGACCGGGATGTGGAAGGCGCTTGGATCGTCCTGTCTGAACTGTCTGGCCGACGCGATCGGCACGATCGCTTTGAGCGTCGTGCTCCGCCGCAGCGCACGAGTCCTCATAGGACATCCTCTGGTTGCCTTGACCGCCGCCGGGGGAGGGCCGCGATTCCTTGCCCTTTGTGGAGGGCCTGCCAAAGAGCAGCCCGTCCCGGCGGTGGTGAGGTGCCGCGAG
>Ga0073928_10010663_pt1 | contig 10888 bp, 10 predicted proteins | sample PaiPotPPA55metaG_FD_76969 | JGI IMG/M metagenome (GOLD analysis project Ga0073928, IMG submission 76969) | Iron sulfur acid spring bacterial and archeal communities from Banff, Canada, to study Microbial Dark Matter (Phase II) - Paint Pots PPA... ...
ACGGGAGAGAAATCGAGACCGCGGCTAAGAACTTCGAGCATTTCTTCGCGGTTGTAGGCGATGCCGCCGCCCGAGCCACCCAGGGTGAACGATGGACGGATGATGACCGGGAATCCGATCTTGCCGGCGAACTCGATGCCATCTTTGGTGTTGTTCACCAGGGCCGACTTGGGCACGTCGAGCCCGATGCGTTGCATGGCGTCTTTGAAAAAGAGGCGGTCTTCGGCTTTCTTGATCGCCGCAACACTGGCGCCGATCAGGATCGCGTTGTATTTTTCCAGCACACCGCCGTCCGAAAGTTCGATCGCCAGATTCAGTGCGGTCTGTCCGCCAACCGTCGGCAACACGGCAAAACCCGCGCTCGGAGACATCTCCCGCTCGATGCGGATGATCTCTTCCAAATACTCCAGAGTGAGCGGCTCAATATAGGTGCGGTCGGCCGATTCCGGGTCGGTCATGATGGTGGCCGGGTTCGAATTCGCCAGCACCACTTCGTAGCCCTCGGACTTGAGCGCCTTGCAGGCCTGGGTGCCGGAATAATCAAACTCCGCCGACTGTCCAATGATGATGGGCCCGGAGCCGAGGATCAGAATCTTCGCGATGTCAGTGCGTTTGGGCATTAAGATTTCGTTTCGATAAACTCGTGACCGCTGGTGCAATCAGGTTGGATCGGCGAAACATCTATCCTCACATGCTTCGTGTTCTTTGCTGCATCCGTTACTTCGACATCGAAGAAGCCACCCATTCGAGCGGAATCCTTAGCTTCGATGGAGAGAGAATAGTGCCGGTTGGGTATCGACCCGAAGTCGAAATTGCGGTGCGCGGCTGCTTGGAGCGCGGCAACTGGCTTCAGATCCTCAATCTTTCGCGACCAGCGGTATTCATGCCAGGTCAACTTCGCATCTCCAAGGCAGATGGATTGACGGAGCCAGCGAAAAGGAGTCCAACCGCTGCCGACGACTCGCCCGCGTATCACAGTCACTGGATGGAAATGACCGGTAACGAGACTCGACGCCTGACAAAGGGCGGTTCGCAGCACAACAGCCACGAGGATTTGACGGCCTTGTCTCACCTCGCTACCCCTTCCACTCCTCCATCATCTTCGTAAATTCCTTGAACAGATAATGCGAGTCATGCGGCCCCGGCGCGGCCTCCGGGTGATATTGCACGCTGAACAGCGGCAGATTCCGATGCCGCAGGCCTTCGAGCGTCTGATCATTCAGATCAATATGCGTCAATTCAACTTCACCAGCGGCCAGCGAATCCGGATCGACGGCAAAATTGTGGTTATGCGCCGTGATCTCGATCTTCCCAGTCTTCAACTGCTTCACGGGATGGTTTCCGCCATGGTGCCCAAACTTCAGCTTGAACGTCTTGCCGCCAAGGGCAATTCCTGTGAGTTGATGCCCCAAGCAGATTCCAAAGATCGGCTGCCGTCCCATGAGCCTGCGGATCGAATCCACCGCATAGGTGCAGGGCTCAGGATCGCCGGGGCCGTTGGAGAGAAAAACCCCGTCCGGCTTCAAGGCCAAGACGTCTTCCGCCGGAGTCTGCGCCGGGACCACCGTAACCTTGCAGCCTTCGCCGCGCAGCTTTCGCAGAATGTTCTGCTTGATACCGAAGTCGTAGGCCACCACATGAAATCGCGCCGGCTCATCCTTCACTCCGACCACGGCAACGGGCTCGTGCGAACGCTCTCCGACTTCCCAAACGTAGGGCCGCTTGGTGCTCACCTCTTTCGCCAGATCCATCCCATCCATTTTGGGGATCGACCGCGCCTTGGCAATGAGCTTGTCGGCGTCGCCCTCGATGGTCGAGACGACCCCGCGCATCACGCCGTGATCGCGCAGGTGGCGCACCAGTGCCCGCGTGTCGATGTCCGACAGCACCGGCACCTTAAACTGTTCCAGATACTCTTCGGCCACCTGCTGGGAGCGCCAGTTCGAGCTCACGCGCGAAAATTCGCGCACGACCAGCCCTTCGATCCATGGACGCGTGGCTTCGTTGTCGTCGTGGTTGGTGCCGTAGTTTCCGATTTCCGGGTTGGTCAGCACGACGATCTGCCCCGAGTAGGAGGGGTCGGTGAAAATTTCCTGGTAGCCGGTGAGGGAAGTATTAAAAACGACTTCGCCGTAGCATTCGCCTTTGGCGCCGTAGCCTTTGCCTCGGAAGACTCTGCCGTCCTCCAGCGCAAGGATAGCCTGCATTCTCGCTCCGGTGAGTGGATTTTCCGAATCTTATCAGGGAATCTCCCAGCGGCCAAGCGCGGAACGCGGAACCCCGAAAGAAATCTGTGGATCGAAGCGATCAGATCGTTTTCTGAGCCCGCCACGAGCGACGCTCCCGAAACAATTGGGCTACGAAATCCTTACCGCACCCGCCCCAGCTTATCCATCGGCCAGTACCCAAACACCGCCTTGCCATAAATAAAGCTTTGGTTCACCGGTCCGAAATCGCGGCTGTCATTCGACATGGAGCGGTGATCGCCGAGCACGAAAAAACTGTGCTCGGGCACCGACAATTCAGGGTACGAGCGCGAGTCTGTATAGGCCGGAGGCACATAATCCTCGTCGAGCGCCTGCTCGTTCACGTACACCTGGCCACCGTCAATGCGGATGCGGTCGCCTGCCATTCCAATCACGCGCTTGATATAGCTCTTGGAGGGATCCCGCGGGTAGCGGAAAACCACAATATCCCCGCGTTCAATGGGTTCCAGGCGATACACAAACTTGTTCACGAAGATCCGTTCCTGATCTTCGAGCGAGGGCATCATGCTGGTTCCCTCAACTTTCACTGGCTGGTACAGGAAGATAATGATGAAAGCCGAGATCGCCAGCGAAATGATCAGATCGCGCACCCACACGCCGATGCCAGTCGCAACCCGGACCGGAGTTGCCGGCACCGGGCCAGATCCCGCGGCGAGCGGCGGCGCGGGCACAGGTGTCTGGCTGACGGGACTCGGATCCGAAAACGTGCCTGGCATGCTTCCCTATTGTATACAGAACCTGTTGCACCGGCAGCGAGTTGCATTTTGAGGGCAACCGGCATAGTCGGGGCGGGGCGTCGCACTTTCAGCCTGCGGGAGCGTCGGGTTACAATCATCTCACACGAGGATTTCCCATGAGACGACGTTTCTTCGAGAACAAGATTGTGACCCGCAGCCTGACCCTTGCCTTTCTGTTTCTGGTCACTCTGACAATGTCGGCCCAATGGGCCTCGCCGCAGGAAGAAGGAGGCGTGCCGGCCTACAATGCCGGACCTCCGCCGAAAGGGACCAAGCTTCCTCCTACTCTCACCAAGGCCGATCTTTGGGGAGCGGACGCACAGAATCCATACCAAACCCACGCCTACGAACTGGCGGCCAAGATTCCCACCGTGCTGCACCAGCAACCATGCTACTGCTATTGCGACCGCATGGGACACAACAGCCTGCACAGCTGCTTTGAGAACACGCACGGCGCCCAATGCGCAACTTGCCTGAAGGAGCTTTACTACTCGTATCAGCAGCACCAGAAAGGTAAGACCGCCGCGCAAATCCGCGCTGGAATCATTAAGGGTGATTGGAAGCAGATCAATCTTTTAGAAGCTTCCACGATGAATTAGTTACATTCGAGCACCGGAAAACACTCCAAGTGCCGGGTCCTTGTTTTTTCCGCTAGCGGGATGCTCAGGACGCGGTACTCGCGGCGCCAACTGGACCTCGACCCACTCTTTGGGTGATACTTTACTGCTCAAGCTAGAAAGCACGATTCCAAGGAGTTCCCCATTACCAAGAGCACAGGAAGAGTTTTGCACATGGCTCAGAAACCTACCGCGAAAAAGACCGTGGCGGAAGATCCGCGTTACACCCAGGCGCTGCAGAGTTACGAGGCCGGACTGCGCTCCATGCAGGAGCACAAGTTCGATAAAGCGAAGCCTCATTTCCAGAAGGTCATCGCTGGGACCATCCGGGAGCTGGTCGACCGGGCCAGCGTTCATCTCAGCATCTGCAACCAGCATCTGGAACACTCCGTGGCTACGCAATTCAAGACGCCGGAGGAGCACTTCGACTACGCCGTCTCTCTCATGAACGTCGGCGACTACGTGACCGCCCGCGAACATCTTGAAAAGCTGCTCAAGCAAAATGCCAAGTCCGACTACGTAGTGTACGGGCTGGCCGCGCTCGATTGCCTCACGGGGCACGTTGAGGATTCGCTCCGGCGTTTGGACGAAGCTCTCCGGCTGAATTCTCAACTGCGGTTCCAGGCCCGCAACGACTCCGACTTCCAGAACCTGGCGGAGGATCCGCGCTTCACGGAGCTGCTCTATCCCGATCCGGGCGCGGAAATCGGCGCGTCGGACGGAGATCTCGGCGAAGAAGAGCCTTTGTAACCGGTCTCCGGGATATTCTCGATGGAAATCAAAACCGACGCGTACCATTCCTTGGAGAAGACTGCGCGCGAGCGCGGCCTACGCGTCGTCGCCATCGGGGGCGGCACCGGGCTTTCCACACTGCTCAAGGGACTCAAGCGATTCGTGCTGTCGCCGGCAGAAATGTCGGCGCAAAACGATTTGCCCATCATCCGCGATCTATGCGCGGTTGTCACCGTCAGCGACGATGGCGGATCCAGTGGCCGCCTGCGCAAAGAACTGAACATGCTTCCCCCAGGGGACATCCGCAATTGCATCGTCGCCCTGAGCGAGGACGAGGCACTGCTCTCCCGCCTGTTCCGTCACCGCTTCGAAAAAGGCTCGGGACTCGAAGGCCACAGCTTCGGCAATCTGTTTCTTGCGGCGCTCACTTCCCTTACCTCAGATTTCTCGGAAGCGGTGCGGCTCTCGTCCGAGATCCTGGTTACTCGGGGACACATTTATCCCGCGACCACTTCAAACATTGAACTCGAAGCGCTGATGGAAGACGGCACACGCGTCCGTGGCGAGACCAAAATCACCGCCAGCAAGGGACGCATTCGCGAACTGTTTCTGGTTCCGCCCGACGTGGGACCCATGGCTCAGACTCTGGAAGCAATCGCCAATGCCGGCATGATTACGATCGGTCCCGGCTCGCTCTTCACCAGCCTGATCCCCAACCTCCTGGTGCGGGGCATTGCCCAGGCAATTGTCGAATCTCCAGCCACCAAAGTTTACATCTGCAACCTGATGACCCAGGCCAACGAAAGCCTGGACTTAACTGCTGCCGATCACATTCGAGCCCTCAATCGGCACGCGCAAAAACAGATCTTCGACTACGCCCTCATTAACCGGACTCCCGTCTCGGATGAACTGAAAGCCAAGTACGGTAGCGAGGGCGCTTGCCAGATCGTGAACGATCTTGAGGCTATCGAAAGCCTCGGCGTCATTCCCATCCTCGGCGACTATCTGGAAGAGGACGGAGTCGCACGCCACAATACGGCGAACGTGGCGCGCGACTTGATGCAACTTGCAGCCCAGCATCCCCTCAGCGGCGTCCGCAAGTTGACCGCGGGCAGATAGCCGCTTCGATGTTTTGCGCGACTCGCACCGCCCTCAAGTTTCGCCGGCTACCCCCAGCCCTGCTGACTCCAGCGAGTTCCTCCTGAGCCTCCAACCTTTTGGCACAACGCCGAATCGGAGTTAGGCCGTCGGCACCCTTGGAGGGGGCCCATCGATGGTTGGGATCGTTTCCGTGTGTTCCGTCCGGATAATTTTCACCACGTCCTCGATCGCTCTCCCGTTTGCCTCTGCCACTGCGAAGGAGGGCGTTCTTCACACGTGGCACGGAGTCCCAGACGGGGCAATCCCTCGGTTCGGGTGCTGGCCGACGGACGCGGAGGTCTTTATGGGTCAACCAAGGATGTGTTTTTCACCTCGTGCCCGGCGGGAAGGAACTTGGACGGAAACCGTTCTTTACAGCTTTCGCGGGCCCGACGGCAATAGCCCCGACTCCTCGCTCATTCTCGACTCCGCTGAGAATCTCTATGGTACGACCGCCGGCGGAGGCGCTTACAGTGGCGGTGTTGCGTTCGAGTTGCCCCCCTCGCCTATCCTTCCTTGGACCGAAACCGTCCGCACCAGTTTGGGAACGGCAGCGACGGAGGCGATCCTCAGCCGGAACTGGTCTTCGATTCCGCTGGCAATCTTTACGGAACCACGCAGTTCGGAGGTGCCAGCGGTGGCTTCGAGAATGGCGGCACCGTGTATCGCCTCAGTCCCGGTTCCGCAGGATGGACCGAGACCGTTCTATACAGCTTTCCGCTTTCAGAGAGCGGGCCAGACGGAGACTTGCCGGCTGGCACTGTCGTGATCGATAAAGCCGGCAACTTATACGGAGTGACGCTTCTACGGCTACGGCGCGGTCTACTAACTTACGCCATCGTCCGACGGAAGCTACAGGGAGCGGATGATTCCCAGCTTCAACTTGCCCGACGGGTCGCTGCCGGACGCAACCCTCGTCTTTGACGCGGCTGGCAATCTGTATGGCACGACCGTATGGCACGACTATGTTCGGCGGCGTCAAGAACCTTTGTGAGCCTTCTGGTTGTGGCACCGTCTTCCGATTGGAGAGAAATTCGGACAAGACCTGGTCGGAAACCGTGCTGAAAGCGTTGAAGAAGGAAAGAGGGATGGTGTGCGATCGGTACCGTCGCTTTCGAGTCACAGGGAAATCTTTATGCAGCTGCCGAGTGTGGAGGCGCGTCGGCATGGGGGCTCAATCCTGACATTGACGCCTGGTTCGTCGGCACCTTGGTCCGAACGCGTCCTTCACAGCTTCGCTAACGACCCCGACGGTGCTTCCCCGTACGCCGGAGTCATCGTCGACTCTGCCGGACATCTTTTCGGGACCACGACCAAAGGCGGGAGCGCGAATTTCGGAACTGCCTTCGAGATCGTTCCGTGAGCTGCAGTCACCCAGCGTTGTGGGGATGACAGTATTTCCTGTATGGTGAGTCGTCGCCTTCGAGCCTTCAGCCGTTGCCTCGAAGACCTCCGAACCTATGCGCTCCTTCCTGGCCTGCCTAATCCTGTTCAGTCCCCTGTTCTCTTTTGCGCAAGCCGGCCCTGAGCCAGGAGGCCACGAAGTTCAAATCTGGGCGGGAGGCGGTCACTCCGTCAGTGGTGGACGAGGCGAAACCGCTGTCTTCAACGCTGGCCTGCGCTACGGATGGATTCTCACCGGCGCGCATCTTCCGGGTTTTCTTCGTGGACGATTTGAGTATGCGGTCGACGCGGTTCCCGTGATCCTTGTGTTCCAGCCGACGAATACCGCTTACGGTGTGGGTTTCGACCCGCTTGGTCTCAAGTGGAACTTCGAACGCCATGGGCACATCTCGCCCTACCTCGAACTCACTGGAGGCACGGTTTTCACCAACCATAACGTTCCGACAGGAACGAACACTGTGAATTTCATGGATCAAGCCGCGCTGGGCCTGCACATCCTCGGCGCGAAGCACAATGTAAGTCTCGAACTCCGCTACATGCACATCTCGAACGCCGGATTGGCGGCGCCGAATCCGGGGATCAACACCGTGCAGGTACGGCTAGGAATAGGCAGATTCTCCGGCGGAAAGAAGCCCTGAGAAGCTCCTCGTGTCCTCCCTCCTCTGTGTGAAATTCTTCTCATCGGTTCCCGAGCGCTGCCATCCTTGCTTCCGCGCTCTGCCCCCAGCTATTCTTCCTACTTATGTCCACGCTCGTCGAATGTGTTCCGAACTTCTCTGAAGGCCGCGACAAAGCCAAAGTTGACGCCATCATCGAGGCCATGAAAATGCCCGGCGTCTACCTCCTCGATCGCGAAATGGATTCCGACCACAACCGCTGCGTCATCACTTTGGTTGGGGAGCGCGAGGCGATTCAGGAAGCCGCCATCCGAGGCGTGGGGAAGGCTTCTGAACTGATCGACCTCAACGTCCACACGGGCGCGCATCCCCGCATGGGCGCGGCCGACGTCGTTCCCTTCATCCCGATCGATGGCGTCACCATTGAGGACTGCGTGGCCATGGCGAACCATGTCGGCGAGCAGATATGGAAGCGTTACCGGATTCCTGTGTATCTATACGAAGCCGCCGCCAGGATTCCCGAGCGACAGGGGCTGGAGAATATTCGACGCGGCCAGTTCGAAGGTATTCGCGCTGAGATTGCGACCATTCCGGCGCGCTGTCCGGACTTCGGGGATCCTTGCGTGCATCCTACGGCGGGCGCGACCGTCGTGGGAGCGCGCAAGTTCCTCATCGCTTATAACGTTTTCCTCAACACCCCTGAGATTGCTGTCGCCAAGAAGATCGCCAAAGCTGTGCGCTTCTCGAGCGGGGGCATGCGATTCGTGAAAGGCGCTGGCTTCCTGGTTCGGGGCATGGCCCAGGTTTCCATGAACCTTACCGACTTCGAACAAACACCCGTCCACCGCGTTTTTGAGATGGTGAAGCGTGAGGCTGCACGCTACGGGGTTACCCCGGTGTCGAGCGAAATCGTGGGATTGATCCCCAAAAAGGCCTTGGAACAGGCTGCCGAGTGGTTCCTTCAGGTGGAAAACTTCGATTCCTCGTTGATTCTGGAGAATCGTCTGATGTCCGTCATGGGCGGCAAGATGGCTGTCGGTGGACTGCGCGCCGGGGTCGAACCTTTCGTCGAGCAGCTTGCCGCCCCCACCGCGACTCCCGGCGGAGGCAGCGCCTCAGCGGCAGCAGCGGCCATGGCTGCGGGCCTGGCTGTAATGGTCGCCTCGATGTCGCGCGGCAAGAAGGCATACCTGCAACATGAAGCGCAACTGAGCGCGGCCATCGCCCGGCTGACCCCATTGCGTGAAGAACTCAAGGCAGCGGTCGATGCCGATGCCGAGTCCTACAACTCAGTCCTGAAGGCGTACAAGCAGGCCAAGTCCGCGGACGAAACGACTGGCGGGGCAATGATCGAAGCCGCCCTCAGCGAAGCGACGGCCGTTCCGTTGAGCGTCGCCGAAAAAGCACACGAGATCGCGCAGGTAGTACAGTCGCTCGAGCCTATTACGAATCCCAACATGAAGTCGGACTTGACCACAGCCCGGGCTCTAGCCAGTGCCGCGGTTACCGGTGCGCTGGCCAATGTTGAGATCAATTTGGTATCCCTCAAAAATCAAGCCTTTGTCGCAGAAGTGCGGCGTCGGACCGCAGACCTGTTGTAGACATGCTGCTGGCCATGTCTTCTGTACCGCAACCCCAGACGAAGCAAACTGCATTTCTACGCGACGAGGCTCCGCCGGACTCCGACCGGTCAAAGGGCATGTACTTTTGGTCCGTTTCTTAAGCCTGCAAGTAAAATACAATAAAGCGATCTATTCACTACACCGGCGATTCGTGCATCCAAGTATAAAGGTGCATGCAACCCTAACCGTTATCGGATTCGAGGCGTTATGAAACTCTTTAAGATTTGTATGGCTTCTCTATTTCTGGTGAGCATGGCGTACGCGATGCCGCTGAACTCGTCTGCTCGCTCCTGCGTTCCTGGAGATTTGCTGCAACTGATCTCGGTAGACTACCGCGCTCTCAAGGATTCGCCCACGGCAATGGCGCTGAAACAACAGTTGATGCCGGAAAACATCAAGCAGTTTGAAGCGGCCCTGAAGGCGATCGGACTCGATCCCGACAAAGACGTTGACACGCTCACCTTCGCCTCGTTTCACGCCGGCAAGCAGGGCGTGAAGACCGTGGGCATCGCCGCCGGCCCCTTTAACATGAAGGCCGTGTTGAAGAAGATGAAACTGCAGAAGTTTGTGCCCAAGAAGTACGGCACCGCCGAAATCTATCCCATGGATGGCGGTTTCGTGATGAGTTTCCTCGACGACAGCACCCTGCTGTTCGGGGACGCGACCTCGATCCGTGTCGCGCTTGATACCAGGGATGGACAGGTTCTGGGGCTGGATACCAATGGCAATATGGCCGATATGATGTCGAGCGTCGACTCCGCGCCGGTCTGGAGTATTCTGGACCAGGCTGGCACCCAGAATATGATGCGCTCCGCCATGGGAGACGCTTCCAAAGTGGCCGATTACGACACCGTCAAGAAGCGCCTGATGGGGTCACGATACACGCTCAGCTTCAACAGTGGCGTCAATTTCGATCTTGCCGTGATCACCTCTGACACCACAACCGCGGCCACCGTTTCGTCGCTGCTCAAGGGTTACATGCTTTACAAGAAGATGAGCGCCACACCTGCAGAGAAGATCGCCGTGGAGAATACCGCAGTCGACTCCGACGGTTCCAACGTGCAAGTACGCTTCAAGGCCAACGACCAGCAGTTCCAGTCGCTGATGCACTCCGACCTGTTCGCGGCGGTCACGCACTAAGTCAAGAACGATTCGCCACAAAGGCACTGAGACACGGAGAACCACGTTTCAGTGCCTTTTTATTGGTTGCTTGTTTCTCCTCGACTGGATGGCCCGCGGTGAATATCACTTCCTCTGAGTTGCCCGTTTTTCCCTCGCCCAGCCTGCTTTCACGATTTGACGGGCGCGACCGACGGCAAGCGCATCCTCGGGTACGTCTTCGGTAATGCACGACGCCGCCCCAACATATGCGCCCTTGCCCACGCGCACCGGGGCTACGAGCGTGCTATCGCTGCCGATGAATACGCCGTCTTCAATGAATGTCGTGTGCTTGTGGGCTCCGTCGTAGTTGCAGGTGATGGTTCCAGCGCCGATGTTTACGCCCGCGCCAATCTCAGCGTCGCCCAGATAGGTGAGGTGATTCGCCTTCGATCCCTTGCCCAGTTTGATCTTTTTGGTCTCGACAAAATTGCCCACATGCGCCCCTTCGCCGATGTCGCTGCCTGGACGCAGGTGTGAAAAGGGGCCCACGACCGCGCCCGTGCCGACGCGCGCTTCTTCCATCACGCATCCTGGACGGACCAGCACTCCGTCCCCAATTGCAGAGTCGCGGATCACGCAATACGAGCGCAC
>Ga0073928_10010665_pt1 | contig 10885 bp, 5 predicted proteins | sample PaiPotPPA55metaG_FD_76969 | JGI IMG/M metagenome (GOLD analysis project Ga0073928, IMG submission 76969) | Iron sulfur acid spring bacterial and archeal communities from Banff, Canada, to study Microbial Dark Matter (Phase II) - Paint Pots PPA... ...
AAACTCGACGAAGTAGCGGAACGCGCCGAGCAGTCCGCCGAAGAACGCCTGCTGGACCTGCTGCTGCCCGCGTCGCCCGCGCCCGTCGACGCCAATCCCGCCGCCGAAGCGGCCCGCAAAGAACAGGTGCAGCGCACGCGCGAAAAACTTCGCGCGCAGCTTCGCGAAGGGAAGCTCGATCAACGCATGGTCGAAGTGGAAGTCCGCGAGCGCTCGATGCCGGCCTTCGAAATTGTCACCAACCAGGGCGTCGAGGACATGGACATCAACGTCAAAGACATGCTCTCCGGCATGTTCGGCCAGCAAAAAAAGAAGCGCAAGATGACGGTCTCCGAAGCGTTCGACTACCTGATCCAGGAAGAAGAGAACCGCCTCATCGACATGGATCAGGTCACGCGCATCGCCGTCGATCGCGTCGAACAGATGGGCATCCTCTTCGTCGACGAAGTCGATAAAATAGCCGGCCGCGAATCGGGCCACGGCCCGGACGTCTCGCGCGAAGGCGTGCAGCGCGACATTCTTCCGATTGTCGAAGGCACTACCGTCAACACGCGATACGGCATGGTTCGCACCGATCATATTCTTTTCATCGCCGCGGGCGCGTTCCACACCACCAAGCCGTCGGACCTGATTCCCGAACTGCAAGGGCGCTTCCCGATCCGCGTCGAGCTCAGCTCGCTAACGGAAGCGGATTTTATCCGCATCCTCACCGAGCCAAAAAACGCTCTCATCAAGCAATACATCGCGCTGCTCGATACCGAAGGCTTGAAGCTGACGTTCACCGAAGATGCGGTAGCCGCGATTGCGAAGTATGCGGCCCGTGTCAACGAGCACACTGAAAACATCGGGGCGCGCCGCTTGCATACGATTCTCGAAAAAGTGCTCGAGGAAATTTCCTTTGAAGCCCCCGAAATGAAGAAGAAAACAGTGAAGCTCGACGCCGCTTACGTCCAGAAACAGCTCGCGAATATCGTGAAGGATCAGGATCTGAGCCGCTACATCCTCTAGAAAATCTAAAATGGACAACCGAGAATGGGGCCCCGCTTGTCGGCCATCTGCAAGGAAGAAGTCGCCGCTGGTTCCCGTTCTCTATTCGCTCGTTTCTGTTTTTGTGCTCTCGTTTTTCATTGGCGGATGCGCCGCTCCCGCTGAACCTGTTGAGCGCAAGCCGCAGGTACCCGTCGCCGTCGCGGACCTCACAGCCACGCAATCGGGCAACAGCGTAATCCTGACGTTCGCGCTTCCGAAAGAAGCCGTCGACCGCCATCCCCTCAAACAGCCTCCGGCAGTTGAAATCTATCGAGCGGTTCGCCCCGCTTTGCCGGCTGCCGATATTTCCGGAGTCGACTGGACTCCAAAACTCATTGCCACAATCCCTTCTGAAATAATCGGCCATTACGCCGACGGCGGCCGCGTCCGGTATCTGGACACTCTCGCGCTGTCGGATTTCCCGCCCCACGGCGACATCGTCGCGAATTACACAGTCCGAACGCGTTCCTCGGTGAAGCGCGAATCAGAAGATTCGAACCTCGCCACTCTTCCCGTGTTTCCCGCATTCGAAGCGATCGCGGACCTGAAACCCGAAATTACGCACGCAGGCGTCGCGCTCTCATGGACGCCTCCCCAGAGAACTTTAACCGGTTCGGCACCGCCTCTTGTCGGCTATCACATTTATCGCGCCGAGGTAAAAGCCGAAGCGGCTGTGCAAGCACCCGCAACTGGCGCCCTCACCGGAGCGTCTAAGGTGAATGTGCCACTCACGCAAGTTGCCTCCACAACCGCGCCCACATACACTGACACCCAGGCTCAGTTCGACCACACTTACGCTTATTCCGTTCGCAGCGTAGCTCAATATCCGAACACAGCTCTGGAATCCGCCGACTCGAATTCCACAATCGTGACGCCGAAGGACGTCTTCCCGCCGACCGCACCTCAAGGCCTGGTGGCGGTCCTCGTCCCGGCGCAGGGTGAAACGCCCGCTTATCTCGAACTTTCCTGGGCGATCAGCGCGGAGGCCGATATCGCGGGCTACAACGTGTATCGAAGTGAACAGGATGGCGCCGCTGGAACACGTTTGAACGCCGAACTGTTGCGCACCCCTGCATTTCGTGATACTTCCACAATAGCCGGTCGCCGTTACTCCTATTCCGTCACCGCGGTGGATCGCGCTGGAAATGAGAGTCCGGCCAGCGACGCAGTTTCTGCGGGTATCCCGGCAGAAAGCCAACCATAGCCATGATCGAACCTGTTATTACGGAGCGTCCGGCGCAAGCGGAAGTGACTCATCCCGCAATCTCTACCGGCCTTTACACCGGTGCCTTATTGATGATTGTCATGCTCGGAGCCCTAGTAGCCGCCAACCGCATTCCCGGCCTGGACAAATATGCTCTGGAACGAAATGGTGCGTCGTACTCTCTGTTTGCTCTTTTCATGATGATTCCCGTACTCCGGTTCCTGAAGCGGCCTCTTCAGTTATTCGGCTCAGCGGTGATCGGCTGGACCATCTTCGTCCTCGGCTACGACTTCGCCGGAATGTATTTCCCGAATCTGTTTCAAGTTCTGCGGACTCCGTTCCAGGTGCTCATCGAAGGGGCGATTTTCTACGGAGTGTGCGCCGTCGGCTCCTGGGTGGGCGAGATGGCCCTCCACGCGCGCCATCATGCGATCGCGCCGCGCCGCCGCCGTTCCGACAGTTATACACATCACAGTTCCTGAAGGTGGGCCACGCGCGCTCTTTCTGGCTGCTCTATTGATTAAATCGTCCGCTCGAAGAACTAATTACGCGCCTACCGTCCGGCCAAATCTATAATTCAGGTGCGAAATTTGCTGTCGGCTGCGTGTTGCTCTAATCGTCAGCGAGTTTTCTTTTGGGTCGCACATGTAGCGCGCAAGCGACTAGATTCATTTTGAGACCCTGGTGTCCATGAAAGAATTTCTGTCGGATTGGCACAATCTGCTTCCGCTGGCCGGTTTCGTCGTTCTGGCTGTGATTGGAATTGTTTTCTGGCTGCGCCGCAAACCCGAAGATGCGGCTGAAATCGAACGTCAGCGCCGCGCTTATTTGAATCGCGTTGGAAGGATCGTCGAAGGCCAGGTGCTCGAAGTAGTCGAGCATGCAGGCGGCGGCCCGGAGCCCAAGCGCCCTAGAAAAATTTCCAAACAACTCGCCGCGACAACGCTAAACGGCAACCAGCGCCTTCTTTACTACACCTATTCCATTTCGGGAGTAACCTACGAAACCGCTCAGGATATTACTGGTCTCGAAGAGCGCCTTCATCTGACGCGCGTCGCCGCTGGCCAAACCGCCAGCGTCAAATACGATCCCTCGAATCCCAGCAATTCCATCCTTCTCGCTGACGATTGGTCGGGTCTGCACTAATCACCCCTGCGCGAAGAGGCTCGCGCCGAGCGCGGAGAATATCGCTTAAATTTCCCTAGCAAGCGCGTTCGAGTCGCGCTTCTCACCCTGAAACGTGGCCAGCGTCTAAAAATCAGCCATGTGCCGCTGCTAGTGATAAAATTTGCAGCGTCCCGGAGGATCGCGATGAAAGTAGTCCAAAACCAGTCTTCTCGCGCAGGATGTCGTCTGAGACTCACCAATTCGACGCGCCTCGCTTCGCTTGCTTTCGTGGTCCTCGTATCGACAGCCGGGCCGGTCCTCGCACAGGAAAACGCGAAGCCATCCGCTCCGCAGAGCGCTCCGCTGATGGACCCGGGCCTTTACTCAGCCATGCGCTGGCGGATGATCGGACCGCACCGCGGCGGCCGCGTTTCCGCCGTCGCAGGCATTCCCGGCGACGCAGCCGTCTATTACATGGGCACGCCCGGCGGCGGTGCTTGGAAAACCACCGATGGCGGCGCCGTGTGGACTCCCATCTTCGATCGCGAGCGCGTAGCCTCTATTGGGGCGGTGGCAATCGCGCCGTCGAATTCCAACATCGTTTACGTCGGCACCGGCGAGCAAACCGAAGGCAACGGGATGTACAAATCCACCGACGCAGGCTTCACGTGGACGCACATCGGCCTCGACGATTCGCATTACATTTCTTCCGTGATCATCGATCCACGCAATCCGGACATTGTCGTCGTGGGCGCGCTCGGACATCCCATCCTGGGTGTCGCGGCCAACAAAGCGGAACGCGGCGTTTACAAATCCACCGACGGCGGCAAGACCTGGATGCGAACGCTTTTCAAGGACGAAAAGGCCGGCGTTTCGGACATGGTCGCTGATCCCGGCAATCCTCGCGTGCTCTATGCGGCGCTTTGGCACCCGCGTGATTTTTTCGGCGACGCTTCCGATAAACAGGATTCCTGGATTTACAAGTCGATCGATGAAGGTTCCACGTGGAACCCGGTCGGCACCGCGGGCCTTCCTACCGAGCCGCTCGACCGCGTCGGCATCGCCGTCGCTCCCGGTGATCGCGGACGCCGCGTCTTCGCGATCTCAGCTCGCGGCCTCTATCGCTCCGACGACGCGGGAAGCACTTGGCGCAAAATCACAACCGACGCACGCATCACCGGCAACGGTTACATCTGCCGCGTTTACGTCGATCCGCGCAATGCGGACACGGTCTACACGATGCAAACCACCACGTATCGCTCGCTCGACGGCGGTAAAACCTTCGCGGCATTCAAAGGCGCTCCCGGAGGCGATGACTATCACGTTCTCTGGATCGATCCGCAGAATCCGCAACGCATGATTCTCGGCGTCGATCAAGGCGCCACTATCAGCCTCAACGGCGGCAAAACCTGGAGCGATTGGTTCAACCAGCCCACTGGCCAGTTCTATCACGTCATCACCGACAACCAGTTTCCCTACGTTGCCTACGCCCCGCAGCAGGATAGCGGCACCGCCGCCGTCCCAAGCCGCAGCGACTATGGCGTAATCACCTATCGCGACTGGTTCTCGATTGGCGGCTTCGAGTTTTGTTACATCGCTCCCGACCCCGCGAATCCAAACGTCGTCTATTCCGGCGGTTGGTACGGCAGCGTCGTGCGCTTCGATAAAATCACCGGTCAGATCGCGCACGTCTTCGTTCGCAGCACCACGCAGCGCACGTCTCAGATGCCGCCACTCGTGTTCTCGCCGCAGGATCCGCACACACTTTACTTCGGCACGCAAAATGTTTTGAAGACCACTGATTCAGGCGAAAGTTGGCAGATGATCAGCCCCGATCTTACGACAAAGCCGGAGCCGCCCGCCGCCGCGCCTGTGAAGGGAGCCGAACTAGTCCCGCCGAGTATCGAGCCAAAAGACATGTCGCCCCGCGATGCGCGTCGCGTTGAAAACGACCGCGATGCCGAGGAAGCGCGCGAGCGAGCACGAGACGCCGAAGGCGCCGCGGGCAACAAATTCGATACCGATTCCTTCGCCTACGAAATGGACGACAACGACAAGGATTTCGACGCCGAGCAAGGTCCGCGCGGCGGCGGGGCTCTCACGGTCCTCGCGCCTTCCACAATTGCCGCCGGCGTCATCTGGGCGGGCACCACAAATGGAATCATCCAGCTCACGCAGGACGGCGGCCAGTCCTGGCAAAAAGTTTCGCCGCCCGATCCGGCCGGATTCATCAGCACGATCGAGCCATCGCACTACGACTCGACTGTCGCCTACGCCACCGTCAACGTCCAGGCGGATCTCACGCCGCTCGCGTATCGCACGCGCGATGCTGGAAAATCCTGGCAGAAGATCACGGCGGGCTTCGAGCCGGGCTGGATCGTCCGCGTTGTGCGCGAAGATCCTATACGCAAGGGCCTTCTGTATGCCGGCACCGAAAATGCCGCGTACGTTTCATTCGACGACGGCGACCACTGGCAGTCGCTGCAACTCAATTTGCCGACCGCCACCATCCGCGATCTCGTCGTCCACGATAACGATCTCGTCATCGCCACTTACGGCCGCGCTCTCTGGGTTCTCGACGACATATCTCCGTTGCGGCAAGCCAGCGTGCAGTTGGCAAGTTCAGCTGTCGATCTTCTGCGTCCTTCCACAGCAATCCGCACCCGGTGGGACAACGACCAGGAAACGCCGCTTCCGCCCGAATTTCCGGGCGGCGACAATCCGCCGGACGGCGCCATGTTCTACTACTACCTGAAATCTCCTCCCACCGATCCCATCGCCCTCGAAATCCGCGACGCGCAGGGCAATCTCGTCAAGCGCTTCACCAGCGAAAAGCCCGCGCCCGACACGGTCGTCAAAAATGTTCCCGACTACTGGTTCGCGCCGTTACCGCAGCTAACCACGAACGCAGGCCTCAACCGTTTCGTTTGGGATCTCCACTACGATTCTCCGCCGGCTCTGCAATACAGCTACTACGGCAACACGCTCGACTACCTCGAATACACGCTCTCCGGCCACGCCGTTGCCGGCAATACGCCGCGCGAACAAACCGTCGGCCCGCTCGCCGTCCCCGGCGAGTACAAAGTCGTTCTCATCGCCGGCGGCCAAAAGCTCACCCAGCCGCTCACCATCGCGCTCGATCCTCGTGTTCACGTCTCACGCTCCGATCTGGTTCTACAGTTCGAAGCGGCCCAAAGAATCAGTGCCGGCTTGAAATCCAGCTTCACCGTTTACAACGCAGCCGCGCCGCTGCGCGCCGCTATCGCAGACCGCATGAAGATTCTCACTGTGGCCGAAAAAGAAAAACCCGAAGCTCCTAAACCCGCCAAGACCGCCAAGGAACCCGACGCCGCCGAACGTGCCAAGGCCACCACTACGGGCAGCACCGGTGCCGCCAAAAGCACCGCCTCCGATGTTCAAGCAGCCGCGCCCAAGGATAGCGAAGCGCTCGCAGCCCTGAAACAGTTCGCTGCCAAATTCGACACCATCATCAACGGCACCCGCACCGCTCCCGGCATCGGTCCCATCAACCGCGATCTTGCTCGCATCGATTTCATGATCGAAACCGGCGACGCCGCGCCGGCCGACGCTGCCCAAGTTGCAATTCACGACTCCTGCGCGTCTCTAACGACCAACATCGCGCAATGGCAGGATCTAAACTCAAAGACGCTGCCCACTGTAAACGCAATCCTCGACAAGCAGAAAATAGCCCCGCTTCCCGCTGCGGCGCCCACCATGGCCGACCCGCCCGGGGTTCCACTCGACGCCTGTTCGCCCTAGGCGCACGCGCGCAAGAGCGGCTCCAGACGCGGCGTTAAGTTTTTTTGTGTATGCTATGCGGCGTAAGCGGAGGTGCGTGTTGATTCGAGTTTACAAAGTTAGTCTGGCTGCGTTTGCGCTGCTCATTCTTGCTTTAAGCGCGCGTGTCAGTGACGCGCAGCAATATCCGCTAAGCACCTACCAGGAAATGCAGTGGAGAATGATAGGCCCCTTCCGCGGCGGAAGAACGCGCGCCGCCACGGGAGTGGCGACACAGCCAAATGTTTTCTACGTAGGCCAGGGCGACGGCGGCGTTTGGAAGTCCGACGACTACGGCCGTACCTGGGCACCCATCTTCGACGATCAGCCCTCGCAATCCATCGGCGCCATCGCCGTAGCTCCGTCAGACCCGAACATTATCTACGCCGCCAGCGGCGAGGGCCTTCAACGCCCCGACCTTTCCGTGGGTGATGGAATTTACAAGTCCACCGATGCGGGAAAAACGTGGACTCACCTCGGCTTGCGCGACGCCCAGCAGATTCCCGCGCTGGTTGTGGACCCGCGCGATCCGAATCGTGTTTTCGCGGCGGCGCTTGGCCATCCTTATGGCCCAAACAAAGAGCGCGGAATTTTTCTCTCCACCGATGGCGGGCAAACGTGGAAGCCATCTCTCTACAAAAATGAAGATACCGGCGGCTCCGACGTTCAGTTCGACCCCACAAATCCGGATGTGATGTACGCCTCGATGTGGAAAGTCCGCCAAGGCCCGTGGGAAGACGGCAACAAGTACGACAAAACCGGCGGCGGCCTTTTCAAATCCACCGACGGCGGAAACACTTGGCATCCGCTGATGAACGGCCTGCCTGCGAACGTCGTGCAAATTTACGTGGCTATCTCCGCAAGTCAGCCCAGCCGCCTCTACGCAACCATCGGCACCACCGATCGTGGTGACTACGGCTCCGGCGCGGGCCTCGGCGTGTATCGCTCCGACGACGCCGGCGAAACCTGGACTCGCGCAACCACCGATCCGCGGCCGGCTTTCCGAATCGGCGGCGGCGACCTACCGGTGCCAAAGGTTGACCCGAAGAATCCCGACGTCGTCTACAGCACCAGCATCGTCACCATGCGCTCCTCCGACGGCGGAAAAACCTGGGTGAGTTATCGAGGCGCTCCGGGCGGCGACGATTACCAAAACATCTGGATCAATCCCATCGACCCAAAAATCATTCTCCTGGTCAGCGATCAAGGCGCGCTCGTCACCGTCAACGGCGGCGAATCATGGAGCTCCTGGTACAACCAGCCAACCGCGCAGATTTATCACGTGGGAGTGAGCAACACGTTTCCTTATCGCGTCTGTGGCGGACAGCAGGAAAGCGGCTCGGTCTGCATTTCCAGCCGCGGCAACGATGGCACCGTCACATTTAGAGATTGGCATCCGGTAGGCGCCATCGAGTACGGATACGTCGCTCCCGATCCGCTCGATCCCGACATCATCTATGGAGCCGGCCGCAAAGAAGTCTCGAAGTTTCACTGGAGCACCGGCCAAGTGCAAAACGTCACGCCAATTCCTGACAGCGGCCCAAAATACCGCGCCGACCGCACCGAGCCAATCATGTTTTCGCCCGTCGATCCGCACAGCCTTTATTACGCCACAAACGTTTTATTTAAAACCACGGACGGCGGCGAATCCTGGCAAGCCGTCAGTCCCGATCTCACGCGCGAGAAGCCCGGCATCCCAGCAAACCTCGGCAATCTAGCCGCGGACGACGCCAAAGCAGAAAAGCAGCGCGGAGTCATCTACTCGCTCGCTCCATCTTTCAAGGACGTAAACACGCTCTGGGCTGGAACCGACGACGGCCAGTTCTGGCTCACTCGCGACGCAGGAAAAAATTGGGCGAACATCACTCCTCCGGATCTAACTCCCTGGAGCAAAGTCACGCAGATGACCGCTTCACATTTCGACGAGCAGTCCGCATACGCCTCCGTAAGCCGCTTCCGCATCGACGATCTTCATCCTTATATCTATCGCACGCACGATGACGGCAAAACGTGGCAGCTAATCACCACTGGCCTCCCGGACAACGCTCCAGTCGACACCGTGCGCGAAGACCCAGTCCGCAAAGGTCTCCTCTTCGCCGGCACCGAAACCAGCGTCTGGGTTTCCTTCGACGACGGCGACCGCTGGCAATCGCTGCAATTAAATTTGCCCCATACGTCCATGCGTGATCTCTGGATCCACGATGACGATTTGATCGTCGCCACCCACGGTCGCTCGTTCTGGATCCTCGACGACATCACTCCGTTGCGGCAAATAGGCCCGCTAGCGGTTACATTTGCATCTTTTCAAGAGGGAAAAGTCTCTATGAGTTGGGACTCCTGTCTGTTCAAGCCAGCTCTCGCTTACCGCGTGCGGCGCGACACCTATACGGATACTCCGATGCCGCCCGACGAGCCGATGGGAAAAAATCCTCCCGACGGCGCGATCATCGATTATTTCTTGGGTCCTAGTGCTAAAGATCAGGTAACGCTGGAAATCCTCGATTCACATGGAGCAGTCGTTCGTCGCTATGCGAGCACTAACAAACCGGACGTGACTCAGGAGCAGCTTGAAAAACAGCTGATTCCGCTTTACTGGTTGCGACCGCAGCCTGCTCTTTCCACCGCTCCAGGGATGCACCGCTGGGTTTGGGATCTTCACTATCCGGCACCAGATTCCACGCGCCACGAATATCCGATTTCAGCGGTTCCTCACGAAACTCCGCGACTGCCACTCGGCCCGGCTGCACTTCCTGGCGAATACACCGTCAAGCTCATCGTAGATGGCTTCTCCTCCGCCGGGTCTCCCACCTTCATGCACTCCACCGCGCCCCTCACAGTAAAAATGGATCCGCGCGTAAAAATATCCCCGGCAGCATTGGAACAGCAATTCAAAGCGGAAACCCGCCTCGCATCGATGATGACCCGCAGCACCCACGCCATCATGGAGGCCCGCTCGCTTCACGACCAACTCGAAAAACTCGCAAGCCACGCAAGCACCACGCTAAGTGCATCAATCAAGGATCTGGAAAAGAAAACCTCGATCATTTTGGACGGGGCCGGTGGAAATGCGGCCAGCGCGACCGCAGCCGCCCCGGCGCCAACTCTAACCGCCGTCAACGGCTCGGTAACCACCCTGTACAACGAAATCGATCGCGCCGACGCCGCGCCAACATCCCAGCAGACGGAAGCGGTAACGAAAATCGATAAAGATTTCGAAGCCGTAACCAAGCAATGGGCCGACCTGAAATCCCACGACCTGCCAGCCCTAAATCTCCAGTTGAGCGCCGCCGGCCAGCCGGAAATTCATCTCGATTCGCACAGTGAAGCAAAAGAAGACGAAGGCCAAGACATCGACTGACGAGCTGGAACCGCGGGTTTGACTTACCTCCAGCGCACGGCCTAAGCTATGCGCCACTCATGACGGACTCCTCTCCTATCGGGCAGACCATCTCCCACTATCGCGTCATCGAAAAGCTCGGTGGTGGCGGCATGGGCGTCGTCTACAAGGCGGAAGACACGAATCTCGGCCGCAACGTTGCTCTCAAATTTCTTCCAGATGACTTGGCCAAAGACCCAGCTGCGCTCGAACGATTTCGCCGCGAGGCGCGCGCCGCCTCGGCGCTGAATCACCCCAACATTTGCACGATTCACGAGATCGGCGAAGAGAATGGGCAGACCTATCTCGCGATGGAATGCCTCGATGGCCAGACGCTAAAGCATCGCATCGCGGGCCGTCCCCTGGATTTG
>Ga0073928_10010666_pt1 | contig 10885 bp, 7 predicted proteins | sample PaiPotPPA55metaG_FD_76969 | JGI IMG/M metagenome (GOLD analysis project Ga0073928, IMG submission 76969) | Iron sulfur acid spring bacterial and archeal communities from Banff, Canada, to study Microbial Dark Matter (Phase II) - Paint Pots PPA... ...
GCCCTCGACAGGCTCTGGCAGCACGTCACCTCCAGCGGCGGCAGGATTGACCCCCACACCCGCCAAATGGTGATCGCGCTGGCCAGATCGATCCGGGAAACAGCTCCGGGAGCCGATGTGAACATGCTGAGCGCTGGGCTGCTCGTCGCCGTGCGCGGCAACGGCGGCCACGGCCGACTCGCAGCCTGACGTGAACCGGCATGTCAGGGGGCGCACGACACTGGCTTGGAGCTCTAGCTCAAGTGTGGCGTCGTAGATTGCGTGAATCGCCGGGCGCACAGCGTCCACCCCGTGGCAGTCTACCGGCAGTTCGCGGTCGCACCACCGCCATCGCCATGGCCAAACGACCCGGTTCGGACCGGCGCGAGGTCGCCGGCATCGACGACAAACACATCAAGGCGTTCCGCGGAAGCCGATGCACTATCGGCCTTGAGCAGATCGTCATCAGTGATTGACAGCGGTAGCGCTCGAATTGCTCATGATCCCCAGAAGCGGTCCCTCCACCGCCCTACTGGATCATGAGCACTGCGCTGGTCCTGGCCCGGAGAGTGCTCATGATCCGTCGGAGCCCACACATGCACGAACCCCCGAGGGCTCGCGGCCCAGCGGAATCGGCAGGCGCTGACGCGGCCGCAAAATGATGAGATTGATCCGCGGTGCCTCGATGCCACCGGCGTTGGGGTCGCCCGATCCGAGGGCGGCGCTCCAGATCTCTGCGACCTGCCCGTCGCGCCGCCCCGGCGCGAGGGATGCCGAGGTCAGGGCCCTGGACCACTCGTGCAGCAGGACAACGACCGCGGCCGGTTCGGCGCGGTAGGCTTCGGCCAGGGCGATCCAGGGGCTATTTCTCGAATTTGCTGACTACGTCGCTGATCGGCCCGGGAGCCGAGACCCCGCCAGCGATCAGCGCGAGAGCGGCCGAGACGCCGAGAGTGATGTGAATCTGGTTCGCCGACGAGGCTAGCGCGGGAATCATCGGCAACGCGACGGCCGCCGTCGCGAGAAGAAGCGCCGGATAGACGCGCCGCGTCACGGCCCGAATCCGGCTGCCGAACGTGACAGGTGGGGCATTGGCGATCAGCGCCTCCAAGTCGCGTTCTGCCCACGCGAGCAGTCCAGCCGTCATCGACCTGCGTACATCAGTGACCTGCTGCGGACTCAGAGCCGTTGCCAGGTGCACCTTGTGGACGCGGATCACAGCGGCCAACTGGGCACCTCGCAGGCCCGATTCCCGGCGCGTCGAGAAGTCTGTCAGTGGCGCCCGCCCGCGCAGGGCCCGTTCGGCGCTGCGCGCAGCGCGTTCGAGGGCGGCGTTGAAGTAGGCGACGATACCCTTCTGCATCCAACGTCTTCTCTTTCGTAGCCCGTCGAGATCCACTGCAATCCTGAAGATCTGCAGGAACACGGGATCGAGCGGCTCGAGCACTCCCGAGTATCCGTGGTCGTCGAAGACCGTGGCAGCGATAATGCCGACGAAGATTGCGACGCCGGCCGCTGCACTGGGGACGGCCCACACCTCGAACCTTCTTACACGGACGTAAAGTCCTGCCAGAGTCTCGACGGCGAAGACGAGCGAGATGACCGTGGAAGCGAAGGCGAGCGTGGTCAGCGTGGTGCGGCGCTGATCCCATCTGGTGATCGTCGTGCGGACCCGTGGCCTGCTCATCAAGACAAGCCACGCGCTGCTGACGAGGAACTGTCCCGTTTCCTGGAGGCCGAATCGCATCGTGCCGGCCTGCACATCCAGAGCGCGGGTCAACGGATGCAGGGAGAAGAGCGCGATGACGAGCACGACCGCGATCGTGAACGCAAGAGTCGACCGAACGTCGAAGCACGCCAACTGGTAGCGACGCACTGCGGTGATCCCCACCCTTTGCACGAGCCTCTTACGCTCACGCGGGTCGAGGTCCGGCAGCGACTGAACACCGGTGCGCACCTCCTCGTAAATGCGTTCCTCGGGTCCTTTCATCAGTCGGCGGGTCAGCGGGGTCGGCCAGCGCACTGGTTGCCGCTTGGCCAGAATTCTCTTGATGTGTGCTACGTCCTCGGCAGTGAGCTCGACTCGCCGCAATTGCTGCGCATTCGGTCTCGGTCCGGCCACGGTCCCCACTTCTCGACCACGCCAGACTGGCGCGCTCCCGGCGATCAGCGCCACGCGTCTATGTACCCTGATTCCGCTCGGGCCCGTGCGCGAGGTTGCGCCTGCACAGTACAGGCCCGGTGACGCGTGGACCCGACTCGAGCAGACGATTCGCCCAGGCTTGCACCATGAACGGGACCGCCCCGGAACACGAAGCCCTGGCCGCGGGGTATGCCGCCCTCGCCGGCGACCTCGGCCTTCTCTTCGCGGCCGAGTCCCACGCCGGCATGGTCAGGGTCCTGCGTGAGGAAGCCCGCCCCCCTGCCTGCCGCCGGCGCTGGAACTCCGCCGGAGGCTCGGGCGCGGACGAGGCTGGCTGAGGCGAGGACCGCAGGGTACTTCGTCGTAGCGCCGGGCGTCGTGGCCGCGGGCATCTGCAGCTCGTCGTCGGGCAGCCGCGCGCGTTCGACCACTCGTCTCAGCATCCTGCGCCAATTCCCGGGCCGGGAAGGGCCTCAGTGCGATCCCGGCGCGTTTTCGCGCGCCGGCTCGGTGCTGTCCGTCGGCCCTGGGCCAGGTTGGCGCACGTCCAGGTAGAGCCCGTGGGGGTAGATCGGCTCCTTGGCGGCGCCTTCCAGGCGGGCGAGGGTGGCCAGGTCGGGGTAGACCTCGCCCCGCACGATCCGGCCGACGGCGTTCGAGGCGATGCCGGCGGCCAGCGACAGGGCGCGGTGGGAGTATCCGCGCCGGTCGCACAGGCCGTCGAGCGTGCGGGCCAACGCGAGGCTGTAGTAAACGGGCAGAGGGGCGTCAGGCTCGGGTACGGCATCATGCGGCCACTCGCCCGTGGTGTAGGAAGAGGGGCTCTTGTCGCCGCGCACTTGACCCTCCTTCCGCACGGTCTCGTTCACGTCACCCACATCATCCAGGTTGAGTCCCGGGCGCGTCGAAGCGCCACACGTGTGATACATATATGTATCACCTAGGCGGCGCGCCCGTACCTCGCGCGTCGTTGCTTACGAGATCAGGAAGGGCTATGAACGCACGATTCGGCCCACCCATCGACCTGAGCGACCTGCTTGCGCTCCAGTCGGCGGACCAGAGGCAACGCCGGTCGGTTTTCGTCGGCCGCGTCTCGACCAAGGACAACCAGGACCCGACGCTATCGATCCCGCGGCAGGTCGCGCTCGCCTCCGAGCGCTTGGAGGAGGGCGAGGAGTTCGTAGCCTTCTATTGGGACGTGGAGTCGGGCATGCTGCCGCCCGAACAGCGCGGCCTCGGGTCGCAGGAGATGTACGACGCGCTCGCCGTTCCGGTCCCGCGCGACGGAGGCCTGCAAGACCTGCTGGAACGCGTCGAGACGCTCGGAGTCACCCATGCGCTGGCCGAGCGCACCGACAGGGTGGCACGCCACATGCTGACGAGCCTCACCGTCGAACACGAGCTCGAACGGCTCGGGGTGGAGGTGGTCTACGCCAACGAACCGACCGGAGGCACCGAGTCGGGACGGCTGCGCACCCGCCGCTATGGCCAGGTTGATGCGGAGGTGTACAGGGCGACGATGCTCGAGATGTCCATGGGCGGGCAATTTCAACATGCCGTCCAGGGCTATAACCACGGCCCGGCCCCGTACCCGTACATCGCGGTGATCGACGAGGCCGCCCCGGTGCGCCCGCTGGGCCGCTTCGGCGAGCAACGCCCGAAGCGGAAGCTGGCCCCGCATCCGGACGGGCGGCGGTTCGAAACCGCCGCGGAGATGTGCCGGTTGCGCCGCGAGGAGCACCTCAAGCCCGTAGACATCATCGCGATCCTGAGCGCGGCGCCCGAGAAGCATCCCCTGGTCGGGCGGCGCTGGACGCACAACCACGTCGAGTTGCTGATCGCGAATCCGAAGCTGACGGGCTACCAGGTGTACAACCGGAAGGCGTCGCGCACCGGCCGGCCTGGGATCTCCAAGTGGAACCCGATTTCGAAGTGGGTGTGGTCGCCCGAGCCCGTGCATGAGGCGGTGATCAGCCTGGAGCAGTGGAAAGCTGCCCAGGCGGTGACCGCCGGCCTGCGCGCGCAGGCCGGCGGGGCCCTGGTGCAGATCCGCGCCGAAGCGGCCCGCTTGGGCCTGACCTTCACCGAGCTCAGCAGCACCGGGTCGCACACGCTCTACCGGATCGGCGAACGCAAAGTGGCGCTGCCCACGCCCGTCCCGGACACGATCGTGCAGCAGATCCTCGACGACATGCGAAACGGGGGCGCGCAATGAGCGAAGCCGAGCACATCCGGTGCCAGACCCACCGGCGCGGGCGGACTTGGGTGGCGAGCCTCCCCGAGCTTGGCGCCTACGGGCACGGGCGGACCCTGAAGCTGACGCACGAGAACATCACCCAGGCGCTCTCCCTGCTAGAGATCAGCGCCGAAGTCACGCTCGTGCCCGTGACCCCGGAGTTGGAAAAGCTGCGCGCCGCCCACGACCTCTACACCGCGGCGCTAAGGCACACGGTGGCCGCGCTGGCGCTGCGGCGGGTGTCGATGCGCGACATCGTCACCGCGACCGGCGCCCCCGCCAAGCAGGTACAACAACTGCTTGCCGAACTGGCAGCGACGCCGCACGGACCATCTTCGGACCTAGAGACCGCAGAACGGGAGCCTGCGGCCGATCCGGTTGCTCCGGCGGCGACGCCGGAGCAACCGGATCCGTCCGCTGTGCGCCGGCTCGGGTCGCGGTCGAGCGCCGCGAGTCGTACGGCACGGCGAGCGGCGGGGGTTCGCCGCGCCCGATAGCGCGGGCCGAGACCCGACGCAGACAGGTAATCGGTCGCAGTCCCTTACATCGACCTGCCCGGCAGGCCAGTTCAGGTGCGCTGCAAGGCGTGGCGCTGACAGGTTACCGGTCGGAATTCCGTCACAGCGGAGGCTTCCTTCCGACCGGCACAAGGCCTGCGGATGCGTGTTCGGGCAGCTCCTGGAGGCTCGCCAATCGGGATCAAGGGCGATGGCGGTGAACCCTCTCAAGAGAACCTCGCGGTACTTCAGCAGGTTCACCGCCATCACCGTTTCGTATCGCGCGACGCTTGAGCGCGGCGGGTGCCACCATGGCGCTGTGACTGCTTCCGCCGAGCCGGCTGTCGATGATGCGCGCGCGTTCGTGGACCGCTCCGTCGAACTGGTCGAAGCTCTGCGCGCGCTGGCCAAACCGCGAAAGGGCGTCAGCAGGGCACAGCGCAACAAGATCGGAAAGCGCGACGGGTGGATATGCCGCATCTGCGGTGAACCGGTCGATCTGGCACTCGCGTACCGTCATCGCACCCAGCAAGAAGCCCGCGAGCACGCGCAGCACCTTGCCCAGTACACGGCTGAAGATCTTCAGGTCGTGATCGCGTGGGTTGGACAGGACGGGGGCAGGGCGCACTCCGCGTTCCGGTGGTTCTACGAGGCGCTGTCCGCGAGCGATCTTCCCGAACAAGCACTGCGGTCGTACTCGCGCACCGTCTACAACACATTGATACCGGTGGCACGGGCTCGGACCGCACACAACAGCCGAACCGCGTCGGTCGAGCACCTGCACCCCGTCTCGGTCGGCGGCGGCAGCGAGATGGACAACCTCGCGATCGCGCACCGGGGCTGCAACACCGCGATCAATCCGTCGGCGGACAATGCGGATCTCCTCGACGCGCCGAGGCTGGCCGCCGAGTTCCTGGTGCGCCTCGCGCGGGGCTCCATCAACGGCGCGGCGCAGGCCGGCCGCCTCGACCGGGTGTGCGTTGCCCTGGAAGGCTGCGGCGTCGAGGTATCGGACCACAGAGAACTCGTGGACGGCTTCCCCGCCGCGCTCATCGTGGTGCACGCCGCGTTCGCCGACATGTGGGCGGCGCGGCGAGAGTGCCGGATCCAGCTCTCCCGCCTGCGATGGGAGGCGAACCGGTTCGGCGACTCCAACGACCGCGCCCGACTAAGGCAGTTGGCCAGCACGTACGAGCAGGTGTCGTGGCGCGGCCACACCGCAGAGTGGTGGCAAGCTCGTCGAGCTGAGCTGCCCGAACTCTCGCCCGCCTTCATCGACTTCATGCGCACATGGGAGTTCGAATTCGATGACGAGGACGACGTGCCCGAACAGCTTCTGGGGGCTACCGGCCTGCACCGGTAGGACGTGCCTGCCTCCGGAGTGGGGCGGGCCGGCCGGGCGGTGTTCCCACTGGCAGTCGAGGTCGGTCGAGCTTCACCGGAAGTCGCGCCGGCGTGTGCGCGCCGGCTGGGCGTCGACGCGCAGCGGGGCGATGCGTCCGGCGACGATGTTGATCGCGCCGTCTCCGTGGTCGGAGCGCTCGAGGCTGCCGGTGATGCGTAGCGCGCCGTGGGCCAGGATGATCTTCTTGTTCGCCTCCCAGACAGGAGGTGAACATACAATATTGCATATACCGGTCTCGTCTTCGAGGGAGAGGAAGCAGACGCCGCCGGCCGTCGGGGGCCGCTGGCGGTGCGTGATGATCCCGGCGACGTGGACGAGCCTGCGGTCGGGCAGGTCGGCCAGGTCCGCGACGGTGACGAAGCCGGCCTCCGCCAGGAGCGGCCGCATGTGGCCGATGGGGTGGGAGTCGGGGGAGGAGCCGGTGGACCAAAGGTCGGCGAAGGTCTGCTCGATCGCGCTCATCGCGGGCAGTTCGGGCCCGGCCCCGGTGCCGGAGGTGCCGGGCAGGTGCGCGACGCTGGTGCCGGCGAGGGCTCCGGCCTGCCACAGGGCCTGGCGCCGGCCGAGGCCGAGGCTGCGGAACGCCCCCGCGGTGGCGAGGGATTCCAGGCCCGCGCGCGGGATCTCGGTGCGGCGTACCAAGTCCTCGATGTCGCGATACGGGCCGTGCGCGGCGCGCTGCGCGGCGATCAGTTCGGCCCGCCCGGCACCGAGCGCCCGGACCTGGTCGAGGCCGATGCGCACGGCGGGCTGTGGGTGGGGGGAGGAGTGCGTGTGCGTCGCGGTGTACGGCCGCGGCGCCTTCTCCAAAGTGGTGGCGGCGATCGAGGCGTTGATGTCGGGGCCGAGGACCTGGATGTCGTGGCGGCGGGCGTCGGAAACCAGGCTGGCGACCGAGTAGAAGCCCATCGGCTGGTTGCGGATCAAGGCAGCGGTGAACGCGGCCGGGTAGTACCGCTTGAGGTAGGCGCTGGCATAGACGAGATAGGCGAATGAGATCGAATGTGCTTCCGGGAACCCATATGAGCTGAAGGCTTCGAGCTTGCCGTAGATGTCCTCGGCGAGTTCCGCCTCGATCCCGTTGGCGGCCATCCCGGACATCAGCCGCGCTTTCAGTGCCCTCATCCGGCCGGTCGAGCGTTTCGAGCCCATCGCCCGGCGCAACTGGTCGGCCTCGGCGGGCGAGAAGTTGGCTGCGGCGCACGCCATCTGCATGACCTGCTCCTGGAACAGCGGGACGCCGAGGGTGCGTTCGAGCGCGTCGGCCAGCAGCAGGTGCGGGGCCTCGGGCTTCTCGCGCCCGTTGCGCCGGCGCAGGTAGGGGTGGACCGCGCCGCCCTGGATGGGGCCGGGCCGGATCAGGGCGACCTCGATCACCAGGTCGTAGAAGCACTCCGGCTTCAGGCGCGGGAGCGTCGCCATCTGCGCCCGCGACTCAACTTGAAATAAGCCTATTGAGTCAGCGTCTTGGAGCATAGCGTACACGGCCTCGTCCTCGGCCGGGATCCGCCCCAGCCACAGGTCTTCGCCGTGGTGGGCGCGAATCAGGTCGAAGGCGTCGTGCAGCGCGCCGAGCATCCCGAGACCGAGAAGATCGAATTTCACCAGGCCTGCATCCGCGCAGTCGTCCTTGTCCCACTGCACGACAGAACGATCTTGCATGCGGGCCCACTCGGTGGGGCAGACCTCTGCGATCGGCCGATCCGTGATGATCATGCCGCCGGAGTGGATGCCGAGGTGGCGCGGCAGGTCCAGCAGACGTCCGGCCAGGTCGCGCACGTCGGCCGGGACGCCGTCGGCGTCGTCCACGGGCAGCGGCGAGTAGGGGCCGATGGCCGCGGACCAGGTGTCCTGGGCGCCGACCGAGTAACCGAGGGCCCGGGCTGCGTCGCGCAGCGCGAGCTTGGGCCGGTAGGTGATCACGTTGGCGACCTGCGCGGCGTACTCGCGGCCGTAGAGCTCGTAGACGTGCTGGATGACGAGTTCTCTCTTACTGCCTTCGATGTCCAGGTCGATATCTGGGTAGCCCTCGCGTTCGGGGCTCAGGAACCGCTCGAAGACGAGGTTGAAAGAGACCGGGTCGCAGCCGGTGATGCCCAGGGCGTAGCAGACCGCGGAGTTCGCGGCCGACCCGCGGCCCTGGGCGAGGATGTTGTTCTCGCGGCAGAACGCCGCGATCTCGTTCACGATCAGGAAGTAGCCGGCGAACTCCCGCTTGGCGATCACCCCGAGCTCGTAGTCGAGCTGCCGGTAGGCCTTCGGGTTGGACGGGCGCGGCCCGTAGCGCTCCCGGGCGCCGGCGAGGGCGAGCTCGCGCAGCCAGGAGGATTCGTCGTGCTCGTCCGGGACCGACTGGCGCGGCAGGCTCGGGGTGACGCCGGCGAAGTCGAACGCGCACGCCCGCGCGAGCTCGACCGTCTGCTCGAGGATGCCGGGGAAGCGGGCGAAACGCTCGGCCATCTCCTCACCCGAGCGCAGGTGCGCGGTCGCGCCGGCCGGCAGCCACCCGTCGATCTCCTCCACGGTGCGCCGCGCACGCAGCGCGGCCAGAGCCGCGGCGGTGGGGAAGTCGCCGGGGGCGGCGTAGTGGACCTGGTTGGTCGCGATCACCGGGGCCTTGTGCCTGCGGGCGAGGGCGGCGAGGGCGTCGTTGCGCTCGTCATCTCCCGGGGTGTCGTGGTCGACGAGTTCGACGTAGACATTCTCCGGGCCGAAGAGCGACTGCAGCCGCGCGAGCTGCACTCCGGCGTCGTTGCGCCCACCGCGGGCGAGGGCCGCGGGAACCAGCCCCTTACGACAACCCGTTAAAACCGCCCACTGGCCTCGCCCGCGTTCGGCGAGGTGTTCGAGGTCGTAGACGGCGCGGCCCTTGCCCGACCCGGCCAACCGCGCCTGCCCGATCGCGCGCGAGAGCGCGCGGTAGCCCTCCAGGTCGCGGGCGAGCAGCAGCAGGTGCGCACCCGGCGGGTCCGGGACGCCGGTGCGTTCGGCCGCGCCCGCGCCGAGGGAGAGTTCGGCCCCGAACACGGTCTTAAGTCCCGCGGTGCGCGCGGCCTCGGCGAAGCGCACCGCGCCGTAGAGCCCGTCGTGGTCGGTGATCGCCAGCGCTTCCAGGCCCAGGCGCGCGGCCTCGCCCGCGAGCATCGCGGGGTCCGAGGCCCCGTCTTGGAAGGAGAAGGAGGAGTGCACGTGCAGCTCGGCGTACGGGACGCGCCCGGCCCGCGGCGCCGGCGTCGGGATCGGGGGCTCGGCCTTGACTGCGGCGAGCTCGCCGTGTTTTCCCCAGGACAGGCGGGAGTTGACCTCCTTCCACGGCACGACGGGGTTGAAGGCGCCGGTCACTGGTAGATCGCCTCGATGCGCCAGGCCCCTGACTCGAGCGCGAGCAGCACGACCTGCCCGTCGGCCAGCTCGCACTGCAGCCGTGCCCGACGGCGCCGACCCGCGGCGTCCCAGCTGCGCTCGTAGACCCACGGCCCCGCGTATCCGGACACGCGCGTCTCGCGGCCCTCAATCACGAGAAGGGCGGGCGGCGCGGAGAGCCGGGCGCGGCCCGAGACCTCGACCGCCGCGCGCCGTGCGTCGAGCAGCTCGGTCGGGGCCGGGTCGGCGGGCATCGCGGAGGGTGCGGGCCGCAGCACCGCGCCCGGCCACGGGGCCTGCTCGCCGATCGCTTCGGGTTCCTCGCCCCACGGCACCTGCTCGACCATCGCGCCGGGATCGCGCCCGCCGACCAGGCGCAGCCGCGCGACGCCGTCGTGCCCGAGCATCGCCTGCACCCGCTCGGCCGCCCGCGCCACCCGGTCCGGCACCTGCTCGGCGCCCCACAGCGACTGCTGCGTGCCCGCATCGAGCACCAGCTGGTCCGGCACGAGCCGCAGCAGCGCGACCGGGTCCGGGACCGGATGCGGCTCGCGGCTGCGCCAACCGTCCAACTGCCAGGCCGCACGCTGGGCGAGCGCGGCCGACGAAAGCCGGCCGCCTGTCGCGTCCGCGTGCCGCCAGAGCCGGAAGCTGGATCGGCCGCTCACGGTGACGGCCTCGATCCCTACCCGCACACAGGCGAGTCCGACCGCGGCCAGGCCCGCGTGCAGCCGGTCGGCGAGCATCTTGGCGACGAACAGCACCGGCTCGTCGCTCTCGGCCGGCGGATCGAACTCGTGCTCGACCTCGAGCTCCGGCCCCGGTTGCCGGGCGGCCGGGGGACGCGGATCCAAGCCGCGCGCGAGCCGGTGCAGAACGACTCCGTCCGCGCCGAACCGGTTGGCGACCTCCGCGGCCGGGAGCGCGGCGAACCGGCCGAGGGTGCGCACCCCGAGCTGATCCAGGATGGCCGCCAGCTCCGCCGGGGCGGCGATGGCCGACAGAGGGAAGGGGGCGAGGTAGGCGGCGCTGCCGCCCGCCTCGATGATCACCGGTTCCTCCGCGCCCGGGGTGCGGGCCGCGATCCGCGCCGCGGTGATCCCGTCCGCGATCCCGATGCCCACCGCGTACGGGCTGCCCGCGGCGGTCTCCAGCTCGGCGATCTGCTCCCGCAGCACCAGGCCGAGGGCGCGCTCACCGCCGTGGTAGCGGGCCGCTCCGCGCGCCGCGAGGGCGAGCAGGCCCGGGCGGATCACCTCCAC
>Ga0073928_10010667_pt1 | contig 10885 bp, 9 predicted proteins | sample PaiPotPPA55metaG_FD_76969 | JGI IMG/M metagenome (GOLD analysis project Ga0073928, IMG submission 76969) | Iron sulfur acid spring bacterial and archeal communities from Banff, Canada, to study Microbial Dark Matter (Phase II) - Paint Pots PPA... ...
CGAGTGCGTCGTGTTATAACGATGCAGCCATGCATAGGCTTTGAGCTGGCCTTCGGCGAGCGCATGGAACCACTGCACGTTGAGGAACTCGCAACGAACTCGGTTGTTGAATGACTCGATGAATGCGTTCTGCGTCGGCTTGCCGGGCTGGATGAAGAGCAGCTCGACGTCGTGCTCTTCCGACCAGAGCTGCATCAGCTTTGACGTGAACTCCGTCCCGTTGTCGATGCGCAGGTACTTCGGATAGCCGTAGATCTCCGCAACACTGTCGAGTACGGCGATCACCGAGCGGCTCGGAAATGAGAATGACAGCTCGAGCGCGAGACCGCTCCGGCTGAACTCGTCCTCCATCGAGAGCGTACGAAAAGCCCGGCCACCAAAGAGACGATCGTGCATGAAATCGAGCGTCCAGCCTTCGAACGGTTTGGTCGCGCGACGCAGTGGTTTACCCCGCACGATCTTGGCTCGGCCGCGCCGGCGGCGTCGACCGATCTGGAGGTTCGCGATGCGATAAATCCTGCGAAATCGCTTGTAGTTCATATAGTCGTCTTGGCCGGGCATCGCATCGCGAGCGTAGTCGTCGTAGAGCCGCCGGCAGCCGTGTTCGGCGTGCGCTTGTGCGACTTCGGTCAACCGCGTTGCCCAGCGTGCGTCCTCGAGCGCTCTTGTGCTGGACTTCTCGTGCGGTGATCGGCGTCGCGCGCGAACGATCGCGCAGGCTTCGCGTTGACTTAAGCCGAGCGTTTGCAACGCCTTCACGGCTTCGGCTCGCCGGGAAGGCTCCACGAGTTTTTTCGCATCAACTCTTCCATGGCGTCGATCTTGACCGTTTGGCGAGCGATGATGCGCTGCATCTGTGCGTTCTCGGCCTCGAGCTGCTTGAGCCGGGCGAGATCGCTGGCGTTCATCCCGGCGTACTTCGACCGCCAGAGCCGGATCGTGTTGGCATGAATGCCGTGCCGGCGAGCAAGTTCTTCAGCCGGCGATCCGGCATCGAACTCGCGTAAGATGGCGACGATCTGCGTCTCGGAGAAGCGACTCTTGCGCATCGGTGGATCTCCTTCGTAGCCCGTTTGGGCGGAAATCCACAGTTATCCCTGGCTCCCGATTCTGGGCCGACGCTAGGACCCGTTTGAATCGCTCGACGAAATTGGCAACGTCGCTCCAGAACAGGTTACCTGGCGTGGCGCAAAACGCTTATCGCGGTGCCGGCCGAAGATCGCGTTTTAGGAGGCGGGTCTCGTTTTGGCGGCCCTCCTATCCCATCGTCACCGTGCCCGGCTGAGTGACGCATCACCTCGAACTCTGATTTGCCTCACGGCCGAACGAAGACGGCGATCATGTTCGGGCACTTGAATAGCGCAGCAGGTCGAAAGCGTTGCGCAGTTTCTAACATTTTCTAACGCAGCGGTTTGAAACAGACGGAAAAGGCCCGTACGGCAAGGGAACCAGGGCGACGAAAAGAGCTTATGGGATAAGGTTTCCTGTTACTGGACGGGACTGCCCGGAACCCCCGAGTGTAGCTTCGACTCCCGGCCATCCCAAGATGACGATCGAAGCGAAAAGGAGCAGGCGTGCGTCAATGCTTTCATGTGTCTGCTGCATTTCAACTCTTCAGTTGCTCTTGGCGGCGTTCACCCGACGAAAGAATACGAGCCTCCTCAGGGCAAACACCGGGCGCATCGCACCTAAGGGGCTTTCAATGCAGGCCGGCCCGTATTTGCACGGCAAATTGGGCTCGATGATCTTACGTTTTGGGCCAGGGCTCGTACTCGTGTTTTGCCTCATCTCGGTTGCACCCATCTGGGCGGCTGACTATGGAAGTGCAACCGAGGTTGCCGCCGTCCGGAAAGCCGTTCCGAAAAGCGCCCCTTCCTCTGCGGGCGCCTGCGCCGTACACACAAATCGAATTGTAGTGGTCGGATCTTATGCACTCGTCGCGGAGTTCTTTAGCGACCCGTGCGGTGGCGGTGGCGACGAACTGTGGGCAAAGCGCAACGCGGTTTGGGTCTATGTGGCTGCCGGGAAACCCGTGATCGAGCCATGCGACATGAAATCCAAAGGCGTTCCCCGGGTCGTCATTCTGCAGCTCCTGAGTCACTATCGTGGCGATGCCGCCGTCGCTCAAGCCCAAACGGACCTGAAAAACTGCCCGCATTAGGCGAGATACTTCACTAGTCGTAAGGATGGGAGGTATCGAGCGCCCAGGCCGCGTCGTTTGACTAGCGGACCGCCCCAAGGATTGCGGATAGTCCATCTTCGAAGTAAGGCCGATGCCCCGGTTCATCAAGAGGGACGTCCGCCGCACCCTCTCCTTCGGCGGCCATCCCCAGCCTCTCACCGCGAGAATCGAACCTATCTCTGGCGTCGTTCTCGCCGTGATGCTCCTCGCAGCGTGCTCGCAAAATCATGCGTCTCAATCCTCCAACGCGTCTGCCAGTCCAGACCCGGAGCTTTGCGCGCAGAAGGGAGCCAAGGACTCCTACACCTTCGGGTACGGGCTTAGTCGGGAGATGCATGAGGCGGAGGATTCGAACAAGCGACACGATTTTCGCGCCGCATTCATTCTTGCCGTTGACGCGAGGGCAAGGGTGAGGCGATGCCTCACGATCGCCGGTGTCGTCGACAGCGCGGTTTTCGACGACTTTCAAGCCGACCTTGACGTAATCGCCGCCGAATCCTTAATCGGACTTCACCAGCCTGAAGAAGCTGGCCGGGATCTTCGCACGGCGGATGCGGTTTTGGATGCCGGTCGAAACGCGTCGGATGCCACGGACGATACGCGAAAAGAGGCCGCGCGGCTGCACGAGCGCGTAACGAAGGACTTGGCCGAGTTGAGCCGATAGTTCTCGACGCGCTAGGAAATGGCCAACGTAAACGATACGATCCCGTGGTTGTTGCGATCGGCGGCCGGACCGGGCGAGCGGAGAGGCCGCCGCGCAATACGAAGGCATCATCATGTTCGACGAATTCATTAGGGCGCGTGCTCGCGGCCCGCGCACGTTTGAGACAACTCGTGTGCTGGTCTCAGGCCTTGCCATCGCCGCTGCTTGGTCTACCGTTGCGCTTTTCGATGGAAGGCCGGCGCACGCTCAGACCGCAGCCGATGTCGCAACTGCCGTCAATAAGACGTGTGCCGTCATGTCCGGCCAACAAAAAGCTGATAGTCAAGCGCTGCACCTCCTGCTGTTGCTCGATGAAGATCTTGCCGACGCTAACCCCGTTGCCGTCGCGTTATATCGGGGCGTCGTTCACCAGTGCCCGAAAGCATATCTAGCGTACGAACAACGCTTACGGAGAGGCAATCCCTTTGCGAACTCGGGCCTCGTGAAGGGCACACCGACGGCGCTTGCGTCATCCGGTTCGGGTTCGGCTAAACCTCCATCGCCTACCGCCTATGCCATGCGGTGCCGCGGAAACGCCGGCATGGCATCCGCGCTGGGCACCACATTGATGGTCCATTTTGAAAAGGCAAGTCATCGGGCCTCGCAAGGCCTACGGCCCGGCGAGCGTTCCTGGCTCGACCGCGCCGTACGCGCGAACGAACCTTCGCTGATAGAAGTTCCTCTGGCGAGCGCCGCGCAAGCGCAGAACGGAGTCTCGCAGATCGATGCCGGCGGCATGTGGACGTTCTGGATCTACAACGCAAACGGGTTTCTCCGCGCCACCGCGGTCGCAAAGGGTACCCCGGCTAAGCCGTAACACCATTACACGACACCTCGAGCGCGCGACGCGCTTGCAAAGAATAGCCGCCGCCGTTACTTGGCGTGGGGCTTGCAATAGTGAGGGCTAGGCGTGACTGGGAAGGTCGCAGCCTCAGTTTGCGCCCTCGGTAGAGGTCGTGCCGCGCCGGCTTTCGGGCCGCCGCCTCTCTGGGTCGCAGTGCCGCCGACGTTGATAAGGCTTGCATTGGGTGTGCGCCGCGGGTGAGCCGCCGAAGCTGGCCATCCCGCGAAAGTCGACCCCTTCTTGTTGGTTTTCGCTGTCAGACATGGAAAAGAACGAGAGCGCCAGCGCGGCGAAGGTAGCGGCATGAAACGCCTCATTGGGGCGATATTGGTACCGATGTTGTGCTTGTTAACCGTCGCTGCAGGGTGCGCATCGACCTGCGATAACGCGGGCGTGACGGTCGACGGTCGGGGCAACATCGTCGTGCGCGGCGAGAGCGGGTTTATTAGTCCGAACTCGTCCATCCTTAGGAACGTGTCTCAATGGCCGGAGCCTCCGCCCAGCGAGCAAAACTTTTCGTTCGCACAGGGCTACACGCTCACGCGCGACGGCGCGATGTACGTTTTAGAAAATACTTACTACCATCCCAATCTCGTGTACCGGATCGATCTCCAGACGGGACAATCTTCAACCATCGGACCTCAAAACGCTGACGCAACACGCGTGGCTCTGGCACGGTCAAAAGAGACGTCCATTGCCGCGAATGAACGCTACGCATATTCCGTGGACCAGATAGACCCGGTCATCAGCCGCGCTGACCTCGCCGCTGCCCGTCCGGATTTGCGCACATATATCGCAGGAAAGAGAACAGGGCTGCGATGGCCGGGCTCAGTCGCGGTTGACGATGGCGGTCGTTGGCTTTGCGCCCTAGACGACGAGACAATCCTCGTGCTGTGCTATGCGGCAAACGAGCACGGTGACGTTGCTCCGACGACCACCCTCGACTTAAAAAGACTCCTTGGATTCGCGCAAGGTTGGGACTTGGTGTTTGATCGTCATGGCCACGTAGTGGTTAGTGGGACGGCGGATCGAAACGGCCTGACTCGTTTTTCCATTGCTGTGATCGACCTCTCAGGCACTGTGCCGCGCGTCCTGCGAACTATCGCTGGTCCCAACACGGAGCTTGCCGGACCCGAGCTGGCCGTCGACGATCGCGACGATATTCTCACGCTGCAATCTGCGCTCGGGTCCGAGCGCGACCTTCTCATGTTCGGCCCGGATCAGCGTGGTGATGTGGCGCCCCTATTTGTGCGAAGACCGGGCGCAAGCGTAACGAATCCGCTCCGGCTTGCGATCGATCGGCGGACCGGCGACGTCGCGATCCTTGGTTCCGATGGCGTTGCTCTCTTTCGACATGCCTCGCCTCGGCCGCCGCCGGCGTGGACAGGCGAGATTCGACTACGGTATATCGGATGGAGCGTTGCCTTTGGCGGGCGGTCATCGCTTGTTGTCGCGGATAAGTTTGGTGCGCTTGAGACCCATAGCGCCACTAGGACGGTAAGAGAGACTGCAAGCACGCAAGGCGCGACGCTGGATCTGCATAACCCCGAGTTTATCGCGTCAGATCAAGACGGGAACCTCTTCGTTGCGTCGACTGACGGTACCATCACTGGCATACCGAACCATGTTGAGGCGTCGAGTCGCTGGCAGCGTAGGAGCTTCGAAACGGTCTTTGGCCGGAACCTGAGCGCGTTCGCGCCGGATGCCGCTGGCTACTTTTACTTTTCCTCCGCCTCAAATAATGCGATCCTTGCTGTAAAGCGTGAACATGGCCAATCCGTGATTCAAGGTCCGGCAACGGAGCTCAATGACCCTATCGGTCTCGCGGTGAGCCGAGACGGCTCGCTGTTCGTGGCAAACGCCGGCGGAAAGAACGTGCTAGTTTTCGCTCGGGGATCGTCCGGTAACGTCGCTCCGATGGCTCGCATCGAAGGGCCAGCGACGCAGCTCATCGCGCCGCAGTCGCTTGCGATTGATGCAGCGGGGCGGTTATACGTTTTTGATGGCCCACGGACGACCACAACCCTTGATCCCAAGCACTACGTGCGTGTCTTTGCCGGAGATGCGCGCGGCAACGTCGCACCGTTGCGATCCTACGAAGTTAAGACGAAGTGTTGGGCAAACACAATCTAAGGCACGCCCGCACGGCACAGGGCGGTCGGCCGGAGCCGAGCTCGGCCCCGGCGAACAATCCCAGTCGCTAATCCGCGCTGGGAGCCTTGCATGAAGAGTTTTATCGGCCTCGCGCCTGCGGTCGGCGCGGCTGTGCTGTTTGCCGGCTGCGCCCTTCGACAGACTCAGGGTGACACTCAACCGCCGGTCGTCATGCCGCAAGCATCTTCGGTCGCTGCAGTTAGATCCTGGACGGCCGCCGACGCGATCACGAACGACTTGCTCTACGCCGTCTATCCCACTGTGGTAAAACAAGGGACGATCGACTTGTACTCATATCCGCAAGGCGTCCTTGAGGGTCAGATTACCGGCCTCGATGGTCCGGGCGGCGATTGTAGCGATAAGAGGGGCAATGTCTACGTTACAGACGTCGAGCCGAGCGGAAACGAGATCGTCGAATTCGCTCACGGCGGCACTCAGCCGATTCGCACGCCGTCGGTGCCTAGCGGGAAGAATCCTTACTCGTGCGCAGTCGATCCGACGACGGGCGATCTCGCCGTCACCAACTACGGGAACACGGCCGGTGACGGCGCAAGCCTCCTTATCTATCGTAAGGCAAAGGGCCAGCCGAAATCCTACACCGACCCGCAATTCCTAAATTACGCCTACTGCACGTACGACAACTCCGACGATCTTTTTGTCGACGGGAAGTATCCTGGTGGATATGAGTCACCAATATTCGGCGAAATTCCGCGCGGTGCGAGGTCGATCGAAACGATCAACCTGAATTATGAGATCGGGTGGATCAGCAGCTTGCAGTGGGATGGCAAGTACCTGGCGGTGGGGCAAGGCGTCAAGCCCTACATCTTTCAGTTCCGTATTTCCGGAACGTCGGGAACGCGTGTCGGCTCGACGCCGCTTAGTGATGCAACGTTCTTAGACCAGTTCGTATTGGCCGGTAAGCGAGTCGTCGCGGTAAATCTATTCTTTCACGATCGCTATGAATACGAGTATGACGTACTTGTTTATAATTATCCGCAAGGAGGAAATTCAACCGAAACGATTGGGTACGATATCGGCGGCGGCCCCATAAGCAGCGTCGCCTTCAGCCGCAAAAAGCTCAGTGTTCATTTGGGCTACGATCGTTAGGAAATCGCCAACGTAAACGACACGATAGCATGGTTGTTGCGATCGGCGGTCCAAAACCGTTCGCCGTCGTAGGCGACGCTACGCGGTTTAAACGGAAACGATCGCAGCGTTTCGATCGATGACGCGGCGGCATCAAGGCCGAGCCGCTGGAGCTGACCGTCGACCCAATCTTCGTCAACGGTGGCCAAATAGAAGGCACGGTCAACGATCGTCATACCGACGGGGCGCCTTTCGAGCTGCACTTCGCGTACGGGCGCGCCGCCCTGGTTGAGCTCGATCAGCTTCTTATCCCACGCTTGTGAGAGATACAACGTTCCGTTTGCATACGCTAGAAACGATCCGGAGAAATCCGGGCACGGGAAGCACGCGGTGAATCCCGTGTCGGGCGTAAACGAATAAACGTACCGCTGGTCGCGTTCCAGGTCTGGCTCGTCAATCGTTGGAGCGAGGATCAGCCGAAAGTCCGAGCCCGTGTAGGTCACACCTAAGGCTTCATGCGGCGGAACGAATTCGCGCCGAATGTTCCACGTCTTCGGATCGAGCGTATATAAACGACCGTTCGCAGCACTCGTCAACCACATCGACTGGCCGTCCCAAGCGAGACCCTGCGGGCCTTGCAGCGGCGACGGGTAGCGGACGAGGCCGCTCATGCCGTTCTGAGGATGCGGCGTCACTTGATCACGAAGCTGGTTGCAGGTACTTTGCGGATGCAGCTCGTGTCCGCCTTGTTCGGCGCGTCGAAAAACGACCGCGCGATAGCGTACGCACATGCGTTTGCGGACGGAGAGGGGCTGCCGAAGGCGACGTGCGCGACGTTGGGGATCGTTACGACGGTGGAGTTCGGTAATGTCCGTGCGACGTACGCACCGAACGACGCTGCCGTTTGGGCGTCGTACTGCGCGTTGATGACGAGGGTCGGTAAAGTGCTTTTCGTGGGCGTTCGCACCACCGCAGATATGGCCGGTACGTTCCAGGCTCGACAGTTCTCACGCATGAAGGGCAGGTTCGGAGCATTTCTCAAGACGGAGAGTGGGAACGTAGGGAACGCGCGCCGCCCGGCCGCAACGACCGTTTGCTCCGTTTCGTAGGGCACCCATTCACCGCAAGAGACCCCGTAGAATAGGCCGTTGCCGAGGACGCCGATACCAGCGGCATCGAGTTTCGGCGCGGCCCAGGTCGACGCAATCGGCGTTGGGTCGCCGTGGGCAAGCGCGTAGATCGATGCTGGAACCTTCGCGGCCACGTGCGTGCCCGGGGAAACCGTCCATTGCACCAGCATGCCGCCGCTGATCTTCACGTCTACTTTTCCGGCGTGCCCGGGAACCTGAACTTTGACGGTCTTGGGCGAGGCCTCGTACTGGTTCACGAGACGCCGGAACGTCGCGCCGATGTCGCCATACCGTTTACGACACGGCGCTTGATCTCGACATGCCCGGAAAACCGCGTTGATGCCCTCGCCCGCGCTGGTCCATGCGGCGACTCCGCCGGCGAGCGGCGGCGGAAAAACGCCGTCGATGGCAACGGATCGAATTCCGCCGGGGTGCTGCCGCATGTACGTAAGCGCGAAATCCGTTCCGTAAGAGATCCCGTAGACGTTCCATTTCGAGATCCGCAGCGCAAGGCGCAGGTCTTCGAGATCGTCGGCACTCTCCAACGTGTTGTACGCGCCGAGGTCGGAAGTTCTGGCCGCGACTTCTCGGCGGCACTCTACCGTCGCATCGGAATAGGCCTTGCCCGTCGCAGCGGCGTCGTAGGGCATATTCAGCGTGCTCGCCGCCCAGCGATCGGCCGATTCGCACGTCAGCCGTGGCTGGGCAGTATACGTGCCTCGCTGCGACAGAAAGATCACGTCGCGATTCGCGTTGAGTTTACCGGCGAGCGCCATAGGAATCTCGGTAATCGCATCGTCGCCGGGACCGCCGGCAAGCCAGACGATCGGATCGCGCTGCGGCTTCGACGAAGCCGCCCCGATGATGGCGACTGAGAGGCTGATCGTCCGCGTGCCGGCATGCTGGCGGTCCTCGGGAACGACGAGCCGGCCGCAGCGCGCACGTCGTAGCGCTGCTATGGGTTGGGGTGGCGCGGGGCACGGACCCGGTACGAACGACGGCGTACTGGCCGCTGCTCCTGTAAAAATAAAAGCCCTCGCGCCCAGCGTGACGAGCACGCCGGCCAGGATAGCGAACCACAACGTAGATCTCATTTGAAATCAACTCCCGGCACGGTGGCAGCGCATGACGTCGTTGGCGACTTGGGGTTTTTCAAAAACGACTGGAAGATTTGTTGCGCGCATGCGGACTGCACGATCACCCAGTGCGCGACATCTCGTATGCGCACATAGGTTGAATTCGGCAAGGTACTGGCGGCGTATTTTCCCCACAGCGCGCCGGTTTTGGCGTCGATCGCGCCTGACACAACCAAGGTTGGGATACTGCTGCGTACTCTGATCCGTTGCGATGGCGTTCCGGGCGCGACGTTCCACGCGCGGCAGAGTTCGTGCTCGAACGGCAGCTGAGGGGCGTTGATGAGCACCGAAGCGGGAAACGTGGGGAAGACGCTTTTTCCGGCGCTCAAGATCTCCGCGGGCGATCCGAATGGAGCCCACTCGCGACAAATAATACTTTGCGTCATGCCTTGGGCTTGTTCGGGAACGGCGGCCACGTGGGTTTCAGCCGCCCGAGCCTGTAGAAACCGCTGCGGGTTGCCGTCCGCCAGTTCGGTGATCGCTCGTGGCACCTCCGGCGACTTAGGCGTATTCCCCACGAGCATATTAGCGATAGTCCCTCCGTCGAGCACCACCGTTACCGCGCCTCCACCCTGCGGCGGGACGACACGCCTTACAATTGGATGCGCCTCCAAGCGTTTAACGATTTGCGTGAACTTCGTAAGTAGGTCGGGATATCGGCGGGCGCATTTCGGCTGCGCCTGACAATCCTTGAAAATCGCCGTGATCCCCTCGCGCGCGCTGCTCCACGTCCAGGGCAGGGTGTTGATATCCGGAGGAACGACCGAGTCGATCACGACGCTGCGGATTCCGGCGGGATGGTCCCGCATCAACGAGAGTGCGAGGTAGGTTCCATACGAGTAGCCGTACACGTTCCATCGACGCACCTTCAGTACTCGCTGGAGATCCACGAAGTCTGCTTCGTTTTCTGTCGAGTTGTACGAGCTGAGATCTACGCCTTGACCGACGAGCCGGCGGCGACACGCCGCTGCTGCTGCCGCTTGCGCTCGCCCAGTCGAGGGAGCGTCGTAGACGAGGCCGACTTGACGTGCGTAGTAACGGTCGAGCTCGGGGCAGTTGAGATCGGGATCGTCGTAGAGTGTCCCACGCTGCTCTAGGATGATGAGGTCGCGATCCCGGTTGATTCCGCCCTTGACCAAAAACGGTGCGTCGAGAATCGCTGCCTCTCCAGGGCCGCCCGCCATGAATACGACTGGGTCCGGCTGCGCGGGCTTTTCACGCGAGGGCACGATAGCGACCGCGAGGCGGACGAGCCGGCCCGTCGGCTTCAAACGGTTCTCTGGCACCACTAAGAAGCCACAACGCGCGTGTGCCAGTGCCTCGATAGGTTCCGGCGTTTTCGGGCACGCGGCGTTTTGGAACAACGGCGCAGACTGTGCATTATGTCCGGTCGCGAGGAGCGCTGCAAGCACGAGCAGCGACGCCGAAATAAATCGCAGTGTGCGCAATTTACGACTTAGTGCACGTCGTTTTCGCCGTGACCTTCCACACTCCGCCGACCTTCGCTTCGCTGAGATCGACTTGCTTCGTCATGGAAAGCATGGTGAACGTGTCGCGAATCGGCGTCACCGAGCCGTCTGTGTCGTAGAACGTCCCGGTCCAATGGATCATTTTTCCGGTTTCCTGCGTCGTCTCAGTTCCGTATTTTCC
>Ga0073928_10010668_pt1 | contig 10883 bp, 12 predicted proteins | sample PaiPotPPA55metaG_FD_76969 | JGI IMG/M metagenome (GOLD analysis project Ga0073928, IMG submission 76969) | Iron sulfur acid spring bacterial and archeal communities from Banff, Canada, to study Microbial Dark Matter (Phase II) - Paint Pots PPA... ...
CCCAATTGTGTCGCATAGGTGTTCCAGGTACTCGTCGAACGATGTCTCCCAGTCCATCGCTTCCTCATGCAAAGAATGAAGAAGTTCTCATAATGCCATGGATTTTATGACACAGTAAGATTAGTTAGTGGCTTGATGGGCTCTGGTCAGGGTCAAGATTACTCATTTACGTGGACGCGAACGGACCGTTCTCCTTTGACGGCAGCCCCAGCAGGTCACACACGAGGCTCACGGTCTTTTCGACTTCCTTGGGAGAGCGCGGATTCAGGCCGGTCATCCGGCTGTACTCGTTCGCGAACACGATGCTGGTCGTGACAATGCCGATTACCGCATAGTGAAGGCGCCCGGGGTCTCCTGCGCGTACCACGCCCGCCTGCTGTCCCGCCTGAATCGCCCCAATTGAAATTTCGTAGTACGGACGGATATAGGTTTCGATCAACCAGTTGAACCGGTCGCTGTTCGTCTGCCCTTCGAACGACAGCAATCGATGGAATTCCGGATGCTGCGCAGTGAACATGGCGAACCCATGAAACATCTCGCGCAACACGCTGGCAGGTTCTTCCGTGACCGCTTTCTCCGCCCAGTCCGCGACGCTTCGTTCCTGCATGCTTTCTTCGAAGATCGACATGACGACTGCGCGCCATAGCGCGTCTTTAGTCTTGAAGTGGTAGACGACCAACTGATGCGTTTCGCCGGCGTGGCTGGCGATCTGCCGCAGGCTCGAGCCCTCGAAGCCCGAGGAGGAGAAGACCTGCAGGGCCGCGGCCAGGATGCGGGTGCGGCCGTCAGGCGCGTTGCCCGGTTTGGAAGGATTCATGCTGATGGCCTGCTGTGTCTGTAAAACGGGATGGTTGACTTTCCGAGTGGAAAGTATATCATCGCTCTCACTTTCCGATCGGAAAGTTAATACGGAAAGTCCATGAATGAGGACATGATGAAAAGAGTGATCATCGTAGGGGGCGGTTATGCGGGCACGAATCTCGCGAGAGCGCTCGACTCGCGGGCTGAGGTTTGTTTAGTCGAGGCCCGTGAGCATTTCGTTCATAACGTCGCGGCTATCCGCAGCGTGGTGAACCCGTCGCTGCTCGAGAAAATCGTGATTCCCTATGATCGTTTGCTGCGACGCGGCCGGGTCCGGCAAGGGATTGTCGCGAACGCGTTCGACGGCGGCGTCATGCTGGCGGATGGCGCGACGATCGAGGGCGATATTGTGGTTGTTGCGACCGGTTCCCACTATGCGAGGCCGTTCAAGCCCACCTTGCACGGTGCGCGGGCGTTCGAGGACAGCGTAAAGGCAGCCCATGCGAGCCTGCTCGCGACAGATCGCGTAACGATTGTGGGCGGCGGCGCGGTGGGTGTCGAACTGGCCGGGGAGATCTCCACGGCGCATCCGCGCAAGCGTGTCACGCTGGTGTCCGGCACATCCACCTTGATGCCCGGTTATTCCGCGAAGCTGGCCCGCTCGCTCGAAGCGCAATTGCGCGCCAAAGGCGTGGCCATCCACCTCAGCACGCGGGTCGAGTCGCTGGACGCGACCGACTCACCCTATCTCGGCACACTGCAGGGTATGCCTTACGCTGCCGAAAACCAGCTCGTCTTCCCGGCCCTCGGCGCACGGCCGATCACGGCTATATTCCGCCACATGCCGGCTGCCTATTTCGACGCGCAAGGCCGCGTCAAGGTCGATGCATGGCTGCGGCCTGCGGGCGCGCAGCGGCTCTTTGCACTCGGCGATGCCGCCGCCACGGGCGACCCCATGACGATCGTCGCCATCACCCGCCAGGTGCCGTGGCTCGCGAAAGTCATTGCGGCCACGCTTGCGGGCGAATCGCCTAAATCGCTGCCTGCCTATGTTCCCTGGTCATCGCGCGGCATTCTGGTGCCGCTCGGTCCGCGCGACGGGGCGAGCATGCTGCCACTCATGCGCGACGGTGTGCTGGTCGGCAACTGGACCACCGCGTTGATCAAGGGCCGCGAATTGTTCATCCCCCGTTACCGGAAAGAATTTGGCTACGCGAGGAAGTGCGCATGAAAGTCCTGCAAGCCACGCACCCGAAGGCCGGCGCACAGTGGATCTCGCCCGCGCTATGGGTTTTCGCGGCCGCAAGCGTACTGTCCCATGTCGCGTCCGTGTTGCTGCACTTGCCGACGGTTGTCGGCGGAGCAATGCTCGCGTTGTCGCTGCTCATGTTCGGTTTGCTGCACGGCGCATCAACCTATGGCTGGCGCGCGATCCTGTTCTTCATCGCGATCTGCCTGGGCTTCAGCAACGCCTTCGAGAATCTGAGCATCGTCACCGGCTTTCCGTTCGGCTCATATCATTACAGCGACACGATAGGCCCGAAACTGTTCCTCGTGCCACTGCTGATCGGCCCGGCGTACTTCGGTGTCGGCTATCTGTCATGGACACTCGCACGGGCGATCCTTGGCGATACCTCCGGCAGGCTGCGCGGCTCGTTGGCGGTGCAAACGCCCGTCATCGCGAGCTTCATCATGGTGAGCTGGGACCTGACCATTGATCCAATGATGTCGACAATCACCGGCAACTGGATCTGGCATCACGGCGGCAGCTATTTCGGCGTACCGTTCGTCAACTTTCTCGGCTGGTATCTGACTGTCTACGTGTTCTTCCAGGTATTCGCACTCTATGCGCGGCGTCTGAAGGACCCGCGTCCGGATATGGCGGGTTACTGGATCAAACCGCTATTTGCCTATACGTCGATCATCGGCGCGCCTATCCTCAGCCTGCTGTTCGACACGCAGGCCGGAGGAGTGACCGATCCCTCCGGTGCGGTGTGGCAACTCCACGACATCAGGGCGGCGACTGCGCTCGTGGGCCTGTTTACCGTACTTCCGTTCTGGTTGCTGGCCGTATTCCGTTCGCTCGCACGTGTAGGGGAATAGGCGAGGCCGGCGCAACCCGAAGCTCTCATACGAGAAACCGACGACAGATCCCCCTCTATTTCGGATTCGACGCAGCCACGACGGCAAACGACGTGCTCGCCGGCGAGCACGCGATGGTTATGCTGCTTCGAACCAGGCGGTGCGAGAAATGAAGGCCGATGGGTCGCTGCGTGAGGACACGAAGGTTCGGTCCTCGAAGTACCTGAACAATCTGTTTCATTCTGCATAACGTCGTGGCTAACAAACAGCGTTGCGGTAAGGCCGGCTGAACTGGCGTTTGAATGGGGTACGCAATAGTCTCGGCGATTTCTTCAGCGAACTTGCTCAAAAGAGCGTCGCCAGCCATCACCGCCAGTTGACGGTGAACAAGCCTCTCGCTGTTGTTCCAGGGCGCACGCTGCTCAACGTCGGCGACATTGGCGCGGGCGGTAACTGCGTGTTACCAATCTCGCATGCCGGTTTCACTTGTGAGCGCGACCCGCGCATAGACTCCAGCGACTGGACGGCATCCGAGTCCGACCATCTTTTGGGAGCTACAAATGAACACACGAGATGTGGTCACTGCAATATCGGCGCTGACATTACTTTCGGCCGTCGGCACGGCGCACGCATCGGGATGTCTGAAAGGCGCGGTGGTCGGCGGAGTGGCCGGCCACGTCGCAGGTCACCATGCCGTAATCGGAGCCGTGGGCGGTTGCATCGTGGGGCATCACTATGCAAAGGAAAAGGAGAAAGAGCGGACGGTAGCCGTAAGCCAACGCACGGCTGTCGCGCCGTCTTGATGACTGGAAGCAGGTAGCCCGTATCGGGCGCACAGAATATCGCGTCGTGCCCGGTCCAATAGACAGGTTGCGTCACTCCGTCCCGCCTTGAGTCGAGGACGGCCGTGTCACAGGCTTACACGGTCACCGCCTCATCACATTGGAGAGAGCAATGCTGCGAATCCGTAGCCTTCGAGTTACCGCCCAATTGGTAGACACGGAGATGTGCGCCGAGTACTGCGCGCAGACCGGACGTCTTCGCATCCTCAAAGAGGGTGCTCTCGTGCGCGAGTGGTTTCCGCCAAATTCGTGGATGGCCATTGCTTCCGTCGCCGGCGCTCGCAATTGGGGAACACGGCCGGATTCGAATGAGCTTCGCGCGTTGTTGGAAAGCCAGATGTCGCTGCTGCACATCGGCTAGTTGCCGCTGGTGTCTGGGTGAAGCAACCAGAGCAGTTGCTGCCGTTGCCAACATAGACGACGGCCGACGTCATGTTGTTTGCAAGTGGGCGCGTGGTCATCACCCGAGGGAGTAGATGCCAGCTCGCTCGCTGGAGCGTTGACGTGGAACTGCGGCGGTCAACAGTGACTTCGACCCACGCGCGAGCCCAGTCAAGCCCGGCATGTTGCGCTTCCTCTTCGGTATCAAAATGGCCAAGGACGCCCGACCCTTCAATAAGCTTGTCGCTCCGTGTGATGGTTCCGCCACCAGCGTACCGCTCCGGCTGCAGAATATCTTCTAGTTGCAGGATAGCGTGGCCCCAGATGCTGTACCCCCGATAGCTCTCTGATTCCATCAGCGCGAGACCTCTGCGGGAGCGCTGCGCGAGTCGACACATGGCTCGCTGCCGCGACCCTCGAACGCGGGCGCCATGAGTGTCACCAGCAACCGGTATTCACCAAGTCTCACTATCGAATCTCCGTATTTTCCGGTTTAGGCCGCCCGCAACGCACGTCATAACCGTACGAGGCATCTCCAACACCGAATCGAGTCAACTACCCAACGCGTTTGGATCCCGCCACGCCCGCTCGAACGGAAGCCGCCACGCCCGGGGCGCAACGAGTTGATGGATGGCATTTGGCCCCCACGAGCCCGGCGCGTAGAAGCGAACGGGAGGCGGCGATTCGAGCAAGGCCGTCGATACTTCCCACAGCCGCTCGATACCCTCAGCGGTGGTGAAAAGCGTACGGTCACCCCGCATGGCATCGAGGATCAATCGCTCATAGGCTTCCAGTACTTCGCCAATCAGACCGGTATCGCGCATGGCGAACTGCAGACTCAGTTTGTCCAGCCGCATCCCGGGACCCGGGCGTTTGCCATAGAACGAAAGCGACATTTTCGAAGCGTCCGCCAAGTCGAACGTCAAATGGTCCGGTCCTTGTGAGCCGACACCTGATCCAGCCGGAAACATGCTCTTCGGCGGCTCGCGAAATGCGATGGAAATGATGCGTTGCCCCTCGGCAAGCCGCTTTCCTGTGCGCAGATAGAATGGAACGCCGGCCCAGCGCCAGTTATCGATCGAACATTTCAACGCGATGAATGTTTCCGTTTCCGATTCTGGACTGACTCCATCCTCGGATCGATAACCGGTGTACTGCCCCCGGACAACATCAGTTGGCTGTATCGGCAGCATGCTACGAAAGACCTTGTTCTTCTCCTCGCTAATGGGCGACGGTTCCAGCGACGTTGGTGGCTCCATTGCCATGAACGCGAGAATCTGAAACAGGTGCGTGACGACCATGTCGCGAAACGCGCCTGTTTGTTCATAGAAACCCGCACGCTTGCCGAGGCCCAGCGTTTCAGGCACGTCGATCTGAACGTGGTCGATAAAGTTGCGGTTCCAGATCGGCTCGAACAGACCGTTAGCGAAGCGGAAAGCGAGAATGTTCTGGGCGGGCTCCTTCCCCAGAAAATGATCGATCCGGAAGATCTGCTCTTCTTCGAAGACTTCGTGCAACCGGGCATTCAACGAAACAGAACTCTTCAGATCCGTTCCGAACGGCTTTTCCATGATGATCCGTGAGCGTTCCACGAGACCCGCTTCCTTGAGCATGCCGACTGCTGAGAGCGCGGCGTTAGGCGGAACGCTCAGGTAATGCAACCGCCGGCACTCGCCATCGAAGCTCAGTTCGGCGTTCAGCACCGCCGCCTTAAGCGCCTCCGCGCCTGCTGTCAGCGGCAGATAGTCAAGATTGGCGGCGAAAGTATCCCACTCCGGCTGGGCGACCTTGCGAGAGGAAAACTCGTCAAGCGCTTCTCGCGCCGTGCGACGAAATTCGTCAATGTGAATGTTGTCTAGTGCGACGGCAATGATCCTGCAGCCCGGAATAAATCCTGCACTCGACAGATGGAACAAGCCTGGCAAGAGCTTGCGTCGCGCCAGATCGCCGGTGGCGCCGAACAGAACGACGACTTGCGGGAATTGTGGACCCACCCCTGCAGCGATCTTGGCCATCGTTCAAATCCTTTCTGAGTTGTCGACGCCTGACGAAGAGAATGGTGAAGAGCGCATCCGGCGGCCGGGTTCGATTTGCCAATGGTCGCCCGAAGTGCCCTTTTCACGAACGCTCTACACGCCAAAAAAACGAAATGGACTGCATGACGAGTCCTGACAAGCCCTGGTACTCGTCATAATTTAATTTGCCTGGCAAGGTGTCGCATCAGGCCGAGGAGTTTTGTTTCCACAGTATCACGCGCGTACAGATCGAACCCAAGGATGCTGACCGTGCTTGGCAGTATCCGATCAAGCCCGCATTTCGATTGTTGTGCTCAAGTTGTGCTCAAGCGCCTCACAGAGGTGTTCCAAATACCCGTCAAACGACGATTCCCAGTTCATCGAATCCTCATGCGGAGTATGAAGAAGGCTCCATAATCTCATGAATTTAATGACACAGTAAAATTAGCTGATGGTGCAGCGGCGACTGCAACTAGAGGCATCGAAAAGTCAGCCCTTGAAGGACCGGCCTCCAGCTTGAAGATCGACACCATCTCGCGAAGTGCGGCGGATTGTGCTGCCATTGACTGCGTCGCGGCAGATGCTTCTTCAACCAATGCGGCGTTTTGCTGAGTCACTTGGTCCATCTGCGCAACAGCGGTATTGACCTGCTCGATGCCGGTGTGCTGTTCAAGAGACGCCGCAGCAATCTTCCCCATCAGGTCAGACACACGTTTAACTGCCTGGACTACTTCGTCCATGGTCGTGCCTGCCTCTTCGACCAAATCCGAACCGGCCTTCACACGGTCAACCGAGTGCGTTATCAGCCCCTTGATTTCCCTTGCGGCGCTCGCACTTCGTTGCGCAAGGGTACGCACTTCCCCGGCGACGACGGCAAAGCCGCGACCCTGATCGCCGGCACGCGCCGCCTCTACCGACGCGTTGAGCGCGAGGATGTTGGTCTGAAATGCGATACCTTCGATCACGGCAATAATATCGGCTACTTTGGCCGAGCTTGCCGATATGGCGTGCATGGTCTCAGTCACCCGACCCACTACGTCGCCGCCGCGTTGTGCGATATCGGAAGCGTTCGCGGCAAGCGTATTGCCTTGCCGGGCGCTGTCGGTGTTTTGCTTGACGGAGAAGGTCAGCTCTTCCATGCTCGCTGCGGTTTCTTCAAGCGACGCCGCCTGTTCTTCCGTGCGCCGGCTCAGATCCGTATTGCCTGCCGCGATCTGCTCAGCTCCCGTAGCAATGCGCTCGCTGCCAGATCGTACACGCCCAACTACTTCTGCGAGTCTCTCATTCATGTCTTTCAACGCTCGCAGAAGCTGGCTGGTTTCGTCTTTGCCGGTCACTTCGATCCTTGATGTCAGGTCGCCTTGCGCCACCGTCTGTGCAATCTTCACGGAAACGCCGAGTGGAACCGTAATGGAGCGAGTGATGACAAACGCGACAACGAGGCTCAATGCGATGGCTGTCCCGATCAGCACATACAACCGATATGGATAGTTCAGGATAACTTATTTACTAATGCATAGTACCGTCTCCTTCTGCCTTCAAGTTGCATTACCACCGCAAGTAGATCGGGGCGAGTGCAGCCCCTATACCGGCGGTTATGACAACCGCCAGTACATACCAAACACCCCAGAACGGCACGGACATCTCTGAACAGTAAAGGGAGTAGACAAGTAGTCCCTGCGCGCCGGCGAGCAGTCCAACACCTGCGCCAGCTAACACAAGGCAGGTAGGGGCGAGTCCCTTCATTGTGTGCATCACAGCAGCAAGTGATGGCAGTGACAACAGAACGACATTCGCCGTGGCAACTCGCCATGTTGTCCCCAGCATTAGTTGCAGACGATAACCTGGCGGTGTCACGATCAGAATAAAAGCGGCCATGAGCATCATGGTCACGAAGGGCAGTGCAACCGCGAACCATGCAAGCCTGAGCAACGCGCCGGGACGGCCGAGACATGCAGCGAGTTTCAATGCGGTCGCAATGGTCACCATCGGGAACGCAAGCCGTATCCAGAACATTGTCGTCAGTATCAGTTTCGGCATATCGCTCCTGATACCGTAGAGCACTACCAACAACGCCATGCTGCCCGTAAGGCCGACTATCAGCGCTCGATTGAGCCTTTTCGATACAGCATTGGACTCTACGGGCGTAAGATCACTAGCCAGCCGAAATATCAGATCCCCGGTTTTCATTTCGCCTCTTCGTGTCGAATCTAAACCCGTGTTCGTTTGACCATATAGTGGCTGCCGGCCAGAAGCCGGCTAAAAGCTGCCCGATGGCCGCCGGCCTTACCAAAAGTCCAGATAACCGTCGCGGGCGCGGGCGGGCCTAGGCCTCGCCCTTGGTTAGACGGATAACACTCCAGAAGTCATATCAGATTCTTGACGGTTCCCGACAGTTTGCCGTTTCAGGCGGGCAACACATCGAACTTCACGCCTCGGAAAATACTCAACGCATCAACCCGTGTTTGGCAGATGCCCCGGATCAGGATCTGGGCGACTTGTCGCCAAGCAGATAGTCGATGGAAACCGCGCCCGGGCCCCAGGCTGCAATTCCCAGCGCCATTGCCACCCAGGTCAGGTGGATCGGCCATCCGTCCGGTACAGTCAACTCGATGATGCACGTCATCAGTATCAGGCCGGTTGCGGCGAACCGGGTTCCAAGGCCAAGGACGAGCAACACCGGGAATGTCACCTCACCGCAGCCCGACAGAAACGCAAAAACAGCTGGGTGGGGAAACGGATATGGACCACCCGGGAGATGCAACTGAAACTCCTGCGTGAACAGGTCGATCGCCGTATCGTTCAGTTGAAGGAATCCGTGCCATTTGAGAATGCCCGATTTCCAGAACGGCACGGCCAGAGCAAGCCGCAGCACCAGTTGAACGAGCCACGGTTGTGCGAGCTGCTGGATCAACCGCCTCGCCCTGCCAATCGCGGATATGACAACGCCTGGAAAAGGAAGTCTTGCTACGTCTTGTTGGTTCGACATCTTGATCAATCTCCATGTTGAACGGCGGTAAACACGCCGGCTGAGATCATCCCTGCCAGGTTGGCCTGGAGATCGAAGGAAGGGGCTTCTTGAAATGCGGCGGTGACTGCTTCACCCAGTGACCCACCCTCGAGAAGATTGATGAGGAATGCCGCACCACCGGCTGGCAGGCGTGACACCATCACGTCCTGCTCCGGTCGCGTGACGAGTGCATCCTCGGGTTCGCTTGAGCAGAGCGGAGAAACAGGGCCATCAGTCCGGTTGATCGCAAAGATTGCGACGGCCGGATACGGTGATCGCACAATCCGCACGGCGGGGTGCGGCTTGAAACACACCCCGGTCAGCGACGTCGGCTCAATACTTCCCAGCGCTTCGGCGGCAAGCACGGGCAGGTCTGCCGCGTGATAGGCATCCAGCCAGGCCCGCTCGATGCGCGCCGTATCCGCAAGCCACGGCATGTCACGGGCATATTCATAGGACTCGATGAACGCGGGAAAATCCCGCCCGTACTCGAACAGCAACGGAGAAGCAGGAGGAGTCGCGCGAACGTGGAAACGGGCCATCGCCCTGAAGAATTCGACGCCGGTAATGCGCTGGACAGCAGGATAGATAGCAGCGAGCGCGTCGATCAGGCTGACCGTGACGTTATTGCGATAAACGTTATAGCGCGTGATTACGCCCTTTCCCGACGTGGCGACCACGTCTTCCGGTGCCACCATCGCTGGGTCCGTCAAACCTGGTGCAAACGCAGCGGCGTGCTCGCACGGGCGATTTTCAGACCTCATGGCTGAGCTCCCCGGCGAGCGATATCCCGTGTTCCGCCATGATTCGCCGAGCCGTCAGTGCCTGAGCCCGCAACACGGGCCAGTCGGGAAGGTTGCTATCCCATTCGATCAACGTTGGCCTCGGTCCAATACGCGATACGACATCTCTGTAAAGCATCCAGACAGAATCAGAGATGACGCGATCGTGGCTGTCTATGAGCAGCAGTTCGTTCTCGTCGTCGTGTTGCTCGCTATGTCCGGCCAGATGTATCTCCCCCACCTGTTCAAGTGGGAATTCGGCAAGGTACGCCGAGGCCGAAAAACCGTGATTGTTCGCCGAGACGAAAACGTTATTAACGTCCATCAACAGACCGCAGCCGGTCCGTTGCGAGACCGCCCGGATGAAGTCGGTTTCGCTCATGGTGGAGGAAGCGAAAGCAACATAGGTCGACGGATTCTCGAGGAGGATGGAGCGTTTGATCGCCTCCTGGACCTGGTTGATGTGTTCACACACGTTATCAAGAGTGTCCTGCGTGTACGGCAAAGGCAGGAGGTCGTTGAAGAATTTCCCGCCGTGTGAAGACCACGCCAGATGCTCGGACACCAGCATGGGCTCGTAGCGAGCGACCAGATCGCGGAAGCGCGCAAGATGGTTCACATCCAGTGCTTCGGGCCCGCCGATCGACATGCACACACCATGAATGGAGAGTGGATAGTCCGCGCGGATGGCCGCAAGCGCCCGATGTGGCGGGCCGCCGGCACCCATATAGTTTTCTGCATGAACCTCGAAGAATCCGTCGTTCAGCCCGTCCGCGAGAATCGCGGACAGGTGTTCATGCTTGAAGCTGGTACCGGCGAGCCCCTTGGCGCCAGGCGTCACTTGAAGGGGGCGGTCTGGTTGACCAACTGCGGTTGTCCTCGTGGAATCGTCCATGGCCGCCCCGTTCCTCTTGTCGTTCGCCGGATCAGGACTTCAGCGGGGTGAGCGAGCCATGGCCGCCACCCGGCA
>Ga0073928_10010670_pt1 | contig 10882 bp, 10 predicted proteins | sample PaiPotPPA55metaG_FD_76969 | JGI IMG/M metagenome (GOLD analysis project Ga0073928, IMG submission 76969) | Iron sulfur acid spring bacterial and archeal communities from Banff, Canada, to study Microbial Dark Matter (Phase II) - Paint Pots PPA... ...
CCCTGCGCGTCGCTCTTCGGATGGGAGGGCTCGGGGTTAGAACGGATCACGACTGGTGCGTCCATTAACCGGTTCGGTGCCTGGGCGTCAGGAGTCACCCAGGTTGCATTCCGCTCGAACCGAGATGGCGCGAGCGAGCTGTATCTCATGCAGCCCGACGGCACCGGTATTCGCCGCCTGACGTTCGGTGGAGCGCCGAATACTTTTCCGTCGTGGTCGCCCACCGGGTCGATTGCCTTCAATTCAAAGCGCACCGGAACGTGGCAGATCTTTGAGATCGCTCCCGGCGAGGACTCCAAAGCAGATTACCGACAACGCGTGGAGCAACGAAAATCCTATCTACTCGCCGGATGGCCAGCGCATCGCGTTTCAATCGAATCGTGGAGGCGGGGACGCGGTCTTCCTCATCGTTGCTGATGGTCGCAGCGAGCACGTAGTATCCGGGCAGGAGCACTTCTGCAACTACCCGGCGTGGAGAACGAACGACTTCGTAACCTTTAGTTCAAGCGCGAGGGAGGACAGCCCAGCCGACCGGGTTGACGCGGTGAGCCTCGAAACTGGCGCGGTCAGCCGACTCCCGATCAAAGCAGGCTTCTTCGTACGCTGGGACCCCAAAGGCCGTCAGGCCGCCATTATCACCGGTACCTACCCGCAAAGTAGCCTTTTCCGCTGCGACTTAGAGGGCACAAATCTCATCGAGATCGCCTAACTCCATCACGGCATAGGAGCTGGCGTTAAGGCGATTCCGTACGAGGTATTGCTCGTCGCGACGGTCTGCTTCGGCGATCCGCCCTTCGGATACGCGTAGCGCATCGCGCCCGATCCGCTTACTATATCGTTGAGCAGCCACAGCGATCGCCCGTCCTTCTCGAGCGCAAACCACCGAGCTGCCGAAGCACCCGCGATACGCGTCGCGCCGACGAGCACGTTCGACGACGGCTCGAACTCGAGCACGGCGTCGGCTGCGGTGTCGAGCACGAGATAGTCACCGTTCGGCGCCACTTGGATGCTGCCCGGAGAGACGATATCCGTGTTGAATAGGTTTTTGACGACCTTCTTCTTTCCCGAGCCCGTCACCTCAACGACATTTGCGCCTCCGCTGGGATCGCCGGCCGATCCAATTCCGACTACGTAAAGGTTCCCGTTCGTATCGTACGCACATCCGAGCATCTCTTGCACGAAGGGCGTTGAGATCGATGCGTACGGCGAGGTCGATCCCTTCTTGTAGAAGTTCACGTTGCTGGGACCGCCCGATGCGCCGCCCGGCGCGACACTCGTGACCGCGATCTCGCCAAGATTCGACACGGCGACGTCATTCGGGTATTGATTGGGAACCGCGAGCGTCAGCGACGGGCTCGTCTGCGCGGGCGGAAAAACGAAGACCTTCGCCATGTTGAAGTCGGCAACATAAAGGTTGGCCCGGCTGTCCGTCGTCATGCCCTCGGGCTCAGAGAACCCAGTGAGTTGCTCGACCTGGGTGCCGGTTTTTGCATTGTAGGCAGATACAACCCCATGACTCTCATCCGACACGTAGATGAGCGCCGCCGATGACGGGCTGCTCGTAACGACCGGGCGGACCGAGCCGCTCGCGGCGCTGCCGCAAAAACCGAGCGCGACGACCGTGCCCGCGCCAATGGCGCGGCGAACGCTGAACATACTCCGCATTTCGAACCCTTCCAAATGCCCTTATGGGCGGGCGCGCGGATTGACGGCGATGCCCACCGGCTCGCCCCCAACCACGATGAACTTATTGGCGTTGCCGCCGGCGGGAAATGGGTACTCTTCGACGACGCTAGTCACGGAGTCGGCGATGAAGAAATCGCCACCACTCTTCGTGAAGGCCATCGTTGCCGGCGACCCCGATTGCAAGAGCGGAATGGTCGCGACCGGCACATGCGAGCGAGCAGTATATTCGTTAACTGCATCTGCAGGCGTGTCCACGATAAGATAGTCGCCGCCCGGCGCCACTGCCATTCCGCCAGCCGACGTCAGCCCCGCAACCTCTAAGTTCACAATACTGCCGGCCTTGCCGCCGCCACGCGCCTCGCCGACCTGCGTGAGACCGGCCGCGTTCGTGCCGTCGACGAAGAGGTTACCCTTTTCGTCGTACGCGTCGAAGGTAACGTGCGCGAAGAATGGGGTGCTGAGCGTCTGGTACGGCGACGATTTGCCTGCATGAAAGAAGGTCACGGCGCCACTTCCAAAGTTTGCCACGGCAACGTCCCCACGCAGCGATATCGCGACGCCCGTCGGCTCATTACCGCCAAGCCTCAACGACGGTGTCGTGGAACCTGGCGGAAAAACGTCGACGACGGAAGCGCCTGGATCGGCAACATACAAGTCACCGGCCGCATCCGTAGCGAGGCCGTAGGGCGAAGAAAACCCGGTCAGCTGTTCGACCTGCTCTCCGGTCTTCACGTCGAAACCGTTCACAACATTGAACGCAACATCGGACACGAAGACATCTGCGGGCGCGTGCGCGCGCTTGACGAAGCTCGGACCAACGGAACGCGATTGCAACGCTGGCGCGAGCCTCAGTTGGATCGGGGAGACCGCACCCGGGATGCTTGCTCCCCCTCCAAATACCGTGGCAGTAGACGGCGCGTTCTGCGTTCTGGCCCAGCCTGTTATGAGCCCAATGGCGGCGATCGTCGCCGCGGCGCGAACTGCGTTCATGGCTTGGCCTCCGGACTGACAGCGATACCTTGGATGTTTCCGTCGTCAACGATAGTTTGCGATGGCCCGCTGCCGCTCGGGTAACCGAAGCGCCAGAACGTCCCAGCCTGGCCGAGCCCATTCGCGGCACCGACATAGATGGCCGCATTTGACTTCGTGAGCGCAAAGTTCAGCGGGTGCTGCGCGCCCGGGAACGTCACGCTGCCGGAAGGCGAACTGGGATTCGGCAGGTCGTACTGATACAGCGTCGCCGCATTGTAGTCCATAATGAGGAGATGATTGCTTCGATCGACTGCGACGCCGCCCGGGCTCGTCAAGTTCGAGATAGGCAGCGGTGTAATGCTGCTCCCGCTGCCGCCACCGACGATCTCACCCACGGATACGCTGCTCACGCTCGCATCAAGGTAGAGGTTACCGTCGCGGTCGTACGCGATGTACCAGAGGTTGCCGAAGCTCCCGGCGCTCACGGTATTGTACGGCTCGGTCTTGCCCTTTTTGAAAAAGGACACGCCTCCACGAAAATTCACCGCGACGTCACCTCTGCTCGAGATCGCAATCGAGAACGGCTGCTGCGACAGCGGCATGTTCAAGGTAGCCGTGGGGCTCGTCGCACCTGGTGGATAGAACAGCACGCCGCCCTGGTCGCCATCTGCAACGTAGAGATCTCCCGCTACGTCGGTCGCGATGCCATCCGGACCGATGCGCGTGAGGAGGCCGACCAGTACGCCATTGCTCTGCGCGTATATTTTTACAGCACCTTGGACTCCATCCGAAACGAACACGACGGCACGACCTCTACTGTCGTTCCAACTCGGAGCAGTCAGGCGAGTACGCCCGAGATGCTCGGCCTGAGGGACTGTCGAACGCGCGCTGCCGTCGCCGGCGATGCACAAGACGATGGCAACGGCGCCGAGCGCGGCCGACGCCAACGCACGGAAAGTCATAAGTCGTTCCTCCAGAAGATGGCGACGACGGGTCTAGCAGGTCATCGGCTCGCATTCGCTGTGTCGAAGGAGCCTGACGCAGCCGTAGTATAGCAACGGCGTCGCTGCCGTCGCAAGTCAGCCCGCATGACGTCGCGACCCGTAAGGAGTATGCGTCCCCGGCGTGGCAGAATCGTGCCAGGCGGAGAAACCTCGAGGCACGCATGTCGCGATCAAGTTCAGCGGGCGATTCCGATCCTTCCGACCTCGCATCCGAGTGTCGCGAGATCGCGCGGCACTTTGCGAGTCCGGAGCGTCTTCGAGACAACAGTCTTGCGCAGACGATCTTGCGCCGGGCCGGCGTGCCGAGCGATCCGCGCCGCGCGCTTCACGCGGCGCTCGACGACGCGATTTCGAAGCTGTCGGCGCGCGATCGCGCGATAGTCGAGCGGTGCGACATCGAGCAGTCGATGCATGCATCGGTCGCCGCTGACCTCGGAATATCCGAGCGCCACCTTTATCGCGAGCGGCGCCGCATCTTCGCGCAGCTCGGCACCTGGATGGCTGAGGTCACTCCGTCCGCGGTTGGGCGTCACAGCATCGACCTCATGCATCATCTGATCGGATCGAGTAGATCGCTCGAAGAGAATGGTTCGCCGTCGGCGGCCGCCGAGATCATCGAACGGCTCTTGATCGAATGCACGGATCCGACGCAACGTTCGCGGCTGTTCCTGCGCCTTGCAGAATTGCACGCGCGCGCGGGTGGATTCACGCGAGCAGAGGACAGCATCGCGATGGCGGTGGAGCACGCGAGCCGCGGCGAAGGTCCTCGCGAACCGATCCAAGCGGAGATTCTCTTGACGCGCGCCTTCGCGATGGAGGAGTGCGGCAAGGGAGCAACCGAGGTCGCGCAATTCGCGGCGCAGGCGAGCCGTCTCGCACGCTCGTGCGGGTCTTTCCGCTTCGATCAGGTCGCCGCGGGCGTGCTCGTACGGGCTCTCGCCTTGTCGGCGCAGGCCGCTGCAGCGGCCGGCGATCTCGAAGCGCTGCGACGTTCGGTGGCAGAAATGCGCAGCGCGCTCGCATTGGTTCGCGACCCCGATTCCGATACCCAGATCGCGGCACTTCATGCAGAGTCCATGAGCAAGCTCTTCTGCGAGCACGATGTAGAGGGCGGCGTCGATTGCATGTCTCGCGCGGTTGCGGCGGCCCACGGTGCGGGTTTCACGCTCTCCGCAACGATGCTGACGATCAACCTTGCGAGTTTCTACCGGCTCGAGGGGGCGCCACACGAGACGATATCGATGCTGGGGCCGCGCTTGGCGGTAGCGCGGCGGTTGGCGAATCCGAATGTCCTCCTCGCGCTTCTCGTCGAGCTCGTCAACGCGTTCGTAGACTCGGAACAGTACGATCGCGCTAGCGAGCATCTTAGTGAGGCGGGGACGCTCGCAGGCGGCAACGACGTGCTGCACGCAGCCTTCCTCAGAACGAGCGCGAACGTCCACGTCGCAACTGGAAGCCTCGGCCTAGCCGTCGAGGAAGCGCGAGCAGCGGAGCGGGCGTACGCGCAACTTGGGAAGCTGCGCCTTGTCGGTGCCGTGCGTCGGCTTCAAGCAGAAGCGCTGTGGCTGGGCGGGGAGCGTCGGGCCGCTCTGTCGGCCGTGCGCAGCGCGATTGAGGTGTTGTCGTCGAGGAATCACCGCACGGCGCTCGCGCGCGCCTACGCCACACTCGCCAAGATCTCGGGAAGCGGCGCTCCTCTTGATGAGGCGCGGCGGCTTGGCAGGCTCGGTCCCTAGTCGCTAATCCCAACGGCGCCTCGCAGGCGCTTTCGCTTCGCCCCTCCTTCACCGGCACTGCCGGCGAGTCATCACTCCGCCGCTCGCACACCGCTCGCACGCAACTTGTGCGAGAGGTTGTGCCTGTCGGGCGACGTGTTTCGGCAAGACAATGGGGGCATGGCGAAGCTGGACGCACATGCGTCTCGAGCCACGCCAGAAGGAGAGTGACACACGATGCGTTTTTTGCGATCACTATCGCTGACGGCCGCCGTGCTCGTCGGCGTAAACCTGACTCCTGTCAACGCCGCCCAGGTGCGGCCGACCGTGCGAGCACGGCTATCGACCGAGCATGTCACGCGGGGCAACGTCGCTGCCGCACGTGGTGGTGCGTTCGCTCGACGGTACTCGATTCCCGACAAACGCGGTACCGGCGACGTCTACATTTCCGACTACGGGAACAACGTGCTGTACGGCTTCCCCGCGGCCGGCGGCTCCCCGAACTACGTCGTGAGCTCGGGCATCAACGGCCCTCAGGGCCTCGCGAAGACGGCGAAGAACATCTATCTTGCGAACACGAATCTCTCACAGATCCTCGTCTTCACGCCCCCCTCAACGACTCCGACGGTCACGATCAACGAATCGAATGAATACCCATCGGGCGTAGCGGTAAACGCGAGAGGCACGAGCATTTGGGTCAGCAACATCTGCAGCGCTCCCAGTTGCGGTATGGGTAACCTCCAGGAGTACAGCGCCACGGGTACGCTCGAGCAGACGATCACCTGCGCGAACATGTACCGTTACTACTTCGTCGGCGTCGACAAGAAGGGCAACGTCGCCGTCGACGGCGAGGATTCGTCCTTCGCGCCGGCAGTCGACGTGATTCGGGCCGGCAGCACGTCGTGTACCGCGCTCTCGACAAGCCTCTCGTTCCCCGGTGGCGTTGAGTTCACGACCACCGGCAACCTCGCGATCGACGACCAGGACACTTCGACCGTCAGCACCTACTTGGCCCCGAGCTTCAGCACCGTCATATCCACGACGACGCTGAGCGGCAGTAGCGATCCCGTGACCTTTGCTTTCGGAACGAAAGACGCCGATCTCATTAGCGCGAATGCCGGTGGCGGAAACGCAACGCAATTTGCGTATCCGAACGGCGGTTCGCCGAACCTGACGTGGTCGGGACTGGTTGAGCCCATCGGCGTCGCTGGTCAGGGCGCGCTGTGCGGCGCGTCGGGAATGTATCGGGGCGGCATCGCCCGCCTCGGCTCTTCGATGTCGCCCGATGTGGACGTCCCCGTAAACCCTGCAGGTGGCACGTGGAACACTCCGGCTTGGCTCGCCGTGCCATACGCAGCAAACAACGCGCCCGCCAACACGATCGTTGACATCACGGATCCCGCTCAACCGTGGTGGGCGCCGATTCCGAACGGTTGCGGCGTGGCCCTTCGCTTCGCCCAGTTCCAGTGGAGGAGAAATCCGCCGGCGACATCGGTAACCTTTGGCGCTACAACGGGCGCGACGACCTCAATAACCATATCCAAGGCCCAGTACGACTCGTGTCCTCCGGACGCCAATTTCTGGATCGTAGGCTACTTCGCCGGACCACCTCCATCAAAGTTCTACGGCCCAGTGCAACTAACGCCGTCATTTGGACAAGGGGTAGTGCAACTGACGATTGCCGGCTCACCGTTCGATGGACAGAGGGTCTTCCTAGGAGCGGTGAACGGTCTGTTGATCTACTGCCAGTAGACAGTTCGCCCGCAGCAGAGGAGAGTTGTTATGCATAAAGGCTGGCGCTCTCCCCAGCTGCTAGATCTCCATCGCGATACGAGCCTCGCCAGACGCGGCTCCTCATGAGCGACCGTTGAACGGAGCCGGGCTTAGGCTAATTCGACGCTTACATCTGCGGCAAGGCGACGCGCACCACGAGCGCGCTCGGCTTGAATCTCGTGTGAGAGGCGGCGATGTTATGAGTTTCGCGTGATTTGGGCGGACGTGCGGTATGCACGCTCAAATGCGTAGGGCGAACCGTACTGCGTCAGAATCGAAAGAGCGTCGTCCACGCTTAAAGTGGCGGCCTTGGCGCTGAAGATACCGCGCCTTCAAAAATGCCACCAGATTCGAGTCGAATGTCGCCGGCTGGGTGTGCGTAGCCGCCTCCGCGATAAGGGCCGCGACCCCTTCGCGGGACCCAACGTCGATCATCGCCGCGGCGAAGTCGAGAGCTATGCCGGCAAAGACAGGTCCGGCAAACGCGACGAGCGCGCGCAAGAATCGCTGGTGGGGCAGAAACCGCACGCTGCCGCATGCCCGCGACACGCCAGTTGCTACACAAACGCGCAGCCGGAACAACGGCGTTGCGTTCCAGCGCATTGCGATAGCCCTGTTCGTAGTAGTCGGGCGCGCTCGCGAATTCCTTCGCGCAAAACCATCGGCATCATTGCGGCCGCGCTCAGTGCATGGTAAGTGGCCGACTCGCAATTTCGGGTTGTCGTGCCACCTCTCCATGCATAGCGACGGCGAGCTTCCCGCACGGTCGAGCTCGCCGCGGTCGGACAGCTCGTTGGTTTCGCGGATCTCCGGCGTTCCAAAGGTGCCATGTCTCTTCTTTCACAGATGAGCCGTGTTCTCGTGAGCGCAGGCTTTGCGCGCGATTTCGGCAATCGAGATACCGGAGTAGACCTGGCGCAGCACCTTTGCGGTCGACTCGGGCGAGTGTCGCTTGCGGGCCATCGGAACCTCCTTCCCTCGAGCCTCTTAGGTGACCCGAACATGTAGTCCCACTGACGCAACTATCGGGGTTGCCATCCAAGACGAGAAACGCAAGCACAAGGGTACAAACTATGGTTACTTCGGTCCTCATCTCTTACGGGTGGAGATACCCTCACCGTGAATAGCGAACCGAAAGCCGTAATTCTCGAACAGCTACGCTCGGCGATCTCGAGCGGACGGGCGATTTTGTTCGTGGGGAGTGGCGTGTCGCTTTCGGCGACTGCCGGCAATCGGTTCGCATCATGGATTGGTCTAATCGGTGACGGGATCGAGTGGTGTGCTGCGGGGCCGGCTGACGAGCACTGGGCCAGACGAAAGCACGAAGAGCTAAAGCCGCCCGGGCCGCGACCGACCTGATCAAAATCGCCGAGGAAGTGACTGCGGAGCTCGGCGGTGTCGGCGGAGGAGAGTTTCGCGCATGGATTGATAATCGTATCGACAACCTCAAGGTAAACAAACGCGACGTCTTGGCGGCGCTTCGGGATCTGAATCTTCCGATCGTCACCACAAACTATGATACCCTTATCGAGCAAATCACCGGCTTTCCGTCGGTTACGTGGTTGTTCGACGTCACGCGCGAGTTACGCAAGCGACGTGGATCCGCCGGCGACGATGGCCGGACGCCCCCAATCGCTCCGCTTCTAATGATCAGGCGACAGGTTCGGGGCGCCATCCTCCGGCTTCCGACGCAGGAGGGCTTGGAGAAATGGTAACAGGGCGCTGCTTCCGAGCAGACCGATCAGTGCGGTGATGATCGGCGTCCATGAATCGATGGTAAAGGTGGGTTTGACCCATATTGAGCGCATCACGTTGACGACTGTCGCCCGCTCGGAGATCGTGCCTAGAGAATTCTGGATGAAGCCGATTCCGTGAACGTTCACGACTTGATCTCCGCTCTCGCGAGCTCGCAAAATCCATGCGAACGTCATCACGTCCTCGGGGACCTGTTGAGTCTCGTCGAGCACGGCGGAAACGTCGAAACCTGGAGCGTTGATTTTCATCTTCAGCCACAGCTTGTCTATACGACCCTTCGAGGGGAATTGCGCAGTAAATGTGGAGTGCGGTCGCAACGCGACCGTGAGCCACATCGTCCCGTCCTGCGGCACCGTGTCCGCGTTTTGGATGCTGGTCCCCAAGCCGGCACGCGCGAGTCGTTCAATCTTCGGAAGTGCGCTGAAGCGCTCGTACACGCGTAGACGCTGGTTTTGGCCTTCCTGTTGCGACAGCGCACTGGAGCGAAAGAACAAAAGGCCACTTGTTGCGGCGAGCGCGAGGATGAAGAGTCCAGCAACGACCGGAGCTAGACCCTGGCGGAAACGGAAGCCTTGCGAAGTCACGCGGTCGTGAACGACGAACGCGAGAAGTGTAAAGCCGACGACGAGGAGCGCCAGTGCAATACCGAGGTAGATTGTCGGTGTGCTCATTCTCTTTCCCCCCAAGTCGGCCGACGCCAGGGACTATGCCCAGCTGCGTTTGAGAGAGGACCCAGCCGCTGCCCTTTCCGCCATGCGCTCGCAGCAGCTCCCCCGGTCACAACCACGATCGCTTCAGAGCGCTTTTGAGACGCCCGTGTCGTGGCGGCAAGTTACCAAGACACAACAATGGTTCATTTGTCGTCTCTGCGTGCTGGACGCCACGCTCAGTCAGCGCTGGGCACATCGTATTGAACGCTGCGCTTGAGGGTAATCACGGCATGTTCGAATTTTCCCAGGGTGTCAAAAACGGGAGCCCGCCGATCGAACGCCTTCAGCTCCGGCAAGACGAAGATACGCTCCAGCGCGCCTTCGAATTGCCCCAAAGGGTGCGCGAGGCGGTCGCGCACCCCGGTTCCCCAAGTCACGTCGTTCAGGGGAGCTCCAGTGAATGTCCCTACGGCACGCGGTGGAGCATGGAAGTCGAAGGCATCCTCCCAAAGCGTGTGCGCAAATCGCCACCGATCTCCATACGTCGACGTTCCGAAGTCAATCCCCCATCGCGTGGCGATGCTCGCCATGAAGGACGTGTGATCGTAGACCAGATGCGAGGCAAACCTTTTCCTCGCGTATGGGCTGATGATCAAGGCGGGAACACGAAAGCCGAGGGTTTTGTCGGGGGGGTCTGGCTCCGGCGCTAGGGGCGGGGGAACGTGATCGTAAAAGCCGCCATTCTCGTCGTAGAGGATCAGCAGGGCGCTGTCCTGCCAACTCGGACTGTTGCTTAAGGCGTCTACGACGAGCGCGATGAACTTCTCGCCGACGCGCGGGTCATGCGGTGGATGATCGTCTGCGAGCGAAAACGGAGGATCGATGATGCTGATTGTTGGCAAAGATCGATCGACGCAATCGCGGACGAAGGTGTCGATCGTTTCGAAGTTCCGCATGTTACGGAATGCGAAGCCGTACCAAAATGCCATGAATGGTACGTCGCTGAAGTAACACCGCCATGTTAACGGGTTATCGCCGCCTGTAATCGCGTCGTAGATAGGGTTCGTACGAAAGCCGGTGAGCCCGGGAATCGTCTGCGTGTCCCGATCATCGTCGATGCGCCCCGAGTGCAAGAACTTCCGATTCGGCCAGGTCGAACTCAAGAGCGAGGAGTGCCAGCGGTCACAGACCACGAACTCATCTGCGAGCGAGTAGAGCGCGCGCAGCGTCTCACGCGTATAGTACCCCATCGGAATCGAGTAGCGCTTGTCGCCGGGATGCGCCCCTTCGAAGGTTTTGACGAAGCCGTCGTTTGCGCCGCCTCCCC
>Ga0073928_10010671_pt1 | contig 10882 bp, 7 predicted proteins | sample PaiPotPPA55metaG_FD_76969 | JGI IMG/M metagenome (GOLD analysis project Ga0073928, IMG submission 76969) | Iron sulfur acid spring bacterial and archeal communities from Banff, Canada, to study Microbial Dark Matter (Phase II) - Paint Pots PPA... ...
CCAAATCAGGAGTCTTGCGATGCTGGATAGCCAGGTGTGCCGCAAGAAGAGATCTTCGAGTTCGGAAATCGGCTGCGCAGTTTCTGGGTCCTTTTGCGGCGTCGTCTGCTCGGTCAGGCTTCCGTAAGTGACAATCAAATATCGTTGCCAGGTTTCGAATGCGAGTCTGGCTTCCGGTTCATCGCTAATCTTTACCCATGCGCGCTTTAATGCGGCCAGACCTTCCCGGTAGACTGGACTCCATTTCCCGAAGTCCAACTGAAACCGTTCAGCCGTGGGTTCGATCTGCTGCGGTCTGAATAGGAAACTGCTGAGCCATAGCCAAAATGCGCCCAAGGAGTCGTCGCTAACTTTAAAATCTCGTAAAAGATCGAGTGTCACCGTTTCAGGCGAGGGCTCGCTTTCCGGAAGCAGAATCGGTCGATAAATTCTCCAATTCACCCCGTCGGAAGCAATGGCCAGGAGCGGATGCCGCTCTTTATCTTTCTGCCAGGTGCCGGCGACGTATTCTCGAAGCTGTCCTTCAGCTTCGGTCAGCGTCGCGGCGAGAGACTTTTCGAATTCGATAATCGCGTTGCCGTAGTAGACATCGGCGCGTCCGCGCTTGATACCTGTGGAGTGAGTGATGCGGATAAGCTTTTCGACGCCTCTGGCGTAATCGGTGATAGCGGTCGTTCCAGGGAATAACTCGGTGATCAATGCTGCGAAGCGCTGCCGTTTTGCCGATTCATTCGGGAGAGTTTTTACTTCGCGAAGATACCCGCGCAGGGTTTCCTTCGTTCGCGGATCGATTGTTTCTGCCATAGTTCGAGGCGATGATAGCAGAGGCGGTGGCCCAACTTTGTACAACGGATTTGGTCCCGGGCGGTCTGCCTCCCACCCTTGCGAAAAGCGCGCAAGGATGGGGCACCCTCGGTGGTGTTTGTAGTGGCGAAATCAAAATCTCCCCGGTCGTGAGGTGATGCAAGATCGCAATCTCGCAAAAGGCTGGACCTCCTTAGCCTTCGCAAAAACGCGAAAGGCTGGACCACCACCCCGGACGGGAGTGTCCGCCCTACACGCTGCGGGGGAAGTCCGCTCAATGCATTGGGTTACCATTCACCGCCGAAAACATTGCCTTCCCCTTGTGTCTCTGATAACTTTTATGTAGTCCACCAAAGCTAATTTCTGGCTGTTGTAGCGCTGTATACCCCACCCAGACCGCTTAAGGAGAAGTTGATTTGTCATCCAAGAACCCTTATCTCTTCACGTCCGAATCCGTCACCGAAGGCCATCCTGACAAGATCGCAGATCAGATTTCCGACGCAATTCTAGATGCCTGCCTGACCGACGACCCCATGAGCCGCGTAGCCTGCGAGACCCTCACCGCCACAGGCCTGGTAGTAATCGCCGGAGAAATCACCACCAAGGCCTACGTAGACTTCCAGTCCCTAGTGCGGGGCATGATCTCATCCATCGGCTACAACAATGCCCTCTACGGCTTCGACAGCAACACCTGCGCCGTAATCTCCAGCATCAACAAACAGTCCGGCGACATAGCGATGGGGGTCGACACCGGCGGCGCCGGCGACCAGGGAATGATGATGGGCTACGCGTGTACCGAAACTCCTGAACTTATGCCCATGCCGATTCTTTTGGCGCATAAGCTTGCGATGCGGCTTTCGGAGGTTCGCAAGAATGGCAAGCTCCCATATTTGCGGCCGGATGGGAAGTCGCAGGTTACTGTTGAATATGACAAGAATCACAAGCCGGTTCGGGTGGACGCTGTTGTTATATCGACGCAGCATTCGGAGACCGTCGGCAATGATGAGCTCCGTGCTGATATTTTGAAGCATGTTATTCAGGCGACAATTCCTACACACCTTCTCGACGCCGACACCAAATATCACATTAATCCTACGGGACGGTTTGTGATTGGCGGACCTATGGGTGATACCGGGCTTACGGGACGTAAGATTATTGTCGACACCTATGGCGGGATGGGACGGCATGGCGGCGGGGCGTTTAGCGGGAAAGATCCGACCAAGGTGGACCGCTCGGCGGCCTACATGGCGCGGCACATTGCCAAAAATATTGTTGCGGCGGGATTGGCCGAGCGTTGCGAAGTGCAACTGGCTTATGCGATTGGAGTTGCGGATCCGGTGAGCGTCCTTGTTGATACGTTTGGGACGTGCAAGGTGGATCCAGCGCTGCTTCCCGACCTGGTGCGGGCGAATTTTAAGTTGACCCCTAAAGGCATTATCGACTCCCTCAAGTTGCGTCGTCCGATTTATTGTAAGACGGCGGCTTATGGGCACTTTGGGCGGACTGATCCGGATTTCACTTGGGAGGCGACAGATAAGGCGTCGCAGCTCGCCAGCGCTGCCGGATTACGCGAGACGGTGGGAGCAGGGGCTCGGAAGTAAGTCCCCACCCTCTCGCAAAGAACGCGAGAAGGATGGGCACCCTCAGCAATCTTAGATAAAGAAAAATCTTAGCAACAGGAGACGCATGTCAACCACGCCTACACAAGTGCAATGCGACATCAAGAATATTGAGTTTGCCGATCTTGGCAAGAAGCGGATTGACTGGGCGAACCAGTCGATGAAAGTGCTGCAGATTATCCGCAAGGAATTCATCAAGAACCAGCCGCTGAAGGGGATGCGAGTTTCCGCATGCCTGCACGTTACGGCCGAGACCGCGAACCTGGCGATCGCGCTGCGAGACGGCGGAGCCGATGTTGTACTGTGCGCATCGAATCCGCTTTCGACGCAGGACGATGTTGCCGCCAGCTTGGTTCGCGACCACGGAATTCCGGTTTTCGCCATCAAGGGCGAAGACAACGACACTTACTACAGCCATATTTTGGCGGCGATCGATCATCGTCCTCACATCACCATGGATGATGGCGCTGACCTCGTCACGATTCTGCATACCAAGCGGCAGGACGCGTTGGCCGACGTAATCGGTGGAACTGAAGAAACGACCACAGGAGTGATTCGCCTTCGTGCCATGGCAAAAGAAGGCGTATTGCGTTTCCCAATTGTTGCGGTTAATGATGCGGACACAAAACATCTGTTCGACAATCGTTACGGCACCGGGCAATCAACCATTGATGGAATTATTCGCGCCACCAACTTCTTGCTTGCGGGATCGAAGTTCGTCGTTGCTGGCTATGGTTGGTGCGGACGCGGCCTTGCCAGCCGGGCTCGTGGCTGCGGTGCCGAAGTGATCATTACTGAAGTCGATCCGACGAAGGCTCTCGAAGCCGTGATGGACGGGTTCCGCGTGATGGCGATGGCCGAAGCCGCGAAGCTTGGCGACGTGTTCTGCACTGTGACGGGAAACAAGAACGTCCTCACCAAAGATCATTTTGAGCTGATGAAAGATGGCGCGATCGTTTCGAATTCGGGACACTTCAACGTCGAAATCGATATCCCGGCGCTCGAAAAAATGTCGTCGTCGAAACGAACCACTCGGACGTCCGTCGAAGAATATTCGCTGCGGGATGGCCGCAAAATTAATCTCCTCGGCGAAGGACGCTTGATCAATCTGGCCGCCGCTGAAGGGCATCCTCCGTCAGTGATGGATATGAGCTTCGCCGACCAGGCGCTTTCAGTCGAATACATGGTGAAGAATTATTCGACGCTGGAAAAGAAGGTCTACACGGTTCCAGTGGACCTCGACAAGCGCGTAGCGAAGTTGAAGCTGGAATCGATGGGAATCAAGATCGACCGCCTGACTCCTGAGCAGGAAGAGTATCTGGCAGGGTGGAGCGAAGGAACGTAAGAGCCGTCGTTGGTCGTTGGGAAGGGCGGCGTTAAGCCGCCCTTTTTTGTTTTTTTGGCGACACGTGTCTCCTGTAGGATTCCCTCGTGGCTTTCGAGTCGCTGATATCCGACGGCCGGCTCTCCGTGCCGCTTTTTCATGGCACGTCTACTCTTTTTTACGATTCCATTCTGAATGCGGGCCTCGGCGGACGGAATATGATCGAGGACCTAGGACTTCGCCCCGTTGTGAGGTCCCTAGTGCAGCTCTGTGAAAAGGAATTGGAGCCGGACGAACAGTGGGTGCTCGACAAGAGCGCTGCCATGAAAATCTCGGCGGAGCCCGACGACAAGGACTTACGATCTAATACTGGCTTTAATTTCAGATACGGGGGAACGTACCTCAGCGCAAGCCGCTACACAGCCGTGCAATACGCGCTTCTTTATGATTGCGGATCGGAAGCACTGTCGTACTCGCTAAGACTTTTCAACAGGCTGGCCCAGCAACGCCCCGCTTTGGCAGCACGCGAGGAGTTTTCAAAGATCAGCGAACTCGGGCGGAAACTCCGAGAGCCACTGCTTGTCGAGGCGATAAATGTGGAAACAGCTTGTCTGCGAGCGGAGCAGGGTGGCCCATGCGGTCCCGTTTTTGAGCAGATTGAAGATGCCTTGGCGGAGCCCGATATATGCGATGTACTGATTCAACAAGCAAATTTCGAACTGCTCGGCCCACTACCGCCGGAAAGCCTCAAGTTTTTTAGAATCGTGCGGCGTAATCCGCACGAGCGGCTAGGTCCTTACGACTCAGTGCCGTTGTGAGCGGACAGAACTATCACTGACCTAAGCTGGAAGCTGCATCGAAATAATGGGTTCTGCCGCAAGCAGCCTTCTTAGCAGCGACAGATCGTCTTTGAGTCCTAAAGACTCAGCTATGGCTACGTCTATCTTCTTTCTGATGTCATCCTCTGCCATCTGCGGGAGTGCCTGAATCTCCAGCCCGCAAAGCTCGTCATATGCGCGGCACAGTTTCTTACTAACGCCCTCCGACAATTCTCTGGAATCGATGATCGGCAGGCTCTCCAGAGTAGGCTTTTTCAATTCAACCCATGCACCTTCAGTATCCACTCTGGACGCAATAAGCGATAAAAGACCGAGAGACGAGTTCAACCAGAGAGCAAGAATTTTGTCTACCACCCCGCCACCTTCGGTCGCTACAGGCCACCAAGTATTCGACAAGACCTTCTCACTCGTGCGTATGGCAACCAGCCGCGCTGTGGTCAGTCGAAGCCGCTCGGCAACCAGCAAACGACCTGATCGTGTCCACAGCAAATGTGCATCCCGAAGGTTCCTACCCCGATGAGCACGTGCGAGAGCCATGAGGTATTTATTTGGTCTCTGAGCCATGGACTGAACCGTTGTAGTGTCATGCCCCCATATAGCCGGGTATTCTGTCTCCTGGTCGGTAGGTCTGAAACCGTCGTGGATGTCACGCCTATCGGGCCCTACGTCAGCGATCTCTTTCAGCCGTGTTAATGGAACTTTCCCGACCACACCCGTTCCGGGACGAAAAATCTTGCCGTGCCAGAGATAATGGGCAGAACGACACATCTCCGTCTGCGCGAACGCTGCCCCCTCGTTCCAATTACCTCTCGCAATATCAGCAGGGGGGACTTGCACAACCTCGCCGTACTTCAACGTATCCGTTCGGAGTTCTTCACTGCCCGAAGGGGCATCGAGCGAAGTACCATCTGCACCGCGGATAAGAGACGCAACAGTAAGAGCTTCTACGCTGGACTTCGGCTTTGTCCAGATGTTGACCACCTTCGTCGGCTTTGTCGTCCCTTCCCCGCCAACCCAGTCCGCCACGATGAGGCATTCGCTAAGCGCAGTATTCTCAGAGAAGTTCCATCTGCCTGGCTCATGGCTTACGATGATGTACCTGACGTGATAGTTGTTGCCGAGAAGTAGCCGCGTGTCGGTCCAGGCTACACCGGAGAGTAGCGCACGAGGCAAAACCAGGGACATTCTCCCGCTTGCATTAAGGAGCCGATGTCCCGTCGCGACGAACACCGAGCCCAACCCGGCTGTAATGTTTGCGGGCACTCCTTGCGATGAGACTAATCTCTTGAGAGCAGTCCGCATCCTCTTGCGTTCATCATCCGGTGCATGACCAAACAGAAGATTGCCGCCTACACTTCGCGTGAATGGCGGGTTCATCACGCAAAGGTTGAGCTGAGGAACGTCGATTTTGTCATGAAGTTCCCCCATTGCTGTCAATCTGGCTGGGGCGGTTGCCGCGCCGAATAAATCGGCTTGAACGGCGACATTTCGCCCGGTTAGAAGTTCCACACTGCCAAGTCTGTCCTTCGGGCCACCAATGGGAAGTGTATAGAGGTTCATCTCCCCAAACTCGACGTCAGGTTCGTGCAAAGCGAGGGCTGAGCCCGCGAGATGAATTGCGAATGGAACAACATCTAGGCCCCAAAGTACCTTCTCGACAAGAACCTTGTAGACGGCCCTCAGGTCAGGAAGCTGCCCGTTCTCTGCCCGCGCCCTCACGTGGTTCTCAACTATCGTTTGAAGGCTTGCTTTTAGAAGAGTTCCCGTTCCGCATGCCAGATCAGCGATCCTTAATGTCGCGATCTGATCCAAATCCGCCCAATCGATGTCTCCGTCTGCGGGATCTAACGTGAGCTTCAGAAGTATCGTCGCGGCTGGAACAGTGGTGTAGAACGCACCAAAATACTTTGCGTCCGCAAGCAAGCGGTGATAAATACGCCCCATCAAATCGTGACGAAGCGCCGCCCTCTTTCCAGTGATCCGCAGCGCCGCCTCCCCAAGCCTTTTGAGGGCAGAGTCCGCGCCTGCCACGCCGACCAAGTCTTTCGCGATTTCATTAGCGGTAGTGAAGATTGGGACGTAATCGATCTGTTCAAGTATGAACGTCCACGTTTCGAGGAGGGATTCAGCAACGTTGTTTGACCGGACTGCACGGCTCAAGGACTGAACACGCGTGTCCCGCTCTGCCAAGACCTGCTGGAAGATCATGGCGTTCGTTAATGTTAAAGAGGCGATGCGGCAAACCTTGAGGTTTGCTTCTATATCAGGCATCAGTCCTCGTCCTCATCTTCGTCATCCAGTTTAGCGGGGATACCTAAGGCCGTGCGGAAACGCTCGGTCAGAGCAAGTGTGTGCACAAAGATATCGCTGGCGGTGTCAATAGCGTCTTCAATCTCTCCGACTGAACTGACGACAACATCCTCGCTTACGAGCAATTCGTAGCTACGGCGAAGAGCGTCGGCAATGTCATTCACAGTGCCCTCAGACCAGTCTCCGTCGCCGCTCTCCGAGATTACACGAATCCCAAGCGTTGCTCGTTCGATATTTCGTCGAAGCTTCGATAGTGAGTCGGCGGATCGCAGTTCAGGCGGGTAAAGCACGGCGAGGCAGACTGGAGAGATGCCGTTTTCGACTCGCTCCTTGGAATCCTTCAGCAAGGATTCGCGGGACTGCTTAGAGTTGTCAAACCTGCCTTCGATGACGATGCGGATGCCGAACAGATCGCCGACGACGATGTCGGGCAGGTCTCGCGTCTTCCGGGCGATGGACTTGCGGATGGTTTCTGGAACGGACAGCATGCCCCTTTGTTCAAGGAGTTCCGCTAGGGCGACGTTCAGGACTTCCTCTCGAAAATTCGACATTATTGGTTGGCGAGAATTATATGCGACTGATTGAATAGCAGTCTGCTTTGAAGGCGCTTATCAAAAAAACAAAGTGCGCGAAGGATGGGGCACCCTCGGTTGTGGTAGTGCGGGCGAACATCGGGAATGCATGGGTCCTTCGTTGGGAAACCTTCGCTTCGCGACGGTTTCCGCTGCCTCAGGATGACAGTGGGGCGATAAAGAGTATGTGATGAGTGAACGCTTGCATGCCCTTTCTAGGCTTGACTTCGTTTTTTGACGAGCGCATAGTCAAACTGGAGTTAAAGAATCGAGCGGCCTTTGCGGGCCGCTTTTTTATTGCGGAGAGTTATAGAAAGAATTCATGAAAAATAACGGGATGAAGATTAAACACCCTAAGCGGCGGGGTGAATGGGCGGAGCTGCGTTTTATGACGCGGGCCGCCGAAGAGGGGCTGCAAGTCAGCAAGCCTTACGGCGAGATGGCGCGATATGACTTCATTGTGGAGCATGGGGCGCGATGTGCGCGGGTGCAGGTGAAATCCACGATGTTCAAGGATCGCGGAGGGTACTCGTGCTCGGTGCGCGGATGTCGAGGGCCTTATGAGGGCGATCCGTTTGATTTTTTGGCGGCGTACCTGATTCCGGAAGATTTGTGGTACATCATTCCGGCCGAGAAGTTTCGGATGCAGGGGAGTATTGCGCTGTATCCCAGGCTGAGGAAGTCGAAGTACAAAGCCTATTTGGAGGCATGGGATCTTTTGAGAGGGACGGTAGTCGAGCGGATTGAGGCATGTGCCGAGGAATGGTGGATCCCAGCGGCTAAAGCCGGGGCTGAAACTTGGCAGTTATCGCAGCGCTAGGCGGCACCCTGAGTCAAAGGCGGCGGACAGGAGTGTCCGCCCCACACGGCAACGTCAGCCTTCCTGAGACAAATTGTCCTGCGCCCGCCTGGATGGACAATATGTCCCAATCCTGCCGCGAACTACTGTTTCTATCTCGCTGATTAGCAATAACTTACCGCATTCCCAACTTGGCACCCCCCGTGCGATAGATAGCCCGGAAGCACAAATCCCCTCACATTCGTAAGTCGTTTTGAGAAGGGTGAGAACTATGTCGCAGACACTGAAGCCGAAGAAGCGGAGCCGGGATGAACGCCACAGCGCCGCTTGGGGAAAGCGCTTGAGCGTGCTGTTGCTGCTCGTGCTGACGGAAACCGGGTTCGCCCAAAACTTTGCTGGCGGCAACCAGCATCCCAAATTTGCCGATGACCTCGCTCCGATTGCGGCGCGAGCGAACCATGGCGCGAAGGCCACCGAGATGGTGCAGGTCATTGTCCAGTTCAAGCAGGCTCCGCGCGCGACGCAGGAGACTCGAGTGCACGGATACGGCGCTCGCCTGAACCACAGACTCCATTCGGTAAAGGGCCTCGCTTTGACGATTCCGGTCAATGCATTGCCCTTTCTAGAGGCCGACCCTGAAGTTCTTTCGGTCAGTGTGGACCATCCTCTAAAAGGGATGGACGACTACACCGATGCGGCAATGAACGTGAGCGCAGCCGTGAATGCCGGTTTGGACGGAACAGGGATTGGAGTGGCGGTAATTGATAGCGGTATAAACGACAGCCACCTTGATCTGTGGGATGCGTGGCATCGCCACTCTCGCGTGGTTTACCACCAGGATTTCACTGGTACCAGCACATCCAACCAAGCGGGACAAACTGTGTATGACCTTTATGGTCACGGTACGCACGTGGCGGGCATCATCGGCGGAAACGGCTACCTCTCGAACGGACGCTATGCTGGCGTGGCGCCGAACGTTAAACTGGTTGACCTTCGCGTACTGGATGCTCAAGGTTCAGGCAGCGATAGTATGGTGATCGCGGCGATTGAACAAGCTATCGCGTTACAGAGCACTTACAACATCCGAGTGATTAACTTGTCCTTGGGTCGTGGCATTTCTGGGAGTTACACGCAAGATCCTCTTTGCCAGGCTGTGGAAGCGGCATGGCGGAGCGGAATCGTAGTAGTGGCGGCCTCGGGTAATTTCGGCCGCATTAGCGTGAATGGAAGCAATGGCTATGGGACGGTAGCGGCTCCGGGTAACGACCCACTGGTGTTGACTGTGGGCGCCATGAAGTCGATGGATACATACACGCGGACGGATGACAATATTGCCAGCTATAGTTCCAAAGGTCCGAGCGCCTATGACATGGTAGTGAAGCCCGACATCGTCGCTCCCGGAAATCTGGTAGTTTCTCTGGGTAATCCTGGAAGCACGCTCGACCAGGAATTTCCTACCAGTGAAGTGGCGGGCAACAACACGAGCCACGATTACTTCACCTTGAGCGGCACCAGCATGGCAACGCCGGCAGCCGCTGGAGCTGTGGCCTTGGTGCTGCAACAAAATTCTTCGTTGACGCCTGATCAAGTCAAGGCTCGTCTGATGATGACGGCCTACAAAACCTTCCCTGCGTCGTCAGTGGCGACCGATCCGACGACGGGAGAAACTTTCACTTCCTACTACGACATGTTCACGGTTGGCGCTGGGTACCTCGATGTTGAGGCAGCACTGAACAGCACTGTTCTGGCTCCGCCGACCTTAGGATCGGCGTTGTCACCAACAGCGGTTTATAACTCGTCAACGGGCACGGTTACACTCGCGAACGGGAACACCACCGTCGCTGGATCCTCGGTGATTTGGGGATCTTCGGTGGTCTGGGGCAGTTCCGTAATTTGGGGAGCGAGTGTTTCTGGAAGCTCGGTGATCTGGGGCAGTTCGGTTCTCTGGGGCAGCAGCGTTGACAACGGTGCATTCAGCGTAATCTGGGGTTCATCGGCGGATGCGGCATCAAGCGTGATTTGGGGGTCGTCTCTGCTGGGCGGCAAAAATGGTGCGTTTTCAGTTGCCTCCATTGAACGGTAAGCCGTGTAGTCAAAAGAAAAGAGAGGAGTGGACATGAATCGCAATACACGGCTAACGCAAACATTTATCGGAGCAATGGTTCTGGCGGCGACTGTCAGCGCGATCTACGCCGGATCAAGAAGCCACATCCAGCACAGCTTCTACGCTCTGGCTCTGCTTGGACTGGCGGCGGCAACGTCCCGGATGAAGGTCAAGCTGCCGGGGATTGATGGCAACATGTCGGTCAACCTTCCGTTCCTGCTCTTGGCGGTAATAAGTCTAAGTGCGGTAGAGGCAGTCTGGATAGCATGCGTATCCACCGCAGTGCAATGCTGGCCGAAATCGGGGGGCAAGTTGAAGCCTGACCAAATGGTGTTCAACATCAGCATGATGGCATTCGCCGCGAGCGCGGCAACCGTGATCTGGAATTCGGAATGGCTTGTTAATGCAAGTTGGGCATCCCGTGCGTTCATGCTTTCGGCGACAACGGCTACGTTTTTTCTAGGGCAAACGGTTCCGGTGGCAGGGATTATCGCGCTGACCCAAAACACCG
>Ga0073928_10010672_pt1 | contig 10881 bp, 8 predicted proteins | sample PaiPotPPA55metaG_FD_76969 | JGI IMG/M metagenome (GOLD analysis project Ga0073928, IMG submission 76969) | Iron sulfur acid spring bacterial and archeal communities from Banff, Canada, to study Microbial Dark Matter (Phase II) - Paint Pots PPA... ...
CGCTGCCAGCTCAGATGGTCGACGCAACACTTGCTTGAAGTTTACTCGCCGGAGTCTGAAATTCCAGGGTCTTTCTTGGACGTTGATTCAAGCGCAGCGCGACCTGGTCGAGCTGCGCTTGAGAGTAGCCAGACAGGTCAGTTCCTCGCGGGAAGTATTGCCGTAAAAGCAGGTTGGTGTTTTCGTTCGTGCCACGCTGCCAGGGACTTTGCGGATCGCAGAAGTAGACCTGCACATCCGTAGCTACCGTAAAGTCTTTATGTTTGGCCATCTCCAGTCCGCGATCCCACGTCAGCGAGCGCCGCAGAGTAGCGGGGAGTTTACGAATATGCTGACTCAATGCCGTCACCACCACTGCTGTATCCTTGCTGGGCACTTTGATCAGCATGGCAAAGCGTGAATGACGTTCCACTAAAGTCACGATGTGACTGTTCCGTGAGCCGCTTAGCAGATCGCCCTCCCAATGACCAGGGACAGCGCGGTCCTCGACTTCAGCGGGTCTTTCCCTAATCGAGATGGCATCTGCGATTTGACCGCGCGAGTCTTTGAAGATACGAGAGTGCTGCGAGCGGCGCATGCGCCGCTTAGTTCGCAGGTGATCCATCAGCTCTTTTTTCAGCACTCCACGCGCTTGAATGAACAAGCTGCGGTAAATCGTTTCGTGAGACACGCGCATCCTCTCATCCTTGGGATACTCGGTCTTCAGCCATCCGGAAATCTGCTCGGGCGACCATTCCAGCATCAGTTTACTCGCAACGACCTCTCGCAACCTCCGGTGCAGAGCAAGAAGGCACTTCTTGGGCCGCAAGGCCGACTCCCAGGCTTGGTCATCCGCCTCATGCGCTCGATAGGCGGGACGACCACCATGGCGTGTGACCTCCCGGCCCACCGTCGAGGCTGCTCGATCCAGATGTCTAGCTATCTCACGAATCGATGAACCGGATGCGATCCCTCGCGAGATGTCCTCTCGCTCAGACCGCGTGAGGGCTAGACGAGAGCGACGGCGCACTGCGGGAGGAATCCCTCCGCGAGGCAACAACAAACAGCGAATCGAGGTATGTGGCTTGTCAAAGGCGCGCCCAATCTCATGCAGCGTCTCTCCCGCCTTCCATCGCCTCCAGACGTCGCTCTTCTCAATCGCAGACAGCCCAAACCGTTTCCCTGGCTTCATATAAACACCACCTTTAGAAAGCAGACTCATATCAGATGGTGTTGCATCGGCCCATTGAGACCACCGCGCTAACCGGACAAGTGCCTCCCGAGTCTCTACAGGTCCCGCTCTCAGAGGCGGCTGGGCTTTCAAACTGACCCGCTACCAGGTGATTCGGTTCCTCACCCCGCGAAGCCTTCTCGGTTATAATCACGGCCGCTTATGCCTCTTGCCTCCGGCACGCATCTTGGCCCTTATGAAATCACGGCCCCGCTCGGCGCGGGCGGCATGGGCGAAGTCTACCGCGCCCGCGACACCCGGCTCGACCGCACCGTCGCCATCAAGATTCTGCCCGCTCAGTTCTCCTCCGATCCCGTCAGCAGGCAGCGCTTTGACCGCGAAGCGAAGACCATCTCCGGCCTGAATCATCCGCACATCTGCGTCCTCTACGACGTAGGCCATCAGGACGGCATGGACTACCTCGTCATGGAATGCGTCGAGGGCGAAACGCTCGCCAAGCGCCTCGAAAAAGGCCCCCTGCCGCTCGAACAGGTGCTCAAGTTCGGCACGCAGATCGCCGAGGCGCTCGACAAAGCCCACCGCAGCGGCGTCGTGCATCGCGACCTCAAGCCCGGCAACATCATGCTCACCCCCACCGGCGCCAAGCTTCTCGACTTCGGCCTTGCCAAGCCCGCCGTGCCGCTCGCCCACGCCGCCACCCTCACCGCCGCCGCACACGATCCCTCCCCCATGACCGAGCGCGGCACCATCGTCGGCACCTTCCGCTACATGTCCCCGGAGCAGGTCGAGGGCAGAGAAGTCGATGGCCGCAGCGACATCTTCTCCCTCGGCGCCGTCCTCTACGAAATGCTCACCGGCAAGCGCGCCTTCGAAGGCAGGAGCCAGCTCAGCATCGCCTCCGCCATCCTCGAGAAGGAACCCGCGCCCATCAGCTCCGTCAACGCGATGACCCCTCCGGCCCTCGACCGTTCCATCCGCCGGTGCCTCGCAAAAGAGCCTGAACGGCGCTGGCAAAGCGCCGCCGATCTCGCCAGCGAATTGCAATGGATTGCCGAGGGCGGCTCGCAGACGGGTGAAGCCGCGCCTCTCCCGGCCGCGCGCCGCAGATGGGAGCGCGCCGGCTGGCTCGCGGCCGCCGCATTTTTCCTGCTGACGATCGCCGCCGGCTCCGCTTGGTGGCAGGCCACCAACCAGCGCTCCCGCCCGATGTTTTTCCGCACTTCCGTGCCCTTCGCCGCAAACGACCTCGCGCTTTCCCCGGACGGCCGCACCCTCGCGATGGTCGCCTATTCCAACCAGGCGAATAACTACATGCTCTGGAAGTATGAAGTCGGCGGCCGCCAGACCACTTCGCTCGCCGGCACCCAAGGCGCTTCCTATCCCTTCTGGTCGCCCGACGGCAAATTCATCGGCTTCTTCGCCGACGGCAAGCTTAAAAAAATCGAAGCCTCGGGAGGCCAGTCCGAAGTCCTCTGTGACGCGCCCAACGGCCGCGGCGGCACGTGGAACCGCGACGGCGTCATCCTCTTCACGCCCGACGCGCTAAGCGGCGTGTCCCGCGTCTCTTCCCAGGGCGGCTCTCCGGTGGAAGTCACCAAGCCGGACGCGTCGCGCTTTGAAACCAGCAATCGCTGGCCCTCGTTCCTGCCCGACCAAAAACACTTTCTCTATCTCGCCGCGAATTTCAGCGGGCAATTGGAAGGCAACGCAATCTTCGTGGGCTCGCTCGATTCGCAGGAGAAGCACCTCGTCGTCAGCGCCAGCGCGAACGCCGTCTACGCCGAGCCGGGCTACCTGCTTTATCTGCGGGGCAGCACACTCGTGGCGCAGCCCTTCGACCGGCGTAGCTACGCTCTTAGCGGCGAGCCCCACACCTTGAGCGACGACGTGCTTTACTTCCCCGGCGTCGACAAAGCCGTTTTCAGTCTTTCCGGCGGCGATGTTCTCGTCACCCAGACCGGAAAAGGCGCGGCCTTTTCGCAGATGTCTTGGTTTGACCGCAGCGGAAAGCCCACCGGCACGATCGGCGCGCCCGGTTCATACAACAATGTGCGTCTCTCGCCGGACGGCGCTCGCGTCGCCACCGACCAGACCGACCCCGACGGCCGCAATATCGACGTCTGGGTTCATGATCCCGGCCGCAATGCCACCACCCGCATGACCTTCGATCCCGCTTTGGACCAAACGCCCATCTGGAGTCCCGACGGCAAGCAAATCGTTTTCGCTTCGAACCGCGGGCAAACCGCCTTCCACCTCTACGTGAAGAACGCCGATGGTTCCGGCTCTGAGAAACTGGTGGAGTTGACCGGTATCGGTTCCGGCTTCCAGGTCAATCCCTGGGACTGGTCCCGCGATGGCAAGTACACTCTGCTCAGAAAGGGAATTGAGCTGTGGTACTTCGCTTGGGCGGATCGCGTCGCCAAGCCGCTCTTGCAGGCCAAGTGGACGATAAAGAATGCTCAGTTCTCCCCCGACGGCCGCTGGATCGCTTACGCCTCGAACGAGACCGGTGGCATGGAGGTCTACGTTTCCCCCTTTCCCAGCATGAACGGCAAGTGGCAGGTCTCGAGCACCGGAGGGCAGGAGCCGCGCTGGCGCCAGGACGGCAAGGAGCTGTTCTATCTCTCCGCGGAAGGAAAGATTACGGCCGTGCCCGTGAAGACGGACCCCAGCTTTGAAGCCGGCTCACCGGTCGCCCTGTTTCAGGCCCACCGCCGCCAGCCCGTTTCCGCGCAGGATATGTTCTCCTACGACGTCACCGCCGACGGCCAGCGCTTCCTCGTCGCCACCCGCATCGACGACGCCAATCCCGCTCCGCTCACCATTTATTTAAACTGGGCTGCCGAGCTCGAGAAGTAGCCCGCCCATGCGCCGCCGCGCGTCTTCCGCAAGCCGTCCCATCCCATCTGTTTTCCTTGCCTCCCGCGATACAATACCGGCGCTGTTCCCGGAGCCCCGATGACCGTTCCCCTCGCGCCGCGCGCAACAAACGACCCTCGCGATTACCTCGCCGCGGAGCGCACCTTCCTCGCCTGGATTCGAACCGGCTTGGCTCTCATGGGCTTTGGCTTCGTCGTCGCCCGCTTCGGCCTTTTCCTGCGCGAGCTCCAGCTCACCCAGCCCGGGACGCCCGTGCAGTCCTACGGCTTATCGCTCTGGTTTGGGACGGCGCTCATCGTTCTCGGTGTTTTCGTCAACATCTTTTCCCTGTGGCATCACATCAGCCTCGTCCGCGACCTCAATCGCGGCGGAGAATCGTTCACGCGCCCCTCTTCGCTCGCCATCGTTGTCGCCCTGATTCTCGCTCTCGTCGGCGTGGCCATGGCCATCTACCTGGTTTCGGTTCGCGGCTCCCACCAGTCGAATCCACCGGCCCCGCAGCAGAAATCCATGCTCTCCCGTTTAGACCGTGGAATCATCCGGCCCGTCAAATCCTTACAAAATCTATCTTTCAATTCAAAGGAGGAATCAAATGCCTGAAACCAAATCCGCCGCAAACGAAACCGAAATTTCCCGTGACCGCCTCGCCGAGCTCTTGAACGAAGACCTTTCCCGCGAATATCAAGCCATCATCTCCTACGTCGTCTATTCCCAGGTCCTCAGCGGCGCCCAATACATGGACATCGCCGCCCAGCTTGAAATCCACGCCAAGCAGGAGCTGGATCATGCCCTGATCCTCTCGCGGCAGATCGACTATCTCGGCAAAATGCCGGTGGTCACACCCCAACCGGTGCGCACATCCAAAAATCCCAAAGACATGCTGCGCTACGACCTCGAAAACGAAAATGAAACCATCCGCAATTACCGCGCCCGCATTCCACAATGCGAAGCGCTTGGCGAATACGCCATGGCCGAACAGATTCGCCAGATCCTCATGCAGGAGCAGGACCATCAAATCGATTTGGCCACTGCCCTCGGCGAAGCGGTTCCAAACCTTGGCGGTGGTCCCAAGGCGCGCATGCTGCGCAAGCGACGCTGACGCCAGCCACTCGCATCGCCCGCCGCCGCGGGTCCGTCACCATAGGTCTCGCTCGGGGAGATTCGTTGATGGTTACGCATGAACTCAAGGTTGATCCCCACGAGTTCCTAATGCGTGTTTTGTTGCTTTTCCTCTGCGTGTGTTCGGTTTCGTACGCCCAGACCCAAGTGGCGAAGGTCACCAAGATCAAGCTTGAAGATTACGGATGGCAACCGGTTCCTGATAGGCGCCAGTTCGGACATACGTATAGCCACAACCTTTGGATCGATCACAAAGGCCGTGTTCTAGTTGGATTCACCGTGCGCGAGGATCACGCCTTGGCCACACGGGAACATCCCGGACGTTCCTTTCATATCTTGCGATTTACTGCGGAAGGCAAACCGGACCTTTCCCTGGTCCTGCCGGCGAACGATTGGTACAAGAACGAGTTTTATTTGGGACCCGACGACCAGATCTTTGCTCGGGCTAACGACGCATTGCAGTTGTTTTCGGAAGGGAGCCAAGGACAGTCAGGGTCTTGGCAGCCTCTGGCATCTTGTCCCGAGAATTGCTTTATCAGCCAGTCGTTTAGTCGCCGGACGCTGCTCTTTGGGGCTAAAACCCCTGTTTCAGGCCGCGACCGCCCTACTTACACATTCTTGGATGCGTCGTCCTCTCCTCCCCGCGTTGTGCGGACATGCTCTCAAATGGCGCCTTACGCAACCAGCATCACCGACAAGTTCGTGTACCGGGGGAATTATGACAGGGACGACGATCTCACAGTCCGCTTCTCCTTTTGCGACGTCGAGCATTACGAAGACTTCCCCCAGTGGGGACGGGGAGGGGGTTACGTCCTTAATGACGAGACGCTTCTCAAGGTCGATCCTTTTGGGGCAAGGCTCCTTGGACCTGAGGGGCAAGTCAAGTTTTCCCTGAAGCCGCCGAAGCATGACTTAATGGACTATTTTAAGATAACGACCGACGAACGCTACGACCGCTTTGCATTTATGGTGGATGCGATCCGCGGCGAGCATCCCCTCCTCGACATTGGCGGGCACTTGGTTGCGCGTCGGGTTCTGGTTCTGGATGAAACCGGGAAGCAACTTGCTTCGATCCCGACGGATATTCACTACCACATGGATACCAACTTTTCTATGAGTCCTGACGGCCATCGCTTGGCGATTCTGGACGACGGGGTGTTAACGATCGCGGAGCTTCAATGATGGAAATGATTCAACGCGACTAGGAGACGCCTATGCCACCAACCACCGACAACGGCATCATCGCCATTCAAAGCAAGCACTCGGTTGACGAAACCGTTGCAAAAATCAAAGCCATCCTCCAGGCGAAGGCCGTCATGCTTTTCGCGCTCGTCGACCACAGCGGCGAGGCCGAAAAAGCCGGATTGCACATGCCGCCTACAAAGCTTCTGATCTTCGGCAGCCCCAGGGCCGGCACTCCCCTCATGCTCGCATCGCCCGGCATGGCCCTCGATCTCCCGCTGAAAATTCTGGTCTCGGAAGACGCCGGTGGCAAAATCTGGATCTCCTACAATTCGCCCGCCTACCTCCAGGCGCGCCACAATCTCCCTTCGGAGCTTCTCCCGGTCCTTGCCGGCGTCGAGGCGCTTGCCGCCAACGCTTCCGCCTGAGTCTCGCCTCAGCGGAAGGGAACTATCGTCGCAAAGAGTTGGGAAGGCTTAGCGCGGCGCTAGATTTCAATCCTGACGAACCCACTCGCTCTGCAGTTTCGGCGGCCGCAGTAAGGTCTGCATCACCACGCAATACTGTTCCGTCTTTTCCTGCAATCCACGCAGCTGTTCCGGAGTAGCCCCGGGCGCAGCAACATCAAAATGAAGTCGAATGCTCTCAAAGCCGACGGGCACATCCTTTGAAATCCCCAGCGTGCCTCGCAGATCCAAATCTCCCTCCACCGTCACCTCAATGCGCTCGGTTTGTATGCCCATCGCCGCCGCCACCATCTGGCACGTGATCTGCGCGCAAGCCGCCAGCGCCCCAAGCAACAGGTCGCCCGAACACGCCCCGGCCCCCGCGCCTCCGACTCCCTTGTGCGCCTCCGCCTGATAGATGGCGCGCCCGATATCCACCGAGCATGCCACCGGAACGTCCGTCTGCCCGCCTTTCGCTCGCAGGGTGATGCGCGAGGCATTCGGGTCGGCGCGGTACTGCTCTTTCAGCGGCTTCTGAAGCGATCGCAGGTCCATGGCAGCCTCACTCCTTAATCCCGGCCATTTTTCGCCGGCCGGCGGCAGCTTCGTCCAAGCCATCTTGAAGCCGCCTCATCTGCATGCTAGCATGCGTGCGACATCTGGAGAACGGTCCATGCCCAAATTCGTCATCGAACGCGAAGTCCCGGGAGCCGGTAACCTAACCGCCGCCCAGTTGCGCGAGATCTCCCAAAAATCGGTCAGCGTTCTCAGTGAAATGGGTCCCAAGATCCAGTGGCTCCACAGTTACGTCACCGGCGACAAGGTCTACTGCGTCTACCTCGCTCCCGATGAGGCCGCCATCCAGGAACACGCCCGGCGCGTCGGCATCCCCGCCAATCGCGTTTCCGCCGTGCGCCATCTCCTCGACCCCGCAAGCGCTGAGTAACTGCCGGCCAGGTCTTCGAGCGCCATCCGGATTTCCTTCGCCGTCAGCGCCGGCGCGCTAGGAGGGAGGGTTTGCCGCCTCGGGCGTCAGCACCTCTTCCACTGCTTTCTCCGCCGGCATAGCCCAACCCTCTAACCACGCCGTCGCGCCAACGGTATTGGCCAGTGCTTGCCGCGCCGGGTCCAGAATGGCTTCCAGTTTCGCTTGTTCCGCCGGCGTCAGCGGAGCGCCGATGCTTTGGCGCAGCGCCGCCGCCGCGCCTGCCAGCCGCAGCGACCGCCCTGCTTGCAGTTGCGTCGCCGCGGAGCACGCGAAGCACTCCAGCAGGCGCGCAATTCCGCGTTTATGCTCGAGGTCGTGGAAAATTGTTAAGCTTTCCCGGTACAGCGCGTGCGCCGTTACACAATCCTGCTGCTCCCTCGCGATGTTTCCCAGGTCGCCCAGCGTGCCGGCGATGCCCCAGGTGTCGCCGAGTTCCCGGAAAATTGCCAGGCTCTGTTCATACAGCGTCTGCGCGGCCGCAAAGTCACCCTGATCTCGCGCCACGTCCCCCTGCGAGTTCAGCGACCACGCCACTCCTGTCCGGTCTCCCAGTCCTTGGAATATCGAGAGACACTCGGCGTAGAGCGAGCGCGCGCGGGGAAAATCGCCCTGCAATTTGACGACGCTCGCCATGTTGCTCAGTGCGCGCGCCACCGCTTTGGGGTCGCCCAATTCCCTCCACAAGACGATGCCTCCTTCGAACAGCGCGTGCGCCGCTTCCAGGTCGCCTTGGTCCCGAACATAGACCGCCAGCGCGTTCAGCGAGACGGCCACGCCCTGCTTGTCACCCAACCGCCCCGCGATATCCAGGCTTTCTCTGGTCAGCACATCCGCCGAGGCGTAATCTCCCTGCTCGCCCGCAAGCACACCCGCTGCAAAAAGCGCCCGTGCCCGCGCTTTCGTAGGCGCGGCGGCGCTTGCGAGCTTCAGCAGTTTGTTCAGCCTGTCCCTGCCTTCGGCGAGATACTCGCGCGTCTCCCAGAACCGGAACAGCGCCGTCCCCAGACGCAGTCCCCACTCCGCATTGCCGGTTTCCGTCAGCCACTCCAGTGCCGCGCGGAAATTATCGTGGTCCAATGCCAAGCGCTCCAGCCATTCCGCCCCTTTCGCGCCGCTCTGCCCCGCAGCCTCCTCCTCTGCCATTACCAGGCAGTACGCCGCATGGGCCCGCTTCGTCGCCGCCTCCTCCTTGCTTGCCACCAGTTTTTCCCGCGCGTATTCGCGAATCGTTTCCAGCATCACGAATCTCGATTCGCCGCCCGCTTGCTCCGCCTGCTGCAGCAGGCTCTTGTCCACCATCGATGCCAGCCCGTCCAGCAAATCCAAATCCAGGTCGCGCTTCGTGTTGCACACCGCTTCCACTCCCTCCAGTGTGCATCCCCCCACGAACACCGATAGCCTCCGGAAAAGCATCTGCTCGGCCGCGCTCAGCAAATCGTAGCTCCAATCGATTGTGCCGCGCAGCGTCTGCTGCCGCTCCGGCAGGTCCCGCGCCCCGCCCGTCAATAACTGCAACCGGCTCGCCAGCCGCGTCTGCATCGAAGCCGGCGAGAGAACCTTCACCCGCGCGGCGGCGAGCTCGATCGCCAGCGGCAGCCCGTCCAAACGCGCGCAAATCTCCATCACGGCTTGGGCATTCTCCCGGTTCAGTTCGAAATCCGGCTTGGCAGCAACCGCGCGTTGTACGAACAGCGCCACCGCGGGGACCTGTGACAGGTCCGCAATCGGCGGCGCCGACCGCGCATCCGGCAATGCCAGCGGCGGCACCAGGAATTCATGTTCTCCGTACACGTGCAGCGCTGCCCGGCTCGTTGCCAGCACTTTCAGATTGGGCGCCGTGGCCAGCAGCTCCGCCACGGTAGGCGCCGCTTCAATCAGGTGCTCGAAATTGTCCATCACAAGCAGCATCGGTGCGCGCCACGAATCTTGCAGATTCTTCTTCAGTATTTCGAGCGGCGAATGCCCTCCCGCCTCCCGGATGCCCAGCGTCTGCACGATCGCGGACGCGATCAAGCCCGGATCGCGCAGCGGAGAAAGCGCCACAAAATAAATCCCGCCTGGAAAGCGTTCCGCAAGCCCGCTCGCCACCTCTACCGCCAGACGCGTCTTCCCGATCCCGCCCGGCCCCGTCACCGTCACTAGCCGCACATCTTGCCGCAGCAGGAGTTCTTTCGCCGCGGCCACTTCCTTCTCTCGCCCCACAAACCCGGTCCGCGGCACGGGAATATTGGTCGCGCGCGGCTCCATTTGCCGCGCCGGTTTCTCCGAGAAGCGGTCGCGTATCGTCGCAAGCTCCCGCGCCAGATCGCGTGTCGAGACGTAGCGTTTGTCCGGTTCTTTCGCCAGGCATCTCTCGATCGCCCAACACAGCGGCGCCGGCGCGTCGGGGGCTTGCGCTCCGATCGGCTCGGCCTGTTCCCTGAGAATGGCCGTCAATGTCTCAACCGCTGTGTTTCTCCGGAACGCGCGCTTCCCGGTCACCATCTCGTAGAGCACCAGCCCAAACGAAAATTGGTCCGACCGGAAATCGAGGCGGCTCCCGCCGGCCTGCTCCGGCGACATGTATTGCAGCGTTCCTTGAACCAGTCCCGGTTCCGTGTGCCACGATGACGTCGTGCGCGTGTCGGCGTCCTCTCCGCTGGTCGCCGCCGCCGGCTTCGCCAGCCCAAAGTCGAGGATCTTCACGAATCCATCCTGCGTCACCATCAGGTTTGCGGGCTTGATGTCCCGGTGCGCGATGCCCGCTTCATGCGCCTTGGCCAGCCCCTCCGCCACCTGCGCCGCGATTTCAATCGTTCTTCGTATCGGCAGCGACCCCTCGGCCAGCAAATCGCGCAGCGTCTTCCCCTCGATCAGCTCCATCGCAATGTAGCGAGTGGACCCCTCCTGCCCGAGTTCGTAGATCGTAACGATGTTGGGGTGGTTCAGAGCGGATGCGGAGCGCGCTTCCCGCTCGAAGCGGTGCAGCCGTTCACTGTCCGTGGAAAACTCGGCCGGCAGAATCTTGATCGCGACACTGCGCTCGAGCCGCGTGTCCCGCGCGCGGTACACCTCGCCCATCCCGCCCGCGCCCAGCGCGCCGGCAATCTCATACG
>Ga0073928_10010676_pt1 | contig 10877 bp, 8 predicted proteins | sample PaiPotPPA55metaG_FD_76969 | JGI IMG/M metagenome (GOLD analysis project Ga0073928, IMG submission 76969) | Iron sulfur acid spring bacterial and archeal communities from Banff, Canada, to study Microbial Dark Matter (Phase II) - Paint Pots PPA... ...
TATTCCTTTGATGGCTGCATTGCGGATGAGTTCGGTCTTCCACTCCGCGATGTGGCCACTGTAACCCAGCGAAATCTCTTCCATGGCCCCGGCGCTGATCTGCGCCAGGAATGAACCCAATCGTTCCGCTAAAACGATATAGGGCTGAAGTTCCTGATACTCGTCATGGGACACTGAAGGAACGTTCACCGCGTTCTGAATAACTCCATGTTTCAGATACTCCTTTACCTGCATGGCAATTTGCTGGCCGACAGCTTCCTGCGCTTCATTAGTTGATCCGCCGATATGCGGCGTGAGGATGACGTTGTCCATCGCTGTAAAAGGAGAATTCTTAAGCGGTTCCTCACCAAAAACATCCAGAGAGGCGGCCGCTACCTGACCTTCCTTGAGAGCCGCCGCGAGAGCAGTCTCCTCCACAAGTTCACCTCGGGCACAATTCACCAGGCGCACGCCGCGTTTCATTTTCTTTAAGGAGTCAGCATTGATCATCCCCGTGGTCTGTGGCGTCAGGCCCACATGAAGTGTCAAGTAGTCAGCAGAGGCGTAGAGTTCGTCCAACGTCGCGGTACGAACGGAGTTCTCCTTTGCAACCGAGGCAGAGACGTATGGGTCGTGTCCCATCACTTCCATTCCAAAAACGCGTGCCCGCTTGGCGACTTCCATGCCAATTTTTCCGAGACCCACAATTCCGAGTGTTTTGCCCCGCAACTCGGACCCTTGCAAGGATTTCTTTTCCCATTTTCCGGCATGCATTAATTCGTTGGCGCGGCAGGTGAACCGCGCCATCGCTAGCATCACTCCAAGCGTGTATTCGGCAACAGCAACCGCATTGGCCCCGGGGGTATTCATTACGGCTATGCCCTTGCGGGTAGCCGCTTCCAGTTCGATGTTGTCGACTCCCACACCCGCCCGGCCAACGACTCGCAGCTTATTGGCGTTAGCCAGCAAAGCGGCGTCGACCTGCACAGCAGAACGGACGATTAGGGCATCCGCCGATTCAAGTTGCGCAGCCAGATTTCCATCAATCTGTTCGGGGGTGACGATGGTCCACTCTGGCTCGCGTAGTAGATTTACGGCGGATGCAGACATTTTTTCGGCGACAACAATTTTCATGGTGAATGAGTCCTTCGTTTTTAAATTATTAGGGTCAGCTCAATTCTATCTTCGACACTCGAAAACAGTCTCTCAACATCTTTACAGGGAAATGACACAAGGTTGACAGTTATCTTCGGCAAAGCTTCTACGCTATTTCTCAGTTGACCCTGGTTTCGAACATCGTTTTTTGACTGGAGATTAACGTATGAAGCTTAGTTGCATATTGCTGATCGCGCTCTTATCGCTTGGTTGCGGCGGTTACAACGCACCGGCGGGCACAAATGGAATGGGAGTAAAAGCCGCCGCGAACATCTCTGCCCTTATACCCAGGAGCGCCGCCGCCGGGGGGCCTGGATTCACATTAACTGTCAACCGCACGAACTTTGCGGCCAACTCCGTCGTGTTCTTCGCTGCTACGGCTATGGCTACCACAGTTGTCACTGCTAACCAATTGATGGCGACTATCCCTGCATCTGCAATTGCGACCGCTGGTACCGTACAAGTGTATGTGAATTCTGCCGGCAACATCTACGGGGTGAACTCGAACACCGTCGATTTCATGTTGAACTAAATACAACTCACTGTTGCCGAGGTCCGCCAAATGGCTGGTTTGGATCCTGCTGCACTTGTGTGTAGCCAGCGGGAATATCGAAGAGACTTCGGTCGACGGAGCTATTAGAGTACTGCGTCACCTCAATCTGCATCTCCATTAGAGCGCCACGTGCAGATCCCGATTGCTGCGAGGAATTTGAGGAGTCCGCATCCTGGTCATGTTGTTTCTTTTTCTTTCCAAAACTGCCGAATACGCTGCCCATTCCTTTACTGATGGCGCTTCCCGTGCTAGTTGGAACCGACCCTTGATCGTCTGATTGCTGCGTCGGGGGTGTCTGGCTTGGCTGCGAGGCGGACGTTTGATTCTGCGGAACCGCGGTAGAGGCCATCCCGAAGCTGATGTTTTGCAATAACGGCATTCCCTTAACAGCTACTAGGTTTTTCTGAAATTCCTGCATAGCCGGGCCCATCTGGGCGTTCATCCCTGTCAGGTTTCCCATGGTGCCAGGGAGCCAGTCCAGCTGCTTTGCCATGCGGACGTAGAACTGCCTCATTTCGTCATAGCCGGGAACACTGGGGGAGAGCCACGCGTCGGAGTTCATTGTCATAGATGCGGCTTGAGCCTGTTGTTGAACCTTGGGATCTGTAGACTCGAACTGCATTTCTATTTGCCATTTCACTTCTTTGGTTGGCAGATCCAGGATGGTTCGCGTGGCGCCTGTCTCCTCGCTATGAACTTTTGGGATGATCCTGATATTGGCCGCTTCAGGATGCTTTGCAACCGCTTTCGCTTGTTCTTCTTTGGCCCGCTCCTGAGCTCTTTCCATGTTGGCTTTAAATTCGTCAAATGTCATGGTGGAGTAGGTCTTCTTAATCGTGTCAATATTTATGAACCGGCGGCCATCCAAATCGATGATCTCAACGGCTCCAGTGGAATGCTCAGAGCGCATCCGATTGCCTTTCACCATGATGGTGCTGAGTTGGGGTTCATCCAGCTTGCGCGCGTTCTTGCTGAAGACACCCAACGATTTGGTCATGGTCAGCAGACTGCCTCCCGTCATCTTGCTCGATTGGGTGTACTTGAAATCAGCCTTAGAAATGCCGCAGACAACAAGCAAAATCGAGAACAGAAGTCCCGTACTCCTGCCGACGCGCATAGATTCTCCTTCACGATGCATGTGTTTTTTTGAAATCGGGTCTTGTCCTAACGGGCCGCTCCGGCTTCGACTCTTGAGTTCTCATTCAAACTGCGAGCAAAAACTTCCTGTGCGGCGCGAACGGATGTACCGTACTGCACCGGTTTTCCGGTGACGCTGCTGAGGACGTGTTCAAGCGCTGCAAGGATTCCAACTGTGTCGAGGTAGTCGTAGTAACCAATGTGAGCGATGCGGAACAGCTTTCCCTTCATGTCGCCCTGACCGTTGGCTACAACGGCAGAAAAGGATTCTCTGAACGCTTTGACGATTGCGCTGGAGTCCACGCCTGCTGGCGGATCGATAGCCGTGAGCGCAGCACCGGGAGCGGAAGTGAAAAGCTTTAGCCCGAGAGCTTTGGAGCCGGCGCGGGTCATCTCCGCGGCCAGTTCGGCATTGTCTATAAGAGCCTTTCGTCCGGCTACAAGGTCTCCGTCGCCCATCTGGCGAATGAAATCCAATGCTGCACCCAGCGCGGCAAATAAAGAAGTAGCAGGCGTGTACGACGATTCTCCCTTAGCAGCCGCTTTGCGCTCCTTTCGGAAATCGAAATAGTAGCGGGGATTCTTCGCCGTTTCCATTCGTTTCCAGGCGCGTTCGCCGACGGCGCAATAAGCCAATCCGGGCGGAATCATCAGCGCTTTTTGTGATCCCCCGATGATTACGTCGATGCCCCAACCGTCCACGTCAAAGTGAGTCGTGCCGAGGCCGGTAATGGCGTCCACGATTAAAAGAGTGTCATCGCCACTGTCGCGTACCAAGCGGGAGATTCCTTTGATGTCGTGGCGGGCGCCGGTTGAGCTTTCCGTCGCCTGCACGTATACGGCGCGAACCTCGGGCGTGAGCTTCTGACGAATCTGATCCAAGGAAAAAGTATCGCCATAAGGCACGCTGAGGACATCCACATTGCATCCGAAAGCCTTGGTTAAATCGCGCCAGCGCTCGCCAAACTTGCCGGCAGTCAGAACCAGAACTTTATCTCCCGGCGAGGTCAGATTTGAAACCGAGCCTTCCATTACGCCGGTTCCCGAACAAGCCAGCACCAGCACGTCATTGTTGGTCCCGATAAATTCCCTCATGTCTGCCAGTACCCGCGTATATAACGCCCGGAAATCGGCGGTGCGGTGATGCATGGTGAATGACGCCATCGCGGTTTGCGCGGCAGGCAACAGGGGCGTAGGTCCGGGGGTAAAAAGGCGGTTCTTCAGCAGCATTGTTTAAGGTCCCTTTCGGAGAAGATGCCTCTAGTTTATCCCGGAACGGGTTTCTTGTGGATCGTTTCTCGCAGCCTCTGGCACAACGACAGGAATGGGTTCCCGCTATAATTCCTCGCATGAGCCTATCCGAACAAATCCAGAAAGATCTCGTGGACGCCATGAAATCCCGAGACGAGTTGCGCCTATCTACGTTGCGCATGGTCAAGAGCGCACTCAAGAATCGCGAAATTGACAAGATGTCGCCGCTCGATGACAAGGAAGCGTTGCAAGTGCTGAGTACTCTGATCAAGCAAAGAAAAGAGTCTGTGGAGCAATTTTCGAAAGGGGGACGCCAGGAGCTCGCCGACAAAGAAACCGCGGAAATCGCCTTAATCGAAGCCTATATGCCCAAGGCAGCCGGCGAAGAGCAAATCGTTGCCGGAGTGAAGGCAGTCATCGCCGAAATGGGATCTCCAACGGTCAAAGAGATGGGAACCGTAATGAAGAATGTGATGGCACGCTTTTCCGGCGCCGGCATTCGTGTGGATGGCAAGCAGGTGAGTGAAGCGGTAAAGCGCGAGCTTGGTGGATAGACGCCTATTTGCTTCGCTGCAATGCCCGGTAGGCCTCGCTTTTGGAAACTCCCCGCTCTTTCGCGACTCTCTTCAGAGCCGCTTTTTCGTCCAGGTTCTCGTTAGCGATTAGTTGGTTGACTCGCTCGCGAATCGTGACCGTGGTAGGCACGGAGAGAGCCTGCTGATTTTCCTCGACTTTCGCTACAAGTAACGTAATTTCGCCCTTAATTTCTTCGCGACCTGCAATCTCGCTCAACAGGTGAGCGGCAGGGCCGCGCAAGAACTCTTCATGAATCTTTGTCAGTTCACGGGCGATCACAATGTGCAGACTTGCGCCCAAGACTTCCACAATATCCTCCAGGGTCTCTATCAGGCGGTGCGGTGCTTCGTAGAAAACCTCTGTCTGCGGAGAAGACTTGATCCCTTCCAGAACTTGGCGTCGCTCGCCACGTCTCGACGGCAGAAATCCTTGAAATCGGAACGATTCTGTGGGTAGTCCGCTGGCTGCCAGTGCAGTCAAAAACGCGGAAGGCCCCGGAATGGGAATCACTGGTATGTGATGTTCGAGGGCAAGAGAAATCAAGCGAAAACCGGGATCGGAAATGCCGGGCATTCCAGCGTCTGACACTAAGGCTATCCGCGTGCCTTGCTGCAGTTGTCGAACTAACTCGACTGCCCGCTGGGATTCGTTGTGATCATGGTAGCTCGTTACACGCGATGCGATTCCGAAGTGGTTCAAAAGCTTTTGAGTATGTCGAGTGTCTTCGCACGCGATCATGTCTACTTCCCGGAGGACTCTCAAAGCGCGCAAGGTGATGTCTTCGAGATTTCCGATTGGGGTTCCCACTAGATAGAGTGCCGGGCCGGCGCTCAGAGTGTGGGAAGTCGCGGCCGATGTCGGGTCTCGGTCGTCTCTGCGGGCAGGTTTTTCCTCGGCGTTCATGGTGGCGAGTCTAACACTCGCAGCCTCGCGCCAAAATTGACGGAAGCCACGACGCAACATAGAATCGAGTCACGGTTAACGTTGGTTAACTTCCGTATACCTCATGCCACTTTACGAGTACGAATGTAAGAAATGCCATCATCGCTTCGAGCGCATCCAGAAATATTCTGATCCACATATGAAGAAATGTCCTGACTGTGGCGGGACAGTCGAATTGGTGGTTTCCGCGCCGGCTGTCCAATTCAAGGGGTCAGGATGGTACGTCAACGACTACGCTAAGAAGCCATCTGCGTCTTCTTCTTCGAATGGCGAATCAGGATCCAAGGCAGAGTCTGGTTCCAAGGGGGATTCCGAATCGAAGGGCGAATCGGAACCTAAGTCGAAAAAAGAAGAAAAATCAAAGCAGGAATCTTCTACCTTCAACAAGAAGACCGAAAAGAAGGCATCCTCCAGAGACAAATCCTAGCTCCACAACCTAGTTTTACTTCCAATTGGGTGCCTGTGCTTCCCCGCTTGAATCCCGACTACAAAAACCTCATCTAATCATTAGATAGTCGTTATAACGAGGATTATTAAGATGATCAGTATCCGTCACAGTGAAGAGCGGGGTGGAGGCGACTACGGTTGGCTCAACACCCGTCACACATTTTCGTTCAACACATATCACGATCCAAAATTCATGGGTTTTCGTTCTCTCCGGGTTATCAACGAAGACTACGTCGCGCCTGGTCAGAGTTTTCCAACGCATCCTCACCGGGACATGGAAATCATCACTTACGTTCTCGATGGCGCTCTGGAACACAAAGACAGTCTGGGAACCGGGTCGGTGATTCGCCCTGGGGATGGACAGCACATGAGCGCAGGCAGCGGTATCCGGCATAGCGAGGCGAATTCGTCGAAGACCAAGGGAGCTCACTTTCTGCAAATCTGGATTCTTCCGGATCGCCAGGGCATCAAGCCAAGCTACGAGCAGAAAGCTTTCCCAACGGAGGAAAAGCGCGGCAAGCTGCGGCTGATTGCGAGTCCAACAGCTGAGGACGGATCCGTAACCATCCACCAGGACGCGAAGCTTTACGCCACTCTTCTGGCACCTGGCGAAACCGTGACTCACCAGATGGAACCGGATCGCCATGCGTGGATACAAATCGCCAAGGGTTCGGTCGAACTCAACGGAAAGGTTTTGAAGCAAGGGGATGGTGCTGCCATCAGTAATGAAAAGCAGTTGACAGTAAAGGGAACTGAGGACGCTGAAGTATTGCTCTTCGACTTGGCGTGAGGGTGAACTTGTGGCGGGAGCTCACGCAACCCTCGACGGTTTTGGGCTTCTCTTCCGGAATATGGTCTTCAAGTTTTCCCGCCAGCGCTCGTCAATGCCTATCAGCGTCCAGTCGATCTTCGTAGAAAAATAATGCAGTAGGATGTCGGTCGCGGGATGGATGCGCAACGCGGGCGCAACTAGGAATAGCAACGGATCGTGATTTGAAATCTCGATCTGCGGAAAATATCCGAAGCGGGCAAAATCCGCTCGTGTGTGGTGCCACGCAACCCTCGACCAATAGTCGAGTCCTTGGAGCGGCAGGTGGATGTCTTCGTCGGCCTTGAGCTCAACCACGGCAAGGCGTCCTTCCCGTGTTGTGGTCAACACGTCAATCATTGCACGATCTGAAGCCGAGAACGCGGGTACTTGAGAATACTGGGCTCGTCCTCCAAGTTGTCCATCTAGCGGCGCAAGATCGAGGACTGCCTTGGATTCCAGCCAGCGCTCAGGATGCATTCGCCACAGCGGATGATCGCGTGGCCCTTCCGCATGGCGGACCTCTCCGATGCTCCTTACCAAATCGACGAAAGCCGCTGAATTCGAATCGGTGAGGACTCTTTCGGCACGTCCAACGCCAAAGACAATTTCCGTGGAACTGCGGAATGATGCTGGTTCGTGCATGATCCGCGCGCACGCAAATTCGAGTCCATGGCGACGGAATGCAATTTCCGCGGAGGATAACATCGCGACTTCCGCTTCCGGCATGAGGTCTTGAATGCACTTGATCGAGTCCGCAAAGCGCTCCCGAGTTGCCGTCTCGTCAGCGACGTGAACAAGCCGGGTTGCAATATTCCCACGATCGGAAATATCCATCTCGACTAGCTCGGCGTCTCGTTCCTTCAGTTCATACAACTGCCATTTCGCCGCATTAGGGTTCAGATGAGCTAGTCGCTCCCTGGTTACCGCTGAACTCTTCTCCGGAAGAAATAGCTTGAGACCTTCTATAACAAGCTTTCCGGCCCGCGCCTGTCGGCAATGATCGAGCCACAAAATGCCGAATGTTAACGCCGCATCGATAGAAGCCTGCGTCTCCTGGGCATTCACGCCCAGCACCGCGAATGCAGATTGCCCCCTGTGCAATATTCCTCTTGTGTAAATCGGTCCGAAGGAATGTTTTAGATCAGTGGAGGTGGTAAGTTGTGAAACGGTCCAGCCCGGGAAGCGTCGCTCGAGAACTCGATTCAACAATCGCTGGTAGCCCAACCGCGAAACACGCTTCGCTGTTGGAGTGCGCCAATCCCGATTGCGACAGATTTCTAATTTCGTAGGGCGACTTTGTCCCAGCCGCTGCACTTGTAGCCGCAATACCTCGTTCTTCACTTCGGCGTCTAGCACCCGACGAACAACGTTTCTCTCCGACGACCACATATGCAGCAGGCACTTATGCATTTCCCCGGAAACGGAATACTTCGTCTGCGACAAATCGAAGATGACATCGCCGTCCTCAACCACGACCGCTGTGGTCATTACCATGAGGAAGTCTTCTACTTGGCGAGCCAAAGATTCGGGATTCACGTCGCCATTGTGTCAGTTCGGCGAAACTCCGTCTGTGACGAATGAACACGGATCGGACCTCCTGGCACTGTTGCTATTCCGTGGCCGCGCAGTCCCTGCCCCCTGGTATTTCGTCGAACACGATCGACGAAGCTCATGTGGGATAATCTAGATTGTCATCACAGAGTCTTTCCAAAACAGGCAGGCATCCAATCAACGTGGACAAAAATAGATTTTTCTTCGAACACTACGGGCTAACCGAACGCGGCCTCGAAAGTTATCTCGCCGCCGCATTGTCGGCAGGCGGAGATTACGCCGATCTTTACTTTGAATACCTCTCATCGACAGCCTTAAGCATGGACGAATCCATGGTCAAGTCAGCATCCCAGGGTATATCCGCTGGATGCGGAGTTCGCGTGATTTCCGGCGAGCGCACCGGATACGCGTATACCGACGACCTGTCGCCCGAACGAATTTTGCATGCGGCCAAAACGGCAGCCCTGATTGCCACTGGCCCAGCCAAGACTCCAGTTGTAGGATTTCAGGAAAAGCTGGCCCGTAGCTTGTATCCGATAACACTCCCTTCCGTGGATGCTGAAATCTCGGCAAAAGTTGAGCTCGTGATGCGCGCTGATAAGGCGGCGCGAGCCTACGATCCGCGAATTAAAGAAGTCCGCGCCAGTTTCATGGACGAACTACGGAACATTTTGGTGATTGGCTCGGACGGTGCGTTCGCCGAGGACAGTCAACCTCTTGCCAGATTGAATGTGTCATGCATCGCGAAGACGGAGACGAATTCCGCGCGCGGAAGTTCCGGCGGCGGCGGGCGCGTCGCCCTCGATTTCTTTTTCGGAGAAAAGACTCCCGAATACTTTGCCAAAGAGGCTTCACGGCAAGCGATCTTGCAGTTGGATGCCCGCGAAGCCCCGGCTGGAGAAATGGAAGTAGTTCTCGGCCCCGGCTGGCCCGGCGTGCTGTTGCATGAAGCTGTGGGTCACGGACTCGAAGCTGATTTCAATCGCAAGCAGACTTCGGCATTTGCCGGTTTAATCGGCAGACGAGTGGCCAGTGAAAAATGCACCGTTGTGGATAACGGAACGATGCCAGGAAGGCGCGGCTCTTTGAACGTGGATGACGAGGGGGAGCCGACCCAGAACACAGTACTCATTGAAAACGGAATTTTGAAGGGATATCTCAGTGACAAGCTCTCCGCCCGTCTGCTGGGAGTCGCCGATACCGGCAACGGCCGGCGAGAGAGTTACGAGCACATTCCAATGCCGCGCATGACCAACACATACATGCTTCCTGGCGACGACGCTCCCGAAGACATTATCCGCTCAGTAAAGAATGGCATTTACGCGGTGAATTTCGGCGGAGGCCAGGTGGACATTACTAACGGCAAGTTCGTTTTCGCTGCCTCCGAAGCGTACATGATTGAAGACGGACGGATCACAGCTCCGATCAAAGGTGCGACCTTGATTGGCAACGGCCCGGATGTGCTTACCCGAGTATCGATGGTCGGGAACGATTTGAAGCTCGACGAAGGCGTCGGCACCTGTGGAAAAGATGGGCAGGCTGTGCCCGTGGGAGTCGGTATTCCGACTATAAAGATCGATCGCCTGACCGTCGGCGGTACTGCAAAAAAGGATGTCGGCGGATTCATGCAGTAGCGTCCGTCGGAAACTCTCGGCGTTAATCAAAGTAATTTCTGAGTCGTTCGTGCACCTCTCGATCCAACCCGTTTGTTGACAGAGCCGTGTGGAAAGTTGCGCACTTATGAAGATGAAAGTTTGCAAGGCAGTCTTCCCGGCGGCTGGCCTGGGCACCCGTTTCTTGCCAGCGACAAAGGCGCAGCCGAAAGAGATGTTGCCTCTCGTGGATAAGCCGATCATTCAATACGGCGTCGAAGAAGCTCTTGCAGCGGGTTGTAACCAAATCATTATCGTCACCGGGCGCGGCAAGCAGGCGATTGAAGACCACTTCGACGTGAGCTACGAACTGGAAAAGATGCTGGAGGAGCGCGGGAAGACGGACCTTCTGCGTACCGTGCGTCAGATTTCCGACATGATCTACGTCGCCTACGTTCGTCAAAAGGAGGCACTCGGTCTGGGCCATGCCGTGTTGACCGCGCGCGAGTTGGTTGGCAACGAACCGTTCGCGGTACTGTTGGCTGATGATGTGATTGACGCGCAGATTCCTTGCCTCAAACAAATGGTGAACGTGTTTGAGGAAACCCAATATTCCGTGATTGCAGCGCAGGTTGTCGATGGAGAAGCGATTTCCGCTTATGGAGTGCTCGACCTCAAACCGGCGGATGGAAGATTCCATGGCCGGCTGTTTGAAGTTAAGAGTATGGTCGAAAAGCCTGCCCTGAAAGATGCGCCTTCGAAGTTGGCCATTATAGGCCGTTACATTCTGACTCCGACAATCTTTCAGGCGCTCGCCGAAACCCAGTCAGGAAGCGGGGGCGAGATACAGCTCACCGACGGCATGAAGCTGCTGCTTAAGAAA
>Ga0073928_10010677_pt1 | contig 10875 bp, 10 predicted proteins | sample PaiPotPPA55metaG_FD_76969 | JGI IMG/M metagenome (GOLD analysis project Ga0073928, IMG submission 76969) | Iron sulfur acid spring bacterial and archeal communities from Banff, Canada, to study Microbial Dark Matter (Phase II) - Paint Pots PPA... ...
CCGCGGCCGTCGCCGATGCGGTACGTACCCGCGCTGTGCCACGCCATGCGAATGAAAAGGGGCCCATAGTGGCCAAAGTCGGCGGGCCACCACTCCTGCGAGTCCGTCATCAAGGCATGCAGATCTTTGATCACGGCATTCAGGTCGAGGGCCTTGAACTCGTCCGCGTAATTGAACTCCTTACCCATGGGATCGGACAGCGGGGAATGCTGGTGCAGAACCTTCAGGTTCAGCTGATTCGGCCACCAATCAACATTGGCGTGGGATTTGCGGGCGCCGTGCGCGACTGGGCACTTCGATTCGGTTGCGGTTTTTCCCTTAGCTTCGGGGACAACACTTCCCGAGGAAGATGCGAGCGTATTTTCCATATGTTTTCGTCCTTCGATTCTTGATTGCGTACTGCGTGAAAAACTATTTTTTGGCGCTGCAGCCGCCACAGAGGCCAAAGACCTCGATCAACGGCTGCGTCAGATCAAAGCCGCCCGGCAGTAGCCGGGATAGCCGCTGGAAATCGATGAAGTCACCGTCGATGTCCTGCACCGATTTGCAGCGGTAGCAGACCAGGTGATGATGAGGTTCGAGATTACCGTCCACGCGCAATGTGGAGGCGTGCGGAGAGACCTCTCGCAGCAACCCACACTCGATGAAAAGCCTGAGATTGTTGTAGACCGTGGCGAGAGAAACGGATGGAATGCGACGCCGGACGGCGGCGCAAATGTCTTCTGGGGAATAATGTCCGTGAGCAGCGATGACGGCCTCATAGACCACCTGACGCTGGTGCGTGACCGCCAGGCCGTGCTTCGCGGCCAGTTCACGGAACTGTTTATGGGTGAGACGCATGATTATCGGATGAGAATAATTATAAAACGATAGAGAGCCGTGTCAACCGAAATTTTTCCGGCTCCCTCGAAGAGGGCGGTCGGCCGCCAGACCAGACTGGGGCTCAGCTGGCGACATCGGGGCCCGCTTGGGGATGGAGGTCAGCAATCCGGGAGCGCTCCCGGGACGGGCCTCCGCCCCTGACATGCTCAGTGCTCGCCGATTCCGAATACCGATCCCAGCATGAGAATCACCAGCACGCCCAGAGAGATCCATCCATACTTCCAGTCTTTTTCCTGAAAGAACAAGAAGCAGGCGACGATCACCCGCACGACCGGCGTGGCCAGCATCAGCAGGACGCCGGCGCGCTCAATGTCCACAGGAATGTGACCGCCGACGAACAGCCCGTCGATCAGCCCGGCCAACATGATAAAGAAGCAACCGAAGGCCCCGATGCGCAGCACCAGCGCCACCACGCGGTCGAAATCCGGCTCCCGTACCTGACTCATAACCACCCCCGCAGCAGGTGCAGAATCAGATGTCCCGCAAGGTAGAACATCACGCCCACCAGCAGATACACGACAACCTTCGTGTGAATGCGCGGGGCCAGGCGCGCCCCGAGAAGCGATCCCACGAACACGCCCACGGCAAGCGGCGCTGCATATTGCACCAGGATGTCGCCGCGCCGGTAGTAGACGATCGCGCTGGCGGCCGCAGTCACGCCGATCATGAAGTTCGAAGTCGCCGTAGCCACCACGAGCGGCACGTTCATGAAGATGTACATCACTGGAACCTTGATGGGCCCGCCGCCAATCCCCAACAGTCCCGAGAGCGCACCGGCCACCAGGGACGCCGCGAGTCCAAGCGGATAGCGCTTCGGCTCGTAAGGCGGGATCACGCCTTCCTCGACGGCAGGAATCGGTTCGTCCTCGAGCGGCTTCACCTTGCCGCCCTTGGTCAGGATCGTGATCGCACTGTACAACAGGAAGCCGGCAAACAATCCTTCCAGAGCGTTGCGATTGAAGTACCCCACCAGGTATGCTGTGACCGCCGCGCCGAACGCGGTTGCCAGTTCGAGCGTCATGCCCAGGCGAATGTCGGTCGTGTGGCGCTGCAGGTGAACCGAAGAGCTCGCGGCCGAGGTGGTGATCACCGCGACCAGGCTGGTTCCGATGGCTTGGCGAATGGAGATATCGAAGTGCAGCGCCAGAATCGGGCTGAGCAGAACCCCGCCTCCGATTCCGGTCAGCGCGCCGAGAAAGCCGGCGAAGAATCCCAGTATCACCAGAAGAGCGGTTATCACGGGAGGAGCAGCCTCCGGATGCCGATTTCTTCGATGGAGATACTAATCCTGGAAACGTTGGTTTGAAGAGAAGCTAATTTGGCGGGGAAGCCCGTCTGCGGCAAGCTATGTCACCGCCCGCGGCAGCGCGGCGGCAGCGGCGTGCTCGTGCGCGTGGTAGCTGGACCGCACCATGGGCCCGGACTCGACATGGCGGAACCCGAAGCGCAGCGCCTGGTCCCGCAAGTAGGTAAACTCTGCGGGCTCGTAGAAGCGCGCGATGGGAAGATGATCCTTCGAGGGGCGCAGATACTGTCCGACGGTAAGAATGTCGACGCCGCGGGTGCCCAAATCACGGAAGACTTCGATCAGTTCTTCCGACGACTCTCCCAGACCCACCATTACGCCACTCTTGGTCACCATGCCGGGAGAAAATTTCTTGGCATTCTCCAGCAACGCCAGCGTGCGCTCATAGCGCGCTCCCGAGCGAACGACGCGGTACAAGCGCGGAACCGTCTCGGTATTGTGGTTCAGCACATCCGGCTTTGCGTCGAGCACGATCCGCAAGGATTCTTCCAGCCCCTGAAAATCTGGGATCAGCACTTCCACGCGGCAATCCGGGGACCGTTCGCGGATCTCGCGAATCGTCTCCGCGAAAATTCTGGCGCTGCCGATATTGTCGTCGTCGCGGTTCACACTGGTCACGACCGCATGCTTCAGGCCCAGGGTGGCAACCGCTTCGGCAACTCGCCGCGGTTCGTCCAAGTCGATCGGCTCCGGACGTCCCTTAGGCACCGCGCAAAATCCGCAGCGCCGCGTACAGATATCGCCCAGCAGCATGAACGTCGCGGTCTTGTGGTTCCAGCACTCGCCGATGTTTGGACACTGCGCCGACTCGCACACGGTATGCAGTCCCATGCCCCGCGCCAGCTTCTTCAGATTGTGGAAGTTGTCGCCCACGGGCGCTTTGGCCCGCAGCCACAAGGGCTTCGGCACCTTTGGCGCGGTGACGAGCTCGATCTGAATCAGTTGGCAAGGTCCTGCCATGGTTTCGATTCTATCAGTTCACCTTGACCCGGAGGCATTCGAGCCGTCATCCCGCTTCGAAGGGGCACTCTTCCAAATCGAGTTAAACTGCTGCTTTGATTGACGCTTTGGAAGGGGGAATGCGAGAGCTCTTGGTGGACCTAGTTGCGCGGATGGCAACGCCGGAACCCAGGCGCATCAATTCCGGCGACTCAATCTCCTGGAAGGCGCATCGCGAGGCTGAGGCGCTGGACGACGCTTCGATCGTGGATGAGCTGGCCGAAATACTTGCCGCACGAACCGGACAAGGAACTCCGAAGGCAGGCATATTTCATTCTAGGGAAGCTTGGCCAGAAGATCCGTGGTCGCGACTGTGCCTCGATCCTTCTCTCTCCTCTGAGTGCGGAGACCAATAAATATGTGCTCTCTCGTTCTGCTCCATGCGCTCGGAGGTGTGCACCAGCCTCGGGATCTTGATCTCACCCCGCTGTTTCGCCTTCTCGAGGACGACAGATGGCTGGTTCGTCACTCCGCGATTCAAGCGCTTAGGCATACAGATTCGCCCGCCGTTGAGGATCACGTTCTACATCGACTGGGGGCCACGAGCGATCCGAAGGATATGACTTATTGCCATGCCACGTTAAACCAGATCGGCAGCGCCCAGGCGATTCCGCAACTCGAAAAGAATCTCAAATCCAGGAAGGCGGATGTAAAGATGTCGGCCAAGTTCGCGATCGAGGCGATAAAGGCAAGGGCAGAAAGCTGAGAGCTCGCGTCAGCCCGCTTCCACCAGTCCGTAGGTGTGCTGCCAGCGCGCCCGCATGTACACCAGCGCGCGGCTGATTTCTTGGGCGGAAATCTCCGCGTTTGGCCCGGCGATGACGGCAGCCGCCTCGTGCTTGGCGGCCTCCAGCAACTGCGCATCGCGGATCATGTTGGCCACGCGGAAACTCGGCATCCCTGCCTGCCGCGTGCCAAAAAACTCCCCGGGACCCCGCAGTTCGAGATCGAGTTCGGCGATCTGGAAACCGTCGCTCGTCTTCACCATCGCGTCGAGCCGCCGTTGTCCCTCTTCGCTGACCTTCCCCCCCGTCATCAGGATGCAATACGACTTCGCCGCGCCGCGGCCGATGCGTCCCCGCAACTGGTGCATCTGCGCCAGGCCAAAACGCTCGGCATGCTCGATGACCATCACGGTCGCATTGGGCACATCCACGCCGACTTCAATGACCGTGGTCGCGACCAGAATCTGCAGCTCTCCGCGCTGAAACATGCGCATCACTTGTTCTTTCAGCGCCGCATCGAGGCGGCCATGCAGAAGTCCAACCTTCAGATCGGCGTAAATCTTCCCGCTGAGCTCGCGATACATTTTGATCGCGGCCTTGAGTTCGCTCTCTTCATTTTCGGCGATCACGGGATACACCACGTACGCCTGGTGTCCGGCAGCGACTTGCTTGCGAACGAACTCCCACACTTTCGGTGCTTGGTCGTCGGCGACGCTGCGGGTGGCAATGGGGGCGCGGCCGGGCGGCAATTGATCGAGAACGCTGAGGTCGAGATCGCCGTAAAGCGTAAGCGCCAGGGTACGAGGAATGGGCGTCGCCGTCATCACCAGAACGTCCGGCTCTTCTGAGCCGGTGTGGGGCGGGGCGACTTCGCCCGTCCCGGCGAGCGCAGCTCGGCTGGTCTCCTCTCCCTCCCCTGACTTCCTCATCAGTTTCAACCGCTGCAACACTCCAAACCGATGCTGCTCGTCGACGATCACCAGCCCCAGCTTGGCGAACTCGACTTTCTCCTCCAGCAGCGCATGCGTGCCAATCACAAGCTGGGCATTGCCCTGCGAGATGTGCCGCCGGACCTCGCGCTTGCGCTCGGCTTCGAGCGATCCGGTCAGGAGCACGATCCGGTAGCCCGCATTCTCCAGAATCCGCCTGGCGGAAAAATGATGCTGCTGAGCCAGGATTTCGGTCGGGGCCATCAGCGCTACCTGGCAGCCATTCTCAATCGCGATGATAGCCGCCTCGAAAGCCACAATGGTCTTGCCCGATCCCACGTCGCCCTGCAGCAGACGCCGCATGGGATAAGGCTTTCCCATGTCCGCCGCAATCTCTTTCAGCACCCGCTTCTGGGCAGCCGTGGGATGAAACGGCAAGATCTTCTTAATCGCCGCCCGCGCCCGATCGTCCAGCCGGAACGCAATCCCGGTCTGCGCCTTTTGCTGGCGGCGCTTCAACTCCATCCCCAACTCCACAAAAAACAGCTCGTCGAAGATCATCCGTATGTGCGCCGGGGTGCGCGCAGACTGGAGGTTGTCGAAGCTCTCGCCCGGCTCAGGCCAGTGCACGTTCCACAGCGCGGCGCGCGGCGAAATCAGCCCCAGATGAGCGCGCACCACAGCCGGAATCGGGTCCGGCAAGTCGGGCGTCAGATGGTCGAGCGCAGTGCGAATCGTCTTCCGGAACCAGCGCGGCGTGAGTTTCCCGATGGCCTCATAGATTGGAACGATGCGCCCAATTTCCAGTGATTCTGCGGCCTTCTTCTCTGCTCCGTTCGCTCCTGAATCTCGGGGGTCTCCCAGGATCTCGAACTGCGGCTGAATAATTTGCAACTCGCGGCTGCGCTCATCTTCTTCGACCTTGCCGTAAAGCGCGATCATTTGCCCGGGCGTGAACTTGTCCTGCAAGTAGGCCGCATGGAAAAAGAGACAGCGCAGGCGCGCGCGTCCTTGCCCAACGGTCAGCTGAAAAATCGGCATTTTCCGGGTGCGAAATAGTCCGGAATTGCGCACCTCGCCGACCACCGTCGCCATCTCACCAGCCCGCAGCTCGGAGATTCCGCGCGGGTTCAGACGGTCTTCGTAACGAAATGGAAGATAGAGGAGCAGATCGCCGACGGTGTAAATGCCTTTGGTGGCCAGAACTTCGCCGATGCGCGGACCAACACCCTTCACATATTGGACGGGGGTTGAGAGTTCGAGCATGCGCTAGGATTCCGTAGGCGTGAAAAAGGCGTAAGAAAGAATGTTAGCAGGAGCGGGCGACCACCCGCTCCGGCATCGCTCCAACCCACTCCAACCCGGATCTACAGACAACCCATCCATCCCGTGCCAACCGCAGGAGCCATGGTGTCGCAGAACGGCCATGACGTGTCCTCCTCGGCGAATGAAAACCTGGGTTCGCAGGCGGGACGGAGCAAGCAGACCAGCAGCCTCCCTGCAATCGTGACGCCTGCGCGGCCGCGCAACCTGCCACCCCTCATCAGATTAACCAGATCTCCCACGACCTGCGTGGAAATGACGCCACAGCCGATCTCCACCCCAAAGTCGAGGTTTGAACCAGCCACAGAAGCAGCCGGGAGCGTTGCGCTTAGCAGCAAGAGCCGTCCGCCGACAGATCTGCCAGCCGCCGACGATTGCGCGGTGGGCTGATCTGTTCCAAGCCCGGACCTTGCCGAGGGGCGTGCCCGGCCAGGCCAATGTGGTACCCGCAAGAACAGCCCGGCAGACCCCGAACCGCAAAAACCACCCGACCGCAATCCATGGGCCGGGCGTTCGCCGGCCCGCTCTGTGGCGGAAGAATTCATCGTCTCACTACAAACGGACTGCCAAGTTCGGCTTGTGTGCGGCCAGGTTCCGGCGGGTTTGGCCCATACCCTTGCAAACCAGTCGGAATCCGCGTAAATAGAGGGCATCCGGGAATGCCCTCTATGGTGTCTAAACCATCGGTGCTCAACAATCTTCTCCAGGCCTTGCTGGCGATCATATTGGGCAACGTGGTGTACTTCCTTCTTCTCCCGTCGTTGCCCCCGGTGGCGCGGCACCGCCCCTTCCACCTCGACTTGGGGACAGTTCTGGATTTCTGGATTTGCCTGGTTGCCTACGGCCTGATCCGCACCGCAAGAAGGTGGCGGTAAGCCGGTGGCTGAATCCGCGCCCTCCAAGCCAGTTACTTTCGGAACATGGGTAACCCGTCCCCCCGTCGTACAATTCGATCGACCATGCCGAAGCTCGCGGTTCTATATGACGCAGGCCAGGCCGTGCTCTCCACCTTCGATTTGGACGAGGTGTTGCAGAGGATCCTGGCGATTGCGCGCGATTTCTTTCACCTGCCGAACGTGGCTATCCTGCTGCTCGACAAGGAGGAGCAGCAGTTGCGCGTCCGTTCGCAGATCGGCTGGGATACGGGCAAAGACAAGATTCGTTTCGGATACCACCAGGGGATTACCGGAGCCGCGATCCTGAAAAAGCAGCCGGTTTACGCGCCCGACGTTTCCAAGGATCCCCGCTACATCTGCTCAGCGCAATCCACGCGCTCGGAGCTGGCGATTCCGCTCATGGTGCGCGATGAAATCGTGGGCGTGCTCGACTGCCAGAGCGATCGGGTCGACCGCTTCGACCACGAAACCATCGAGTTACTGACTCTGTTTTCCACGCACGCCTCGATCGCTTTGCAGAATGCGCATTTGTACTCCCTGGAACGCCAGCGGGCGCGGCAACTGGAGGCGATCAATACCATCGCGCAGCAAAGCACCGCCGTCATGGATCTGGAGGACCTTCTCGCCCGGGTATGCTCGGTCATTCAGCAGGCCTTCCAGGTTTCGCACGTATCGCTTTTGTTGCGGGAGGAGGGCGACCTGGTTTTGCGGGCGCATCAGGGGACGCTAACCCCGTGCATCCCGTCGGGTGGGCGTTTTCCGGCCAATCAAGAGCCCTGGTCGCGCGTGCTCGCAACCAGCGGCACCATCATCGAGAAAGATCTCAGCGCCACCCCGGAGCCCGTCCGTCTGTTCCGGGAGTCCCTGTCGCGCATGAGCATTCCTCTTATTTCGTTTGGTCAGACCCTCGGCGTGCTTACGCTATACAGCTCTGAGACCAATGCATTCCGCGAGAGCGACCTGCAGTCGCTCGAATCGGTCGCCGACATTTGCGCCAATTCCATTCAGAACGCCCACTACGTAGACCGCGTCAAACAACTGGCTTACCTGGACGGCCTGACTGGTATTTTCAACCGCCGCTTCTTCGAGTTGCGCATCATGGAAGAAATCGAGCGTGCCCGCCGCTACGGAACCGGGATGGCCGTAATCATGGCGGATATCGATCAGTTCAAGAGGCTGAACGACGAGTTTGGCCACCTGCTGGGCGATGAGGTCTTGCGCCAGGTTTCTTCGCTCTTCCACCAGCAGCTGCGCAAAATTGATGTCGTGTGCCGCTATGGGGGAGAAGAATTCGCGATATTGCTGACTCAAACCAATGCCGCGCAGGCCATCGCCATCGCTGAAAAATTGCGGCGGTCCGTGGAGAGCTATCAGTTCCCGGGAGTGCCCCGGACGGTGACGATCAGCGCCGGAGTGGCTGCTTATCCCGCACACGGCCAGAGCCGGGATGAAATGATCCGCGCCGCCGACACCGGTCTCTATGCAGCCAAGCAGGCGGGACGCAATCGCGCCTGCCTGACTACCCTGTCAAGCGTCGCTGTGGGCAGCAGGTAAGCCGCCAAGGGAGGGTGGTTAGAGGTCCATCCAGGTCCGGAAGAGGACCGCATTCCGGCGGAGTTTGTCCAGCTCAATTTTCAGTTCTTGCTCCTGTTTCCTGAACTGCCTTCGTTGCTTCATAGCTTCTTCACGGATTTTCTTCTGCTGGTCGCAGGAAGATTTGCGAAGCTCGGTCGCGGATTTGCGGTAATCTTGAACCGCCAGTTCCATCTGCGGCCGTAGTCTTGCGATCTCGTTCCGCAACTCCCCCAACTCCACTTCGGGCTCGGCGTCGCTCCAAGTATCTTCCGAGCTTTCCTGTTCCATCAGATCGCCAGATTCCTTGCGATCGGGAAGCGTCAGATTCAGATTCTGTTCCTTCTTCTCGCGGATCAGTCCCACGCTAACCGAATTGCCGCTTCGCGACTTCACCGCGTGCGCAAAGTCGCTGGTGTCGTGCACCGCCTCGCCGTTCACCTTCACGATCACGTCTCCGGCGCGGATCCCGGCTTTCTCGGCCCGGCTGCCCTTCTCAACGGAGCGGACCAGAACGCCATTCCCGTTCTTCACGCCAAAGAACTCTCCCAGTTGCGGAGTAATGTTCTCCACCATCAGACCGCTGCGCGCCGACGAAGTGACCACCACCATGTTGATCGACGGGATGTCGATATCCGGAATGTGCATCTCCGGAATCTGAACGTGGATGTCGCCTGTCTTGGGGAAGCGGGTGTACTCGTTGTGCTTGTCGGCCAGCTGCACCTTCACCGTCACTGGCTGGCCATCCCGGCTCAAGCCGAAGCTCACCACCCGGCCGGGCGGCATTTCGTGGATCATCCGCCGCAGCTGCGCTCCGCTCTCGATCGAGGTCCCGTTCATCGTGAGGATGACGTCGTGTTCCTTGATGCCCGCTTTTCCGGCCGGGGCATCCTGGTCGACCATCGTCACCTCGACACCCTTTTCCTCCTTGAGCTTCAACGCGCTCAACCGTTCGGTCGTCACATCCGAGATATCGACCCCGAGATAGGAACTCGTCCCGCTGTCTTCGCTGGAGAATACCCAGGGTTGGGCCGGTGGATCTACCGACCAGTTCTGCGCTGCTTGCGAGAAACTGAGGAGCAATGGCAACAACACAACGCCGGTCATTACGTGTTTGCGCATGGTCACTCCCTCATCTGAAAGTCTTTGAGACTCGCGTTCGTTCCGTTCCCTGGGGGATGGTTGATTTCTCGATGGTTGATTGAAGCCTGACCACGACTAAGAGCCGGTTTTTAATCCACCATCCACCATCCACCATGGTTCAATGGCTGGCGCGCTTGAAGCAGATATCCCCGCTCGAGGTGCGCACCTTCAGCATGGGACCGCCGCCGTTCAGCCTGCCCTCCGCGGTGAGCGTCTTGGGTCCCCACTTGTCACCTTCGCTGCCGATGTGGATATCGGAGAAGTCGGAAGTGATGTGGTGTCCATTCCCCATATCGACGCTGGCACGCACGTTCACCGCTACGTCGGCGGCAATGTAAACCGTGATGTCGCCGGCGCCGGTCTCCAGTTCGGAATCAGTTCGTTCGGCGCCGGTATTCACCAGCTTCACCGTGATCCCGCCCGCGCCCGTTTCAGCTCGGGCTGAGGGCACGCCGTAGAGCTCAATGCCACCGCCGCCCGTTTCGGCATGAACGTGTCCCTTGGCCGAGGTCAGGCGAATGCTTCCGCCGCCGGTATCGATTTCCGCCGGCCCTCCAATATCACTCAGGTCCACACTGCCGCCGCCGGTCGAAACCTTCACCTTGCCATTACATTGGCGCACTTCGATGCTCCCGCCGCCCGTCTCAATGGTTGCGCCCTGCGCGCCCGACTGGATGGTGACCGCTCCTCCGCCGGTTTCTGCGACGATCTTGCCGTTGGCGTGATGCACCTCAATCGACCCGCCACCCGTGTGCAGCCCGAGATCGCCGCTCACCGTCCCGACACTGATCGATCCGCCGCCGGTCTCGGCGCTCACTCCTCCGCCAATGTCGTCCAGCTTCATGCTGCCGCCGCCGCTCTCCGCTTCTACGCGGCCCGCAACTCCCGTCGCGTCGACGTTGCCGCCCTCGGTCTCCAGCTTCACCAGCGCCATTTCACGGGGAACTGCTACGGAAAACTCTGCGGAAGAATGGCGGGGCCGTCTTCCTCCCTGCCAATCGGCCACGATCCAGGCGGTATCGCCCTTCACATAGGCCGTGATCTTGTATTGCTCGAACTGTCGCCGTGCGTCCTGCTCTGAAGAATTGCCGAAATGAGTA
>Ga0073928_10010678_pt1 | contig 10874 bp, 7 predicted proteins | sample PaiPotPPA55metaG_FD_76969 | JGI IMG/M metagenome (GOLD analysis project Ga0073928, IMG submission 76969) | Iron sulfur acid spring bacterial and archeal communities from Banff, Canada, to study Microbial Dark Matter (Phase II) - Paint Pots PPA... ...
CTGCATGGATGTGAGCATTGATGCGGCCGCAGCGGGAACCACAGTGGACCCCTTGGGCGACGTGGCGGGACAACCGCAGCTGCCTCGAACGTGGCACAAGGTGAAGCGGATGCTCGCAAGCGCTCGCGCGAACCAGTTCGCGTCATTCTTGGAGTGACATCGATCCCGGAAACCGAAGCGTCCGCCGCTATTCACAATCTAGAGGGCAAGCACATCGGCGAGCTCGTAATCGAGACGCTTCCTGCACGCCAGAATAATGAAGATGCGTTGCAGATTGTCCGAGAGTCGCCAGATGCAGAAGATTCAATCCTGCTACTCGAGGACTCAGAGTATTGGTATCAGGTCAAACTGCAAACCCCAGGGCCTTATACCTCCGATCGCAACGATGTTTTCATCTGGGACCCGACGCGCGACCGCGGTCACTTGCGGCCTGGATCGCATGTTGGCTTTCTACCAGTCTCCATCTTCGCGGGAGGCGCCCTGGCTGGCACCGCTGAGCTTGAGGTCCGTTCTCGAAAGCTTGGGTATCTCGACGACTATCGGTGGATGCTAAACGATATTGCGGCAACGTCAGCCGAGCTTCTAATGGAGCGCTTTGCCGTTGCGCAACAATACTTCAAGGCTGAGAGGCTATCTGGGGCCGGCACCGCATACGGTCGCTTCGAGTTCTTGCGAAGCATTGTGTCGTCCGAGGCCCTGGGCGCCGCTTGGGAACAGGTGATGCATCGCCCCCATCACGAGTGGGTGCTTGAACCTGAACTAATGTCAGCTGCCGGCGGCGTGCCGGCCGGCGGGATGCAGTTGAAGGAACTTTTCCGGCAAGGTCCCCGCGTACCCTGGCCCGCCGCTACAACTCGCCTGACGTCCGTGCCGGCGAGAGTTCACCTTCATCGACCGCAAGCGACCTACGACACCCTTCCGAACCGATTCGTGAAGTTTGCTCTAAACCGATGGCGAACCGAGATCGACAACCTACAGAGCGTTTGCCGTGACGGTTTAGTGGGACCGCCTCTCGATCGTGCGATTAGAGAAACCCAGGGGGTCATTGACTGGCTGGATTCCGCGCTGGCATGGCCGATCTTCGGCGAGGTGAGTGACCTTGAACAGTTCCCGGCTAATAACACGGTACTTATAGGCCGTGAAGGCTATCGTGAGTTCTACGCAGCCTTCGGGTTGTTCGAGCTCGTGGCGGACTTGGCGTGGGAAGGTGGCGACGCGGTCTACCGCGCCGGACAACGGGACGTTGCGACCCTCTATGAGTATTGGTGCTTCATGCAGCTGGCGGCGCTGGTACGGGGCATATGTGGGAGTGTTGAAGCATCCCTAATCACGATAGATCGAACGGGAACTAAGCTCGATCTGCGGCGCGGGCGCCAGTCAGTGTTATCAGGCTCTGTAACGCGGTTGGGCCGTAGGATCGACGCAGCGCTCTTCTTCAACCGCGAGTTTGCGACCGGAGCTGGGGGCGATCATTCATGGACTAGAGCGATGCGGCCCGATTGTTCGCTGCAGCTCACGTCGCCCGACGATCTGGATTCCGAAACGGTGTGGGTTCACTTCGACGCGAAGTACAGAATTGATCGAGTTGACCAGATCTTCACGGACGCTCTGGAGGTCTCTGCCGAAGATGAAGGTGGGGCGCCTTCGAAAGGCGGAAGGGCGAAGCGAGAGGATTTGCTCAAAATGCACGCCTACCGAGATGCCATTCGGCGTTCAGCCGGCAGTTATGTGTTGTACCCAGGCCCCAACGAGCCACAGGCTAATACGAGTTACCGACGATTTCACGAGGTACTACCAGGCATAGGGGCGTTCGCCCTAAAGCCGTCCCAGACCGGCCAGGCCGAAGGTGTAGAGGCGCTGAGAAGCTTCGTCGAGGATGTCATAACCCATCACGCATCACTCTTGACCCAGCAGCGTCGCGGAAGATATTGGGAGGGGGTCAGTTTTTCAGCTCGCTCGCTGCCAGGGGGCATAAGCGGGTGGCAGCCGACAAGACGACATCCGGCAGCAGACACACCTGCTCTCCTGGGTTATGTCCGCAGCGCACAGCATCTAGCATGGATCCTTCGCCTTGGTCGCTACAACCTTCGCCTAGGTTCGCGTAAGGGCGCCGTGGGAGTCGAGAGTTCAGAAAGCAGAGTTGAAGTTCTTGTGCTGTCCGGTCCCTCGATGACAAGGCCGCGCGTCTTCATTGTCCAGCCACCGCCGGAGATATGGTCGCGTTCAGACCTCATATCCACCGGGTACGGTGCGCCTGGTGGCGACGTCTACCTCTGTCTTGTAATTGACCAGGAAATCCCGGTATCAGCTGAGAAGGAGGAGGAACTCTCTCTCCGGGTTGCCCGGTTTAGTAGCAAGGATGGCTCGCCAACGGTAACCACTTGGTCGAACCTAGCTGTTGGATAGCGCGATGGTGACGATAACGATAGCCGTGATCGTTCTGCCATCAAAAACGCAGCCAGGGAAGGGAGAACTTCTCGTATTCGCTCGTGCCTTCCACCCGTGAGTTGTTAGCGCAAGCGGATATCGGGGAAGAGTACGCCTTACAGGCGGCAGACGCATGCCGCCCCTCGGTAGATGGTCATCACCCTCCCGCACCTCGAACCGCGTGGATGAGTTCAGCGTTCGCACCGGGTGCGAGGTTGTATTTGTCCAGCAGATGCCAAACGGGTTCGATCGAGACAGCCGCTCCGAACCCCACCTCTGTGGGCTTTCCGACGGGGGTAAGCGCAGAGGTCAGAACTCCCATCACCCATGGGTCTTTGACCGCCACTACCAACGGGGATCCACTAAATCCGGATCGCGGCAAGGCGGACGTAACATAGTGCACATGCTTCCGCTTGTCTCGATCGATGACAGCCGCGATGTGACCTGGAGCCATGACAAGAACCGCGGAGATGCTGTCAGGAATAACCGGAAAGCCCATCAGGAGAATCGGCCACCCCATGAGGTCCTCGTCGCGTATCACGTCATCCCAATTGGTTCCAATGAGTAGATCGACATTTGCCACGGCTTCCGTGCGCAGCAGGGCTACATCCACACGGTCGTCGCCTGCCGTCAAAATGTCGCTCCCACTCACGGTGATCTCCCGCCCGACGCCGTTCCCAGAAGCCGGAACTATCCGAAGATGCCGAAGCGTCGCGATGTGCGCAGCAGTCACATATACACCGTCGCCGACGTGAAACGCGGCGCCGGTAGCGCGTTGGCCTTTTGAGTCCTGTCCGAGGGCTTGCGCCATCCCGCCACGGAGTTGGTGGTATGCATGACTGAAGGAATCAAGCCCCATGAGGTAGACGCCGATGTTCACCCACTGATGATCGTTCTTACGCTGCAGCAATAATCTCTCGAGCGCCGTCTTAAGCCTGGAGGCGGTGCCAAGTTGTCTGACGTCGATGAAGGTACCACGCCTCTGGCGACTGACCGGCCGGCAAGATCTAGCCGGCCGGGGACGGATAAAGCCAAGTCAGCCAATCCGCCAGAATGCCCTGGCGAGTGTGACCCAGATTCCCCATGGCCTGCGGCGATACTGTGGCGGTATGGCGTTGGCGGCTTACTGGCCGTGGTGGCCGAAGAGGTGATTCCGATCGAGAACACGGAGGACGCCCTCGCTAGGCGAGCGTACGAGCTGCTGAGGGACATGTGTGGGGAAGACGCCTACTTTCGGGATGATCAGCTCGCGGCAATCGTCGACTTGGTTCGCGGGCGCAGGAAGGAACTCCTCGTTAAGCGCACCGGCTGGGGCAAGAGCATGGTGTACTTCATCGCCACGAAGCTGATCCGTGAAAGTCGTGGAGGTATCACCCTTCTGATTAGCCCTCTCCTTTCCTTGATGCGCAATCAGATAGAGATGGCAAACAAGCTGGTGCTACGGGCTGAAACGAACAACAGCAGCAACGAAGAGGATTGGGCGGCGATAACTGGGCGATTGCAGGGGGACGCGTGCGACATCCTGATGATCGCTCCAGAGCGGCTGGCCAACGAACAGTTCCAGACACGGATTATCAGCTCGATCCAGGGCGGCATAGGGTTACTCGTCGTCGATGAGGCGCACTGCATATCGGACTGGGGCCACGATTTCCGGCCCAACTACCGGAGGATCGTGAATATCGTGCGCGTCCTCCCGGGGAATGTTCCTCTTCTAGCGACGACGGCGACCGCGAACAAGCGGGTTGTACAGGATATCGAGGCGCAGTTTGGGCCCAACCTAACAATTCGCCGAGGAGCCCTTGCACGCCCGTCGCTGCGTCTGCAGAACATCCGCCTGGCTGACCAAGGGGAGCGGTTAGCCTGGTTGGCTGGTCACCTCCCCACGATCCCGGGCACCGGAATCATCTATTGCCTCACCGTTCGCGACTGCGTGACCGTAGCGAAATGGCTGCAATCCCGTGGGGTGGATGCCCAACCCTACTTCGCCGATTTGCCAACCGAACGCAAGGAACAGCTCGAACGCGACCTCCTCACGAACAACCTGAAAGCCCTTGTCGCCACGGTCTCGCTTGGCATGGGCTTCGACAAGCCAGATTTGGGCTTCGTAGTGCACTTCCAACGACCCGGGTCGGTTGTCGCCTACTACCAGCAGGTCGGCCGGGCCGGGCGAGCGGTGCCCGTCGCCTTTGCTGTCCTTCTGAACGGGCGCGAGGACGATGAAATCCAAGAGTATTTCATTCAACAGGTCTTTCCGCCTATGGAGAGGATGCGCGAGGTGCTCGAGGTTATAGCCAGCAGCGACAGCCTTTCCATAGACGAAATCATGAGCGAGCTCAATCTACCGAAAGGGCAGGTCGTGCAGTGCTTGCAATTTCTCCAGATCGAGAGCGCGGTCGTTCAGAGTGGTGGCCGGTATATGAGGTCGGCTAATCCTTGGAACTACGACCCGGACGACGCGGCCCGAGTTACGGCGCTCCGCCAACGCGAGCTCGAGCGGATGAAAGATTACGTTTTGACGCAGGGCTGTCTGATGGAGTTCGTATCCGCTGAGCTGGACGACGAAGATGCCGCCCCGTGCGGAACGTGCGCAAACTGTGCTGGCCCTCGGTTTTCAAGCGCCGTAGACTCCGATCTCGTCAGGGAGGCTATCCGGTTCCTACGGCGGACCGAGTTACCCTTTGAACCGCGCAAGCAGTGGCCGAGGGACGTTGTGCCTGGATTAAGAGGAAACATCCCAACGGCACTGCGAAACTCGGAGGGTAGAGCTCTCTGTGTGTGGGAAGACGCGGGCTGGGGCCAGTTGGTCAAACGAAGCAAGTATGAGTTCGGCCGGGTAGCTGACGAGATTGTAGCTGCAAGCGTCGAGCTCATTCAAAACAGATGGCGCCCCGAGCCAACGCCGGAATGGCTGACGGTGGTGCCTTCGCGGCGTAGCCCTGACCTGTTATTGGACTTTGGCCAAAGGCTTGCCGCTGGTCTTGGTATTGAGTTCCGTCCCGCTCTCGTCAAGGTGAAGGACACCCTGCCTCAGAAATCGAGACGCAACTCCCAGCAGCAATTAGCCAATGTCGCGGAGGCCTTCAGTGTCGATGACCAAATGTTGCTATTCACGCCAGTTCTCCTGGTGGACGATATCTATAACTCCGGATGGTCTCTGACCCTGTGCGGAATCAAACTTCGCGAGCATGGAGTCCCTTGCGTGCACCCCTTCGTGCTCGCGATGGCGCACGCATAACCCATGGTGAGGCCACCGGTCATGTCCGATGACAGCGTAGCAATTCTTCTCTTGTGCGCCGGCGCCGGCGTTGAGCGCCGGCTAGGGACGGCGCCTCCCTTGAGCAATCAAGAATGGACAAATCTCGCGGAACAGATACGGCAAAGTTCCATCGAGCGGCCGGGAAGGCTACTGAGCATGAGCGCCGAAGAGATCCAAACTAAGATGGGCCTGCCACGCGCGGAAAGCGAACGCATTGCCCGCCTGCTCTCACGCGGGGGCCAACTTGCCATGGAGATCGACCGGTGGAGCTCGGCCGGGATGTGGGCCCGCACTCGCGCTGATGCTGAATACCCGGGTAGCCTCAAGAGGCTGCTTCGACGTGCGGCTCCTGCTGCGTTGTTTGGAATCGGCGATCTGGGCCTTCTGGAGAGCGAGGGCCCTGGTCTTGTTGTTAGCCCTGGAGCTGAGGATGCGGAGCGGTTCGGTCGCATGGTTGGGGCGGCTTCGGCAGAGGCTGGCCTCACAATGAAGACCCCTGGTGCTGCCGGTTCAGAGACTCAGGCCGCTCAGGAATGCCTAACGGCGATGGGGCGTGTGGTGCTGGTGGGAGTGCCCCCGGAACGGGCTCTTGGTCAAAGGGTGCGTCGTGAAGCGGTCATGGACGGCAGGTTGTGCATGATCTCGACTCGCGCACCGGGGAGCCGCCCTTTGCCCATCGGTGAACGGATCAGGCTAGTGGCGGCGATTTGCCAGACGCTGCTGATCGCGCCTCCGCGCGGAGCTTGGGCCCAGAGCCGGTTTCTGCCTCGGCACGGTTCCGGTCCACCGCTTTTCGTGTGGGCAAGTGATGAGAGCGGCAACGGGGCCAAGGCGCTGCTCGCGCGCGGCGCGAAGCAAATTCCAAGGAATGCGAGCAAGACGAAGGCTGAGTTCCGAGACTGGCTTCGCTGGGTGACTTTCGCTGACGTCGACAAGGATCCGTCTGAAGGTGTCCGCCCGAATGCGATCGGTCGGTCGAGGCTTTACGCGCTCTTCATCGAAGCGCTTAGTAGCCACGGAGAATCCTTCTCGCCAAGGGAGGTCGCGACGGAGCTAGGTCTCATGATAGAACAGGCCCAAGCTTGGCTAGACAGGGCCGTGCGGGAGGGTGTGGCAGAGCAGGTGTCCGGACGCTACCGGGTTGCCCTTCAGAGCTCACTACTGCCGCTTATCGACCCCGACCGAGGCGTTACATCAAGGTGAAGTTGTCTTCCTTCAACGGCCGATTGCGCTTTGAGCTGAGCCAGCGACGTTCGCAGCCCTTTGGAGCTCGACACCCGCACCGCGCCCTTTTGCAGCAAGGTCTGATTGCCTCTCGGTGTCCCACTGCTGAAATCCAGGGCCAAAACAGGCCGCCTCATCTGTAGCGCTCTTAGGCCAGCATTAAGGGTTCCACCAGTCTCGCCGGCTTCGACAACGACCAGCGCGCGAGCAAGCCCGGCGATCACCGTGTTGCGGGCCATCGCGCTCCCTATCGTCCAGGCTTGGTCGGGTGGGAATTGCGAGACAATTGCCATGCGCTCGGAACCGAACTCCACTTCTGCGAAGGCGCGCTTTTGTCTGAAACGCTTGATGCCTTCTGCTAGTACGATCACCGTACATCCCCCGCCACGGAGAGCTCCAAGGTGTGTTTCGGTGTCCACCCCACGTGCGTAGCCTGAGATGACAGTCATGCCTAGAGCTGCAACCTGCTCGCCGCAAATCCATGCGGCCTTCAGGCCGGCTGGTGAGCAATCGCGCGCGCCACACATGCCGACTCCGTCACCCGCTAGAAGAGCCCTGTTTCCCCAATAGAAAAGCAGAGGTGGAGCCTGAGCCACCGCGTGTAATCGCCGAGGATAGTCGCTCGTCCACTTGATCAACACATCGATGTCGCGTTGAAGCAACGCGTCGACGCCATCCTCGATGCGGTGGCGCTGAACTGGATCCAAATCTGCCAGCTCGGCTGCGATCCCATCGATTCCTTGGGCCTCGAGGGTCCGATCAATCCGGCCTGGGGTCCGATGGACCTCAATTGCGGTCAGAGCGACGCGTAAGCGAGCTGCAGCGTCCATGTCAGCAAGAGAGCCTCGGCCGAGATCCGCGAAACGTGGAGAGGCGAACATCTGTTCTATCGTGGGCCATCCGACGCTCAAGGGCAAGGGGTGCCGCCCCTTTTCGGGGATCCGGGCTCATACGTAGTGATCCTAGAAGCTGTCGCCACACTCTCAACGGCCGATCCCATCCGGATGCCCGAACGACGCCGGCCACCCTAATCCGTGGACGGTTGACACGGACTCTTGACCATCGGTTACCCTTCGCGCCAATGCATCCCATCACCCGCGGCGCCAAAAAAGTGCAGCTCGCTCCCCAGGAGCGGGTTCCTTCGCGTCCGGATGTGGTGGCGCGCTCGAGTTAGCAAGCTCGGCACTTACTCCGAATCGCAAGGGCCCCTCCGGGGGCCCTTTTCTTTTGTCCCGACATAACACGTCCACCACCCAGAGGCCACGAGCACCACAACCAATGAACCCCATCCGCGAGTTCCACATCATCGATTCCACCCTCCGCGAGGGCGAGCAGTTCGCGCTCGCCCACTTCACGCAGGAGCAGAAGCTCACGATCGCGGCCGCCCTCGACGCGTTCGGCGTCGACTACATGGAGGTCAGCTCCCCGGTCGCCTCGCCTCAGTCCGATGCCGACCTCCGCCTCCTCGCCGGCCACCCGCGCGGCTTCCGCCTCCTCACCCACGTGCGCTGCAACCTCGACGATGCCCGCCACGCCATCGCCACCGGTGTCGACGGCGTGGACGTCCTCTTCGCCACCTCGTCGCGCCTCCGCCCAGCCAGCCATCCGTACTCGATCGACGAGATCATCGAAATCGGCACTGAGGTTGTCCGCGAGATCACCGCCGCAGGCCCCGAGGCCCGTTTCAGCAGTGAGGACTCCTTCCGCTCCGATCCCGACGACCTGATCCGCATCTACCGCGCCATCGACCAGGCCGGCCCGGCGCGCGTCGGCATCGCCGACACCGTCGGCATCGCCACGCCGCGCCAGGTGCATGAGCTCATCTCGCTGGTACGGCGCAACGTCGAGTGCGACATCGAGTTCCACGCCCACAACGACACCGGCTGCGCCGTGGCCAACGCGCACGCCGCCCTTGAGGCCGGCGCAACCCACATCGACACCACCATCCTCGGCATCGGCGAGCGCAACGGCATCGTACCGATGAGCGCGATGATCGCTCGCCTCCTCACCGTGCAACCGGAGCTGGTCGAGCGCTACCGCCTCGAGCTGCTCCCCGAACTCGACCAGATGATGGCGGAGATGCTCGGCATCGACGTGCCGTTCAACGCGCCGGTCACCGCGGCCACCGCGTTCCACCACAAGGCGGGCATGCACACCAAGGCGGTGCTCACCGACCCGGGCGCGTACGAGGTGCTCGACCCGACACGTTTTGGCCTGCAACGGCAGATACTCGCCGGTCACCGCCTCACTGGACGTCACGCGGTCAGCGCCCGTGCCACCGCGCTCGGCGTCGACCTCGATGACGCGCAGCTACGCGAGCTCACCGCCGAGATCAAGCGTCGCGGCGACACCTCACCCATACCCGACATCGAGCTCGACGAGCTCATCGCCGCCTGGACCGACACCGCAGCAGAGGAGACCGCCTGACATGGGAACGCTGACCGAGGAGATCTTCTCTCGCCGTCTGGGGCGCCCCGTCGCCGCCGGCGACACCGTCGTCGCCGAGGTTGACTGCGCGCTGGCGCACGACGTCACCGGGCCGCTCGCCATCCAGGCATTCCGCGCCCTCGACCTGCCGCTCTGGGATCCCCGCCGCATCGTCTTCACGTTCGACCACGTGATGCCGGCCAATACCGTCGCCGCGGCCGAGTTGCACCGCCAGATTCGCGAGTTCGCGGCCGAGCACGGCATCACCAACGTGTACGCCGAGGGCATCTGCCACGTGGTGCTGCCCGAGAAGGGCTTCATCCACCCCGGCGGCGTCGTGGTCGGCGCTGATTCGCACAGCACCACGTACGGTGCCTTCGGCTGCTTCGCCACCGGCCTGGGTTCGACCGACATCGGCGTCGTCTTCGCCACCGGCCGCACCTGGTTCCGCATCCCCGAGACGATCCGCATCGACGTGCGCGGCCCGCTGCGGCCGGGCGTCGCCGCCAAGGACGTCGCGCTGCACGTCATCCGCCGCCTCGGCGCCGAGGGCGCCGACTACCGCGCGGTGGAGTGGGGCGGCGAGGCGGTGACCGCGATGTCGATGGATTCGCGGCTCACGCTCTGCAACCTCAGCATCGATTTCGGCGCCAAGGCCGGGCTGATCGAGCCAGACGAGGTGACGCGCGCACACTCCAACGGCACCTTCGTCGACGTGCATCCCGTCGATCCGCGCTACCTCGCGGTGCACGAGGTCGACGCGTCATCCATCCGGCCGCAGGTGGCCGTGCACCCCGCGATCGACAACGTGCATGACATCGACGATGTCGCCGGCACGCCGCTGGACGAGGTGTTCATCGGCAGCTGTACCAACGGCCGCCTGGAGGATCTCGCCATCGTGGCGCAGGCATTCGAGGGCCGCGAGGTGCACCCGCGCACGCGCACCGTGATCGTGCCGGGCTCGCGCGGCGTGTACCTCGACGCGCTGAGCGCCGGCTACATCGACACCTTCGCTCGTGCCGGTGCACTTGTACTCAACCCCGGCTGCGGCCCTTGCCTGGGCCGGCAGCACGGCGTCATGGGACCCGGCGAGAACGTGCTCTCCACCAGCAACCGCAACTACCCGGGGCGCATGGGCAGCCCGGACGCGCATATCTACCTGGCGTCGCCGGCGGTGGCCGCTGCATCGGCGATCGCGGGCGCCATTGTCGAACCACTGGAGGTGCAGTGATGGCACGCGTGTTCAAGCTCGGCGACGGCATCAGCACCGACGCCATCATCCCCGGTCGCTACAACGTCACCACCGACTTCGACACGCTGCGCCAGGGCTGTCTGATCGAGGCACGGCCGGACTTCGTGGCGACGGTGCAGCCGGGCGACGTCATCGTCGCCGGGCGCAACTTCGGCTGCGGCAGCTCGCGCGAGCACGCGCCCTGGGCGCTCACACAATTCGGTTTTCGTGCCGTCATCAGCACCTCATTCGCCGATATCTTCCGGAATAATTCGTTGAAAAATTCGCTGCTGCCGATCGCCGTGCCCA
>Ga0073928_10010679_pt1 | contig 10873 bp, 8 predicted proteins | sample PaiPotPPA55metaG_FD_76969 | JGI IMG/M metagenome (GOLD analysis project Ga0073928, IMG submission 76969) | Iron sulfur acid spring bacterial and archeal communities from Banff, Canada, to study Microbial Dark Matter (Phase II) - Paint Pots PPA... ...
CTTTGACGTCTCGAAGTTCGCGATGGCGTAGGCCTGGAACGGGAAGATCTTTCACCAAAGCGCCTCGCACCCACTGTAAGACTCTAACGTCCCTAATCATGCTGCCCTCCGACCAACGCTTGGGCCGCATTAACCTGAAGGTATTGAGAGCAACTCAGGCGGAGCACAGCCGAAGCCTTTAGCAGCAAAAGGGAAAGTTTCTGCGCGGAGCGCTCTACAGGAGGAAGGCTGTCACCAGCCTCTTATTCTTTGAACTTCCAAGTATGTTCAGCGGAGCCGCTGATGCACCAGCGCGGCATTACGATTTTGGAGTCGTTGGTTTCCTCGTAGAGTACTTCGCACGGGAGGCCGATCGCCACTTCCGACTCGTCGTTGGTTAAGACACCCGCGACTCGCGTCACCGTGCCATCCGCTTCCTTGCAATTGTCAAGCTCGATGATCGCGACGATATAAGGCACCGCACCGACGAAGGCACCAACAATCGGCTGTACGACAACGACATAGCTGTAAAGAATGCCCTTGCCGGCCGTTTCGAACCAGCCAATATCCATCGACGCGCACTTGCCGCAGGCCGGAAAAGTGGGCGGGAACCACTTATGTTCACACTGGTTGCAGCGCCGCACCAGGTATTTGTGCTGGCGCGTGGCCTCCCACCATTCGCGCGTGTCGAAGTCGGGAATGATTCGCAATTTGCTGTAGTCAATCGGTCCAGGCATTGCCGTCTCCCTAGCCTCCGACCTTACGCTGAGATGCCGCGCAGAACCAGGCAACTCGCCATGTTTTCGTATCCCCACGCCATCCCGCAGCAGATGCGCGCGTTGCGTACTTGGCGGCATCCGGCTTTGCGGTCGTAGCTATGGATGCCCTCAGCCCATCGCGGGCATGCATCGTCGGCGCGGTGCCGTAACTGACGCACGTTTTCGATCACCATCTGGATACCGTGGGTGTAGCCTTCGGAAAGATGGCCGCCGGACAGATTACTAGGTAACTGGTGGTCAATTTGCAGGCGCCCGCCCTTGACGAAGTCGCCAGCTTCGCCGCGGCCGCAGAATCCGTTGGCTTCGAGTTGAATCAGAGTAGTGAACGTGAATGCGTCATAGCAGGAAACGAAATCGACATCGCTATGGCTGATTCCGGCCATCCCGAATGCTCGCTTCCAGCCATAGTTTCCCGCCACGTAATGGATTTCCCTGCGCGAGTAATTCCATTGCGGATTATCCGTCATCGTGCGGGCATAACCGCCCATGATGAAAACGGGCGGATGGCGCAGGTCGTAAGCGCGCTCACGCGAGGTCACTACGAGCGCGGCAGAAACATCGGTTTCCTGGCAGCAGTCCAGCAGCCGGAACGGTTTCACCACCCAGCGCGAGCGATGGTGGTCCTCCATCGTAATCGGCGTGCGATGGATCGCTTTGGGGTTGAGGCTGGCGTGCAGACGGTGCGCTATCGCAATCTCGCCGAAGGCCTCGGTAGTGCATCCGGTGTCGTGCAGATAGCGCATCGCGCTCATGCCGAAACGTTGCGCGGGGGTGGTCCAGCCCCAACTCATGTTGAATTGATTGTCGCCTTCTGCGGTCGCGACTGGAATCGGGCCGCCGGGCACTTGACCGCCCATCCTGCGGCCCGAGCGTCCGTTCATGGAGCGGAAGCAAACGATGGTTTTGGCGTAACCGGCTTCCAAGAGGCCGATCGCATGCGCAACCAACGCCTCCGTACTGGAACCTCCCCCCAGGATATCGAGCGAGTAGTTGAGCCGCATACCGAGCGAGGTCGCGACCGCCGCGGAGGTGGTCGAATCGCCGGCCTGATAGCTCGTCATCCCGTCGATGTCGGCCGGCTTTAAGCCCGCATCGGCCAGTGCCTTGTTAACCGACTCGCACGCCATTGAAAGAGTCGTGCGATTGGACGGCCGCATATGCGGTGTCTCGCCCACTCCAACGATGCAATATTTATCTGTCAACGTTCCCATCGTGCGCGAAGCCTTTCCAAAAGTAGATGCAGACGCGGCCCCCACCCTAGAGATTCCCCTTGATTTGATCTTTCAGGTGCGAGCTGCGTCTAAGCTTTAAGCGCTCAACTTTCAGCTACACAGCACGTCGTTGGCGTGCATGGTGTCGAGATATTCCTTCACCTGTTGAATTTTGCCGTCACGTACTACCAACAGGAAGTGATACTTGTTCTGGTAAGTCTTGCCATTTTTCATTCTCGCGTAAGACTCGGCCTCGACCGCGACGCGGTCGCCTTCCGCGGTCACCCCGGTCGGGGTCACACGTAGAGCACCTTCGATGTTCTTGCCGAGGGAGCCGACCAGTTCGGCAAATTGGGCCTTGGTTTTGGTGCCTGAGAGCGGGAAATTACCGGCCACCCACCACGTTGCGGAGTCCGCCAACGCGCCCAGTACCGCGGCGCCATTGCCTCCGCTCAAGTCTTCAAAAAATTTAGCGACGGTCTTTTTGTTGTCTTCAACGCTCATGGTTCCCTACCTCCGCTGGCAAACAGCGAGATTGTTCGGGAACCTTACAGCGGTCGGCGCGTCGAGAGCAAACGGCGGATTGCTTACCAGCTGATCGGCGGGCCCGGCATTTGCTGGCCCGGCATTAAGAATTGGGCCAAAAGTCCGCGTCCGTCATCTGCCCAAAACTCCACGGGCTAGTCGGCGGGAAGGTTCGTTCGGCAAGCCGGGTTTCTCGGGCGGCCACCAGACGTGCGAGTCCATAAGCCGCTGTTGAATTTTCTCCCAGCGTTCTTTTGAGGCCGGGATTTTGACTCATCACTCTGGCAACCCGCTGACGCTGCTCACGAATTGTCAGTTGCCAGCTTCTGCTGCGATTTTTGGGCTGATAGCGCCATTTGAGTAGATGAAGGAGCAACACCTCCAGGCGACTTTCCAGCTCTCGTGCCTCGCTGCGGGCCAAGCCCTCAACCTCCTCTGCCAGGTTTTCCCAATCGAGAGCTTCGGTGCGCCGCCTCCGCAGCGCTTGGGCCTGCTTCAACGCCCACGTATAGTAGTCGCGTTCATAAAGATCCTCGCGGGGGTTCGAGCCCGGAGTATCAACGGCGTGGTGCACCATCGGTCTGCTTCCTTTGTCGCCTTGAGGAATGGCGGTGCCTTGGCTGGCAAGATTTTACTGGCAACCAGGAATATGGTCTATCAGGTTTTTGAGTGTAGATGCCGGTCCCAATCAGCCGATCCGCACGATAGCGATGGATTCGCCGGGCATTTTGATCGATTCCTCGTTAATAGACACTCCTGAGTGGGATGCCAGCTTGAGCTTATGGCTCTGCGGGTTCGCCAGGGGTACACTCTGCGCTTCTTTCGCAAAATTGGTGGTGACGACGATACGGCCGCGTGACATCGTGAGCCAATACGCATCTTCGTCGAATTTTACGACTACCTGGTCGAGACCGCCGTCGGTCAATTCGGGCGATTGCCTACGCAACCGGATTAGTTCGCGATGCCATTGCAACAAATCGGCATGCGGTTGGCGTGCCAGTTCTCCCCAATCGAGCGTCGAACGAGTAAACGTCTCGAGCGCCTGCGGGTCAGGAATTTCATCAGGGTTCCATCCGAACGAGGAGAATTCCCGTTTTCTCCCCTCACTCACGGAATGCGCGAGTTCCGGCTCAGGATGCCCGCTGAAGTACAAAAATGGGGTCGATGCACCCCATTCCTCGCCCTGAAACAGCATCGGAACGAAGGGCGCGGTCATAACGAGGGCCGCCGCAATCTTCAGACAGTTGACGTTCATCAGCCTCGAACTGCGCTCGCCCTTGGCGCGATTTCCGACCTGATCATGGGTTTGCAAATAACCAAGAAAACGATGCCCGGAAAGTCCGGTTGGTGGCCGCCCATGACAGCGCTCCCGATACCGCGAGTAGCATCCGTCATACACGTAAGCATTACGTAGTGCCTTGGCGAGTTGCGCGAGACTGCCGAAATCCGCGTAGTAGCCCGACCGCTCGCCGGTCAGCCAGGTATGAAGTGCATGGTGAAAATCATCGCTCCATTGCGCATCGATGCCATAGCCGCCCGCCTCGATTGGGCGCACGATGCGTGGATCGTTCAGATTGCTTTCCGCAATCAGCGTCAGATGGCGGCCGAGCCGCGCCTGCAGGGCCGCAACTTCTCCGGCAAGCTGCTCCAGAAAATGAACCGCTGAGGTATCGACGATCGCATGGATCGCGTCAAGCCGCAGCCCGTCGAAGTGGTAGTCGCGCAGCCACATCAACGCGTTGTCGCACAAGAATCGCCGGACCTCATCGCTGCCCCGGCCGTCGAAATTGACTGCATCGCCCCACGGCGTCCGATAATGATCGGTCTGATACGGCCCAAACTGCGCCAGATAATTCCCCGACGGCCCAAAATGGTTGTAGACTACGTCCAGGATCACCGCGAGCCCGCGCGCGTGACAGCCGTCAACCAGCCGCTTCAGACTATCGGGGCCGCCATAGGCATGATGGGGCGCGTATAGATCGACACCATCGTAGCCCCAACCGCGATCGCCAGAGAATTCAGCTACCGGCATCAGCTCAACGTGGGTAACACCGAGTTCGCTCAGGTGCGATAGCCGCTCGAGCGCTGCCTCGAACGTTCCGGCCGGAGTAAAGGTCCCGATATGAAGTTCGTAGATGATCGCTGAGGACAGCGGCGGCGGATTCCAATGCACATCGCTCCAGCGAAACGAGCCGTGATCGATTACCCGCGAACGGCCATGAACGCCGCCAGGCTGCGATGGCGAGCGTGGATCAGGGAGTGGTTTGCCGTCGTCGAGGACGAAGGCATAATCGACGCCCGGCGCCGCCAGCTCGGTTCCGATCGACCACCATCCTCCACTCTCATCGGGGTACATTGGTAGCCGCTGATTGGCAATTGCGAGCGCCACCTTCGCCGGCTTCGGCGCCCATACGCGTAATTTGTTCATTTTGATATCTGCGGCTACACGCGGGTCAGAAGGCATACCGGGAATCTCGCGAGCAAACTCGAAACTGCCGTCTCACCGCCACGCCATCGCTCGCCGGTGAATGCGTTGCGCCAATCGCCGCGCGGAATTTCGAGTGTGGTGTTGCGCCAATCACCGCCGAGTTTGATGACCAGCCGGGGAACCAGCGTGATTACCTTCCCGCTGCGGCAGAAGGCCACGGCATGCTCAGCGCGCGCGCCGCGTGCCCACATCGGCGTGAACGTACCGTCACGGCCGAACACTTGCGGACACCGCAGCCGCACTGCGAGAGCTTGTTGAATCGTCCACAACTTTGGTAATCCTTCGTCGATGCGGCGCATGACCTGCTCGGGCGAACAATTCTTCAGGTGCTTCAACAACTCGCGCCGTATTGCATAATCGACTGGCTGACGATTATCAGGATCTACCAGCGCGAAGTGCCACAACTCCGAACCCTGATAGACATCCGGAACGCCGGGCGCGGTGAGCTTGAGCAACACTTGCGCCAGCGAATTTATCCGGCCTGGTAAGATTAACGAAGCGACGAAGCGCTCAAGCTCGGTGAGAAATTCGCGGTCATCGAAAACCTTGTTTACGAAGCCGAGTACCCCGCCTTCATATTGCGGGCTGGGATTAGTCCAGGAAGTATGCTGCTTGGCTTCGCGGATCGCCTTTTCAACATAACGAACGACTCGTTCACGCTCGATCGGCCATACTCCGACCAGGGTTTGATAGAGCAGATACTCGAGGTTGCGATCCGGCGCGGCGCCGTTCCAATGCGGTTGGTTGAGCCGTGCCCATCGGCGGACCGCAGCCTCCCATTCGTCCGCTATTTCGGAAAGCAGAGCCAGACGCGCACGCACGTCCTCGCTGCGCTTGGTGTCGTGGGTAGAGGTCGCCAGCATCGTCAGCGGCCAGTGCCGCTGGCGGCCGGCACAAGCGCGATAGAATTGCTCAACGCTGGTGCCGAATCGGCCTGGATCGCCGCCTACTTCGTTAAGGGAGACGAAGCGGTTGAAGCAGTAGAAGGCCGTGTCCTCGACCGCTTTCGCCATTACTGGACCGGTAAACTGCTGGAAGCGCAAGGCCAACTCAGTTTCGGCTAGGCCTGAACTCCGCAGCATGAGAACGTCGCCCACGAAATTCATCAGCTCGCGGTCGAGGTCGGGCCGGTCTTCCTTCGCGAGGTTGACCGCCTCGCGCACATAGCGGCCGTCATCGGCCCCCGCCTGCTCCCGAACGTCGCGAAAGTAGGTGCGGTAGACTGGCAATCGAATTGCTACCGCCCTCAACGCCTCGTGAAGCTCGTGGCGGGTAAAGTCCCGATACCGAGGCTGCGTTTCACAGATATCGACGAACATCGCCGTAAGCCGATTGAGATCGCTACCGAGGACCTCGCGCGTGATGAGATCCTTTTTCTCGCGCACAACCGCTTCGAAGTCGGGGTTCTCCCCGGTAAAGTCGTGATAAAGCCGCGTGAGCGGCTCCTCTGCGGCCGGATCGATGAAAATTCCGAGCACCTGATTGAGGAAATCGTAACCGGTCGTCCCGTCGACAGGCCATGAATCGGGTAACTCTTCATCGCGCTCGAGAATTTTTTCAACCACCAACCAGGCGCTGGGTGACGCCGTACGCAATTTCTCCAGATATTGTTTCGGATCCCGCAGACCGTCGATATGATCAATCCGAAGCCCGTCAAGCTCGCCGGCCGCCATCCACTGCAGCACCAGTTCGTGCGTGTCGGCAAAAACTTGTGGATCCTCCATCCGCAGTCCTACCAGAGTGTTGATGTCAAAGAAGCGCCGATAACCAAGATCGCGGCCGGCCGCTCTCCAATAGGCGAGCCGGAAGTTCTGCCGTTCGAGCAGAGCGTGGAGCGCCGCTGGATCTTGATTCATCTGCTGGATGACTCGGTCGATCGCGGCGCCACATTCAGGATTCTCGTGCAACAATCGGGCGATCAGCTTCCCGAGAACCGCTTTGTCACGGTGGCGGCGGCGCAAGCTGGTGTAGTCGACCGCAGTGGCCAGCGGCAATTGTGAAAGCGAATCGGCAATGAACGCGAGTTCGTCAGAGCCGCAGCGGCTGGCCGCAGGTTCGAATAAGACCGGCAGTGAACGCGGCGCCATCGGGAACTTGTGATCGTAGTAGCAGATGACGAACGCCGCGCCCTCGCGCGCAATTTGGATTTCACCCGCTTCGAGTACGCGCCCATATTGTGCACCGAGCACTGGCAAAAGGACGCAATTGCGCAAACGCGCTTCTGGCGGCTCCCAATCAACGTCGAAATAAATGGCATAGGTGCTCGAAGGACCGTTCTCCAGCACGTCCCACCACCATGGATTGCCGGACCCGCTGATTGCCATATGATTCGGCACGATATCCAGAATCTGGCCGATGCGGTGATAGCGCAGTGTCGTGCACATCCGTGCATGAGCTTCAGAACCGCCCAACTCGACGTTCACGCGCCGCGGGTCCGTGACATCGTAGCCATGCTGGCTGCCGGGGGCAGCCTGCAAATAAGGCGAACAGTAGAGATGGGTAATGCCGAGTTCGCTAAGATAGCTGATCAATTCGGCAGCATCATCGAAGCCAAAACCCGGATGGAGTTGAAGGCGGTAGGTCGCTTGCGGGTGAACCATGCTCGGTCACAGATAGAGGGGGTCGAATTAAAAGTTTTCGCTGCTCATTTAGTGTCTTCTGGGGCTTACAACGAATTTAGGCCAACCCCAAGGCTATAAGCCACACCTTTTACCAAAGCCTTGTCGGTCCTGGGGGATTCCTCTTTCACCCATGGAATTTTTCCTCGATATGGCAGGACCCTGCACACCGCAGTCGTCACCAATCGGGCAGATGTTGAGTTCCCTGCACGGTTCAATAAGCCGGCCTATGTGGAAAATTGGCTATCTCAGTAGAATAGCGTCTTCGGATCCTTGCCGCATTTTGCTCGCTACAAGGACTCTCGCTTTAATACGTCCTGGAAACAAACTGAGCTATGAGAGGCTATCCGCAGCCATATGAGGCGCGATAATTCGGTGCGGGCTTGTTGCGTGATTCGTAATCAGCCGCTACGGATGAGTCTGAAAGCTCGAATTTGCGCCGCGCGCCTGGTTTCGACGCAATTTTTCGTGCGATGCGCGTAAGATTATGTACATTGCTTCGCTCAAGCTCGCCCACAGAACTACGGAGGCGACACAGTAGATCCACGCCGGCGCGTCGCTCAGCCAATCAAGCCAAGCCCCCGGCATAAAGGAGAGCGCGGCAACCCATCCGCTGATGGTGAGTGCAAACCCGGCTGTGACCGCACCGAGCCGATTTTTCTCCGCTTGGTTCGCGCAGACTGAACACCCATTGGAGGGCGCCGCCATCGCGAGCTCGCGACAGCGATAGCCTTCGTGTGCGTTCTGCGGAGCCCTTCGCCGACGATCACTAGCGATTAACAGGTAGGCAATCGCACTGAACAGCGCCCATGCCGCGGTCGCCAGCGGACCGTAAAGCCATGGTGAGTAGTGGCCGAGCGACTCCAGCTCCTCGGGCGCGAAGGCAGCCGCGAATGTCCAACTGATTATGGTGGCGGCCAGCCCTGTAGCTAACGCCGAGATTCGCTCTCGGTCACGCGCGGAGGTCCGCTGGCTCGGTACCATGCACTGGTGCTTAGCACCAACTGCGTGGCAAGTGGAAACGCTATCTAAGACTCAATCCCGCTTGAAGCTGACCGGCTGCACCAGTTCTCCTTCGTGCGCAGTTTGCCCCATCCCCAGCGCAACGATCTCGTCGCCGTCCAGGCCACGGGTGATCTCGCAGTTAGTCCCATCGTCCAGCCCCAATCTGACTCTAACCAGATGAATGCGATTGTCGCGAACGACCGGTACGAAGGTGTCCTCGTTGTTGAAGATCAGGGCTTGATCAGGAACTTTGGGCGATTGCTTGCTGCCGCGCACCGTAACTTTGACGTTGGCGTACATGCCCGGGTACAGAGCCAGATCATCGTTGGGCAGATCAACTTCAATCTGCATCGTGCGCGTACTCTGATCGAGTGCGGCTGGATGACGCGTGACGGTGCCTGCGAAATCGCGCTCAGGATATTCGCTAACCGTAACCACAGCACCATCACCGTCGCGCACCAATGGAGAGATTGGCTGCGGCAGGTACACATAAACTCGCAACGGCTTAAGCGTTGCCATTTGGTAAATGGCTGGAGTTGACGTGTTGGCGGCAGTCGGACTGCCGACCAGCGCACCGGGATGAAGATTGCGGACGGTGATCATACCGTCAAAGGGCGCCAGGACCCGTTCGTATTGCTGGGTCGCGACGTATGATCGCCAGGTTGCGTAGCTCTCGAGCATCTGCGCGTGGCTCTGATCGGCGACCTGCTGCGGCACAACTTGTTGCTTGACCAGCGACTGATAGCGGCGATCGGTCAGGGCGGCAATTTCATAGGTAGCTTTTGCATTACGGGTTTGTTGGTCGGTTTCGGGCGATTCGATGGTCGCAACGAGTTCTCCGGCGCGGACGCGCGAACCCTTGTCCACCAACATTGTCTTCACGTAACCAGCGATCTTCGCGTATATCGGAGTCTCGTAATAGCCGTAGATTTCCCCGGGCAGCAGGATCTCCCTGGTTTGGGGTGTCCGGATGAGCGGCGTCACCAGCACTGGCTGTCCACGACTTTCTTGCCGCATGAGATCCTCGCGCTGGCTGCGAATCCCTTCGCCCCGTACTACCACGACCCCGAAAGCCGCAACCAGCGCGGCCACGGCGAGCCCGATCCATGCGGCGTGAAACGTCCATCTTGCCTGAGGCGGATGGGATGCTTCGCTCATCGGGTCACCGAAGATGGTTCAAACATAGTACGTTCCACATCATAGCTTCGCCTCTTCAGCCGCCTCAGTTTGCTCAAGCACCCGCCGAATCTGCGCATCACGCTGAACCTTGCTCACTCGGGTTCCCCCGAAGAGAGTGTAAACGATCGGAATCACAATCAACGTCATGAACGTGGCCGCTATCAGCCCGCCGATTACTGCACGCCCCAACGGAGCGTTCTGCGAACCGCCCGCACCCAGGGCGAGCGACATCGGCAACATACCGAGAATCATCGCAAGCGCGGTCATCAGGACCGGGCGCAGCCGCGCCGCACCAGCTTCGATCGCGGCTGCGAGGGGGGTCGATCCTTCCTTCTCCATATGCTCGTTGGCAAAGGTGATCAGCAAATTGCCGTTGGTAGTGGCGACACCGACCGCCATGATCGACCCCATCAGGGACTCTACATTGAGCGTGGTATGAGTAATGACCAGCATCCAGAGCACCCCAGCGAACGCACCTGGCAACGCCATCATGATCAGCATCGGGTCGAGCCATGACTGGTAATTCGTCGCCATGAGCAGGTAGACCAGCACGATCGCAAGGATCAGACCCTTGGCCATGTCGCCGAAGGCCTCCTGCATTGCCTGACTTTGGCCTCTAATGTTGATTACTGTCCCGGGCGGAATATTCTTGACGCCCGATATGTAGTTCTGCACGTCCGCAGTAACTCCGCCTAGATCACGCCCCTCCACGCCACAGTCAACATCGACCGCGCGCAGGACGTTGTAGTGCGTGATGCCAATAGGTGTCGTCACATGTTCGACGCTGGCCAGATTACCGATGAACTGTACGTCGGGGCTGCCGTTCGCGACATCCGGAGTAACCGGCGTCTTTAGCAATTCGGTAATAGAGGAAACCACGTGTTGAGGCGTTTGCACCGCAACGTTGTATTGAACCCCATTATTCCAGTCGAGCCAGTTATTGGGCGAGACCACCGCACTCGAAGCCAGTGAATCCAGCAGACTGTGAGCCGCGCCCGATTCACTCAGGCCAAGCTGCATCGCTTTGCTGCGGTCGACATTGACCATCAGAGTCGGATAATCGAATTGCTGAGGAATCCGCACATCGAC
>Ga0073928_10010680_pt1 | contig 10873 bp, 13 predicted proteins | sample PaiPotPPA55metaG_FD_76969 | JGI IMG/M metagenome (GOLD analysis project Ga0073928, IMG submission 76969) | Iron sulfur acid spring bacterial and archeal communities from Banff, Canada, to study Microbial Dark Matter (Phase II) - Paint Pots PPA... ...
CTCGAGGGCAATCGCTCCATAGATTGGTTCTTTGACGAGTGGGTGCGCGGCACGGGCATCCCGCACTATGCCGTCCAATTTCAGGCGCGCCCGCGCGGCGCCGACTATCTGGTCACCGGCACGCTCCGCCAGAGCGATGTCCCGGAAACTTTCCTTGCCGCCGTGCCTCTCTATGCCGCGCGGCCCGGCGGCAAGCCCGCGCTTCTGGGCACCGTCATCGCCTCGGGCCCCGAAACCAGATTCCATTTCGTCACGCACTTCGCCCCGCGCCACATCTCGATTGATCCCCAGCACACCCTGCTCTGCCGCACCGACTGATGGAGGAGCATGATGGACCACGGCTTGCACCACACGATATCGCTTCTCACCCGCACCCCCGCGGCTCTCAATGCGCTTCTGCGTGATCTGCCGGAAGCCTGGACGTTCCGAAATGAAGGAGAAGACACTTGGAGCGCTTTCGACGTCGTCGGTCATCTGATCCACGGCGAACGCACTGGTAGGATGCCCCGCGCGAGGAGAATCCTCCAATTCGGCGAGACTCGGGCGTTTGATTCCTTTGACCGTTGGGGACACACACGAGAAACTCAGGGTAAGTCGCTGGGGCAGTTGTTGGATGAATTTGCCCGTCTGCGCTTGGAAAACCTCGCCGAGCTGCGCGCATTGAATCTGCGCCCGGAGCATCTCGCGTTGCGCGGAAGCCATCCTTCCCTCGGAGCAGTCACTCTGTCGGAGCTGCTCGCCACCTGGGCAGCTCACGACCTGACTCATCTGCACCAAATCTCAAGGGTCATGGCCCACCAATACCGCGAGGCCGTGGGTCCGTGGAGCAAATATCTTGGGGTGCTGCAGTGCTCCGGCCACAGCTCTTCTTAAGACGGGGCCCCCAGTGTCCCCGGTGAGGGGAGCCTGGGGGATAAGTTTCACGCGCTCGGAGGATTAGTCGTCGCGGAAACTGGCGCAGAGTCCGGCGTCGCGTGCCGCCTCCGCCCGAATTCGTCTACTTGCTCTTGGGTTTGTCGGGGCTTTCGGTCAGCTCGGTGTACACGTAGATGCCCACTCCCGTCACGACGGCAAGCCCGATCAGCATCAGCAGCGTCTTGCGTTTCCTGCCGGAGCGATCGCCGCTGCCGAAGGCGGTCTCCGGCTCCGCCACCAGCCGGTAGGACGTGCCATCAGCGACGGTGTAAACCTGATCGTCGGCGGCCACTTCCAGCGCGCCGTGATAGCTGACGATCAGCAACTCGTTGGGTCCGGTGATGGTCACGCGCGCATGCGTGGGCTGGGCCGTCTTCGGCCGCACCGTCGCGAGCGGCGTTTTTATCTCCACTGCGCCAAGCGACGAAGACCCGAAGCCCGCGCTCCCCTGCCGCAGCACGGCGCTGAGGCCGGTGGAAGAATCGCCGATGGTCGCGCTGCTCGATGCCAGTAGATAGAGCTGCGACGTCCCCGACCGCATCCGCAGGATCGCGTCGCCCGCTCCGGTCGCCAGCGAATCGCCCGGATACACGTTGGCGCCGTCCGCCGCCACAAGGCTATCCAGCTGCGCGCCTTGCGCCTGCACCACGATTCCAACCGCCTTCGTCGACGCGCCCCACACCGGCGCTTCGATCAGCGACACAACAAGAATTGCCACAAGCAGTGCGCGCAAGATGCGATACACGGCAGCCTCCGAGAGGTACATTTGCAATCTAGGCAGCGCCGCCCGAACCGTCAACTGAGCCCCGTCCGGCGGGCGCCTAAGAGTTACGGGGCCGCGTCCCCCGGGACGCGCCGCGGTGGCCGGCATTGCAAAAGCACGCGCCCGGCCGCAGAATGGCGTCATGTTCCAGCCGGGACAGACCGTGCGCGTCAATCTCGCGGGGATGCAGGTCCAGGGCGTCCTATTCCACGCCGCCGTCACCGATGCCGTCGGCAACATCGTCCGGCAAACGTCCGAAAACCCCTCCCAATTCCTCGTCAAGCTTCTCTTTTCCTTCAAGGGCGTCAGCGAAGTCGATGTTCCGGCCGACCGCATCCGCGCGATGTGATCCACTCTCATTAGATGCTCCAGAATTCTGGAACGGCGGAAAGAAAAACTTCCGGCAAGTTCTTGAGATAGAATTTACCTCGCTGGGCTGGGAGGCCACCAGAATGCTCCATCGCGTCGTCTTTCACAACGACAAACTTTTGCCCATCGAGCAGGTGCGCCTTTCCCCGGGACAAGCGGGCCTTCTGAACGGCTGGGGGCTCTTCTCCACTCTGCGCATCACGCAGGGCGAAGCCTTCGCCTACGAGCGCCATTGGCGCCGCCTGGAGAAAGACGCCGCGCGCACCCACTGCCCTTTTCCGTTTGAGGTCGAGCGCGTGCGCGCCCAGCTCGCCGAGGTCGTCCGCGCGAACGACGTGAAGGAAGGCTGCGCGCGCATCTACGTCGTCTACAACCAGGTCGGCTTCTGGCGCAGCGCCGAGCCTTTCCCCCCGGTGGACCTCATCATCTATACCGCCGATCTCCCGTCCTATCGCGAGCCGGCCCGCCTGGGACTTCGCGAGCACGGCCGCCACGCCGCCTCTCCGCTTGCCGGCGTCAAAGTCACCTCCTGGCTCAACAACGTCTGGAACCTCTACGAGGCGCAGCAGGACGGCTTCGACGAAGCCGTGCTTCTGAACGAGCGCGGCGAAGTCGCCGAATGTACCGCGGCCAATATCTTCTGCGCCCGCGCCGGACGCGTCTTCACTCCCCCGCTTTCCTCCGGCTGCCTCGAAGGCGTCACGCGCTCGATTCTTCTCGAAATCGGCAAAGACGCCGGCGTGCCCGTCGAAGAAAAAGTGCTCCTGCCCGAGGACCTCTACTCCGCCGACGAAGTCTTCATCTCTTCGACCAACCGCTGCGTTCTCGCGGTGAGCACAATCTCCGGCCGTTGCATCGCCAACGCTCCCGGCACGGTAATTCGCAAATTGGAGAAAGCCTTTGCGGCCTGCGTCGCCGATTACCTCGCCCGCCGCCGCTCCGCCGCCCAATAGGTGTTTCAAACGACCGTACAACGGAGTGCGCATGACGAAACAGTTCACATACACCTACGAAGAAGATCGGAAAGACAGCATTTCTTTCGAATACAGCCCCGACGCCGACGAAAAGCTCGCCACCTCGGTTGAGAATGGGATACCGTTTGTGTACCTCAATCGCTCGGGAATGATTACGCTCGCCAAGGTTCTCATCAAGATGGCCAGCGGCTCCTACAGTGACGGCTTTCACGTGCACCTGCATGAGAATTTCGATGCCGACGCATTGGAGAAGCTGGTCGTATTGCTTTCCCCAGAGGAGACGAAAACCGAATCGACGTGAGACTCCAGAAGATCCTCTCACCGGGGGCGCCGTATGAATCTGCCCGACGCACCGATTGCTCACGAAGGCTTCTTCGTCACACATTTCTTCAGCGTCAAGGATCAGGAGAAATCCAAGGACTTCTACGTCCGCATTCTTGGCGGGAAAGTCATCCGGCCGGAAAATCCCTGCTACATCAAGCTCGCGAACTCCTGGCTCATTCTCAATTCCGGCGGCGGCCCCACGCCCGACAAGCCCCAGGTCATTCTCGAAACCCTTCCCAATCTCAACCGCGTGAACGGTTTCCTCAATCTCCGCGTCGCCGACATCTGGAAGTGCTACAACGAATGGCGCGCCAAGGGCGCGGCCTTCCTCACCAAGCCGCTCGACAACCACGGCGCGGAATGGCGCTGCTATATGCGCGATCCCGACGGCTACATCATCGAGGTCGGCCAATACACCCAGGCCTCGCTCGACCACTTCAAACAATACGCCGCCCAGCGCGCCACCGCAGAAAGCGCCATAAAATGAACCAACGAAAGAACCCACAACATGATTCCGAATGGCACATGCGGGATCCGCGCACGCGGAAGTGGATGGTGCAGTGCGCGAGCTGCAAGCGATGGGGTTACCGCGATGATGCTCCCCCAAGATTTTTTGGTCGGGCGCACATGGAAAAGCATTTCGAGAAGATGAAGCTCGACGAGCGCGGGGTCTGTGAGCAATGCCGGAGCACTGAAGGGGGATTGCCGGAGATTGGAAGTTAATGGGCGGCAGTCGCCAATTCTCTTAGCAGGGATTCCGCTTCTTCCCTTCCGCTTTCTGTTATGTAGTTCCGTTTCATCCGCAGCGCTCGTCGCAGCAAGGCGACTGCGACTTTGCGACCGCCCCTTCGCGCCCTGTATATTCTTGCCAGCAGAATGCAGGCATCGCCATCCTTCTGTGCAATCGCCCTTTTGAACCAGAACACGGCGGAGCGAATATCGCCTGCGTCTCTGCGGTCAATCGCCAGATTTGAAGCAGCATACCCTGCTCCATTTCTGTAAGCTCGCTTATACCAATACGCGGCTTTCTCTAAGCTCTTTCTTGTGCCTTTACCGGAGGCGTAGTAGTTGCCAAGATTCGCCTGGCAACCGTTGTCTCCTAACACGGCGCCGGCCAATAAAGATCTAAACGCGCTTCTGAAGTCCCCCCTTTTTTCGCATCGCTCAGCCTGCAGAAGGAACTCTCCCATGGCGGCCGTTTTGTTTCGTTTTGCGAGGGTCATCTCAACCGCCGGAGCGGATGCGTTGCGCGCTTCACCGGATCAGAAAGCCGGTGGCGGCGATCACGACTCCGGCGGCGCCGAGCAGCAGCGCAAAGCCCCAGTAGAGCCGCTGTCGCGTCAGCAGCGTGATCGACGCAATCACCAGTGAAACTTCCAGCAGCACCTCGCCCAGATCGTAGCGGTCCACCCGGCGCTGCTCAACCACTTCCTCCGATTCCAGCTTGCGCGCCTCCGCCTCGATCTCCTTCTGCTCCTCGGCGTAGCGTTCCAGTTCCTTCTTGTACTTCTCCGCCATCTTTTCGCCCGCCGCGGCGTCCTTCACCGGAAACACGGAGAGCTGATCGAGAAAAAGCTCGTAGGTGTGCCGGCGGATATTTTTGGCCTGATAAAAGGCCCATTGGTCGCTGGCCTTTGTCTGCAATAGAATTTCTTCCGTGTGCGTGCGATGGCTGAGGAGTGAAACCACCGCCACAAGCACGGCCAGGATGGCCATCGAGATCGTCACCGGGGCCAGACCCGCTTCGCGGCCGTGTTCAGCATTCTCCTGCAGCTCGTGAAGTTCATCAGCCATTTGTACACCTCGCTTGGGCATGAATTTTGCCGGGAAGGATAACAGAAAACGGGCCGCCGCGCCTCGCTGCCGAGAGAATCTCCCGTTTCGTCGCCGCTTCCGGTAAAATCGAGCCGTCTGATTTCATAAGGAAGAATGGAGGAACCGCCATGGCCGAGCTTGCAAGCAAAACCTGTGTTTCATGCCGGGGAGGCGAGCCGGCGCTCGCGGGCGCCGAGTTGGCTGAGATGGAAAAACAGGTGCCCGATTGGAAAGTCGTGAATGGCCATCACATCGTGGCGCTGTTCAAGTTTCCGAATTTTCGCCAGGCGTTGCTCTTCGTCGATCGTGTCGGCGAGCTGGCCGATGAGCAGAACCATCACCCCGATATTTTGCTGGCCTGGGGAAAAGCGGAGATCACGCTCTGGACGCACAAGATTGACGGCCTCACGGAAAGCGACTTCATCATGGCCGCCAAGATCGATCAGCTTCCGCGCTAAGCGCCCGACGCGGGCGCTTCCTTTTTGAAAGGACTGCCCCGCTTCCAGCGTTTATTGATTCGAGATCGTCGCCGTCGTTCCGTCGAACTTCGTCAGATGGACAGTGAACTTTTCGTTATAGGTCTGCGCGCGGTCCCGCAGAACGCTCAGCGCCACCGCTTCACCCAGCTTCAAGGAAACGTCCGTGTCGCTGCGCCAGTGGATTCCCGCGTGAATTCCATGACCGAAGCTGACGTTGTGTCCGAGTTTGTTTAGCTCACCATTGACGGTGAGCTCCCCTCCATCCGAACCCGTGTATGGAACCAGGGAAAGCCCGTCATCGGTCGGCACAAGCGGATTCGGAATCAGGAAAGTGCCGTCGTAGAAAAACTTCAGCACGGTGATGCATGCGCCAGCAACCGTGCCGTGCCCCGTTGGATAAGACGGGTGCGTCGGCGAGCCTTCGGGAAACGCCTGCGATAGCAGCCACGTCCCGTACGTGTTGAAACTTTGCTGGAGTCCCACCGAGTTCATCACGACGTTGCTCAGTTTTCCATCGGTATTATTTCCCTGCCCCGTCTTGATCAAGTGTACGAGCCCGCCGGTTGCTTCCGGCCGCGCGCGCAGGTGGACCTGCCACTTTTGATACCACACCGCTTTCAAAGCGCGCGTGGCCACTTCCGTCAATGTGCCGGCGAAGTCCGGCGCGCCAAAAGTTCCGAAGCCGTTTTGTGTGCGCGAACCGATATACGGATTGCCCGGGTTCAACGGCGCCTTGAGGGTGGTGAGCACAAGGAACGCTATGAAATACGCCTCATAGAGCACGTCGGTGTGTGTCCATGCCGCGAGTCCCCTGCCGTTATGCAGGTAGCGCACCTGCGGATCGCTCTGGTTTCTCTGTCCCGTGTCGATGCCGTTCTGAACTTCCAACCAGGAAGCGAAGTCGTACATGTAATCGATGTTCGGCAGATAGGTTGTCATCTGCTGGCTGATTGCCTGCTGGCCGAAGGATGTCGGCGTAATAAAAAATTGCGAGATGTACGGCCCGAGCGCTTCGCCCGGATAGCTGCCGCGAAAAAGCAAATCCGGAGTCACCTGGCCGCTGCCGTTTCGCGGACCCTGGTAAACGGAAGTTCCGGACATCTCCGCCGCTGCGGCAATGGCGGTGGGATTCGAAGCGTAATCCGTGAACGCGACGTCGCGCAGCAGCGAACCCCAGTAATGTTCGAGAAGTTCGCAAGCGTTCAGATCGCTCGCGAGCGCGGGCGCAGGCGGAACAAGCGGAGCGCCGAATTGATAAGCATCCGTGCCCTCGAGATCGAAAGCGTAGCCGCCTTGCGGGCCGTTCAGCGTGCGCGTGCCGCCGAGAGGAATTTTTTCAAAGTCTTCGGGCAGGCCGGTGTTCAGCGCGTTGACGAAAACCGAGAACGCATTCAGATCCACGCGCCCGAAGCTGTCGTGCGGAAGGCATTTGGTGTAGGTGTTTGCCTGATCCTGATAGCGATTTTCATCGCCGTTGGTCGGATGATTTGGAATGCGAACTTTCCGTTCGGCTTTCGCAACGTCCGTGCGAATTTCCTGCGACTCGTCGGCGCGCGCGGCGCCGGTGAGGCCGCCGTTGTTTTCCGCGCTGGCGATCGAAGTTTTTCCACCGAGAAGGGGCTTGAGTCCGATCGCACTGACGGTGGCGGCCGCCATGGCGGCGCCTTTGATGCTTCCAAGAAATTTTCTGCGGCTTCCGGAACGCGGCGATTGCGGATCCTCAGCAGGTTTGCACACCGGTGCATTCGAAATGGGCTGGGTCATAGTTTTCTCCGACGGACTCTGAATTTGAGTTCAAAAAACACACCCAAAAACTAAAATGCGGAGAGCCTGTGGGACGAACGAGTTCTCACCGCGATGGATGAAAATTTACGCTTGGAGATAGAGATTGTCAATCTAACAGTGGGTCAGCTGGCCAAGAAACCTTGAAGCGGCAAAGGGACAGTGATGGTGAAATACCCCCTAAAATTGTCCATAATTGTCTCTCGCTAAGTGATTTGTTTTCATAGGAGGCGAGAGACAATTCCCATTTTGGGGCTCGATTTTAAGGCAAATTTGAGAGACAAAGAGACATTTGAAGGAGCCTCGTTAGTGATGTTTTCCGCTTTTCGATTGCGTGCGCGTGGAGCGGCGAAAAATGTTTACACGTGCGGGAGAAAATGGATTTGCATGGGTGCGATATACTGGTTGGATGGGCGCAGGGGCGCGCCAAGGGTGGGAAGTGACAGAGGGAGGCGGGAAAAGTCGGAGTCGAAGCGGCCCGTCTAATCTACTTCATTTTCGGGGCGGTGCCGCAGCCCGTCGCGCCAGCATTTTCATGGCGCGAGGGCTGTGGGTTGGCGAAGTCGCCGCGAAGCTGCGACCGCTACTTCACGGTGAGGGAGACAGGGCTCGAGGCGATACCGTTCGCGACCACTACGGCCGTGGCGGGGCCTGTCCCCACGAAGAACGGCAGACTGAATGCCGCTTGTGTCGGCTTGGTCCCCGTGGCCACACTGGTGTTGAAGTGTTTCGTCGGAAGGTAGAAGGTGAGCCCGTTAATCGACAAACGCACCAGAGGGAAGTTGGTGGCAGACTGGGCATCATCCCCATAGGCGGCGCCTTGTGAGAGGCCGTTGAACTGGGTTCCCCTGATTGTGTAGGTTCCACCTTTGGTTATGGTGGTGGGGAAGGAAGTGATGGTGGGGGCCCAGGAGCTCTTCGGCGAGCCCGCGGGGATGTAGACCTCGACGTCCGTCGTACCATCCGTGTGCAGGACATGACCTCCATTGGGCAGCACGAGCATTCTACCGTCAAGGGAAGCCTCATTCGAGGCGTTGGGAGGTCCGGGAACCGGAATGAGGTTTGTGCCGTTGAACTCAAAATAGTCGCTGGGAGAAGTGAAACAAGGGTTGAGGCCGGACGCCTGAACGAGCACGTTGCCATCGGGCAGGATGGCTGCGGGGCCGTCCGCTACGGCGTCCTGGCCGCCGCCGCCGGAATTAAGGGGAAAGATCGGGCCTTTCGACCACTTGCCCGTTTTGTAGTTATAGATTCCCGTATATCCGGTTGCTCCGGCGGCAAAGACGGTGCCGTTTGGCCGAAGCACGACAGGTCCCATCTCGGGAACGATAGGCATATGGCAGTTAAACGGAAGGGGGAAGATCGTGTTGCCGGCCAAGGACCATGTTCCGGTGGTGGGATTATAGAGTTCGGACTCTTGGCCATTCTGAGTGTCCACCGTAAGCACCTTTCCATTGGGCAGCAAAGTCCAGCCTTCCTCGGAGTTGTTGTCGGCCTTGCCCGAGCCGGTGGACGTCCAAGTCAGGGTCGTGGGATTGAGGATCGCCTGCTGATTGCTGCAGCAATCCCCCAGCATGAGTCTCCCGTTGGGCAAGATCACGGTGGGGGCATCGCCAATGGTGGTCCAACCGGGCGGGGGATTCAGGACAGTTGTAAAACCCGAACTCCCGTTGTAGACAGTTCCCAGAGTGGTGTTGGTTTTCGAACCGAAGTTGTATTCGCCGCCCACGACGACAACCCGACTATCGGGTAGTACCGCCGAGCCGAAATACAGGGGAGCGTATCCAAAGCCTGATGTGGATATCGGGCCGCTCCAATGACCAGAAGCGTAACTGCCGAGGTTATTTGGGTGCAATATATACCAATCCCCGGTAGCAGAGCCGCCAGATTGAGCGGGCCCCGATACGTCTTCCACGAGGACAGTGCCATCGGTAAGGAGGATGGCCGTGCCGGCGCCGTTGCCGGGAAAAGTTGGCAACGCTGTCCAGCTCTGTGCGCTGGCCAAGCTGCACCAGGCGAGGAATACGACCAACAACATTGCGAACTTCGGGAACATCTCCGTACTTTTCTGCCTGACGATTTGCAGATGCAATGGCTTCATGAGAATTTCTCCTTGTCTTGATTTTTTTGACTCTAAGCATTGGTTCTCCGGCGATCCCATTGTTCACTTCGAATCGAGCATTGATTTGAGACAGATGAGCCCGGCGCCGTCGGGACCTTCGGAAAGGTGCCACCCGCGGGCCCGGGCAGAGTCGCGCAAGGCCTGTCCGGACATCCCGGTGAAAGCCGCGGCTTCTTCCTGACCCATCGCCTCCACCTCAAAGCCACATTGCGAGCACCACAAACGGATGGAGCGGCGGCGCCGGATGGTCAGGATTCGCTCGGTTTCGATGGTGATTTCGGTTCTTTTATGAGCGCCCATTTCACCTCCAAAGCTTTGCCGAACCCAGGTAACGCGTGATAAATTGGTACATCGTTTGGATCGGCTTGCGGGCCCGACCGCTGAACGGGATGCATCCTGACCGAAGCGGTTCTCAGAAGTCTTTAGGGAATTCTCAGAAATTATCAAGCGCGCTATGGGCAATCAGGGCAAGGAGTTATACGAGTTCGGCCCATTCCGGCTTGACCCCGTCAGGCGGCTGCTGCTGCGCGACAACCAGCCTGTCCCGTTACAACTGAAGGCCTTCGAGACCCTCCTGGTGCTGGTGCGCAACCACGAACAGGTGGTTTCGAAGGACGAGCTGATGAGGGCGTTGTGGCCGGACACGTTCGTGGAAGAGTCTAACCTGGCGCAGAACGTCTTTGTGTTGCGGAAAGCGCTGGGCGACGCGGCGGGGGAGCATCGTTACATCGTGACCATCCCCGGCCGAGGTTACAGTTTCGCCGGGAAGGTGCGGGTGATCGCGGAGGAAGAGAGCCTGATGGTGGAGAGCCGCTCGCGGACGCGGGTGGTGATTGACGAAAAAGAAGACGTCAGCCAGCCAGCAGCCGCCGGAGAGAAGACGGCGAGCGGCATGCGGCGGAAAGCGGTTCTCGGAACCGCAATAGTGGCACTGGCAGTGGCGGCAGTGGTCTTTCGTCCGACGGTACCGCCGCCGAAAGTGATTCGAATCCACCAAATCACGCGCATCGGTACTCTGGTCCACAACACGAAACTCTTGACCGATGGACCGCGCATATACTTCCGGATGTGGGAGGGGAAGGATCGCGTTGTCCGCTATGTATCGCCCGAGGGCGGAGATGTTTTTCCGGTGGATAAGGCTTTTCCGGAGATGGATATCGATGACCTTTCTGCCAGCGGCTCGGAGTTTCTGGTGGTCAACCTGGGAGATCTGAGCAGTCTCCCGATTTCGAAGGAGCCTTACCCCAGCGTATGGCGGGTGCCGGTGCCCTCGGGTTCACCGCGGCCGGTGGGGGAGATGCATGCGCACGAAGCGACGTGGTCACCGGAC
>Ga0073928_10010681_pt1 | contig 10873 bp, 14 predicted proteins | sample PaiPotPPA55metaG_FD_76969 | JGI IMG/M metagenome (GOLD analysis project Ga0073928, IMG submission 76969) | Iron sulfur acid spring bacterial and archeal communities from Banff, Canada, to study Microbial Dark Matter (Phase II) - Paint Pots PPA... ...
TCGACCTGGCAGACCCGGAGCCGGTCGGCGTTCGGGTGCGGCTCGGCCGACAGCACGCGCGCGATCGTGAACGGTTCGAGGCCGGCGGCGCGGTTCTCGACGCCCTCGACATCGTGTCCCAGCATGATCAGCCGCTCGACGATCGCCGATACCGGCGCCGCGGTGTCGAGGTGGGTCTTCAGCCAGGCGAGCGTCGTCTTCATGCCGGCATCTCCGCCGCGGCGCAGCCGCTGTGCGCCCTTCGAGACGCGCGCTTCGGGCGCTCCTCAGGATGACGTAGATCATCGATGGCATTAAGAAAGAACGTCATCCTGAGGAACCCGCGCAGCTGGGGTCTCGAAGGATGCAGGATGGCGGATCGGGTCATGCCGCGCCTCCCCACAGCGGGCCGCGCACCAGCGAGGGGATGTCGAGCGGCACAAAGCCGTAATAGCGCAGCCAGCGCAGATCCGATTCGTAGAAGGTGCGCAGGTCGGGGATGCCGTATTTCAGCATCGCCACCCGCTCGATCCCCATGCCAAAGGCGAAGCCCTGGTATTCGGCCGGGTCGATGCCGCAATTCTGCAATACCTGCGGATGCACCATGCCGCTGCCGAGGATCTCGAGCCAGTCGCCGCCGGCGCCGATCTTCAACTCGCCGCCGGTGCGCGAGCAGCCGATATCGACCTCGGCCGAGGGCTCGGTGAACGGGAAATAGCTCGGGCGGAAGCGCACCGGCAGGTCGTCGACGCCGAAATAGGCGCGGCAGAACTCGATCAGGCACCCCTTCAGATGTCCCATATGCGCCGTGCGGTCGACCACCAGCCCTTCGACCTGGTGGAACATCGGCGAGTGGGTCGCGTCATGGTCGCAGCGGAAGGTCCGCCCCGGCACGATGATGCGGATCGGCGGCGGCTGCTTCAGCATCGTGCGGATCTGCACCGGCGAGGTGTGGGTGCGCAAGACGAGGCGGGTGCCGTCCGGCCGCTCGGGCAGGTAGAAGGTGTCGTGCTCCTGCCGCGCCGGGTGCTCGGGCGGGATGTTGAGGGCGGTGAAGTTGTAGAAATCCTCCTCGATATGCGGGCCCTCGGCGACTGCAAAGCCCATCTCTCCGAAGATCGCGACGATCTCGTCGATGGTCTGGCTGATCGGGTGGATGCGGCCTTGCGGCGCGAACGGCACCGGCAGGGTCGGGTCGGCGCGCTCGGCGGCGAGGCGGGCCTGCAGAACGGCGCGGCCGAGCCGCGTCCCGGCCTCGGCGAGCGCCGCCGCGATGCGGTCCTTGGCCTCGTTCAGCGCCGCCCCGGCATGGCGGCGCGCCTCGGGATCGAGCCCGCCCAACTCGCGCATCGCCGCGGTCAGGGTGCCGCGGCGGCCGAGCACGCGCACGCGGATCTCTTCGAGCGCCTCGGGCGAGGCGGCGGTGTCGATTTCCTCGATGATCTGGTCGGCGTCGAAATCTGCCATGCTCTGATCCACAGCAAAAAAGGGGCCGTCGCGAGCGGCCCCTTGCGGTGAGAACGCCTCTCCCCGGGGCCTCAGCCGAGCGGCTCCCCGGGAAATCGCTCGTTGGTGTCGTGCCGGCGCGTCATCGGTTCACGCCGCCTCGGGCTCGGCCTCGGCGAGCGCCGATTTCGCCGAGGCGACGATGGCGGCAAAGGAATCGGGCTCGCGGATCGCAATGTCGGACAGCACCTTGCGGTCGAGGTCGAGCCCGGCGAGCTTCATGCCGTGCATGAACTGCGAATAAGTCAGGCCGTGCTCGCGCGCGCCGGCGTTGATGCGCTGGATCCACAAGGCGCGGAAATCGCGCTTGCGGTTGCGGCGGTCGCGGTAGGCGTATTGCAGCGCCTTCTCGACCTTCTCGATCGCGACACGGTAGGCGGTGCTGCCGCGCCCGCGATAGCCCTTGGCGAGCTCCAATACCTTCTTGTGGCGGGCGTGGCTGGTGACGCCGCGTTTGACGCGCGCCATGGCTCAGCTCCGCAGATACGGCATATAGGTCAGCACCAGCTTGGCGTCGCCCGCCTCTAACGTCGTCGTGCCGCGCCGCAGGCGCTTGCCCTGCTTCGACTTGCTGATCAGCCGGTGGCGCTTGTAGCCCCAGTTGCGCTTGATCTTGCCGGTGCCGGTGCGGCCGAACCGCTTCTTGGCGCCGCTCTTGGTCTTCAGCTTGGGCATTTCAGGATCCGTGCATTTGTTCCGGCGGCCAGGCATGCCCCATGCGGCCCGTCACCCGTTCGAAGCCGCGCGTTATAGCCGCGCCGACCGGCGAAAGCAACCCGCTGCCCCGGTTCAAGCTGCCTGCCGCGCCAGGTTGCGTCCGACCAGAGCGCGAAACACGGCATATTGCAGCGCCAAGGCGAGGAGCTTGGCGCCGATCGCGCCGAACGAGACGAACCACGCCCAGGTCGTGAGACCGAAGCGGGCGGCGACGAACAGGTTCGTCAGCCCGAGCCCCGCCATCAGCGCCGCCCAGGCGTAGCCGGCGGCCGCGATCGCCGGCTCGGGCACATTATCGCGCACGATCTGCGGCAGGTAGCGGGTCATCCAACCGCGCCGCAGCATGACCGCGGCGAGCGCGAAGTGGATGACGCTCGGTTTTGCCATGATGAAGCGGGGGCTTTGGGTCAACAGGGTCGCGCCGCCAAACGCGACGACCAGCCCGAGGCTCATCCACTGCATCGGTTCGATCGGGCGCCCCGTCAGCTTGAGCCGCACAAGCTGCAGCACACCGACCGCGACGGCGATCGCCGGGGCGAGGAGGAGGCTGCCGGTCAGCGCATAGACGATCAGGAACAGGATCGCCGACAGGAAGTCGTTGATGAGATGCCACAGCGCTTGCTTCATCGGGTTTGGCTTCCATCCCTGGGTAGCAGGTTCTCGAGATGCGCCACGTAGTGGAGCAGCGCTTGGCGGCCGGCCTCGGTCAGCTCGTAGCGGGTCTGCGGCTTGCGGGCGACAAAGCGCTTCTCGACCGCGACATAGCCGGCGTCCTCGAGCTTGCGCAGGTGCACGCTGGCGTTGCCGTCGGTGGTCTTGATCGCGTCGCGCACGGCCGCGAAGTCGGCGACCCCGGCGCCGGCGAGAAACGCCACGATCGCCAGCCGCACGCGGCTGTGCAGGATCTCGTCGATCGCGGCATGGTCGTAATCGGTCATGCCCCGGTCCGCGCCGCCGGGCGGGTCAGCAGGACGAGCCCGGGTCCGGCCTGCAGCAGCAGCATCAAGACCGCCGCCAGCACCGGCGCCTCGATCCGATGCCTTAGGGCGAAGAGCGCCAGTTCGCCGAGCCACCAGGAAATCGCGACCCAGCGCAGCCACGGGAGGTTGACGAGCCGCGCGGTGCCGAAAAAGCCGATGCCGAGCACCCCGGCGACGACGGCGTTGAACCATCCCTGGCGGATGTCGCCGCTCCACCCGGCGGCGATGCCGAGCGTCGTCAGGAACACGCCGCAGCCGAGCCACAGCATCCGCAAGGCGGCCGTCATCGGATTACGCGCGCCGAGCGGCGCGCCGATGCGCTTCAGCACGCCGCGCAGCGAGTAGATCCACGCCAGGCCGATGCACAGGGGCCACAGCCATTGGGGCGACAGCGGCGACCAGCCGCGCTGAAAGGCATAGCTCCCGAGATAGCCGGCGGCGACGGCGACGCCCCAGACGATCATGTCGGGGCTGCGGGCGCTGGCGTAATCGCGTCCGTCCTCGATCGCGCGGCGGATGAAGGCAATGTCCTCGCGCGCCTGGTTCTCGGTCATGTGGGCCTCTTGCAGAGTACTTCATAATTCAAAGTACATTGAATGACCACTCTCGTCAAGCCCGATCGATTGATGTAAGAGAGGCTTACATGAGATGGTCGAGACCGGGCGCGGGGCCGGAACAGCGCGGCTATCACCACGGCAATCTGCGCGAGGCGCTGATCGACGCCGCGCTGGCGCTGATCGCAGCGAAGGGCCCGGCCGGGTTCACGATCGCCGAGGCAGCGCGCGCGGCCGGGGTCAGCCCGGCGGCGCCGTACCGGCATTTCCGCGACCGCGAGGAATTGCTGGCCGATGTCGCGCTGCGCGGCTTCGCGCGCTTCGAGGAAGCGCTGGCCCGGGCGTGGAACGAGGGCCGCCCCGACCCGCTGCGCGCCTTCGAGAACATGGGCCGGGCCTATCTCGCCTTCGCCCGCGACGAATCCGCCTATTATTCGGCGATGTTCGAGGCCGGGGTGCCGCGCGACCGCAGCCCGGAACTGGTGCGCGCCGGCGAGCGCGCCTTCGCCGTGCTGCGGCAGGCGGCCGAGGCGTTGTGTGCCGACCTGCCGGCGGACCGCCGTCCGCCGACGACGATGATGGCATTGCACATCTGGGCGTTCTCGCACGGCGTCGCTTCGCTGTTTGCGCGCAGCGACGGGGCGCGGCGACCGTTGCCGATGCCGCCCGAGGAACTGCTCGAAGCCGGGATGCTGGTCTACCTGCAAGGCCTGGGCCTGGCCGGCGGCGCCCCGCCGACTTGACAAGATGGTCCGGCGCGGCCACCTATGTTAATGTTACTTACATTCACATGAGGGTGACATGGCCATCGTTGCGGCGCTCGACGATCTGGGCAAGCCGGTATGGCTGGCTTTGATGGTCCTGGGCTTCATCTTCTTCTGGCCGGCGGGTCTGGCGATCCTGGCCTTTCTTCTATGGAGCGGACGCATGGGACGCATGGGATGTTGGCGGCACGCCGGCGCCGGCCGGCAGAGCGGCACCGGTCGCGGCCGGTGGTACTGCGGGATGGGGCGCGGGGCGATGAGCGGCAACACCGCTTTCGACGAATATCGCGCCGACACGTTGCGGCGCCTGGAAGGGGAGCAGGCCGAGTTCATCGGTTTTCTCGACCGGCTGCGCCGCGCCAAAGACAAGGCCGAATTCGACCAGTTCCTGGCCGAGCGCCGCAACCGCTCGGAGCCGCCGCCGCAACCGGAGGCTTAATCCGGACCCGCGTCATTGCGGGGCGCATGGCGACGAAGCAATCTCGATCAACCGGCACGAGATTGCTTCGCTGCGCTCGCAATGACTGCGTTGGCCTTGGGCCGCCGCTATTTCGGCGACACCACCATGACCATCTGGCGGCCTTCCATGCGCGGCATCTGCTCGACCTTGGCGAGGGTGTCGAGATCGGTCTTGACCCGCATCAAGACGTCCATCCCCAATTCCTGGTGCGCCAGTTCGCGCCCGCGGAACCGCATCGTCACCTTGACCTTGTCGCCTTCGCCGATGAATTTGACCATGCTGCGCATCTTGACGTCGTAATCGTGGTCGTCGATGCTAGGACGCAATTTGATTTCTTTGACCTCGATGATCTTTTGCTTTTTGCGGGCCTCGTTCTTTTTCTTCTGTTCTTCGTATTTGAACTTGCCGAAGTCGAGGATCTTGCAGACCGGCGGATCGGCGTTGGGCGCGATCTCGACCAGGTCGAGACCGGCATCGACGGCCATGGTGAGCGCCTCGTTGCGCCCGACGATGCCGACCATCTGACCCCGCTCGTCGACGAGACGCACCCGCGGAACCCCGATCTCGTCATTGACGCGCGGTCCCTCGCGGGTGGGGGTGAAGTTCATTGGCGGTCTGGGTATGTACGCTCTCCTGTTGGTTATCGTGCCCGCGCCGTCACGGCGATGACGGTGCGGACGCCTCCAGCTTCAATCTAGCAACCGCATCGCCGAGCGCAAGGGCTTCCTGCTCGCGGCCGCCGAGCCGGCGCAGCATGACCGAGCCGGTATCCGCCTCGCGCCGGCCGACCACCAGCATCAGCGGGACCTTGGCGAGGCTGTGCTCGCGCACCTTGTAGCCGATCTTGTCGCCGCCGGCGTCGACGATGGCGCGCAGCCCGGCGGCGGCGCATTCGCGCGCGACGGCATCGGCATATTCGGCCGCATCGTCGGTGATCGTCGCGACGACAACCTGCACCGGCGCCAGCCACAGCGGGAATCGCCCGGCGTAGTGCTCGATCAGGATGCCGATGAACCGCTCCATCGAGCCGAGAATCGCGCGGTGCAACATGTACGGTGCGTGCCGCTGGCCATCCTCGCCGACATAGGTGGCGCCGAGCCGCTCGGGCATCTGGAAGTCGAGCTGCAAGGTGCCGCATTGCCAATCGCGGCCGAGCGCGTCGCGCAATACGAATTCCAGCTTGGGGCCGTAGAACGCGCCCTCGCCCGGGTTCAAGGTGAAGGGCAGGCCGGCGTCTTTGACCGCTTCCTCGAGATCCTTCTCCGCGAGATCCCAATAAACCTCGCCGCCCATGCGCTGCGGCGGCCGGGTCGCCAGCTTGACCACGACATCGTCGAAGCCGAAATCGCGATAGACCGACATCAGCAGCTTGCAGAACTCGATGGCCTCCCGCTTGACCTGACTGTCGCTTGTGGCCTGCGGGTCGGGCCTTTCGCAAAAGATGTGCGCATCATCCTGGGTGAACCCGCGCACCCGCATGATGCCGTGCAGGGCGCCCGAGGGCTCGTTGCGGTGGCAGCTGCCGAATTCGGCCAGGCGCAACGGCAACTCGCGGTAGCTGCGCAGCCGGTGGCGGAATATCAGCACGTGGCCCGGGCAGTTCATCGGCTTGACCGCGAGCACCCGCTCGTCCCGGCTCTGGGCGATGAACATGTTTTCGCGGAAATTGTCCCAGTGCCCGGACGCCTCCCACAGGCTGCGGTCGAGCAGCAGCGGCCCCTTGACTTCCTGGTAGCCGGCGCGTTGCAGCCGCGACCGCATGTAGTCCTCGATGACGCGGAACAGGGTCCAGCCCTTGGGGTGCCAGAAGACGCTGCCGACCGCCTCCTCCTGCAGATGAAACAGGTCGAGTTCGCGCCCGAGCTTGCGGTGGTCGCGGCGTTCGGCTTCCTCGATCTGGCGCAGATAGTCGTCGAGCTGCTTCTGGGTGGCCCAGGCAGTACCGTAGATGCGCTGCAACTGCGCGTTCTTAGGGTCGCCGCGCCAGTAGGCGCCGGCGACGTTCATCAGCTTGAACGCCTGGCCGAGCTGCCCGGTCGAGGGCAGATGCGGCCCCACGCAAAGATCGACGAAATCGCCCTGCCGGTAGAGACTCAGCTCCGCCTCCGGCGGGATCTCGCCGATATACTCGGCCTTGTAGCGCTCGCCGATCTTGTCGAAGAACTCGACCGCGGCGCCGCGCTCCCACACCTCGCGGGTGACCGGCTCGTCGCGCCCTACGATCTCGCGCATGCGCGCCTCGATCTTTTCGAGGTCCTCCGGGGTGAACGGCTCGGCGCGGGCGAAATCGTAGTAGAAGCCGGTCTCGGTCGCCGGCCCGAAAGTCACCTGGGTGTCGGGATACAGCTCCTTGACCGCCTCGGCCATCACATGGGCGGCGTCGTGGCGCAGGATCTGCAGCCCCTCCGACGTGTCGCGGGTGATGATCGCGACCTTGGCGTCACGGTCGATGACGCACGCCAAGTCGCGCGGCCGGCCGTCGAGCGCGATCGCCACCGCCGCCTTCGCCAGGCCAGGTCCGATCGCCGCCGCCAGCTCGGCCCCCGATACCGGCCCGGGGAAATTGCGGGTCTGGCCGTCGGGCAGCGTGACGACGATCGGATGCGGCAGCGGGGAATTCGCGATTTCTCGCCGCGGCGTACGTCCGGGGCGTTTGCTCCGGGGATGTTCTTTTGCTGCAGGTTGGTCACTCATCGCGCCGTGTGCTCCGTCGAAAAGCGCCGTTTGGACGGGGCGAGTCACGAAAAAACCCCGTCCGTAGCCCGGCGGGGTCCTTCGGGTTCGAGCTTAGCCGCTGGATCAGCGCGCACGACCTCCCGGCACCCCGCCACGCGGGATGGTGGTAGTCGTGACGAGCCCCCGGGCATTTCCGCTCATGTTCTAAATATCGCGGGCGGCGCGCTGCGCGTCAAGGGCGGCGGTGCCTAATCGCCCGCGTTGACTGGCAGAAGTTTGTAGGAACCCTCGATCAGGTCGACTTCGACCTGTCCGACCGCGAGTTCGGGACGGATGCCCTGCCTTTCGCGAATCAGGCGAACAACGCCGTATCCGCTGTGTTGTGAAACCATCATACGTTGGATACCACCCTGCTTGCCGTCCCGGCGAAGGCCGGGACCCACGGCGGCCATGGATACCGGCCTTTGCCGGTATGACAAAATGTTGGGTCCGATTTATTGGATGTTATCCAATAGATCTAGCCCGTGGGCTGAAGGCCCACGGACCAAGTCGGCCATGGCGGCTCTGAGCTGTTGGTCGCCTCTCAGGCCGAGGCGGCGAGCGGCAGGGGCGCCGCCGCCTCGGCCTCCGGGAACAGCAGCTCCTCGTAGATCGCGATCGTGCGCGCGCACATCGACTCGCGCGTGAAATTGGCCGCGACGTGGCGCATCGCGCGGCGCGCCAAAGCCGCGCGCTCGCCCGGCCCCAATGCCAGCGCCTCGGCGATCGCGGCGGCCAGCGCGGCGGGATCCTGCGGCGGCACCAGCCAGCCGGTCAGGCCCGGCACGATCGTCTCGCGCGCACCGCCATGGTCGGTGGCGATCACCGGCCGCCCCATCGCCTGCGCCTCGGCGACGACCCGCCCGAAGCCCTCCGGGTCGGTCGAGGCCGAGATCACGACGTCGGTCAGCTTATAGGCGGCCGGCATTTCGCGGCAATCATCGACCAGGCGAAACTGGCCCTCGAGCCCGTGCCGCTGGATCGCCGCCTCGATCTCGCGGCGAAAGCCGCGGCGCGGCGCGGCGCCGACCAGCACGCAGCAGACATCCGGCCGGCCGAGGCGGGCGATCGCCTCGATGAAGTCGAGCCCGCCCTTCCACCGCGTCAGCCGGCCGGGCAGCATGACGATGGGCGCGCCGTCCGGCAGCCGCCATTGGCGGGCGAGCCGCGTCATCGGCTCGGCGCCGACCCGGCTCGGATCGAAGCGTTTGAGGTCGACCCCGCGCGGCACGACGCGCAGCCGGTCGGCGCCGACGCCGTAGACGCCGGCGGCGTGCTCGGCGACGAACTCCGAGATCGCGACGACCCGCTCGCCGCGCGCCATGACCGAATTGTAGCGGTGCTTAAAGGGCAGGTCGCAATCATAGGCGTTGTGGAAGGTCGTGACGAAACGGCAGCCGGTCGCCCGCGCCGCCCACCACGCGCTCCAAGCCGGGGCCCGGCTGCGCGCATGCACGATGTCGATGCCGAGCCGCCGGATCAGCCCGGCCAAGGCCCGCGCGTTGCGGCGCATGACCCACGGGTTCTTCGAGGCCAGCGGCAGGTCGAGATGGGCGGCGCCGGAGCGCGCGATCTCGTGCGCCATCGGGCCGCCGGCGGAGGCGACGTACGAGGTCCACCCCGCCGCGACCAGCGCGGCGGCGACATCGACGGTGCCGCGTTCGACGCCGCCCGAGACCAGGCTTGGGACGACCTGGAGTACTGCCGGCGGCCGCCCTTCTGCCGCGGCTTCAGTGATGCTAACCTTTCCCTGCATATCGATTTCGTGTCGCCACGAACCCCCGATGACATCCCCCGCCGGTATTCTACCACGTCACGACGGTGCAACAATCGCCTACCATCGGCTTGCCGGCCGGTCGCCGGGCGTCGTCTTCCTCGCCGGCATGCGCTCCGACATGACCGGAACCAAGGCCTTGTTTCTCGATGATTATTGCCGCCGCCGCGGGCACGCCTACGTGCGCTTCGATTATTTCGGGCACGGCGTCTCGAGCGGCGATTTCGCCCAGGGCACGGTCGGCCGCTGGGCGGAGGACGCGATCGCCGCAATCGATTCGCTGACCGAGGGACCGCAGGTGCTGGTCGGCTCCAGCCTCGGCGGCTGGATCATGCTGCTCGCCGCCCGCGCCCGCCCGCAGCGCATCCACGCGCTGGTCGGCATCGCCGCGGCGCCCGATTTCACCGCGGACCTGATCTGGCCGCGGCTCGACCCGGCGCAGCAGCGCGCGTTCCGCGCCGAGGGCGTCATCACGCTGCCGTCGGAATACCACCCGGCCGGGTACACCTATCGCCTCGGCTTCTTCGAGGAGGCGGAGCGGCATCTGCTGCTGCGCGAGCCGATCGCGCTCGCCTGCCCGGTGCGGCTGCTGCACGGCCTGGGCGATGCGTCGGTGCCGTGGCAGCGCAGCCTCGACATCGCCGCGCGCCTGGAGAGCCGCGACGTGACCGTGACCCTGGTCAAGGACGGCGATCACCGGCTGTCGAGCCCGCGCGACCTCGCCCGCCTGGCGCAAACCCTCGACGCCCTGCTCGCGCCTTCGTAGAGTGACGCCGCAATGGGAGGAGCCCGATGACCCAATTCAAATACGACCACGTCCATCTGCGCAGCCCCGATCCCGAAGAGACGGCGCGCTGGTACGAGAAGATGTTCGGCGCCGAGATCATCCGCTCGGTGCAGTCGGACGGCCGGCCGCGCCTCGACCTCAATCTCGGCGGCCTGACCGTGTTCATCGCCCAGATGGCCTCCGACCAGGCGGCGCCGCCGCCGCAGCCGCCCTATCTCGGGCTCGAGCATCTCGGGCTGTGCGTCGACGGCATCGACGCCGCGGTCGACGAGCTGAAAGCGAAGGGCGCCGAGTTCACCCGCGAACCGACGACGATCCGGCCGGGGGTGCGGATCGCCTTTCTGCGCGGCCCGCAGAACGTCCACATCGAGCTGCTCGACCGCAACGCCTGGTGACGCCCGCCGAGATTGTTTCGCTTCGCTCGCAATGACACCGGAAAAATGAGCGGAGCGACGACGCAATCTCGAGGTGAGGATGGCGGCCCCGATTTTTAGCGCAGCTGCTCGATCAGGGCGGCCCAGCGGTCGAGGACCGGCAGGATTTCGCCGGCGGGAGCCGAGGGCAGGCTGACGACGACCCGGGTGACGCCCTGCTCGCGGTGCCGCTCGAGCCGGGCGCGGTCCTCGGCCACACCCCA
>Ga0073928_10010682_pt1 | contig 10871 bp, 14 predicted proteins | sample PaiPotPPA55metaG_FD_76969 | JGI IMG/M metagenome (GOLD analysis project Ga0073928, IMG submission 76969) | Iron sulfur acid spring bacterial and archeal communities from Banff, Canada, to study Microbial Dark Matter (Phase II) - Paint Pots PPA... ...
ACCCGATCCCCAGCCGGACGCTGCAACTTCGAGGGCGCGGCGACCACGCATTCCATCCCGGCCTCGTTGATCGCCCGCGCCAACCCAAAGCCAGTCGGTCCGGCCTCATAGGCCACCCGCACTGGCGCCCGCAGCCGATGCAACCAACCCAGGACCTCGCCGTGATCCGGGCACAACCGCGCCCGGTCCAGCTTTCCCGTTTCCTCATCAACAGCGTGCGCCACGACCGAAAGCGCATGCACGTCCAACCCGACACTCGTACCCTGAACAATCACCGGAGGCCTCCTGATTCTGCAAATGTGGCTCTACCAGCGCGAGTGTTCACCCACGCCGGCAACCCACGAATCGATTTGCAGCACGAGGCCTTCGGCCTCAGCTAGCCCCCATACCGTCTACATCGCGACATTTTGGTCGTCTCGACTCTTGCGTAACGAGACCCCCGCACTCGATCGCCGGCACGGGTGTTGACTGATGCATTTAGGCGGTTACGGGATGTCCAGCCGGGATGCCGCGGTGATGGATGCCAGTCCGTCGGGTTCGTCGATGTCGACGTCCAGCACCGTGAGAAACCGGGCCAGCGACCAGTAGAAGCCGGCAACCCGGATCAGCTCGACTATCTCGCGGGGGGTGAATACCTCGCGGACTTCGGCGAAGACCTCGTCGTCCGCTCGAGGTTTGTCCACGATCTCCGAGACGAAGGTGATGATCAGGCGGTCCCGTGCGGTGAGCGTGGCTGCCCCGAAGTCCTTCGACCGGATGGACTCGCGCGCGGTTGGGCTGAGGCCGACGGCTTCGGACAACTCGACGTGCTGAATCCACTCGTATTCGCATGCAGTCAGCGTCGCGACCGTCAGGATGACCACCTCCCGATCCCGGTCCGGCAGCGCGAGCGCGGTGAATTGATCTTTTACCGTCTGCATGCATGACACTGCCAGCGCCGGCGAGTGGGCGATCATGCTGGTCACTCCCACCTTTCGTGGCATCTGGTCCAGGATCGCCCGCACGTTACTCGACAACGACGCCTCGTCGGGATAGGGAATTCGGGCCATCTGCGTTGTTCCTCTCTCGGGTTGTTTGGGTGTGCACGCTGACTATCAGCTCGGCGAGCCGGTGTAATGGAATGACGGGGCTTGCGTGCGGTCAGGCTGCCCTCGAGTGATGGCTTGGGCCGTCACAGCACCTGTCCGCGCGGCTCGTTCGACGGCGCCTCGCCGCGCGCGGACGTGCGCCATGTGCGGTCGGCGGCAGCGTGCAGAACCCGTGGATAGTGGGTCCCGTCGATGATCGAGGTCATGATGAGGCTGACCTTGGTGATGTGCCGAGCCGCGAGTTCGGCGCATTTGGTTCCGTCCCGATCGTGGGCGGCTCGCAGGATCGCGTCGTGATCGATGGCTGCGAGCTGCGCGACTGCCTGTACGTCGGTGCTGCTGCCGATCATCAGCTGCCGATAGCGCTCGCCGGACTGCCAGAGTTCCTCGGCCAGTCGCGTGATCCGGTCACCGGCATGACGGAACAGCAGTGTATGGAACTGCAGATGCGCGGTCCTGGCGGCGGGAAAGTCAGGGATGTCCTGGAGCCGGGAGGTCGCAGCCTCGGCCTGGGCGATCTCGGCTAGGTCGGCGTCGGTCAAGTGAGGCACCGACAGCTGCACCGCCATCGGCTCGATGGCCAGCCGCAACGCGCACAGCTGCTCGAAATCGTCGAGTCCGAGCGGCGCGACACGCATTTGCCGATTGTGTTCGGCCTGGACCAGACCTTCGTTCTGCAGCATCCGAAGTGCCTCACGAAGCGTCGGCCGGCCCACCCCTAGAGACGCGGCGAGCTGAACCTGCGAGACCCTCGCGCCTGGCTGCAGCCTGCCGTTGAGGATGTCCGCCCGGACGTGCCGGTAGATCCACATCGCGCTACCGCGGACGTCGACGTCGCCAGCGGGAGGCTCATCCGCTGGCTCGTCATACTCATCGTCCCGCATGGCTAAACTGTAAGCAGTATGAAGCTCATTTGCAAGTCCTAGCAGTTACCTGTGCTGGCAACACGCACTTGTGCGATCAAACTGCTTACAGGTAGGGTGCGAATTGGTTACCTCGACCATTGCGAACTCTTTCCCTTCGACCATCAGGAGGCCGACAATGACACCGGTACAGGAAGTCCAGGAAGTGCCCGAAGTGCACCCGACGACGCGCCCGCCGACGGGGCTGCCGATGCGGCTGCATCACAACGCGTTCGTCACCAGGGATCAGGAGCAGAACCGCGTCTTCTACGAAGAGATCATTGGCCTGCCGCTGGTTGCCACCTGGACCGAAGTCGGGAAAATGGACGACGGCGAGCACTTGTTTTGTCACACCTTCTACGAGCTCGCCGACGGGAGCGCGCTCGCCTTCTTCCAGTTCGCAGACCAGGACGATCAGGACCGGTTCGGCCCGGATCTGCCGCCATCCTCATTTCGACACATCGCACTGGCGGTCGACGCGATCACTCAATCCGCCATCAGCGAGCGAATTGCCGCGGCGGGCATCGTCGAGCCACGGACCTTCCTGGTCGACCACGGGTACTGCATCTCGCTCTACGTCACCGATCCGAACGGGCTACTCCTCGAGTTCGCGGTGGACACTCCTGACGCGAACGCCAACAGCACGGCCCGCCGGGAATCAGCACACGCCGACCTGGCGCGCTGGCTGAGCGGCGATCATGCGCCCAACAACGATCTCCGGCATTGAGCGTGCAGTAACCGGTGTCCACGGAGGGCACACCCGGCCGGGCAGCACCGACCCCGATGACGCCCGGTCGTTCCAATAAGTCGAATCACCAGTCGACGCGAACGCGTCGATTCAACGAGGTCTTCGCGGCGAACGTCCGCTGGATCGAGAGGAAGAAGTAGTCATGCGTGTAGGCAACCTGGCCGGTCGTGCGACCCTGTTCACCGCCGATGGTGCGGTCGACATCGGCAAGGCCAGTGACGGCCAGTTCTCGTCGGATCCGCAGGAGCTGTGGTCGCGCTGGGCTGAATTCAGGGCATGGGCGGACACCGACGCGGTGGTTGGCGTCGGCGGCGAGCAGTTCGACCCCGATGAACTCGAAGCGCCGGTGCCGCGCCCGCCGCAGGTGTTCGCCCTCGCGCTCAACTATGACGGTCACGTCGCCGAGGCGGGACGCGAGCGCCCCAGTGAGCCAGCAGTCTTCACGAAGTTCCCGTCATCGCTGACCGGGCCCTACGGTGAGATCGCCCTGGTCTCCGACAGCGTCGACTGGGAGGTCGAGTTGGTCGTGGTGGTGGGCCGCGGCGGCCACCGGATTCCGGTTGCCGAGGCAGCCGAGCACATCGCCGGGTTCACCGTGGGCCAGGACATCAGTGACCGACGCATGCAGGTGGCCGGGTCTTTTCCGCAGTTCGGGATGGCGAAGTCCCATCCGGGGTTCAGCCCGGTGGGACCGTGGGTGGTCACCCTCGACGAATTCGATGACCCCTTCGACCTCGAGCTGGGTTGCGCCGTCGATGATGTCACCGTCCAAGATGGACGCACCGCGGATCTGATCATCGGGGTTCGGGAGCTGATCGCCTACCTGTCGTCGGTGGTGACGCTGTTGCCCGGGGACTTGATATTCACCGGTACGCCGGGGGGAGTGGGCGCGGGCCGCACCCCCCCGACGTATCTGCACGCCGGTCAAGTCCTGCGGACCTGGATCAGCGGTATCGGCGAGATGCAACACCGGCTCGTGTGAGTTACCCAATCTTCTGAGTTACCCAATGAAGGAGGAATATCAGTGAAAAGTCGCACCGGCATCGTGGACAGGATCTGCGTGGCCACCAGCGCGGGGGCAGCCTGGTGACCGTTACCCCTGCCCGGCGGTTGACGTTGTCCTTCGACAACGGCCCCCATCCGGAATTGACGCCGCGAGTCCTCGATATCCTGGCCGCGCACTCGGCCCGGGCCGTGTTCTTCATGGTCGGCGCCCAGCTGGCGATGTCCTCGGGTCGTGAAATCGCGCGACGGGTGATCGGCGCCGGCCATCGGATCGGGAACCACACGATGACCCACGGTTCGCCGTTGGGGCGGCGTGCCGACTCCGACGCCGTCGCCGAGATTCGCCTGGCCGACGAGGTGCTCTCAGAATTCGCCGGCGATCCTCCCCTCTTCCGGCCGACCGGAGAGGGCCGTCTCGGGCCACACATATTCTCTGCGGCCTCCGTCGACTACCTCCAGGCGCACCAGCACACCGTGGTCACCTGGAACAGCGTTCCCCGAGACTGGGAGGACCCCGCTGATGCGTGGGTGCCCCGCGCGCTGGAAGCAATCGAGAACCAGCAACACACCATGCTCGTCCTCCACGATGTGCTGCCCACCACGGTCGACCGGCTCGGCTCCTTCCTCGACACCCTGCGCGACCGCGGCGTCGAATTGACCGACGATTTCCCGCCCGACTGTGTGGTGATCTCCGGGGGGCGTCGCCTGCCCGCGCTCGACGGACTCGTCAGTGACGGTGCCGACACCGGAGGTCAGTCGTGAACGAGGTCGACATCCGCGCCGCTGAGCAGGACTGCACCCGGCTGATCACCGGCTACTGCCAGGCCACCGACCGCGACGACGTCGAGGCGTTCGTCGCGCTATTCACCACGGACGGAGAATGGACCAGTCCAACCGGGAGCATCGTGAAGGGACACGACCAGATGCGGCAGTATTTCGCGGCCCGCCCCGGCAATGTCGTGTCCGCGCACATCTGCAGCAACATCCTGGTCGAAGTGACCGGGGCAAGCTCGGCGACCGGACGCTCCCTGTCCACCGTGTACCGAGACGGCGCGGTGGATGGCGCTGCCGCCGTGCTAGCTCCACCGCTGGCCATCGCGGAAAACCAGGACGAGTTCGCGCTCACCGAGCAAGGCTGGAAGATTCGCCGCCGCCGATCCCGGGTTCTGTTCGCAAGACAGTGACCGCAAGCGGGCTACCGCAGAGCCCATCGCAGCGCTCGCTGGCGGCCGCGCGGTGCCAGGGTGCCGGAATGGCTCGCCTAGAGATGCGAGTGCTGATCGAGGAGGTGCTCGATGCGATTCCCGATTACGAGATCGCCAACGACGGGGTCGCCTTTCGAACATCCAGGGCGTTCATTCGGTGAAGTCGCTGCCGGTAACGTTCACCCCTCGCCCATTGAACGATTGACACACAACGGAACTGCTCGACTCTAGATTCCGAGCAGCTTGAGGCTGTCCAGATCGACACCCGCCGTGGCGTGGCGTTTGCCGACCTCGGTGTCGTACTCCTCGCTCTGTACGGCGTCGCCGGGAGTCAGGAAGTTCAGGAATCCGGCAATGGCGAAGGTCCGGTAGCTCCTCCAGGCGTCGTTGAAGGTGGGTGCGTCGACGCCGTTTCGTGATAGTGCGTCCAGGTAGTGCGTGAGCAGGTCCCGTTCATTGGCGCGTCGCGCCTCGATGGTCATCGCACCAACCATCGACCAGACGACGTCATAGGCCCAGTGTCCGGAAGTGAAGAGTTGCCAATCGAACAGGCCGCCACCGTCGGCGTCGAAGAACATGTTGCCGATATGCGGGTCGCCGTGCAAAAGGCAGATCGGGCTCCGTTGTTTGACGTCGTTGAGTACGTGAAGGGCGGTGGCCACGCGTAGGCGATCCTGGAGCTCGGGCGGCACGTGTTGGCCCCTGGGCCGGTTCATCTGAGCAGTCCAGTTGTCTTCGCCGAGCAGCGCGTCGAGCATTCCGAACTGGAGTCCGTCGGGCAATGGCTTGGCGACCAGATCGGGGTGTTGCCATCGCGCGGCGTGCAGCCTCGCCAGCACCTCCAGTATGGCGGCCGTCGAGTCGGGTTCCAGTGGTCGGTCGAAGGACGGCAACTTCAGTTCGCGACGTCGGCGCAGATCCTCCATCAAGATGGCGGTGACCCCCGAATCCTCGCGGGCGTACCAGCATTCCGGGATGCGATCGCCGAGCAGGGCGGCACCCATTCCGCCTGCGTAGAATCGGACTTCGGCCTGGTTCAGTGCCGTCATGGTTGGCAACCAGAATGCGGGCATGTGGCTCTCGGCGATCACCTGCCCAGACAGTGTCATCTTGAGCAGCGCCGATTCCGGAGGCCGCAGGGCTCCGTCGCCGGCCCTTCGGTACGAGATCTCCATAGCAGCTCGACAGGCTGAGCCGAACGTGACGTCGGTGAAGCAGAAGTCGTCGACGATCACCCCGGGGTAGTGACAGGCCAATACCGAGGTCAACCAGTCGGAGTCGACGGCATGGAGATGGCGGGGGAGTGCCATGTGGCTGTCCATCACCGCACCTCCTTCCATCACCGGGCCGCCTTCGCGGGTGTGCAGGAAGCGGCATCTGCGCATCAACGTAAACGTTAATGTTGACAGTTGCAAGGTCCGATGGCAGTATGGCGCGGGGTGCGCGCTTACGAGGCAGGGCCGGGGATCACCGAGTGGACCATGGGCCGCGACGCATACGAAGCCATTCACGTGCTGGAAGGCCGCCGGTGTACCAGCCGGGTCTGTCAAGACGCACGTGACCGATGCGACGTGGACCCGCAACTCGCGCACCTGAATTGGCTCACCGACGTGACGGGTACCAAGATTGGCCGGTGGCCGGTGGCCAACGTGCCCAGCAAGCTTTCGGCGACGCCCGCCCACATCGGCGGGATCCTCGACAGGGCGCACCCTGTTATGGGGAGGACAACGAGTGTGTGTCGGCGAGCTCTTGGGGTTCGGTACCCGAGAAATCGCCGAGCTCGAGGCCGACGGGGTCATCTAGGGACGATTCGGTGCGCTGCAGCTTCGGCGACCGACTGTGAGGAGAGTCAATGTACGTCGAGATCACCACGGGTGGCGCGGGAACCACGTCCGGTGGGTTGTGCGAGGTGGACGACCTGCACCGGTTCAGCGTGCGTGTTGGCGCGGATTGTTCCGATGAGCTGGTGACGAACTGGTTGGCCGAGTCGGGCGCTGGACGTCGTGCGGGCGACGGCGTAGCGATCAGCGTGCAGTGGTTGCGACAGTGCACCGCCGAGCGCCCGGCGGACTGGCAGGACGGATTTCAGAAGATGCTCGACTACGCGGCCACGAAGGGCTGGATGGACGACATGCGAACCGCTGTGATGGCGCACTTCAAGACGGTGTGATGAGCACCAGCGTCGAGGGCGTCGTGTTCGTGCACGGGGGCAAGCACGACAGCAGATGTTGGGGCCCGACCATGGACGTCATCAGAGCGAGGGCGCCCGGCGTCGCTCAGTTGGCGGTCGACCTGCCCGGCCGGCGGGGCACGGCCGGGGACACGACACTGGCCGGCTGCGTCCGCTCGGCAGTCGACCAGGTCCTGGACGCCGGCCTGAGCAAGATCCTGCTGGTGGGTCATTCACTGGCAGGGATGACAGTGCCGCTGATGGCCAGTGAACTGGGTAGCGAACGGGTCTCGCGGGTCGTGGCAATCTCGTGTTGCGTACCGCCGCAGTCGAAGACGACCGCAGACACCGTCAACCTGCCGACGCGTCTGGTGGCTGGTCTACTGGACCACGTCCCGATGCCCCGGTGGCTGGCGCGGCAGATGTTCTGCAATGGGATGTCGCCGGCGCAGACCGATTTCTCGCTGAGCGTGCTGGTGCCCGATGCCCCAGATACTCCGGGACTTACCCGGGTGCCCGCGGATCGGTCTGCACTGCCTGCGCAGATTCCCCGAACCTGGGTGCTGACCCTGCGCGATCGCACCCTTCCACCGCGGGTTCAGCTCCGCTTCGCCGCCAATCTGGGGGTATCCGAAATCGTCCCGATCGATACCGGGCACAATCCGATGATCGCCGACCCCGAGGGACTCGCGTCGATCATCGTTGAGCGACTGTAGGTTCCGGATCGGCATGGTGTGATCCGTCATCAGCCGCCGACCGCCGGGCATCTGGTTGCCCACCGCAGCAGCGAGCGGCCGCCGAGACGGATGTATGCCTTGTAGTTTTGGTCAGGGCCCGAAGATTCCGGCGATGTCGAGCAGCCCGGGCTGCTCGACGGATTCGTCGGCTCGGCCCCCGACGAACGCGAGGAACTGATTCGCTGGTTATTGGATCGCGGTTTCGGGCTAGATCAGATCCGCAACTCGCTGAGCCCGATAATGTTGGCGTCGAATCGCGTCATCGGGGATGACGGGACGACCGTCACCGCAAGGCAGGTCGCTGAAGACAACGGGCTTCCGCTCGAATTGGTCAAACGGCGGCACCGGGCTGCTCGCTTGGCCAGCGCCAAAGATTCGGAAGAGACACAGCATTCCCGCGCCGACGCGGAATCGATTCTGCCTGCGGCGGCCTTGGTGGCATTTGGCTCGACGTGGAGGAAGTTGCGCTGATGGTGCGGCTGCTCGTCGACGGACTGACCCGCGTAGCGGTCACGATGCGGCAGGCGGCGCTTCAGGTCCTCATCCGGCCTGGTGCCACGGAGCTGGAGCTTGCCGTTGCGCTGGAAGAGCTTTCCCTCGACATAGATCCCTTGCTGGATCCCATGATCAACGGGCTGGCGCGACTGGCCTTGCGCCACATGTTCCAGACCGAGGCAGTCAACGCTGCCGAGCGGGCCGCGGGCCAACGGCCTGGAGCTCGCCCGTCACCGTGGCGTTCGCCGACATCGTCGGGTTCACCCAAATGGGCGAGGCGGTCTCGCCCCAGGACCTCGTTCGGGTTGCCGGTCGGCTCGCCAACCTGACTCGCAGTGTGGTGCGGGCGCCCGCGCAGTTCGTGAAGACGATAGGTGACGCGGTGAAGCTGGTTAGCCCCAACGCCGAAAAGCTGGTCAGTGCGGTCTTGGATCTACGCGAAGCCGCAGAACTTCATCATCTCCCACAATTGCGCGCCCGGGTGGCCTCTGGGTTGGCCGTCAGCCGTGCCGGCGACTGGTATGGCAGTCCGGTCAACCTCGCCAGCAGGGTGCCACGAGGGAGGCGATCGGTGATGTCGGCAACATCGTTTGGTCATTCGAAAAGTCAACGTACGTAAGGGGCATCCGTGACGAGATCGCGATGTTTCGGGTGCGCAAGGCTAAGCGACGTGCAGCACGGCCGCCCGCTGTGGCTCGCGCGGCGCGGCGCGGCTGGAGGGGTCAGCCCGCGGCCATTGGAATCGCCATTCCCTGGGTGCGCCAGTAGTCGAGTAGATCGATCGCCGGATGAACCTCTATGCCGACGGGGGCCCAGTAGTTGACCATCTTCTGGATGTCGAGATTGTCATCGGACTCAAAGATGAGCACGTCGGGGGTATTCGTCCCTACTGCTCCATAGGACGCCACGATCTTCAAGCCCTTGGGGGCCTCTCCGTCGTTCCACCACTTCTTCGCCTTCTCGGCGATCTCTGGCTTGCGACGATCGTTGCGATCAATGGTCAAGAATCCGATGTACAACATTGGGTCTCCCTCGAGTTCGCTTCGTTGGTGGCTCGATGTCCGTCTGAACCTATTGCCCTGTCAAACCTATCGGGCGTCCTCGAACGCGTCAACGTTAATGTTGACTAGATTTCGGCGAACGGCTCGGACAGATCCCCGCCGCCGCCCCGCGCGCGCCATCGTCGCGGCGCGCGCGCTGCTACAGGCGGAACTCCAACACAGGGGTTGTCGCCGCGGTCATCTCAACCCCGCTGGACTGGATGACCTAACCTGACTGAGGAGCAGCGAGCCGGTCGGAAGGTGGCTACGACGATGTCGGCGAGACGGCGACCGGCTCACGACCGTATCCGCACGCGTCGCATCGGCATCCGGTAGCAATCGGCGTCGTGTTGGTGCCACGTGGGCAGCGCTTCGCCTCGTATTCCAGCGATAGCTGTTGTGCAACGTTGTTGTTGAGCTCTCCTGGGTGGTTATTTTCGTGCGCAGCAGAAGCTTGCGCCGTCTGCGGCAGCCGACGTCGTCGACGTCGGCGGCACGTGGGTTACCCGTCCCATACCGACTGGTCACTGGCCGGGTAGGTGGCGCAGATGTCGGTGCCGTGCGCGGCGACGCCCTTGTTGTTGAAGAACAGCTTGGCCCAGTTGCCCCAGTGGGTTGCCATCTGCTCGTAGTAGACGTTGGTCGCGGTGTCCTCGGAATACTGCCGCCGTCCGGCGTAGTCCAGCGAGAAGAACCAGTAGATTCGGTCGCGGGCGCCCTGCTGAATGTCGGGGGGCCTGTTGTTGTAGTCGATCATGTAGCGCTGGTAGTAGATCGGCTCGGTGTCGCGCACCGCGGCCATGTACTGATCGACGGTGCAGGTGGTCTTCAGTATCCGGTTCGGGATCGGGTAGTCGTCGGTGGCGTCGGCGGAGGCCACCGCGGGAAGGGCCATCGCTGCCACGCTTACCACCGCCGCCGCGACACTCGCTTTGATCAACATCCGTGACTCCTTACTGTTGTGCGGCGGCTTGAAGCATCGGCAACTTGTCTGGGCAGTACGTGCGCAGTGCGGCGCCGAGGAACTGCCAGGCCTGCGCGGTGGTGCTGTCCTTCGGCAGCTGCCGGAAGACAAATTTCGCTGACATGCCGGCGTCCTTGTCGAGCCCGTTGTAGAGCCGCTGACAGGTGATCTTGCCGATCCACGCGTTGTAGTCCTTCGGGCCATAGATCCCGTAGGTGTGCAGTTCGTTGGCGAAGTCCACATCGGGGTCGGCATGGGCCGGCGCGGCCAGCGCAACCGCCGCAGTCATGATGGACGCGAGTACAGATAATTTCGCGTATCTCATTGCTGTCCTTCCGGACTCATCGCGTTCAGCCCGAGCGGCGCAGTGGTGGCCGCGTCCTGTTCCGGTGGACCGCCGGCGGGGGTGCTCGCTGCCGGCTGTGGGGCGTGGCTGTGGCCTCTCCGCGGCCAACAGAACCAGCGTCCGAGCAGCGCCGCGATGGCCGGCGTCATGAAGGAACGCACGACGAGGGTG
>Ga0073928_10010683_pt1 | contig 10871 bp, 8 predicted proteins | sample PaiPotPPA55metaG_FD_76969 | JGI IMG/M metagenome (GOLD analysis project Ga0073928, IMG submission 76969) | Iron sulfur acid spring bacterial and archeal communities from Banff, Canada, to study Microbial Dark Matter (Phase II) - Paint Pots PPA... ...
GTCGATCCGCGCGGCAACTTGCTCGGCAGGGGCTACTATTCGCCGCACTCGGCGATCGTCGTTCGCCTGCTCGTGCGCGATGCAAAAACGCCGCTCGACGCGGCCTTCTTCCGGGCGCGCCTGCAGCGGGCGGTGGCGTTGCGCGCATCGCTCGGATTGCCGAGCGAGCACACCAATGGCTATCGGCTGGTCCACGCGGAAGGCGACGGCTTGCCGGGTCTGGTCGTCGACCGCTACGGCGACGTTCTTTCGATCCAGCTCGGGACCATCGGAATGAAGCAGCGCGAGGCGCTCGTCCATGAAGCGCTTTGGACGATGCTCGCGCCTCGGGCGATTCTCGATCGCACGAGCGTGCAGACGGCGAAGATCGAAGGCTTTCGGCCCGGCTCCGGCACGGTGCGCGGCGCGGAGGTTCGCGGGGTCGAATTCGTCGAGCGCGGGTTGCGATTCCGCATCCCGGTCGAGCTCGGGCAAAAGACGGGCTTTTACTTCGACCAGCGCCTTCTTCGCGCGCGCGTCGAGCAGCTGGCAGCGGGGGCGCGCGTCCTCGACGCTTACTCGTACGTCGGCGCATTTGCGATCGCTGCGGCGCGCGGCGGAGCGCGCGAGGTCGTTGCCGTCGACGAGAGCGCGCTGGCGGTCGAGGTGGGCTCCGAGTGCGCCGCAGCGAATGGAGTGGGTGAGCACATTCACTTCGTCAAGGGGGATGCACGCCATGCCCTGGCGGACGCAAAGGGTACGTTTGACCTGGTCGTTGCGGACCCGCCGCGGCTCGCCCCGACGCGCGGTGCGCGCGAGCAGGCTCTCGTGGCCTATGCGAAGCTCGCCGAGAATGCGTGCCGCGCCACGCGGCCCGGCGGCTTGGTGATCTTCTGCTCGTGCTCCGCCGCAGTCGACCTTGCCGCGCTGACGCGCGCTCTTGCGATCGGGGCGATGCGTGCCAACGTGCAGGCGAGCGTCATCGAGCGCTGGTTCCAGGGCGCCGACCATCCCGTGCCCGCCGCATTCGGAGAGGGGCTCTACTTGAAGGCTCTCATCGCCCGCGTCGACACCCGGTGAAGGCGCTGTCCGCTCTCGACCCCGACGAAGCAGTCCGCCTTCGGGGGGTTCTTTTCGATCTGGACGACACGCTGCTGACGCACGGTGTGCTCACGCGCGCCGCATTCGACGCACTTTGGACGATGCGCGAAGCGGGATTGAAGCTCGTTGCAGTGACGGGGCGACCGTCGGGATGGGCGGACGTAATCGTTCGCCAGTGGCCCATCGACGGGTGCGTGGCGGAGAACGGCGCCATTCACGTCGTGCGCGAGGGTGGGGCAGTCGCTCGACGAGACCGGTGCGACGCGGCCCTGAGGAAAGCACGGCGCGCTCGCCTCGCGCAGTTGGTCGACCGAGTGCGCGAGCGAGTACCCGAAGCGACGTTGAGCGACGATGTCGAGGCGCGGCGAAGTGATGTTGCCTGGGACATCGGCGAGCGCGTTCGGCTGCCGGAAGATCGAGTGAGTGCGATCGCCTCGGAGATCGCCGCGTGCGGCGCGCGGTCGATGCGGTCGAGCGTGCATCTGCACGCGACGTTGGATGCAGACGACAAGGCCAGCGGCGCGGTGCGCTTCTGCGCGCGCGAGCTGAACGAAGAACCGTCCTCGATATTGGGGCGATTCGCGTTCATCGGCGACAGCGCGAACGATGCCCCGTGCTTCGCTGCTTTCCGCACGACCTTCGGCGTGGCGAACGTTCGCTCGAGCCTGGACCGCATCAGCCTTCCGCCGCGCTACGTTTCCGACCGCGCGATGGGCGAGGGTTTCGCCGACGTCGCAGCGGAGATCCTTCGCAAAAGGCGCTAGCACGAGGAGCCCGAGGCTCTTCCAGCGCCCGCTGCTTGTGCTAGCTGTCCATAAGCACAATGGCTTCGAACTCCGAGCTCGTCGCGCTGGCGCGCCAGCGCATGTATCCAAACTACCAGCCCGCGGCGATAGCGTTCGTGCGCGGACGCGGCTGCGAGCTCTTCAACGCGGACGGCCGCCGCTGGCTCGACTTGTGTGCCGGGGTGGCCGTCTGTTCCGTCGGTCACAGCCATCCGGAGCTCGCGCGGGCCATCGGTGAACAGGCGGCCACGTTGATGCACGTGTCGAATTACTTCTACAACGAGCCGAACGTCCGTCTTGCCGACGACCTGTGTCGTCGCACAGGGTTTGCTCGCGCGTTCTTCTGCAATTCGGGCGCCGAAGCGAACGAGGGCATGCTCAAGCTCGCGCGACACCATTTTTTCGTTGCCGGCAAGCCGGAGCGCGTTCGCGTCGTCGCGTTTCACAATGCATTCCATGGCCGAACGCTCGGCGCCCTGTCGATGACGGCAACGCCCAAGTATCGCGAGGGCTTCGGGTTGTTGGGGCCGGTCACGCACGTACCCTACGGCGATGCCGATGCGGTCGAACGGGCGATGGGGCCGGACGTGTGCGCCATCGTCGTCGAGGCGCTTCAAGGCGAGGGAGGCGTCGTCCCGGCCCCTCCGGGATTCCTCGCGAAGCTGCGGTCCATTGCCGATGCCCATGGCGCGTTGCTTCTGATCGACGAAGTGCAAACTGGGATGGGGCGCCTTGGGCGTTTTCTCGGCAGCGACGGCACGGGCGCAAAGCCGGACGCCGTTGCGCTCGCGAAAGGGCTCGGCGGTGGATTTCCGATCGGCGCCATGTTGACCACCGAGGCAGTCTCCGGAGCGCTGCCTCCGGGAAGTCACGGCTCGACGTTCGGCGGCAACGCGCTGGCTTCCGCGGCCGCGCTCGCCGTGCTTCGCATCATCGACGCAGAAGGGCTCGTGGACGATGCGCGAGCGAAGGGGGAGATGCTCGGCGCGATGCTCGAGCAGCTCGCGAGCGATCTTCCGGATCTGTGCGAAGGGGCGCGCGGGGAGGGGCTTCTTTGGGGGCTGCTTTTGAAACCTGGTTTTCTCGCACGCCAAGTGTTGCAGCGCGTCCAGGATGCCGGGGTGCTTCTGACGGCTGCTGGCGAACGTGTGCTTCGATTCACGCCGCCGCTCGTCGTTACACGCAGCGAGCTCGAAGAAGGAATTCGCGCGGTCCGCAGCGCATTGGAAAAGCTGCGCGCTCCCGTGGCGGTGGAAGTGGCGGTCTGAACGTACTTTCAGCCCCTCTGCCATTCCCTCGCTTGACAGCTCGCCATCTCACGGGAGTAGTGGGACCCGCAGATGGCGAATGCCTCCTTTCCGCGCCCTTTGGCCGCAGCTCGCGCGCCACGTCCGGTGGTATCCGCGACGTCGTCGTCCTGCCTTGGGTGCGACCAGGCCATCGATCCGTTGCGAGCGGGTCACGTCGCCGTCCTGGGCGGCCACTTCTGCTACTTCTGCCGCTCGGAATGCAAGCAGGCGTACCTGAGCGCTCTCGGCGAGCCCCAGGAAGACATCGCGACGCTCGTACCGCCGGACGTCGCGTCGGCCGATCGCGACGAGGCGGCGCCCCCGATGCCGGAGGCATCGAGCGAAGGCCCTGCGTCCGGCGTTCGTGCGGCGAGGCGACCAATCCCACGTGCTCGGCGGCTCTCCGTGCGCACGGGCATGGGACCGCGGCGTCCCGCCCAGCTTGCGGCGCGCGCGATGGCCACCGCGGGGATTGTCATCGGCTGCTCGGCGGCGGGAGCCGTACTGCTCGCGCCCGTCGCAGAAGCCGTGCGCGCCGCGCTCGTCGTCGCCTCGTTCTTGGCTCTGGCCCTGCGCATCGGCCTTGTGCCGAGGAATCGAGCTGACGCGCACTCGTTCATCGTTCTCCTCCCCGCGCTGGGAGCGACAGCAGCGGCGTGCGTGGCACTCTTCACGCACGATCCTCGTTCGGCTGCGCTCGTCGTGCTGGCAGGGCTTACCTGCGCGGCTGCCTGCGCCGTCGAAATGCTCATCGGCCGCGCGTGGATGGGGATTGCCGTTGCGCGCGACCGCATACGACGCTCCCTCCATGTGCCGGTCCGCGTCGCTCAAGGGGAAGACACATTCGAGGCCACGCCTTCCGACGTTCGGTCCGGCGAGCAAGTGGTCGTCTTTGCCGGGGAGATGGTCGGGGTCGACGCTACTGTGGCGGCCGGAGAGGCATGCATCCTTCCCTGGCTCGACGCCCGCGACGAGATCGTGAAGCGCGAGGGCGATCCGGTGGTTGCCGGGGCACGGGTGCGGTCCAACCAACTCCGGCTCATCGCCACGTGGTCGGGCCGCGACCGAGCTTGGACGCGGCTTTTTGGCTTGGAAGCGGGCTGCATCGACGCCGATGCGCCGACCGCACGAACGCTCCGGCACGCCGTCGAGCGCGGCGCGCCGGTCGCGGCCTTGCTCGTCGGCGTCGCAGCCTTCGCAGGCGGCGCGACCGCCGTCGAGATTCTTGCCGCGATGTGTGCGGCTGCCACGGCATTCGCGGCAAAGGCCGCTTCTTCGGTAGTCGCTCTGCATTTCTCGCGAGCCCACCTCGATGCGCTGGCGAACGGAATCACGTACAAAGACCCCCGCGCTTTCGAGAAGGCCGCATCCGCGAACGTCGCCGTTTTGAGTGCCCGCGGGACCGTCCTTCTCGGCGAGCCGGAGATCGTGGCTGTGGAGCCTGCCGCGGGCTTCGACGCGGACCGCGTGATCGCCTTCGCTGCAGGCGCAGAAATGGCATCGACGCATCCGTTCGCGGCCGCCGTGCTGCGCGCTGCGCGGACCCGAGGCGTCCGTCCGGATCACGTACGGAACGCAAAGGTGCATTCGGGGCTGGGGGTCACGGCCTGCGCATCGAGCGGCGAGCGATTGGTGATTGGGGGACGCGCGATCATGCTGGAGGAGAAAATTGGTTTCGCGATGTTCGACGCGCGCGTGTCCGAACTCGAGGGGCAAGGTCGAAGTGTCTTGCTCGTCGCGCTTGGCGACCGTCTCGCGGGAATCATCGCGCTCCAGGACGGCCTTCGCGCGGGCGCGCGCGTAGCCGTGCAGTTGCTCCTCGACGCACGCATCGAACCGGTGCTCCTTAGCGGCGAGGCGCGCGAGACATGCGAGACGATCGGGCGTGCGCTCGATATCGAGCACGTTCGTCCCGAGGTCCTGCCCGCAGATCGCGGCACAGAGGTGCGCGCGCTGGCCGAGAGCGGCAACGTGGTCGCGGTCATAGGATATCCGGCGATCGACGATGGGCCGCTCGGGGCGGCCGACGTTGCCGTCGCGATGGCAGCTGCCGGTTCGACGCCGGGAGAGTGGGCTGTGGCCCTTGCAGGCGACCAATTGCGCGACGCCGCCCTCGCTCTGACGATTCCGCGCGCTGCCGGTGAGCGTGCACGGGTGGCGATGGCCATCGGTGCGACACCGGGGCTCGTTGCCGTCTTAGCCGTCGCCTTTGGTATCGCACCGCTTGCCGTCGCCCCTTTGGCCGCCCTGCTCGGCGCCATCGCCGTCATGCTGCACGCGCGCGAACGTCCTGCCGGTGCCCGCTAGCCGCGCACTGGCTGCGCGCGGTGAGGTCACGCGGCCCAGCTGACGAGGAATCAGGGGTCACGGGTCGGCGTCGCGCGGCTCGGTCAGCCGTTCCCAGCGCCGCTCGAGCGCCTTGCGGTCGACCCCTACCAGGCGGGCCGCCGCGCTCTTGTTTCCGCCGCACGATTCGATCGCCTGGTGCAACATGGCGCGTTCGATGACGTCCAGCTTCGAGCCGAGCCGCTCTGGCAATGCGAGCAGCAACCGCGCCATCCGATCGATCTCGAACTGTTCGTCGGCCGGAGACGGTACCCGCGCCAGCTCCTCGAGCGTTTTGACGTCGATGCGCTCGTCTTCGGCCAGCAAGGCGACGCGCTCGACGACGTTGCGTAGCTCGCGCACGTTTCCGGGCCACGGGCGCTGCGCGAGCCACGCCATGGCATCGTCATCGAACCGCAGCTTTCGCGCGAGCCCCGAAGCAAACGAAAGGACGAGCTCCGGCAAGTCCTCAAGCCTTTCGGCCAGCGAAGGAACGCGTACCGTCACGACGTTGAGTCGATAGAAAAGATCCTCACGGAAACGCCCCTCTGCGATTCGCTTTTCGACGTCGACGTGCGTGGAGGCGAGGACGCGCGCTTGCAAGGGTCGCTCGTCCTCGGCGCCGAGCGGACGAAAGCGGCGGTCTTCCAGGACGCGGAGCAATTTCGCCTGTAGTTCCATTGGCATCTCGGCAATTTCGTCGAGAAGAATGGTCCCCGTTCCGGCCACCTCGAGCTGCCCGCGCGCTCGCCGCTCCGCGCCGGTGAATGCTCCGCGCTCATGCCCGAAGACCAAAGACTCGATGAGTGCTCCCGGCAGTGCCGTGCAGTTTACGGCGACGAACGGCGCGTTGCGCCGCGAGCTCGACTCATGCAGCGCACGCGCTACGAGCTCCTTGCCGGTCCCGGTCTGACCCCGAATGAGGACCGTCGCAGAGGCGTCAGCCACGCGCACCACGAGCCGACGCACGTTCTCGATCGCGCGCGACGAACCAATGATCGCCCGAACTCCCCAAGATGACTCGATCCGCTCGCGCAGCTGCATGATCTCGCCGCGCAGTTGGGTGCGTTCGCGGAATCGTTCGACGACCGGTAGAAGGGTCTCTGGGCACAACTCGTCCTTCAGGACGTAGTCCTGTGCGCCGCTACGCATGGCCTCCCGCACTTCCGCCAGCTCGAAGAGAGAGGTGACGATGACTGCGGGGATCGCGGAGCCGGCGGAACGCAGTTTGCGTATCAGATCCAGGCCCCCACGATCGCGAGCATCGGATGACAGGCGAATGTCGACCAGAAGCAAGTCGGGCGAAGAGCGCTCGAGGTACGCGAGCGCTTCGTCCACCGATCCGGCTTCTACCAACTCTACGTCGGGCAGGGCCGACAGCATTTGCCGCAACACACGTCGAGCGCTTCGCTGATCATCGACGATCAGAATCTTCATGTCGCTCGTCTCCGCCATGTGCCGACAGCGCACGGTCCAGGTCTTCGGTTCCGGCCATGAGAACGTCCGCTGCGGGTACCGACACGATGAAGCGTGTTCGGCCCTGCCCACGATCGGCTTCGATGTTCCAGCCGTGCGCGCGCACGATTCGTTGTGCAATCGCCAACCCAAGGCCCGTCCCCCGCGGCTTGGTCGTGAACCATGGGACGAACAGCCTCGCTTCGTCACCCTGAAAGCCCAGTCCGTCGTCCCACACAACGAGCTTCGCCCCGTTCGGCACTACCGACCACTCGACACCGATACGGCCCACCGGCGACGTTGCTTCAATGGCGTTTGCAACGAGGTTCACGAGAAGCTGCGTGGCTTGATGGGGATCGCACCGCAACGCCGCGTCCGCCGGAACGTCGACAGCCACGAAACGGTCGCCCGCCACGTCACGCAACAGCGCTTCGACCCGGGCCGCTAGACTGCAAACCGCGACGCAGCGCCGGTCGATACGGGGCGCTGGAATGCGCCGCAGCCCAGAAACAAGTCGCTCCAGCCTTTCGACCTCCTCGCACCCGATGTCGATGTCCTCCTCGTCCAAGTGGAGACCACGCTCCGGCGGAGTCGGAGACGCGCCGTCCAAGTGGAGACCACGCTCCGGCGGAGCCGGACGCGTGCCGTCCACCTTCGCATTGCGCTTCTCGCGGTGAAAGACCGAACGGAAGAAATTGATTGGATAGCGTATCTCGTGAGCGATCTCGGCGGCCACCGTCTCGACGAGGGCCACCCGCTCGATCTGCGATCCAACCGATCGCTGGCGCCGCTCTTCGAGATCGGCGCAGAGCCTAGCGTGTGCAAGGGCGAGGGCGGCCTGGTTGGCCATGGTTTGCAGCAGATCGAGATCGGCCGTCGCAAGGCTCTGGCCCGGTGGGCTGGCGACCAGCAGGAAGCCGATTGTCCTGCCGCGAAAGCACATCGGCACGCGAAGCGAGCCGATGCGGTCGGGCTCCGAAACGGGGCCGTCCTCTGACCCCTCGACACGAAGCTCCGCCGATTCGCATGGCACCCACCGGTGCACGGCACGCTCGACGATGGCGATTACGTCGCGCTCGTCGGTTGCGCATGTCAGAGCGGCGCTGAGACCGGATGTTGCAAGCTGGTAAACGCCGCTGCGGGGCAAGAGTCGGAGCCCGACAGCCTTCGACGCAATCGAAAGCACCGCAACAATCGAGCTTCTCCGCACAGGGTGACTATAGGACGGCCCAAAGGCCACGCCGTCCAGGGAATACCTGGACTAACAAAGAAAATCAGGTCATCCGGCGATCCCGCCTGCGCCAAAGGTCCCTACGCGCCGTCCGAGGCGTGCACAAGCTCATCGACGATGATTTCTCGCCAGCGTATCGTCTGGGTAGCAGTCAATCCATCGAAGTCGCCGTCAATCCAACCCCGAATGCGATTGTTGAGTCTCCGCCGCAGTGCTGCGGCCTCGGGTGGCTCGTCATTGGCGCGATCGAGGTCGAACCGATAGAGGCAGAGCAGGAGCTTGAATTCCTCGAAGCACGACTGGCTCAGCAGGAGTACCTCGTAGAGCGCGCCGAGCTGGTCGCGCTCCGATGGTGCGTGGAGAGTCATTCGTATCCTTCCCCGTCGTTCACACGCGCGCCGGCCGTGCCGAGGCGGTCTCGGCACGGGAGCACGACTCGTGCCCGGGGAAAGATTGGAAATGGCCCGCCAATTGGGAGGAGGTCGGACTGCGGATCGCCCGAAAACGGCCAAGGGCCGCCCGGATCCGACCAACCTCGCTTTATGCCAACGCGAGCGCCTGCTTTGCTTTCTTACGCCGAGCCATGAGGTACTCGGCAACCGCGCGAGGGCCGCGGGCATTGAGAACCTGTGAGGACGCCAGTCGGGCCCGTCTTGCCAGTGCGAGGCCGAGACCGGTGTCGCCGATACCGTGAACCGAATGCGCGTCCGGATCGATGGCAAATTGGACGCCACGCGCGGCCGCACGGCGTATCAGGACGTCGCCAAGGTCGAGGCGCTGGGGGCTGGCGTTGATTTCGAGGAAGGTCTCGTTGTCGACGGCGGCATCGCACACGGCATCTAGGTCGAACTCGTAGCCTCGGCGTCCTGGGAGCAAGCGACCGGTCGGATGGCCGAGGATCGTTACCAGCGGGTGGGTGACAGCGCGCACCAGGCGAGCGGTCATCTCACGGGCAGGCATGGCGAGGTCGGTATGCACGCTGGCCACGACGAAATCGAGCCCGGCGAGAGTTGCATCACCGAGATCGAGGGAGCCGTCGCGCAAAATGTCGACCTCGACACCGTGCAAGAGCACGATCTCCGGGACTTCGCGTCGCACCAATTCCATCTCGGACCGCTGTGCATGCAAGCGAGTGGCATCGAGCCCGCGCGCATAGTTGGCCGCCTGGGAATGCTCGCTTATGCCGACGTAGGCGAACCCCGCGTTCGCGGCCGCACGAGCCATTTCGGCGATCGATGCCGTCCCATCGCTCCACGTAGTGTGCACGTGAAAGATGCCGCGCACGCCCTCGATGAGCGTCGGCACGAGGGGAGTAGGTCGTTCGCGCAGCTCGGGCGGAGCGAATGGTACGCCCAACAACGCGTAGAGCTCCCGTTCGGTCCGAACAATCGAGCAGGCGTGATGTAGCCCGCGGGCACGCTTGGCGAGCCATTCCAACCAGGCGACATGCGCTTGGGCGCCGGTGTCGCGAACCAAAGCTTCCAAGTACTGTTTGGGGGGCACTACCCGCAAGTGAGCTGGGCCGCCCCCTTCGAAGCGCATGGACACTCGATCGCTGCCTTCGATCGTGACGCTCGAGCAGGCAGTCGCGCTTCTCAGGGCAGCCGCGACCTCAACGATCGACAGAGGCCCCTCGGCAAGCAATGAAAGTTCGTCCATGCTTTCCGCGGCCCGCCGCGCTCTGCCGACGATCGTGGCCTGGGGCAACTTCTTTCGGGCGAGCGCTTCGTTTGCGAGTCGCGCCATCTCGAGCGCCATCCCAAGGGCGAGTGGGCTGCCCCTCGACCTCGTCCGCTGGCCGCCTCGCCGGCGCGCGCTTCGATCCCCCTTGTCCACGATCTCCTCCGCATACCACATGCCGCCGCAACCGACCGAGAAAGGCGCCACGTTCTTTCCGGTGTTCTCGCTATTCTCCGACCGCTTGCGAGGCGCAGCCGCGCCTTCCGTGGTAACAAGCCTTGCTCGTTACGCTCTGGAAGTAACCCCCCGGTCCCCTTGAACGACACAGCCTTTCGGTCTGCCGCGCCCCGCGTGACCGAGCTTGTCGTTCCGGAGTCGCTCGACGGTGCGCGGCTCGACAAGGCCATCGCTCAGTTGTTGCCCAAATTGAGCCGCGCCCGGGCAAAGCGCGCAATTTCGCTCGGCGCCGTACGCGTTAATGGCCGGCGCTTGAAGAAAGGCGAGACGGTCGCCAAGGGGGACTTGCTGCGACTTGACATCGCCCAAGTGATTGACGCGCCGGCGATCGCTGTCGCCGATGCACCACTCAAGGTGGTCTTCGAGACGGAGGCCCTCATCGTCGTCGACAAACCTGCCGGCCAGCCCACCGCGCCCATCCGCGCCGGGGAGGTAGGCACGTTGGTCAATGCCATTCTCGGCCGCTATCCGGAGCTCGTGCCTACCAGCTCCGACGCCTTCATCGGCCACTCGCCACGCGAGCCGGGAATCGTGCATCGGCTCGACACCGACACCAGCGGTGCCTTGGCGGTCGCGCGTACAAAGGCGGCATTCGAAGAGCTGAAGGCGGCGCTTAAGGAGGGAAGGCTCGACAAGCAGTACTTGCTCGTGTGCTCCGGAGACGGGCTGCCCGACGACGGCACAATCGAGCTCCCTCTCGCAAACCACCCGAAGGACCAGCGGCGGGTCTACGCCTGCGTGCATCCGCGCGACGTGGTTCGATACGAACCGCGATCCGCAACTACCCGA
>Ga0073928_10010684_pt1 | contig 10870 bp, 7 predicted proteins | sample PaiPotPPA55metaG_FD_76969 | JGI IMG/M metagenome (GOLD analysis project Ga0073928, IMG submission 76969) | Iron sulfur acid spring bacterial and archeal communities from Banff, Canada, to study Microbial Dark Matter (Phase II) - Paint Pots PPA... ...
CACGCAGGTTCGCCGCTGCTCGTTTAGGGAGCCATCTCCGAGAAAATAGCCCACGAGCCAAGCGAGGTCTCCGTCGACCTCCTGGCGACCGACCATGACCTTTCTATACCTCGGGTAGTGGTAGATTAATTCGGCTCGCTCTGAGAAACGATCAAGGGCCGCCCTCGCTCCTGCATTCGGTCCAACAACGGCATCTCCGGGTCGCAGCATGTCTGCACGACGCTCGACGATCTCGTCCCCGTCCCAGACCATGAACGGGTGCCAAGCCGAAACCGTAGCGGAAGCGCCCGTATCAAATGAAACCGAGACCTTGTCTTCCTTAGGAAGATCGTACGACCAGATGCGTTCGATCTTATCTGAGACGATCCGACCCGTAGCTGAGTCAAGCGAAAGCGTTTGAAGGTTCTTGCCGCTGACGTCTATATACGTTCCCGCCTGGTCGAACCGAATCTGATCATTTGACCGTGCAAATTCGTCGTAGAGCTCCCCGATGCGCACTAGACCGCGGCCCGCGACGAATACGTGCGCCTTCCGCGAAATGCAGCCGGATCCGAACTTAAATATGCGCGCTTCGCGGAGTACACCGTCGAAGATCCCACCTTCGTTGACAAGATCGTCTTCGATGCCAAGGATGTAGCACGCGGAGACTTGAGGTCTCTCGAACGTTGAAGTCGAGGGCTTCGCTTCGCCGGTCGCATCGTCGACATACCAATGACCTTGGGGTGGCCCTTCGATGCCGTACGCCCAGTGGAGTCCAGTGTTGAACCACTGCGGGCTGTTGGGCGCGCCGATCTGGCGCGCGAGCATCGCGCGCATCTCGTCGTAATACGCGCGCGCATCGCTCTCGCCGTCGAAGTACCCGTACTTGTAGCCCCAATAGGTCCACGCGCCGGCGAGCCGGTCAAAGACTTGTCGGGAATCCATTTCGGAACCGAACTGCTCGCCCCGCGGCAGCGCGGCAAGCGCCGCCTGATCGGGCTCGGAACGCCAGAGCCAGTCGGGCACGTTGGTCTCCGGGACCTTTTGGAGGCGGCTCGGGACGCCGGCCTTGCGGAAGTACTTCTGCGCAAGGACGTCGACGGCGACCTGACTCCAATCGGCCGGCGCCATGACCGACGGCGCCTCGAAAATCACCGAGCCATCGGGATTGACGATCCTCGAGACCCTCTGCTCGAACTGGACTCCAGCGTAGGCGTCGTTCGGCTTGGAATAGCGGCGGCGAAATTTCAAGGACCTGACCTCCGTGCGAGGGGGATTTCGGCTCGTTTCAATCGAACGCCTGTTCGATGACGAGGCGCCGGACGTTGAAACCGGTACCTCATATTGTACTCCTGGACGACCCGGGGCACAAGATGTAGTAGTGCCACGTTCCCGAGGCGGACCTGCGAAGACCTTGCGAAGCCGCTGTGGAGACCCTGCGGGGAAGCCAATTTTTCTGTGGACATGCGGCGAGTCGGGTGGACGCCCTGTGGGGAAATCCGAGGATAGCGGGGACAACGCGGGAACCTCGGCTCCGTGCTGCGACCCGACGCCTACGCGGACAGTCTCTCGAGCGTTCCGCTCGATGACCTCGCAGCGTCCGGCGTCCGGGGCATCATCGTCGATCTCGACAATACGCTCGTGGGCTACGGAGAGGACGCTTGCTCGCCGCACGACGCGGCTTGGGTAGCCCGCGCAATTGGGTCAGGGTTTCGCGTGGTGCTCGTTTCGAACAATTTTAGCGACCGCGTGAGGCGCATCGGCGAAGCGCTTGGCGTTCCGGCGATTCCAAATGCGCTCAAACCGTTGCCGACCGGGTTTTTACGAGCCCTCGCGCTGCTCGGCACTGGGCGTCGCGCGACGGTTGTCGTGGGCGACCAACTTTTCACCGACGTGCTTGGCGCGAAGCTGTGCGGCCTACGTTCGATCCTCACGCATCCGCTCGTGGCGCGCGATTGGCACGGAACGCGCGTGCTGCGATTCTTCGAGCGGCTCGTTCTCGGACCGCGCCGGCCCGGAGCATAGACGCGGGTTGCCATCCGAACGACACGCCTTACCGATGCGCCTCGCACTCATCGGCGATCCCGTTGCGCACAGCCTGAGTCCGCAACTGCATCGCGGATTTCTCGCGGAGTTGCGCACAAGCGGGGTGTATGAAACGATTCGCACTCCGGCCGGCGAGGGAGCGCGCGTGATCGAAGGGCTGCGCGCGGCGGGGTACCGCGGCGTCAACGTCACGACACCCCTAAAGGAAGAGGCATTCGCCTACTGTGAGCGGCACGACGACCTCGCGCGTGCGAGCGGCTCGGTGAATACCATCGTTTTCGAGAGAGGTCTGGCGTGCGGCTACAACACTGACGGCGCCGGTGCCCTTGGAGCGGTGCGCGCTGCCTTCGAGCGGGTCGACGTCGGCGGGCTGACGGTGCTGATTCTCGGAGCGGGTCCGACCGCCCGCGCCGCGACGAGCGCTCTGCGCGATGCGGGCGCCGTCGTCGTTATATGGAACCGCACGCGAGAGCGGGCAGAGCGTATACGAAAAGCGCACGGAGTCGAACTGTGGCGAGCCGGGATGCACGTCGACGCCGTTCTGTCGACGGTGTCGCCGCACAGTTCGCTCGAGGACGACGAGCTGCGGGCTGCCGTCCTTGCGGCTCCGGTAGTGCTCGACGCGAACTATGCTGAACGTGCTACCCTCGGCGCTATTCTTGGCCGGCCGGTCATTGACGGAGGCGAGATGTTGCGAGCGAGCGCACGCGCGTCCTTCGAACTTTTCATCCGGCAACATCGCGTTGAGAGAGGTGGTCTGTAACGTGGGCAGCCGTCATCTATTGTTTCTTTCGTGCATCGCAGCAGTCGCGTGCGCGTGCGCCCGTCCGGCGTATGCCGACGCTCCTAGCGTGAGCTACGAGCTCAAGATGCCTCAGCCGGCAAATCACGTGTTCGACCTCACGCTACACGTCAGCGGGCTTGACCGTCCGCAAACGACGGTGGCGATGCCGATCTGGATTCCGGGCTACTACAGCGACGATCACTATGCTCGCAACGTGCAGCGCTTCGCGGCCCACGATGGTTCCGGCAAAGAACTCGCGTGGCATCAGGACGGCGACACGGCGTGGTCGATCGACACGAAAGGCGTCTCGGACCTCGTCGTTTCGTACGGACTGTTCGCGAACCGATACGGCGACATCGGCACGCAGCTCGCCGAGCAGCGTGCCGAGTTCAACGGTGCGCAGATATTTCTGTTCGTTGAGAACCCCGATGGCTATCCGGTGGCCGGACCCGTCACGCTACACATTCAGCGCCCTGCTGGTTGGACGATCGAGAGCGGTCTGCTGGCAATGCAGACCGCGCCGGATACGTTCACGGCACCCTCCTACGATGTGCTCGACGACTGTCCCACGATTATCGGCCACGATTTCAAGACCGCGGAGTTCTCCGTCGATGGGAAGCCGTACCATCTCGTCATCGACGGCCCTGGGACGTATCGCGTCGACGATCTCGCTGCTACGGCCAAGCAGCTCATCAGCAGCGAAGTGCGCATGATGGGGCACGCGGCCTACTCGCAGTATTGGATTCTCTTCCAAACACTTGCCGGCGGTGGCATGGAACATCTCAACTCGACGATTTCGGGAATGCCGGAGTACGGCTGGGAGCATAAGCACGATCCGAGCGATCCGCAGGATTTCACTGCGATGAGCGACTTCGCGCTTACGCTCGCTCACGAACACTTCCACTCATGGAACGTCAAGCGCATTCGGCCGCGTGTCCTCGGGCCGTTCCGCTACGCGCAGGAAGTGCACACGCGCCGCCTCGACGTTGCCGAGGGACTAACTGAGTACTACATGTACGTCCACGGGATGCGTTCGGGCTACGAGGAACCTAAGGCGATGTACGGTCAGTTCGCGGACACGATCAAAACCGAAGAGCTGTCACCCGGAAGGCGCTGGATGTCGCTGGGCGATCTCTCCTGGAACACCTGGTGGCGCAACGATGATCCAAACGTGCCGAACGGCGATTACTACGACGGCGCTGCGGCGATGGCCCTGATGCTCGATCTCAAGATTCGTCACGACACGAACGACAAGCACAGCCTGGACGACGTCATGCGCTATCTGTTCCGCGACTGGGAAGCGAAGAAGCAGAACGAGTTCATCTCGACCGGCGGAACGTACGGAGACGACGAGATTCCGGCGATCTTGGAAGCGGCGACCGGCGACGCCGAAACGGGGCGGCTGTTCAACGAATGGTGGAACACGACGACCCTGCCCGACTGGAACACCTATCTGAACTACGCCGGCCTGGAGCTGAAGAAGACGGCGCCGAAATCGACAGCGCCCGTTCTCGACCTCTCGACCTTCCAAACGGGAGCGCCGATGGGCGTCGGCTTTCGCGCCCGTGGCATCAAGCTGGCGAGCGGCATTCCTAGCATAAACCCCGACCAGTTGATGATCTCGAGGGTAGAATCGGGGGGTACGGCTGAGCGGGCCGGACTCCAAGTCTACGACGTGCTGCAGAGCATCGACGGCGCGGTCGTGACGGGGGAAAGCTTGCCTGGCATTTTGGCCCTACACCGTGCCGGCGATACCGTCAACGTTTCGATCGTTCGCGAGGGCCGGGTCATCGTGATTCCGGTCGTACTCGTTCCAGCGCACGTCCCAACCTACAGCATCGAGCCGATCGAGAAGCCATCGCCGGCGCAGCGCGCGCTACGCGCAGACTTCGAAGAGGGGCGTCCGTTCGGTACGTGAACAACGGCGCGTGAGCCGTCGCGATATCGCGATCCTTGCGGCTATTGTCGCGATTGGGGCGTGGCTGCGCGCTCCGCTGCTCAGCGAGGGCTTGTGGCGCGACGAGGCGTCGACGTACTACGACGTGGCGGCGCGCGGCCTCGTCGATTCGCTCGCGATGATCGTGCGCATCGAACTCGCGCCGCCGGCGTACTTTTTGGTCGAGAAGGCATGGGCGTACGTTGCCGGCGTCGGACCGGTAGCGCTCAAGCTGCCTTCGTTCATCTACGGGCTCGCTTTGATCATCGTCGTGTATGCGCTCGGCCGTGCGGTTGCATCGCCGGCCGTCGGTCTCGTCGCTGCGCTGTTCGCCTGCGTCTCGCAACCCGCTATCGATCTCTCCGCCGAGGCACGGGTTTACGAGTTCTCCGCACTCTTCGCGGCGCTGACGCTGACGTCGTACGCGATCGCTTTCCGCGCGGCACGCCCGCAAGCGGCGTTGGGATGGTTCGCCGGCTTCGGCATCGTGCTAGCGTACTCGAATTACGCCGGATCGGTGCTTTTGGGGCTTTTGTTCCTAGCGACCGTCTTCGTTCGGCTGCGACGCGGCGACTTCGGCAGGGTGTGGGGATTCCTCGTCGCGTGCGTCGTGATCGCGGTCGTGTACCTACCGTGGCTGCCGATCATGCTCGCCCATGCCCGCATCGGCGCACCCTTCCAGGAGCAAACCCGGCTCGACACGTTCTTCGACATCGTCAACAAGGACTTCGGCCATTTGCTGCCGTTAGCGAGCCGGCACGGACAGATCGGCATCGCGTTCGCGATAGGAGCGCTGGTCTGTCTCTTCCTGGCGTTCGTCGGACGCCGGCGTGGTGAGCTGCCGAGTCGGCCCGGCGTCGTCACGATTTTAGCGTTGTGCACGGTCGGCGGCGCCGTTGTCGAAGCATTGCTCTCGTTGCGCGAACCGCGCTATATCTTCGTCTTCGCCCCTGGGGCGTGGGCGTGGTTCGCCTGGTTGACGTGCCGATTTGGAGCGTGGCTTTGGCGCGCAACGACGTGGCAGAAAACAATCGCCGCGGTCGTCTTCGTTGGGCTCGTCGCACTCTTCGTGCCCTCGGAGCGGCTTGCGCGCGACGAGGGGCCGATCGTCTCCTCGGGAATCCGCGACCTCGCCCCAGCCGCCATCGCGCTCCAGCACGCGCACAGAACGCTCTTCTTGGCAGTGCCCGACTATCTCGCTCCTACGTTCGGCTACTATGTTGGGCGCGTTACGGGTGCTCCCGTTTACGGCTTCGCCCGTTGGAACGATCCGCAGATCTTCGTAACGAGCGGGTACCTAGCGGTCTGGACGAATCCCGTGGCGCTGTTGACCGCCGAAGCGCGCATCGAGGGGATGATGGACGGACAGTACGACCGCCTTTGCTTGTTGCGCGATACGATCCTCATCGACCGCGCCAAGATGCCGTACACCCGAGCAAACGCGCTGATCGCATGGATCCACAAGCGCTATCGGCCAATCTCGAGCGCGGTCTATCCCGGCCGGTTCGAGAACGTAGCGATGGAGGTGTTCGCAGGGCCGTCGCGCTAGAGGGCCTCAGTCGTTCGAGTTTTGCGCGACGACGCGCCTTGGGTGGCGGCCGTCGTCGCGAATCGCGCCGATGCGATTGGCACCGAAAGCGTTGCCGGTGACGGTGTAACCGCCTGCCGTTCCGGGGTCCACCAGCAGGCCGTAGCCCGCTTGCCGCTCGGTGATGCCGCTGATCGTGGCCCAGCCGTCGCCGTGTTCGCCTGAGATGTGAATCCCGCTGCCGTTCCGGATGTCGGTGATGGTAACGCCGTGAATGGTCACCGCGCCGGTCGAGCCGATGCGAATGCCATCGCCGCTTCCAATCCGCGAGATGGTGCCGCCGTTGATGCTCACGGTGCGCCCGCCCGCGATGTCGATGCCCTCCGCCGTGGCGAGGATCTGCGCGTTCGTTACGCTCACCGGGCCGGCGAACGACGGACCGATGCGAAACGACGAGTCGGGTGCCGACGTCACCATCAGCGTCGTGATGTTGGTGACGCTGCCTTCGTCGAGTTCGACCCCGACGCGGCTGTGATCGGAAACCGCGTTCATCAACACGAGGAAGTTCGGCGCCTTGCCGCCATCCGCCGTCATGAGGAAGGCGTGATTGCCGTTGAGGACTCCGCTCTTGATCACGTTGAGCGAGTTGAAGCCGTTGGCTAGCACGAAACCATCGACGGTATGGTGGTTGGCCCCAAAGTTGGTGACGCCGCATGACGTGCACTCCATCAGGTTGGGGTTACCGGGAATCGTGGCGGTCGCTTTGAAGCCGAAGCGCGGGTGGCCGGCCTCGGGCGCTCTATCGGCAGCGTTGAAGGTCGCATCGCGAATGCGAAGGTTGCCGCTCGATTCGTCGAGCACGCCGCTCCACAAACCCTGCATCACCATCTCGTAGATCTGAACCCCTTGCGCATGCATGACGTGGAACGCGGTACCGCCCGCGCCCGTCGACTGCTTTGAGCCTATGATTCGGAAATGACCGATCTCGACATTCGCGCTCGTAATCTGGAAGACGTCGAAATCGAGATGATTGACGACGATGCCCGTCGTTCGGCTGAGCCCGAGAATCGTCACTGGGCGTGAGATAACGAGCGGACGCGAGACCAAATAGCTGCCGCCGAAGCCAGGTCCGGGCGGATTCAGGACGACGACGCCGCCGGAATGTTCCCCCTCCTCGATCGCGCGTTGCAGGGCGGCCGTATCGTCGGTCACGCCGTCGCCGACGGCGCCAAAGCTGCGCGCTTCGATGAGCCCGCGAACGTGGACCGGGTCGCGGCCGGGCGCTTCGTTGTAGACCGGAACGGGCGGCGGTGTCGGGTCACTCCAGGCGGGCAGCGAGGAGAGCGCGCCAGCGGCCAAGACGATCGAGCAGATTCGCGCGACGGTGCTTTTCATGCTGTGGCTTTAACGCCCAGCGCAGCAAAATCATCGCGACGACTCTTAGGAATTCGTCGTGTGCACCCTCTGCAATCATCCTGATGGCAGAACCGGGCGTCCCCCGGCGATAGCGCACTTGTCTCGAGCGCGCGACTGCGCTCGGGCCAGGATCACCTTGGCCGCATTCACGTCGGCGTCGTCCTCATGACCACATCCAACGCACCGAAACCAAGGCCCCGCGCGACTCTCGGCCGCAACCAGCCAACAACCGGCGCATGTGCGGCTCGTATCTCTTGCCGCCACCTCCACAACCTCGCGACCGGCCCACTCTGCCTTTTCGCGAAGTAAGGTGACGAACATTCCCCAACCCGCATCGGCAATCGCGCGATTCAAGCCTGCCTTCGCGCGCACGTTGCGCCCAGGCTCCTCGAGCGTTCCTTTCGCCGAGCGCATCATATTGCGTACTCGCAACTTCTCGACCACAAGCACGTCGTAGTCGCGCACCAGGCGATGCGTGATTTTGTGGAGCGCGTCTCTGCGGGCGTTCTTCTCCCGCTCTTTGACGCGGGCCAGCCGCCGCACGACGCTGCGGCGCTTCGGATCCCGCGCGTTCGTGAGGCGTCCAGCCGCATCGCGCTTCGTCGCACGCTCTAGGTCGCGCTGATGCCGCTCCACCTTCTTGCGGCGCCGCTGTGCGTGCTTGGGGTTGGGAATCTTCTCTCCATCGGAGAGCGCCGCCAGCACCCGGATGCCCCGGTCCAGCCCGACCTGTTTCCCCGTAGACGGCAGTGGCTTCGGGTCCCGCTCGCACTCGAAGACGGCATCCCACCTCCCGTTGCGCTGCACCAGGAACACCCGTCCGAAGAGAGGGATCTCGCGCCCCTTGCGCAGCCGCAATGAGCCGACACCGGGAATGCGCACCTTGGTCTGTTTTGCATTGAGTTTGAGCGCGCGATCGCCATGTGGAAACTCGAGTTGTTGCCAGTAGCTCGCCGCCCTAAAGCGCGGGAAACCAGGCCTCTCTCCAGACTTGAGGCGACGGAGGAACGCCTGAAAGGCCAAGTCGAGCCGGTGCAGCACCGCGTCTTCCAGTTCTCGGTAGACCGCCCTCAGGCGCGGATCCTCTTTGCGCAGCGCCGTTAGTTCAGCGTACTGTTCTTTATAGGTGACGCGGTGGCGGCGCATCTTGTAGGCATCGCGCCGCTCTTGCAGTGCGGCGTTATACAGATCCCGCGTGACGTGCAGCAGGTATTCCAGCTTGTCGGTTTGAGTAGCCGTTGGGTAGAGTCGCACTTGGTGCATCCAGCGCATAGCTCACAGCGTACAGTGCCCACATTTCGCCGTTCTGGCAATCGCGGCGCGCTACGATGCGGAAGACGCCGTCGGCGCACACTGCTGGGGAAGAGGCGCCCCCCGAGTAGCGCCTCGCTGTGTTTTACGTCGCTTCGCCGCGCCCCACGCTGGCTCGCGAGGGGCCCGGGGGAGGGGTCGCTCGCATCGTGTTCTCTACCCAGGTTAAGCGCGGTTGCGCAGGTCGTGACGTACGTACAGGCTGTCGTGCTCGAATCTGCCGATCAAGTCGTAGTCTGAGCGCAGCGCGGCTGCGACCTGGGCGTCGACGTACGGATCGACGTGGAACTGCGAGTCGCTGCGCAAGATGAATGCCGGCAACGAGGCGAGGATGTGCGCGACTTCCTCGCGGCCATCGACGCCGGTAAGCGGCCACATTTCAGGGTCCGTGAGGTACAGCGAGAAGGGAAAGCGAGTCGGAAGGGGAGCGTCGGCAAGAAGGTAGACGATCGGCGTCTCGCCCACGACGAACAGCGTTTTGAAGTGCGCGGGTGCGGCGCGCAAGCGCGCGGCGATGCGATCGACGTTGGCTTCGTGCCACTGTACATCGTGCAGGATTGCGCGATGATACGCAAGTCGAGCACCGGTAACGACTTGGTAGTAGCCGTGTAGCGCGAATGCGATGAGGAAGGCGACCGCTGCGCAAGCGCGCCTCGCACGGAGCCGCTCGCCGAGCCACACGGTCGCAAAGGCGGCAAGCAGCGTGAGCGGTGGAAGAAGCTCGAGAAACTGATGGTCGTTGAATTCGCGAACGAGCAGCAGCGTGAGAGCGACGACCCCGAGCCACGCGGCGAGGACTTTGACGATGCTTCGGTCGGCAGAGTCTTTGGCGCTCGCAGCATATGCGAAAGGAGCGAGCAGAACCAGGAGGGAGGCGGGGAACAGCGCGTACGGTTGAGCGAGAATTCGGCGTAAGTTATCGCTTGGAGCGCTAGTGCCGACGCCGGCGCGCCGTAGCGTCGCATACACGTTCGCATCGAGAAACGACTGCAGCTCGCTACGGACGTCGTACAAGACCGCTTCGAGCACGAACGGCAGGAGCGCGATGCCACCGATCAGCGCGCCGACCTTTGGACCGCCGCGCGCCCACCATCCGGCAAGCACGACGATGAACGCGGCCTCCGATAGGACCATCAGCTTCATTTGAAGTGCAGCGGCGACGAGCGCTCCGACCATGATGGTCCGGGCGGCGGTCAGCGAGCGACCGCCCAATCTCGCCTGCAGGACGATGAAGACGGCCCATGCGAGGAGCGGCGCAAAGAGGATCTCGGTGTTCCCGGCAAGCCCGTTGTCCTCGATCGATATCGTAGCATAGAACAGCGCCGCGAGCAGGCCGACCGTTCGGCCGTGATGCGTGAAGATCCGTCCGATGCCGTACAGCGCAAACGACGTCGCGCAGACTGCGAGGACTCCAAGCACGGCCATCGCTGCGGTCGGACTGCGAAAGATTGCGAGCGCCGCGGCAAGGAGAAAGAAGAGTCCCGGTGGCCGATACTCCCATGCGCTCACGTAGGGCAGATTGCCATGCAGCACTTCGCGAGCGACGGTTACATAGAGCCCGACGTCCCAATCGATCACTTCCGACCAGAAGGTCGCCAGCCGTACCAGCACGACGACGACTACAACGACGAGCGCATCGACGAGAAGCTGGCGACTCGTCCGCCGCGAGGCACCCGGCATCATACGGCCAGCACCGCGCGGGATCGTACGAACTCACCGAGGATTTCAGCCGCACTGCACATCGGCCAAGAACCTGGACGCAAAGGGCTCGATGGTGCGCCGAGTCGGCGCCCAGCGCTCAAGAGCCGGTGCAACGATTGTGGGAGACTACGGAGAGGGGGAGATTCGAACTCCCGAGACCTTTAAAGGG
>Ga0073928_10010685_pt1 | contig 10869 bp, 9 predicted proteins | sample PaiPotPPA55metaG_FD_76969 | JGI IMG/M metagenome (GOLD analysis project Ga0073928, IMG submission 76969) | Iron sulfur acid spring bacterial and archeal communities from Banff, Canada, to study Microbial Dark Matter (Phase II) - Paint Pots PPA... ...
CACCTGCAATTTCTTGGCTACGGATTGATTACTGACCTCGCTATCGCAACCCAGCACGATGCGAGCGCGCATTGCGATCGCTTGAGCAGACTTGGGGCGCCGCGCCAACATTTCCAATTTCTCTCGCTCTTCGGGGGTAACCACAAGCGGTTTCTTAGGCCGTCCAGTGCGCATATCCAAGTATGCATCATCCCCGCTACTTATGCAACGTATTTCTAACTCACAACACTAGCATACTCTGATGTAAGTCCAGAAACAGGATTCGACATCTGGGTGCTTCCTTTGGAGGGTAGTGACTCCGATCACCCCAAAGTTGGCAAACCGGAAGCTTTTCTGCGCACGGCGGCTAACGAACGTGATCCTGCGTTCTCGCCGGATGGGCGGTGGATAGCGTATTCCTCCGATGACTCAGGCGCGTTCGAAATATACGTTCGACCTTTTCCCGGACCGGGAAGTAAGTCGCGAGTCTCAATCGCGGGCGGAAGGTTGCCGATTTGGTCTAGATCCGGGCGCGAGTTGGCTTATCAAACCCTAGACGACCGCATTATGATGACGGCTTACACAGTGAATGGCGACTCGTTCGCGCCAGGCAAGCCTCGCGTGTGGTCAGATCAGCGAATCGTAAACAGTTCGGCCGCCGGTCAAACAAATATGGATCTTTCTCCGGACGGAAAGCGCTTTGCTGTTTTGTTGCCAGCGCACTCAACAGGAGTGCAAAGTTCGCCAGGGGAGGTTACATTTCTTCTGAATTTTTTCGACGAACTGCGAAGGCGCGCGCCGGTCGGGAAATAACACGAACTGCTCGCAACCGTTTCATCTGACGTGTGTTCCGCGGCTTCCGCTCGAAAAGTCGGGATATCGGAGAGTGGTCTGAACAGAACCGTTCCAGAAGTACTCATGATCGCTCGGATGCGGGCACATTTATGAGATGGACCTTGCAAGATCTGAATTCAGGAAACTAAGCTGTCCCAAAAGTTTGAACTTCTGGAACACGCCAGGTGGCCGTCAAAAGATCTCCATAGTTTGCGGATAAGAATTCCCCGAGCCCTTTGCTTTGACAGGCTCAGCACCCGAGAGAAGGGTGCTACTCGAAAGTGGCCATCCAGATATCGGCCTCAGTGACGGCGAGGGTGAAATAGATCCAGTGATCATCCGAGGAGACTGCCGGAAACCCGATTTCGTTTGGGGGAACGGAAAGAACCGCATGAACATTTCGAGTCCGGCTGTCGACAAGGTAGATCTTTGAATCGAGCGTGAACAGCAGCCGGCGGCTGTCACTGAGCCAGCGGGGGAACGCCCCGGCCTCGGTTAAACGTTCGTGCTTTCTGGTATCGAAGGAATAAATATTTATCCCGATGAAGCTTCCGTCACCTCCAACGCGGAAGCCCGCCAGCTTGCGCCCGTCGGGGGACCAACGAAGCGCAGCAAACCATATGTTGGGATCGCTTAAAGTTGGCAAGGCCTGTGGTGACTGGCTACGCCATGGCTTGTCGAGTTCGATCACGAAAGGAGTCCGGTTCTGAATTGTATAGACGAGGCGGTTCCCATCCGGCGCCCAAACCGGATAGACCACGAAACCCTCCGGGGTGAAGGTGAGTTGCTGGAGGCCGCTCCCATCGGGACGAATGGTCCAAACGTCAAACTTGCCACTGCGATTGGAATAGAAGGCCACGCGCTTTCCATCTGGTGACCAAGCCGGGATACGGTCCCGGAAGTCGCCTTCAGTCAGTTGGCGCAAACTGGTGCCGTCCTTCCGAACTACGAAAAGGTTTTCCTTCCCTCGTGTACCGAAGGCGAGCCACTCACCGTCGGGAGAGAGATCCGGCGCGAGCGCCTCCCGGGACCCTTGGGTGATCGGCACATTCTGTCCAACAGTGACCTCTCGGGCAGGATCGAAACCGACCCGATAGACGTTAGACGTGCGCGTTCGTTGCACATACGCCATCTGTCGGCCGCTACGGGTGAAGCTGACGTATGCGCTGTAAGGAGATGGCGTCGTCACCGCCTCTAGCTCTCCCAAGACCTTCCCGGATTTCTCGTCAATGGGTGCCCGCCACAGGTTCATGCTCCCACCGCGGTCAGTTACGAAGTAAAGATACGCTCCGTCTGGCGACCAGACCGGATTCCAATTCCAATGGGCGGCATCATTGGTAACAGAGACAGGCTCACCGCCCTGTGCCGGAACCGCCCAGATGTTCCACTGACCCACACGCGCACCGCCCCAATAGGCGATGCGATACCCATGAGGAGACCAATGAGGTTGCATGGCGTAGTCTACCTTTGGGGTGATCAAGCGCTTTTCACCCGTGGAGACGTTGACGACGAAGAGCTGGCTGCGGAGTTGGTGCTGGATGTCCGACGTACTCGAAGCGTAAACGATCTCGCTGCCGTCGGGCGACCAGGCGGGGTTGTAGCCAGAGTCGGTAACACGCTTGACGTTTTCGCCGGTTGCACCCATGACAAAGATCCCGCCGCCGTCACGCTCGGAACGGAACGCAACACGCTCGCCATCGGGAGAAAATGCGGGCTGCGTATCTTCAGCAGTCGATTCCTTGGTGAGGTTTACGGGATTCTTTCCTCCGACCCTTTGAGAATAGATGTCCCAGTTGCCGGAGGCGCGGCTGGCATACACAAATGACTTGCCATCGGGGGAAAGACTGGGGTAGATCTCCTGTCCCGGCTGATCGGTGAGTTGGATGAAAGAGGCGTGCAGCGGAGTTCTGGATCCGCCAGAGGAGCCACGCATCCAGACAGTGGCACTTATCGCAACGATCGCGAGCGCAACTGACGCTGCCGCGACCAGTTGCCAGGGCTTCACTCCCGGAGCGGGACCCGCCGTTTTCTCGATCTCCACGCGCGCCTCGGTTATGTCCGGTAACCGCGACGCGGCGTCCTTCTCCAGACATCGCCGTAGCAGCGCTCGGATTCGCCCCGGAGTGCCAGCCGGCAAACCGTCCCAATCGGGTTCTCGTTCCAGGATCGCGGCAATCGTCTCGGATTGAGTCTCGCCGCGAAAGGCCCGCTTTCCACTGAGCAGCTCGTACAACACGCAGCCGAAGGCCCAGATGTCAGTACGCTTGCCTACCTCCTTTCCGCGAGCCTGTTCCGGGCTCATATATGGAGGCGTGCCCAGGATCTGTCCCGCCAGAGTTCCGAGGCCGGTCGCGGTCGTCAACTGCGACAGATCTACGCTCTGGTCTTCACCCCAGATCGCTTTCGCTAGGCCAAAATCCAGCACTTTCACCTGGCCTTCCGGCGTGACCTTGACATTGGCGGGCTTCAAGTCGCGGTGGACAATTCCCTTGTGATGCGCTGCTTCCAAAGCCCCAGCGATCTGGCGTGCGTAGTTGAGTGCGGTTGCGACGGGCAAAGGACCGTGCAGGGTCTCACCCTCCACTAGTTCGAGCACCAGATAGCTAGTCCCCTCGGATTCCTCCAGACCGTAGATCGTCGCGATGTGGGGGTGATTGAGCGAGGCCAGCATGCGCGCCTCACGCCGGAAGCGGGTCAACCGTTCCGGATCGCGTGCAAACTCGCGCGGCAACGCCTTAAGGGCGATATCCCGGCCCAGCTTGCCATCGTGAGCCCGATACACTTCTCCCATTCCACCGCTACCCAACTTGGACAAAACCCGGAACGAGCCGACCTGCCCTGCGCCCGTCAGAGTGACTGTTTCTGCGGCCAGCAGTGACTCAACTTCTCGCCGCAGTTCTTCATCCTGGCGGCAAGCGTCTTCCAGAAATGCTTTCCGCATTTCTGGTGCGCGATCTAAAGCGGCGTGATAGAGTTGCTCGATCTGCCGCCGACGTTCGGGGTCCATGGCAGTCCAGAGGATTTGTCTCACAATATTACTGTATTGCAAGCCATCACTATGACGGTTCCCAATGCAGAATGGAGCTTGGTGACCAGTGTAGCCCACTACCCATCACTGTCGAGCCTGGAAATGTTCCGAAAGTCCAACTTTTGGGACAGCCTGAGTTCCCTGAATTCGGATCTTGCAACGTCCATCTCGTGAAGGTTTCCGCAACCAAGCGGCCGTGAGTACTTTTGGAACGACTTGGGTCCAATCTCCGAATACCGACTTCTTGTCCAAGTGGGTTGCTTCCAGATTGCCGACCAACCGCCCAGCAGCGTTATCGCTCGTTCAGAGCGTTTTCAGAAACGCGATCAGACTGCGATTATCGTCCGGGGATAGTCCGAGTCCAAATGGATGGCCCGGCACAGCGCGGTAGGTGATCCCATACCCCCTGAACCCGGTTGGCACGTAGTCGCTACGGAGCCGTTTGGGGTCAAACCAATCCTCCAGCATTGCCACCGAGCCGCTGTGCTCGAACGGGCCGCGATACCAAACTCCGCGAAGGGACGGGACCTTGTAATACCCGGTGCCACGGCGCGTACGCATTGTCAATGCCGGGTCGGTCCCGACCACAGTCGGTTCGATCTCGTAGGTTCTACGCTGGGCTTCGGGGACGACAAAACCCACGGCCGGAGTTAGTTTGTTCGAGGTATAAAGCGGCGGCGTGTGGCAGCGCCCGCAGCCCTCGCGTGCGAATACCTCCTCTCCCCGCCGTGTCAGTGCGCTTGCATTGTTCGGGTTCGGCGGCGGCGCGAGCGAATAAATGAATTTCGCGAGTGCGAACAACTGCGCGTCGGAGTATCGCTCCATCGTTTCCGGCGGCGGAAGATGGTTATCCGCAGGGTCGCCGAGATTCCCGATCGGTATAAAACCGGAGTAGTCTGATAGCATGTCGAGGCCAGCGGGCGCAGTGCCATTGTTGAGCGCGGCGTAACGCATCAGATCACCGATACCGCGGTGAAGCATCAACCCCGTGTGATCGAGATATCTACGCTCCCGCACGCCAATGAGGTCGGGAATTTGCACCGGCGTGAAGATGCTTGTTCCGTGACGCGCAACCACACCGAGCGGCATCGCCCCCTTGAGCGCGTTAATCTCGTCAATGCTCATCACCCCGACCCGGTCGATGGGATCATTTTCGAGCCAGGGCACACGGAAAAGTGCCTTCTGAAAGGCGCGCGCGCTCCGAAGGTCCGGCGGGAAGCCGAGCAGCAGATCGGGCATGGTCCCCTGCCCGCCTTCGATTACGGATCCATCCGGCTGAATTCGCGTGTGGCAGGTCGCGCAGGAGAGAAAGCCGACCATGACGACGCCCTTCTTCGGCACGACGAGGCTGAGGTGTGGATAGGCGCCGTCACGAGCCGGGGGCACGTTGCTGCGCTCCAGAATTCCTCGAAACATCGCGAGCATCTGGATCGGAAACAGACTGATCGGGTATCGAAAGACTTCCCGTCCGGCGGTAGTCCAATCCTGTTCGGTAGTGAGTCTCCCAGGATCGAACGCGATCTCGGGTTCGACGAGAACGAGCTTCTCCAAATATCCGGGCGGCTCGGACTTCGATGTGTAGACAGGATAGCGGCGATACATTACTCGCTCGCGCATGCCGTAGTAATAAGCAGCGGGGACCGGTTTGATAGTGGCGGAAGCAACGGGCGGTGGAAGCTGGCCACTGGACAGCGCTGCCTCGTCCCACGTTCTCGGAATCGCCTGCGCTGATAGCAGCGTAGCGAAGAGCGAAGTAGCCGCGAGTCCCGCGATCAGTTGGCGAGCTTTTTGAGACATCGTTACCCTCAGCACGGGAGTATAGCTCATCTTTGCAATGGCTCAATGCGGCTGATACTATTTTCACGAACGGAGTGAGACCATCAGACGCCTTTTGGGGCGACCTTTATCCATTGGCGGCCGTGCATTGGTTCAGTTTCAAGATTGGAGCAATGGGCGTCTAATTTACGGAATTCCCGGGAACGCGAACTCGATCTCCGGTGGCACATTCGAGCAGTTGACTGGCGTCTTCTTACTTAACGCATTCTCCGAACTAAGCGGAGAAGGAGGCTTTGTTAATATTTACCCGAACACTGACATCGCGTACTGCGGTGCGGCCTGGTACGCTGCCAACAAGGATGGATCCATGCCTGAAGCGTTGAAAGTAAGAGTCGCCGCTGAAAAGTGTCCATCTGTACGTAGCCCCGACATATTTACGTCTCCGCACAGCAAGATCATATTGGAGTGAAACGGCTGAACAGGCGAGCTGTTCTCGCCAGCTATCGGTAAACGCTGCTTCGCGACTACTGAGGTTCTATCAGTGATCGGGCTGCCTAAAAGGGTTTAGAACGTCAGGTTCTCGACCCGAACGTCCGATGCATTCGCCGTCGCGCTCCGATGTGCTTTCGGCTCCTCGGCCTCGGACTCCTGGCGACGATCCCGAAGCGCGGGTCATTGCTTGCTACGTGCTTCGCCACTGCTTCCATGGTGGATTCGAAATCTTGGTGGGTCGAATCGATGAAAAGCCACTTTCGTAGAACCTCATGCGGCATCAGCGCTGGGAACTCGGCTTGAATGGAAGCGTGATGTTGGTAGTCGGTGCAGACCAAAACCCCGTGCCAGTTCCAGCGGCCGGATTTCGTTGGCTCAATGAGCAACAGCATCAGACGCTCGAAGAGGTACGCGGCAAGCCCGCCGAACATTCTCTGGGTGAAGAAGGTCGGGTGCTCAATAAACTCCTCGAGAATCCAGTCATGTTCGAACTTCTTCATTTCTTCGAGTCACGAGGAGCGAGTCGCGATGTGAACCCCGCAGGTGGAACGCTCTGTTGAGGACGGCGCGACTCGCGATTGTTGGTAGCACGGCGTCGTTGGCCCGACCCGGCCGTTCCGTCCAGAGTCACCGTGGCGCGATGGCGTACGTTCATGCCCACATTGAATCACACCACCGAACCAGTTTCCAAGCGTCCAGTCTTGCAGTTCACGGCGAAGCGGGGGCCCTGCACTTGGTTTTCATTTCGCACTATACGCGCTTCTCCACCGAGAGCCGTCGGCCGAAGCCAAGGTTGCACCAGTTCTGCCTGACGACGTGCCATTTTAGAAATCCGATCGTGGTCGATAATCCCCTTCGCACCACGAATGTCCAAGGTGTCTCATTCGAGGATGTTTGGCCAGAACTAGGGGTCGCAGATGATAAGACCGTTGTGGGACATTATCGGTAGGGCGGAGCCCCATCAGATTACGGAGAAAGTGCGGCAACGATTGTGATACCTAAAGAGCTGAAACAAGGACGTGGCGCGATTGGCCCGAAATCGCTCGAATGATATCAAAACAGGCCCTTTCGTACGATCTCCGCGAGGTTCGCGATCTCCTTGCAACCCGAGATCGGCAACAGGCGGCCAAACAACTCGGCCGGATCATTGAAAATCTAGAGTTTCTCCTAAGTCCTTCGGGCGGGCGGAAGAATACAGAAGCATCCGCTGCTGATGAACTCGGGCGCCACAACGTCGAGGCTCTGCGTGCGTTTTGTGACCAGGCGGCTGCGGCAGTTGTTCGCGGCGATAATGACCGTGCGCTGACGGTGCTGCACGACGCGCAAAGCTTTTGGGACGAATTGCCGGAAGTACCCGGGAGGCAAGTAAGGTGAACGAGCTTCTCCAACAACTCCGTGAGGCACGCCTGCGCGCTTCTGCCGATCGGATGGGTAAAGCCAAGGCGCACATCGAGGAGGCGCTGGAACTGTTAGACGATGCCTTGACGCAACGCCCTGGGCCGCAACCGTCTGCCCGAGTAGACACCACTGGACACCCTTACGCGCGCGCGAGGGAGATGTCGACCGCCCGGGCGCAAGCGTGCTTTCTCGCCTGTTACCAGGAGTGCGGGCGGGTGCTCATGGCCTCAAGGTGGGCCAAGGTGGATCGGTCGGAGCATTACCGATGGCTGCATGAAGAACCGAGCGAAGTTTTGTTGTCGGGCGACTTTGTTCACGCCCTTTCTATTTTCACACTCAGTTATGATGTTTCGCTCGTTCCGCTTCCAGAAGATTAGACGAGAAACGCAATACGTGGAAGTGCTTCAATTGTGCTCCGGGTGGGTTGTCAGAGACTCTTCCATTCCTCAGCTTTGTCCAAGTAGCGCGTCATCCACCCGGCGGTCCGCGTCGTTCATCATGCCGTTCAGTTCGAACAGAAAACAGTGGGCGAGGCTTCAAGGCGTCAATATGTTCGACGGGCAAGAATATCACATCGAAATGGTTCCGAACGGAAGGCAAGACAAAGTTGTTCCGGAAAGTCTTCGAACCGTCCAGCCCGTTGGTCGCGAGCCAACGCGACCGCGTGGTGAAGGCGCTCAGCCAAGTCTAAGATCGCGAGCGCTCAGCCTGGTCGACGTGTGCTCGCCTGATCACAGAAGACAGGAACGTGCGAATCCCACGCTCTGCACTGCGTGGAGATACTGTACTAAGCTTATTTCAAAGTAAGAAGATACCGACCACCGGTCACCAGGGTTGGGGGCGCTTCATGTACTTCCGTCCGATCTCAGCCGCTTCCGCACTGCCGGCGCCGATCATGACGCCTTCCTTGATCATGTCGATGACATCATTCGGCAACATTGTGTTTAGGAAGAATATATGGTGAGCCTTGCAGGCGGCCAGCACTTTTCCACGAGCAGCCAGCATCTCAGGCGGATAAGGTGCATCGTGGTTCTCAGGAAAACCTAGTGAATAGCCCATATCGCCCGGACCCCATTCGGCGAAGGCGATCCCTGGAACACTCAAGCTTTGACTCACCTTGGCCAGCGCGCGCTTGTCTTCAATCTTTAACCCCAGCATGATTTCTCCATTCGGATTCAACGGCCACACATCTGCTCTCTGGGCATATTCTTTCGGAGAAATCCCCCAGATCTCGGCTGCTTGGGCGGTGCCATGCGCGCCGCGGCGGCCTTCATCAAGGCCGTTATTTACTCCGGCGTGTTGGTGCGGAAAGCGTGCTGCTTCTACAAATGCTTTTACGGCACCGGGATCGTCGGCATGACAGAGCAAGATACCGTGAACGCCGGTAGCAAGCACCTGCTTAACCATCCATGCGTTGGCGAGCATGACAGCCTCATTTGTTCCGTCAGTGGGTAGCGTTACGATAACGGCCGGCGTTCGATGGCCGCTTTTGGTGGGGCTTCCCTTCGCTAGGCCGCGCATGAAGTCAGCCAACTTCCCAACATCAAATGGGCTATGTTCCATGTCGTAGGTGATGTAGTCGGCCCACGTCTGGGCCATGCGTACTCCATCCTCATAGCCACCTTGGCCGCCGTCGTACCAAATTGGCTGCGCCTTTGATAGCAGGTCAATCGCTTTGTTGATGTGTTTAGGATTTGGACTCTGGGCCACCGCAATCGCAGCCACCAATGTGAAGACCATGCCCAGGCGGACGCTGACCAACTTACTCATTTGTGCTCTCCAATCGGAAACAGACTATCGATTTCTGGTTCGCGATTCAGTATATACCCGGTCGACGTTTTCAAACTGATACGGAAGTTGCGAGCGCCGTCAAACACTCACGCCGGAGGTGTTCAGGACGCGTTATTTTCTGACGGATTCCAATTGTGTTCAAGGCGCCGCAGCAGCTTAGCCCGCGGTGAGTTTATGGTGGACAAACGTCTCCCGCGCGTTCAAGAATAACGCGCTGTTTTCCACCTTAATTCTATGCGGCAGGCCCAATCCGATTGCTAAGCAACTCGGTCTGAGCCGGCAACGGTCCGAAAAGAAGCCGAATTTCAGGGTCCATTTGAATAAGTGACTTCACCGGCACTGATTCTGAGTCTTTCCTCGGGCGTGGAACAGGCCTTACGTCACTGTATGACTTACGTCGCAGCTGGAGGGGGCGCGGAACGCGTAAAGTGAAGAAGGGGTCAAAAGTATGCCTGTAGTCATCGGCACGATCCAGAACACTTTCGCCAATCCAGTCGGGCTATTGTCCGATTGTCATCGCCGGATCGAAAGCTTTCTAAGCACGCTATTGGCGGTAGCGAGCCATGCCGACGGCGCTTTGGATACGGAACGCCGGAACGCGCTCGAGACGGCACTGAAATACTTCCGCGAAGCTGCGCCGATGCATACCGCCGACGAGGAAGAGAGTCTCTTCCCGTTGCTCCGCCTCCTGGGCAGACCGGATATCTCGGGAGTTTTGCAGCAACTGGAGCGGCTGGAAAGCGATCACAAGACCGCGGAGTCGTGGCATCGTGAGATCGAGGGAATCGGCCAACGCTGGCTTCGGCAAGAGCAGATTTGCCCACAGGAGGCCACGCGGCTCAAAGATCTTGTGGTGTCGCTTTCAGAGCTGTACGCCGCGCACATTGCGATGGAAGAGGGCTTGGTTTTCCCGATGGCCGAGGCTGAGTTGTCCGAGTCGGACAAGCGGGTACTGGGACGAGCCATGGCTTCACGCCGTGGACTCCTTTCGCGTCCATAAGCACTGCGGTCGGCTGTACAGAATGATATAAGCTGTGCTGGGAGGCTGAAAATGCGCGGACCCTATTTCGCTGGATTCGCCGCTGCGGCACTTAGTTTTTTGTTTAGCGGCACGCCGGCAGTTTGTCAAACGGAGACACCCAAATCTCCCCGATGGTATTTGGCAGGCACTGCGCCCGATCCTACAGGACATTTGCCCGTCGGACCAGGTGGAAAGCACTGAGCGCTCGCGTCGGGGCTCGTTTAACTGGCACGCAATAACTCTCGGGCCTGTTAACCCACATTAACGTACACATTCTTTGGCGAGAACTGAACAATGCAGCCTGGCCGACGTACTTGCGAAATTCACAAATCTCTCACAAGCTCCCTCACTTTAACGTCCAACGCATCGGCAATGATTTTCAATGTCCTTAGAGTCATGCTCTGTCGGCCGCCTTCCAGACGATAGAGATGAGCGCGGTTCAAGCCTGCACGTTCGGCAAGTTGATCCTGTGTAAACCCCTTAGCCTTTCGGATCTTCTGAATTCTTTCGCCGACCGTGCGATCGATGTCTTGCAACGCAACTAGACTAG
>Ga0073928_10010687_pt1 | contig 10868 bp, 10 predicted proteins | sample PaiPotPPA55metaG_FD_76969 | JGI IMG/M metagenome (GOLD analysis project Ga0073928, IMG submission 76969) | Iron sulfur acid spring bacterial and archeal communities from Banff, Canada, to study Microbial Dark Matter (Phase II) - Paint Pots PPA... ...
CCGAACCTGGCCATGAAGGCAAGGCGTACGAAATCACCGGCCCGGAGCTACTCAGCTACCACGACATCGCCCGCATCCTGTCGGATGTGACCGGCAAGCCGATCAAATACCAGGACATTCCGCCTGCCGCGGCCAAACAGGCCATGGTCGGCAGCGGTATGCCTGAATGGTTGGCGGACGCCCTCAACGAGCTGATGGACCAGATGCGGTCGGGAAAATACGCCGTCCTCAGCAAGGCGGTCCGCGACGTGGCCAAAAAGCAGCCCACCACGCTTGCCCAATTCGCCACGGAGCAGGTGAGTGCCTGGAAATGATGGGAAAAGAATTCGTCCGCGAATGAACGCGAATGAACGCCAAGGAAAACAAAGAGGGCCTTCATGTCGTTCGTTGCACGTATTCGCGGACCAGCTCTTCTTAGGCAAGTGCCCTTGCCGCCAGTTCACGATCTTTAATTGAATAGGTCGATGTTCGCGTTTATATTCAGCCGTTTGGGATCGCGCACGGGAGTTATGTATGAGAATGTTGATCGCTGCGGTAGTGCTGGCAGTGACGGCCGTCACGCTTGCTGAGGAGAACACGGATTCCTTGGGTGATGCCAGGACCGATCAGCCTCAGGCGAAGGCCCCCGCGACGCGGCCGTCGGCCGACGAGTTCCCTTCGCCGGCAGAGCTGGTCAAGCGGATGAAACAGGCGGAGCAGAAGAAGTCCAGCCTCACCAAGGTCGCCTACTTCAACCTGACTCGCCCGATCGAGGAGAAGCCGGCCGATTTCTCGCTGTTCGGAGATGACGGCAGCCTGACGCTGCGGTCTCTGCTCGATCGCCTGCACATGGCCCAGCAGGACGCCGACATCAAGGCCGTGCTCATCACCCTGGGCGCCGACAGCGGCATCAGCTTCTCCCAGGCGCAGGAAGTCCGCAATGTGCTGGCGGGTATCGTCAAGTCCGGCAAGCCCTGTTTCGTCTACGCCGACAGTTACGACACGCCTTCCTATACGCTGGCCACCGGCGCCAATCACGTGTGCATGCTCGAAGGGGGCGAGATCATGGTGCCCGGCGTCGGAATCGAGGTGATGTTCCTCAAGGGTTTGCTCGACAAGGTCGGAATCAAGGCCGACTACGAGCAGATCGGCGAGTACAAGGGCGCCGATGAGGAATACACCCGCGCCGAAGCCAGCGAAGAACTCAAGGGAGAGCTGAACAAGCTGACGGATGCGCTCTACAACCAGATCGTCGACGGGATCAGCGGTCATCGCAACCTGACCAAGGACGAAGTGCGCGGCTTGATCGACCGGACCATCGTGACCGGCCAGGCCGCCAGGGAGCAGGGCTTCGTCGATCACCTGCTGGACCAGGACGGCCTGCGGCCGCTGCTGCAGAAGGATCTGGGGAACGAGGTGGACTTGATTCAGGATTTCGGCCGTCCGACGCACGAAGGGGTTGACCTGAGCAGCCCGTTCGGATTTTTCTCGCTGATGATGCGGCGGTCGGAGCCGCCGCCCGACAAGCCTACCGTCGCCATCATCTATGCCGCCGGCGTCATCGAGGACGGTGAGGCCGAGGGGGGGTTTTTAAGTGAGGAGGGCGTCGGCTCCGAACGTCTCCGCAAAGCCTTCCGCTTGGCCGCGCGCGATCCCAACGTCAAGGCCGTCGTCATCCGCATCGATTCGCCCGGCGGCAGCGCCCTGGCCAGCGAAGTGATGTGGCAGGCGGCACGCCGATGCGCCGAGAAGAAGCCGGTCATCGTCTCCATCGGCGGCATGGCCGCCAGCGGCGGGTATTACCTGGCCAGTGCGGGCGACGCCATCTTTGCCGATCCCAGCGCTATCGTCGGGTCCATCGGCGTCGTCGGCGGCAAGATCGTCGTCAAAGACCTGTTCGAGAAGCTCGGCGTCAATTCCCAGTCCTTCGCCAAAGGCAAGAACGTCGGCCTGTTCAGCATGACCGAGCCGTGGTCCGACCGCCAGCGCAAGATGGTCCACAACTGGATGCAGCAAACCTACGAGCAGTTCACCGAGCGGGTGATGAGGATGCGCGGCAGCAAGATCAGAAACATCGACAAGGTCGCCCGCGGCCGCATCTTCCTGGCCAAGCAGGCCAAGGCCCTGGGGATGGTCGACGAGCTGGGCGGGCTCGAAGACGCCGTTGCTTACGCCGCCAGCAAGAGCGGCCTTAACACCGGGCAGTACGACGTGCGGGCGCTCCCGCAGCCCAAGAGCCTCGGCGACATCCTGATGGGCGGCGGCCCGGACGCGGCCATGCCCTTCCAGCCCAAAATCGAGCTGAAGGACCCGTTGCTCCAGCGACTCTCTCCTCTGCTCCGCAAGACGCTGGGCCGCCAGGTTCAGATGCTCCAACTCCTCCAGGACCGCCCGGTGATTCTCATCGCTCCGTTTGAGGTGTCGATCAAATAGGACGGTGCGACTCGTCCATGTTCCGATTCTCCAAACGTGATGGCCATTCCGTCGGCCCCCGCGTCAGCAAGAAGCTCTGCACGGCCAGGTTCAATGGCAAGTACGCTCACGTCGGGCTGTACGACTGCCGGGAGAGGAAAGTATGGGTTTGCAGGCCTCTGGCCGGGCAGGCGATCCGCACCAGCCATGCCCGCCTGATCACTGGCGCCGACAACGCCACCAGCACCATCTGGAAGGACCGCTTTCTCTGCTTCTGGTTCTACACCCCGCATACCGGCGAGGGGTACATCCACGGCTATCCGGTCGAATGGGAAGAGGCGCACCTCCTGGTGCGGATCGACCCGAACTGGGACTACGACCGCCAGCAGATGATCCCTCCGGAGCTGACCGACCAGGTCAACGCCAACCTGGAGCGCCAGTTCAAACACGGCGAGCGGATCTTCGACTTCTATCGGAATTGCAAGCTCAAATACCCCTTCAGCCTGCATTTCATGGGGCAACGGGCCGCGGATTCGCTATTCTACGTGAAACGCATCGAGCGGCCGGCGTGAGCGCTGTGACGCAAAGCCGATCACGCGTACAACTGGAACCCAACAATGGAGCGAGAACAATGCACCCTGTATCTATTCCCGCTGTTGCTGATCGCGATCGCCTTTCCCGGACGTGCTGAGGCGGCGGGCTTTCTGCATACGCGCGGGCAGGACATCGTCGACGAAAGAGGCGAGAAGGTCCTGCTTCGCGGGGTCGGCTTGGGCAACTGGATGCTTCCGGAAGGGTACATGTGGAAGTTCGGCGAGCGCGGGGACCGGCCCCGGCGAATTGAGAGTCTTGTGACCGACCTGCTCGGCCAGGAAAGCGCCGACCAATTCTGGCCCCGGTACCGCAAGAACTACATCACCGAGGCCGACATCAGGCGGATCGCCGAACTGGGGTTTAACTCCGTGCGGCCTGCCTTGAACGCTCGGCTGTTCCTGACCGAAGCCGACAACCCCTCCTACGTCGACGAAGGATTTGAGCTGCTGGACAACCTGATTGCATGGTGCCGGAAACAGGGCGTTTACGTCATCATCGACATGCACGCCGCTCCCGGCGGCCAGACCGGCGCGAACATCGACGACAGCCGCAATGACCAGCCGGAATTGTTCATGGAAAAGAGGAAACAGGACCGGCTGGTCGAGCTCTGGGTGAAGATTGCCGGCCGCTACAAGGACGAGCGGGCCGTCGCGGCGTTCGACTTGCTCAATGAGCCGCTGCCTCGGCGCACCGGCGCCGAAGCCAGATATCGGGACCAGCTCGAACCGCTGTACAAGCGCATCACCGCCGCGATCCGGGCAGTCGACAAGCGGCACATGATCACCGTGGAAGGCGCCGACTGGGCCAACGACTGGTCGGTCTTCTCGCGGCCGTTCGACAGCAATCTGGTCTACCAGTTCCACTACTATTGCTGGAACCGGCCGGACGCGCTCAATGGCATCGGCCCGTACCTCGCCTTTCGCAACAAATTCGACAAACCGGTCTGGGTGGGAGAGACCGGAGAGAAAGACAACGCGATCTACTGGGCGACGACCGAGTATTTCGAGGCCAGTAACATCGGCTGGTCCTTCTGGCCCTGGAAGAAAATGGAGGCACGCAATGCGCCGCTTTCCGTCAAGGCCCCGGACGGATGGCCGGCGGTCAGCGCGTACTCCCGGGGCGGCGACAAGCCTTCGCAGGACGCGGCGCGGAAGGCGTTCGAGCAACTCCTCGAAAACGTGCGAATCGAGAACTGCAACTATTTCCCCGACGTCGTGAGCGCCATCCTCCGCCGCATACCGGGGCGGATCGAAGCCGAGAACTACGACCACGGCGGCCTGAACCGCTCGTACTTCATCAAACCCGGCACGCCCAACTCCAGGTATTACCGCACCTCGGAGCCGGTGCCCATCGAGCCCGTCGAAGGCGGCGCCGCATGGTCTTCCGAGCAGGCCATCGTGCTAAATGAGCGAGAGTGGACCGCGTACACCGTCAACAGCCTCGCCGCCAACGACTATCGTGTGATCGTGAGGGTTAAGACCGACATCAGCCCGGCCGTCTTCGAGCTCTCCGTCAACGGCCATCCTCAGGACGTCACGGTTGCCGAAAAAAGCTGGGCCGAGCTACACCTCCAGCCCGCAAGATTCTCGGCCGGACCCAACCGCCTCAAGCTCCTGGTGAAGAAGGGCATGCTGCATTTTGACTGGTTCCAGCTTGAATAACGCGACTCTGATCTAACTCATCGTTTTGGCATCTTCCCTGGCTTGGGCCTTTTCGGCCTGCTCAAGCGCGCGGTCGATCTTTTGCAGTGTGCCCATCGTCGGTGTAAGCCTGCCGTTCTCGATGCGGTTCAAGGATTCCGCGGCGATGCCGGCGCGGCGAGCCAGCTCAACTTGCGTCAACCCGACTGCCCGGCGATCCCGGATGAGCCTGCGGGCCAAGCCAACGCGCATTGCTTCAAGCGCGGGATAGGTGCCATCAGGCAATCGTTTGGGAAGAGCGGGCAGGCCGCGTTCGTCGGCCATTCCCGCCCGACGCTCAAGTCGGCGGAAATCGCGCTCGTCCACGATGACGAAGCGCTTCCCCGCCAATTTCAACGTTTGCACGGTCATGGTCAATCCTCGTAAAACCCGTCGCGGTGGCCAAGCTTCTCGACGATAATCTTCTGTCCTTCCACCCGAAACTGCACGCGATAATCGCCGGTGCGGATGCGATAGTGTCCTGTTAGGTCATGCCTCAGTGGTTTCGCACCGCTCACGTCCGGCCAGTTCGCCAGGCGCTGAACAATCCCCACAACCCGCCCCTGAATCATACGCGGAAGCTTGTCGGCCTGCCTCAGCGCTTCGGGCGAAACAATTACCGTGACCGACCCCATATCATTATATCGATCGGATTGACTCAGGAGTCAAGATTTATGATGTTCTACCCGGCTGCCACGATAATCCGTCGGACTGCTTCCGCGTTTTGGTTGCGTAAATCTCAGTAACTCAGAGAGGGGCGGGAGTGCCAAGGCGGGCAAGGGCTGTGCGCCGCGCGTGGCTGTTGGGTGGAGGGCTCCCGCCCCAAGGGGCTGGGGCGGAACCATAGCCTGCATGACCCGGCTGGCAAAAACTCCCAACTACAATCAACAGCTTGTTAACCGTCCGGCCACCAAATCGATCCTGAGCAATTCCGAAGCACCGCAGCATGTTGCCCATCTTGACCAGCGCCGATTGGATGAGTTTGTTTGAACCTCCCCGTGGAATTTGGGCGCTGGTGCGCTTGCCGGGTCACGGTAGAGTTCCCCCATGGCTGCTGTTCTGGTTGTAGATGACGACGTGGACTCCCGTGAAGTAGTCGCCCGCTCCCTCTTCGTAAGGCGGGCCACCGGGTGCATTGCGTTCCCAACGGCCGCGAAGCGCTCGCCGCCCTCGCGGATGACACGCCCGACGTTGTGGTTCTCGACGCGCTGATGCCGGAAATGGACGGGGTGAGCTTCCTCGAAGTGATTCGCTGCTACCTGCGCTGGCAGAACCTTCCCGTGCTCCTGCTGACGGCGTATCCCGAAGGGATGCACATCCGCCGGGCGGTCGAACTCGGAGTCCGCAAGACGTTCCTGAAAGCCGGCTATCAGATGGAAGAACTGTTGGCCCTTGTGGAGGCCTGCGCCCAGTCCCGCGCGGCAGGGGGATCGGGTGAAGAGCGGCCATCCCGCGGGTTGTTCAACTGACGCCTTTCGATCTCCCGCCCGGCCAGAGGTAGTGAGGTGGCCTCTTATCGTGCCCGATCGGTGGCGGCAGGGGCGTTGACGATATGCTCCGCCGCCAATTGCGACCGCCACTGCGGCAGGTGGGATTCGATGAAGGGGATGAGATGCGGGTTGTCCACAGGGTCGTGGCCGTAGCAGCGCATTTCCGCAAAGGCCGCGGCCGGCGCGGTCCCATCCACCAGGATGCGGTAAGCGGCGATCACTCCGCCGGTCCGCTGCGCTCCCGACTGGCAGTGAACCAGTGCGGCCCTTCCCCCGCGGTTCGCCTCGACGATGGCCGCGATTACCTGAGGATAGACCGCCGGATCGCCCACGCCGTTGCCACGGAGCGTCAGGTTCAGTCGGCGCACGCCCAACTCAGCCGCCACCGACCGTTCGGCCCGGGCGTCAGGCGTGTCCTCCCAACGGCTCGACAGGTCGACAATCAATCCGATGCTGTTGCCGACCAAAGTCTTGCGAATCACGTGACGCGAGATCTGCCCGCTGCGAAACAGTTTCCCCGGTTCCACCACCCCGAAATTGAACGGGACAAAGCGGTAACGCAGCCCCGCGTACCATGCGATCGGAGCCGTGGCGCAAAGGCTCAGGACAAGACCCCACCCGACAATGCGGGCCCGCCACAGGCGAGTACGGCCCGGCGGCGCCGTCCCCGGCATCCGCGCAACCACGGCCGGCGTCGGACGTCCGTCGGCCGGGAAGTTGAGCTCGCAGCAGCCCATCGGCACCAAGCGACTTATAGTAGCACCTGGGCTGCGTTACTGCCACGGAATTTGGCGTTCAACGGTTTTAGTCAACTACTCGTCTCCCGCAACAACGTACCTCGACCCGCCATTATTGTTCCCGCGCAGAGTATATTTCTTCCGCGAAAAATACAAGGGGAATCATTGAATTGCGGAACCCTGCCGCGGCGCCGCGCTTCGCGCCAAAAAAGCGGCCCGGAGGCCGCCATTTTTGGGATTCTTGTCCCCGCTTACTTCGCGGCGACCTGCACGCTGGTGGGCGCCAACTCGAAAATGCTGACCACGTACCCGTCGTCCTTCGTCTCCTGGACCTTCAGCATCCCCTCCACGACGACTTCATCCGGAGAAAATGTCACTTCCTTTCCCTTGGCGCACTCGACGACGATGGTGTGTTGGACTTGCGGCGGCTGGCCGTAGCAGCAGCTAAACAAACTGGGCACCAGCGCGAAGCGGGTGACGTGCTCCGCCTGGTCCATCGGCATCATGAACCCACGCAGCCGGATATTGCTGCCGGTCAGCTTCGTGACGTCGGCGGGGATGCCGCCGCCCTTGTCCGGGTCGTACTCGAAGTTGCCCAGCTCCTTGATGGACATCACCAGCGTCTGCCCGGGCCCGGGCGGCTGGTGGGGCTGGCGCTGCGGCTGGGCGGGTTGAGTCGCGGCATCCGTCCTGGCCGCGGGCAGCGCTTTCTCACACACGCGAATCCTGTCAATGACGAGGGCGAGCTTGGCCGGCTTGTCCTTCAGCTCGTCGGCAACCCGTCGCAGCAGCGGAAGGGCGGTTGCGTAATCGCCTCGCTCAAATGCCCGCGCGGCGCGCTAGTCGAGTCGCCCCTGCGACGCCGGTTGCGTCGTCTGCCCCAACCCGATGCATACGACGCCGAGGAAACCGATCGATACCGCGATCAATTCATTCCGCATTGCGTACTCCCTTGGTCTTCACGACGCCACGAGGTTGGTAGCCACCGGGGTGCGATAAGCGGTCAGCGCCGGGACGAGGCCCGCCAGGCCGGCCAGTGCCACCACCGCCGCCAGGTAGCCCCACTCCTCGGGTCCCACCGACAGCCATCGTATTCCCTCGCCGACCAACGCACTCATATAGACTGACCCGGCAGCACCCAGCAGGTGGCCGACGATGAACCCGAGCAAACCCCCGAATAACCCAACCAGGACCGCCTCGGCGCAGATCAGCGCCAGAATGCGCCGCCGGGTGGCCCCCAGCGCCCGCAGGATGGCGATCTCCCGCCGCCGCGCCGACACGGAATTATAGATCGTCGTCATGATCGACGCCGCCGCGACTACTGTCACCAGCAGCGCGATCAGCAGCAGCACCTTGGCGCTGGAACTCAGAAACGTATCGAAGAATTCCCGCATGACCGACGCCGGGTTGACGGCCATCACGTCGGGCAGCAGGTTGAGGTTGTAAGCGAGCGCCTGTCCGGCAAACCCGCCCTCCCCGCGGCTGCGGACCAGGATGGCCGACAGCTCCCGGTCCTCTTTCGGCAACTGCAGGTCAATCGTCCCGTCAGCCCGCAGCTTAAAGTGCTGAACTTCGCCCTCGTCCGATGGCTTGGGCCGGGTCGCGGGGTTCTCACCGCGGCGAATCATCTCACGCTCGATCTCCGCCTTCGCATGCTCGAAGATCGTGTAGAAGCTGATCAGCGGGATGAACAGCACGCGATCGTTGGAAGTGTGCGTCGGCTTCATGATGCCGACCACATTCCACACCTCCTTGTGGATGTCGGGCGTCTCGGTGGGCGAGGGCATCCCGTGGGTGGCCTGGAACGTGTCAGCTACCCTCAGGCCCGTGAGGCGCGTCACGTCACTTCCCAGGACCGCTTCGAATTTGTCCGGATTGAACATCTGGCCGTCGGCCACCTCGAAGCTCTGGCCGGGGCGATACTCGAACCGGTGCTCCGGGTCGGCGCGAGACCCGTCATCCTTGTACCCGAACATGGACGGGAGCGTGCCGACGATCCGCAGCCCCTTGTAACTGTCCCCAACGCAAATCGGCACGACCAGCTTCGCGTACCGGCGGTACGCCGGCGAGTGCAGCAGGTCCTCGTACACCTGGTACTTGATGTTCCCGGGGCTCTTGTCGATGTGATAGACGGTATTGAGCGTAAGCTGGAGCGGCGAGCCTTTCACCCCCACGAGGACGTCGTACCCGAAGTCAGCCTGGGCGAAAAGCGACTGTCCCTCGCGGCGGAGGATCATGATCGCCACCGCCAGCGCCACCCCCAGCGTCACCGACAGCAGCGTCAGCCACGTCGACAGCGCCCGCTGCCGCATCTGCTTAATTACCAGTTGAATCGGGTTCATGGCGTCAGCCCCAGTCCTCACCCCACCCCTCTCCCGGAGGGAGAGGGGGAAAATGCCGCTTGAACGGAAACTTTCGTCTGCTCGACCTGCACGGCGTCCGCATTGGCCCGATTGATGTCAGCCAGCGTCAATACCCGCGGCAGTTGTTGTGCGATCGACAGATCGTGGCTCACTAGCAGCAGCGACGATTTCACCTCGGCGCACAACGTGCGGATCAGATCCAGCACCTGCTGGGCATTGCCCGGATCGAGCGCGCCGGTGGGCTCGTCGGCCAATACCAGCCGCGGGCGATTGGCCAGCGCCCGCGCCACGGCCACCCGCTGCTGTTGCCCCACCGAGAGCTTGGCCGGCTTGTAATGCAGCCGGTCGGACATCCCGACCTCCGCCAGCAGGTGCTGCGCCCACGCCGGGTCATGGCGGCGGCCGGTAAAGCTCATCCCCAGCAGCACGTTCTCCAGCGCCGTAAACCCCGGCAGCAGGTGGTGCGTCTGGAAAACATAACCAACGTGCCGCCCCCGGAACACGTCGCGTTGCGGCTCGCTGAGCCGCGCCACGTCCACCGTCCCGTCGGCCCCCAGCTCGAAAAGAATGCGGCCGCTGTCGGGGGTCAGGATGCCGGCAATCAGGTGCAGCAGCGTCGTCTTGCCCGACCCGCTCGACCCGATCAGGGCGACCTGCTCGGCGTCGGCCACGTGCAGTTCCTGCACGTCAATCACCGCCAGCCGGCTCCCATCCGGCGCCACGTATGCCTTCTTCAGTTGTGAGATCGCGATGCTCATCGGGAGCCGTCCTCGTTTATCAGCTCGTCGTCAAGTCCGCCGTTATCGTAGGGCGCGCAGAATAATGAGTGAGCGGAAACGATCTCACGTCGGTCGGCCTACGGCTTAAACGCGATTCCCCGCGCCGGGCTTGGCAGCGCCGAAATAGCTAATCAGCGCGCGACCACCCTGCCAACGTAAAAGTCCTCAGTGCCCGTCGAATATTCCCCGGTATCGTGGGAGTTTCGGAGGCATTGGTCCACACCCTCCTCCGGTACTCCGGGGGAGGGCCGGGGAAGGGGCGGCAGATCCGACCATCAGCCGTAACCCTTGGCCGCACCGACTGCCGCACACAAAAATGTTCCCACTTGCCCCATATACTAGAGGGTGCATTTGACGCGGCGCTCTTGAGGGAATCAGCCGACCAGTTGCGGCAGTTTATCGACCGCCTCCGCGGCCGACCTGCCGTCTGAGCCGCTGGAGCCTACACCGATAGCCTGACCCACGTGGGCCGGCGGTGTGCCAGCGCGTGCTTCGGCAGTTGAGCACCGAGAGCAGGCGACAACGCGGCGGCGCCGCTGGCCGCGCCAATGGTCCTCCCGTAATTCCGGGCCACGAGCACCAGGTCGTCGAAGCCGACGGAACCGTCGTTATTGAAGTCCCCATCCGCCCAGGTCGCGTTGGTCTTTCCATAATTGCGGGCGACCAGCACCAGGTCGGCGAAGTCGACTTTCCCGTCTCCGTCCGCGTCGCCGGGCAGGTGCGATCCGAATTCGCACGCACCGATGTCAACCGTGCCGTTGAAGATGCGGGCCAGGCCGCGCTGGTCGGTCAGAAGGGGCTTGCCGTCGGGGCCGATCGCCAGGGCGTTGGAGCC
>Ga0073928_10010689_pt1 | contig 10867 bp, 16 predicted proteins | sample PaiPotPPA55metaG_FD_76969 | JGI IMG/M metagenome (GOLD analysis project Ga0073928, IMG submission 76969) | Iron sulfur acid spring bacterial and archeal communities from Banff, Canada, to study Microbial Dark Matter (Phase II) - Paint Pots PPA... ...
GCCAATTGACCTCGCTGCTTGACCGGCTACTCTCGAAATGCCGGAGATCGCGTCACACCGAATTCCAACACCAATCGCGACGGCACCGCCCTCCAAACGAGTGGCCCTCAGATGCGTCGGACAAAACCCGGATCGGACAGTGTGTGTTTGATCAGAACAGTAGGGGCAGCGCGCCGCAGAGCATCCCGCCGACAAGCAGCATTAGCCATTCGACAGGTTTGAGCGACAGCAGCCTGCCTTCGCTCACCAGATAGGCCATCATCGCAGGCGCTCGCACTGAAAAATCTAGCATGGCTCCCACCATAACGAATCCCGGCAGTAAAAGCTGTAGCCGGCAGGTCACATACCGTTGGAATCGCGAGTATGGTTAGTTTGAGGAACGCGCGCGCCACCGAGCGCTGCCGCTTCGACGGGTCCCCTCCTTCGCCAAACTGAGGGTTTCTAGGGTCCCTCCCGGCTTTCAAATTGCCGCTAAAGACCTGGGCGCGGGCTATGACCACCCAGGGCGTTGTGGAAGCGCTGGGGATTTGGGGTCCCATACGGGGTCCCTACGCTCCCAGCGCAATAACTGTGCGCTTGGAGTAGGTCTTATTTGAACCGCACCACGCCTCTCTCGACGTGCTGACACATCGGGCATTCAAAAGTCCGAAGGTCATACCCTGGCTTCTCCGGCTCAATGCCCGCCAGATACATTTGCGCCGTGCATTCTGGGCACTCTGGTCGTACGATAGTAGGCGCGTTTGCAAGCGTGTATTCGGAAAACATCATTTGCGATCCTCCTGTTTACGGGCGGGAGCGCTACCGAACTCTCAGCCACCGACGCCTGACCGAGATTGCTGTCGGTGATGTGCCTCAATACGCTTTGTTCCTATGTGGAACTGTGCAAAACGGCTCACTTTCATGGACGATGGATAAGTCGCTCAGGCGAACGCGTACTCAGCGCCCAGAACCTCCTCAATGTCCAAGCGGCCTCCATCTGGCGGCTTGTTCGGCAGGCCCTTCGCGTTCTCACCCATGTCCTCACGAGCCCGTTCGAGCACTTGATCCAGCACATCGTTCTCCTCGTACATCCGAACGAACTCTTCCCGTATGATCTTGCGGAAACGCTCAGCCCGTAGAGCGTTGCGACCGGACTGGTGGTAGTCGGCGATCTGATCGGGTCGGGCGCTTCTAGCGAAGTACATGGGCGATGGGGTGCTGATCTATCCTTGAGGACCTAGGAGCACAGGACCTCAAGGGCATTGCGGGGCGGCATTCCTCTGTTCGTGGAGGAAATGACAAAAGCAGTGTTGGAGGCAGAGAGCGAGGACGACGCCCAGCAGACCGCTGCCGCAGTTCCGCCCTCTGCTCTAACGGTGCCAGCAAGCCTACACGCCTCACTGATGGCGCGGCTCGACCGGCTCGGCTCCGCTAAGGAGGTGGCGCAGATTGGGGCAGCGATTGGGCGCGAGTTTTCGTATGCCTTGATGGCTGCGGTAGCGCGCAAGGCGGAGGCCGACTTGGCATCGGCGCTCGACCGTCTCACTGCAGCCGGTTTGCTGTTTCGGCAGGGTGCGCCGCCGCAGGCGACTTATTTGTTCAAACATGCCTTGGTGCAAGATGCGGCCTACGGCACACTGCTGCGCGAGCCCCGACGTGCGCTCCACGCCTGTATCGCAGAAACTCTCGAAAGCCAGTTCGCCGAGCCGGGTCAGATTCAAAGTGCCGTTGACACCAGGAGAGTCTCGACATCCGCCGCAAGCTTGCGACGCAGCACCAAGACAACGCGGAGGCGCAGATCGATCTGGTCGTCAGCCTCTATAAGGTGAGCACGGTGGCCGATCCATCGCAGGCGCGAGCTGCGCTCATCGAGGCACTCTCAATCCTAAAAAAACTTTAGCAGGAGCAGAAGCTCACGGCGGCACAAAAGAATTGGCCGAATCTCTTCCGGGCCGCGCTGTCAAAGCTGCCTTGAGATGCTGGGGCAAGTTCTGGTCCCAAGCGTTGTTCAAGGATGATTTTGTGCGACTTCGTTGATTGCATGTGACATTCTCGACCTACGCTGGCGACCGATTTGTTCCACGCCCCTGCGCTTGCTCGACGTCCTCCGAGGACTTCCGCTCGTGATGCTCGACTGGCACGTGAGTGCCTTGGACGCCCAGGGATCGAACTAATCGCTCCCATCTTCGGTTCTCTATGTGCCAGTAACGCAAGAGACCACCTGGAGCATGTGTGACAGTTATTCATGAGGGCGCACACAAAGCGCCACAACTGGTCCTGCGCTGTTGTTGCATGAGGCCGTTTCGACTTCCCCATTTTTTGAGATGGCTACTGTTCCACCCGGGCATATTACCGAAGCCAGCGTTTCGCCTGCACCGCACGCCAGATCACATTTGCTGGCGGAGTCACACGCATCTTGCCTCACGACATGTAGGCCTGCTGACCCGGTGGCACCTGCTTGGCCAGCGGGACCGGCTGGACTCGGAGCGCCTGGTTCGCCCTGAGCGCCTTGCGGCCCTTGTTGCCCCGGCGCGCCTGGTTCGCCCTGAGCGCCTTGCGGCCCTGGTTGCCCCGGAGCGGCTGGTTCGCCCTTAGCGCCTTGCGGTCCTTGTTGCCCTTGCGGCCCCGGGGGGCCTTGATCGCCCTTTGCGCCTTGCGGCCCTGGAGCGCCCTGCTCGCCGTTTGCTCCTTGAGGCCCTTGCGGCCCCGGAGCGCCTTCGCCCTTTGCGCCTTGAGGCCCTGGGGGTCCCTCTTCGCCCTTAGCACCTTGCGGTCCTGGAGGACCTTGCTCACCCTTTTGAGGTCCGGGGGAGCATCCCGCGAGCCAGACAGCTCCAACAACAGCGATAATTGCTATTGATACGCGCATGATTCCCCCCGCCATTTGTAAAGGAAAAGGTTTCACCGCTTGATGGCTCTGTCAATGCGCCAATGGGGCGACGCTCGGAGAGGTTCAGAAAAAATGCCTTCCATAACAGATCGCATTTTCGCGCTCGGTCAATTATTCCATTTCACCAAGCAGGCGGTGGACAGCGCGCTCTTGCTAAGCTCAGCGGAGCCGCCTTCGACAAGGCCTACATCGAAAATGAGGTCGCCTACCACATGGACGTAATAGCAGCGTCAACAAAACTGGTTGATCGCCGTGGCAGGGAAGATTACGTCCATGTGCCTGAATTTTGAAAGGGCGACACTATTGTTTACAGGACCACTCCCCAGAATGATTGAATTTGCAGCCTTGGACCCCGAGTTTCTTTTCCACGATTAGGCGCTCTTCGCATGCCTTGTTTGTCTTCTCGTCGTCGCCAGCACCGCCGCGGCACGATTCATTGAGGGCCTTCCATTGCTCAATGAGATCAGATGCCTCCTCGAAAATCGGATCACACTCGTGAAACGGTCGGGCGCCCCGCGCCTGCACAGCGGCTTCGATAGGGCAGGCCGCAATGACCGGCCGTAGTGCTTCCGCGGTCTTTACTGCTGGGAATACCAGGACTGCGCTGCCATTAGTATGTTGGCTTCTAAGAGTTAGCTGTAGCGAAATCCTTTTCGCTGTAGCGATCGCTTTGTAGGTACTTTGGCTCACGCCAACCCAAGCTATGCCGGAACCGAGTTGAGGCGTCCACTCAGCAATTATCGGCTCGTTGTCGTCCACTCTCAGGATAACCGCAATACGATCGCTGGCCTGGTAGCGATATCGGATTTGTAAGTGCATCATCGCTCGACCGCGCTCGCATCTAAAACCAAATACGGCTGCGTCTGATTTGCTTTCTATGCTCGCCAGTATCCGCGGCTGATCCGTGATCGGGTCTTTTTGCTCAAGTACATTCCATGAGCCAATCTGGCGCTCGACTGCCACTGCCGGTGTGGCCAGTGCGGCAACAACAGCGGGGGCGATTAGATATTTTTTCATTTAGAAGTCACCTGGTTCTATAATTGAACGCGGCAGTCAGTGCGATTGACGAGGGAGTTTTTGGTATTGATCTCACCATAAGCCGTTTGGCCTGGGAGGACATTTTGAAACCACGCCGTTCCTGATCCCACCAGCTCATGTCGTGAAAGAAACCGCACTCGGCAAAAATTGATTTGAGTAACATGGTCATGTTGTTTTTTACTGCGAGGAGCTGCGTTGTATAGTCGCCATCGTGCATCTTTCCTTTAGCTAAGTCGACGTTATCGGCCATAGCTGGCGCGGCCAGTGTGGCGACGAGGGCAGTAGCGTCACGCATTCCTTCATTAGTTAGACTCCCCTTTCTGTTGGACTCGCTCGAATCGGCAGGCCGCAGACCGATCTGAAATTGGCATGCCCAGCCGACTCTCGCCTAACGCCGCGATGGACGCCAACCTGCCACTTGAGCTTCCTGCTCGGTGCAAAACCAGCGCTTTCCGGGGACCGTCATATTAATTTTGGCGTAATCCAACCTCGATTACCTTGTCCTTGAAGAGGGCCCCGAGTCGCATCGTTACCGGGCGAGCGCAAGGTGTTGGGGTCATTGAACTGTACGGCCTTGTTTCCGTTGCCGTTCTAAAGACGTGGCCCTTCGTCGGTTCGCCGCGGTGCAGCGATATTTCCGGAGTTGTTGCGATGAAAAACTCCGTTTTTGCGAACGAACAAAATTTTCCAGACGCGCTGGTGCGCTCATCTCAAAATTATGTGGGGGGTCACATGATCGGTCTGATTTCCAACAGGCAGCCGTCGTAAGTTTTTTACTTGGACATTCTCGACGTTTGTTGTGGACGCCCTTGAGGCAGGGTTGAAAGGCCGACATTCGTTCTGCATTTAGCCAGTTCGAGACCTATCTCGCCTGACGCTGCGACGTGGCATGTGACCGCACGCTCTTGAGCGAGGCGGCCGACGGCCATCGTCAAATTTCGGCTGGTACCTAAAGCTCCCGATCAGACGACCCTAGCTCTAACAAGAATTCTCGGAACCTAAATTAGTAGGGACTCGCGCTCGATGTTGACGGCATTCAACCGAGCCTCGGCCGCGGTCGAGGCCAGCATTCACCCTTCCGCGGCATCAATGACGCCGGCTCTGCCATCCGCTGAGGTTGAGGCCGCTGCGGCCTACGCAAGAGCCGAAAAGGCTCCGGCCACGCGACGGGCGTATAACTCGGACTTCGATCTATTCTGCGCGTGGTGCAGCGAGCGCAGTGCCGTCCCGCTTCCCGCCGCACCTGAAACGATCGCCGCCTTCTTAGCTTTCGAGGCTGCCCGTTGCATCAAGCCGGCGACCATTGGCCGCCGCCTCGCTGCACTTGGTTACGCCCACAGGCTCGCGGGCAGTCCACCACCAACCGACGATGAGCGCGTCCTTGCCACGCTGCGGGGCATCCGGCGCTCGAACGGTACCGCTCCGTTACGCAAGGCGCCCGCTACCGCGGATAAGATTATCGCCATGGCCCCTATCGGGCGTGAGCGGCTGTCCGACATTAGAGATCGGGCAGTGCTTTTGGTCGGCTTTGCCGGGGCACTCAGACGATGTGAATTGGTCGGCCTGAATGTCGATGACATTGAGGAAAAGGCCGAGGGATTGCGGATCAATATCCGCCATAGCAAGACCGATCAGGAAGGCCGCGGTGAGGTCATCGCAATTCCCCGCGGGTCAATCGCATGCCCTGTAGTCGCCCTAATGACCTGGATTGCCTCAGCCAGCATCACCGCGGGTGCCGTTTTCCGCCCCGTCACCAAGAACGGACGAATACTAAGCACCAGGCTGACAGACCGGAGTGTGGCCAAGATCATCAAAACCCACGCCGCTCGTGTCGGCCTGGAGCCAGGTCAATTCTCTGGACATTCCTTGCGCGCCGGATTTCTAACATCGGCCGCAGCTCGTGGTGCTTCGATTTTCAAAATGGCCGACCAATCAAGACACAAGTCGATGCATGTTCTCCGGAGCTATGTCCGAGATGCAGAAGTTTTCCGCAATCACGCCGGCGACGGCCTGCTTTAGGTTAGGCGCCCGTCCCGACCGATGTTGTTCTTCGGTTCAGTATCCCCCGCGCGCGCAGGTGCGCGCGTTGGACGCCTCCATATCGGTATAACACCGACATCGTGGTGGCTGGCAACCGGATCGCCGTGAGCCGTTAAGCCCACAACGTAATTAATGAAGTGAATTCGAGGCACCAAAAATGAAAGATAATGAATTCCCGAACGCGCTGAGCAATTGGCGCTACCGTGTCGAGCCCGACAAATCTGTAACAGCCCTCAATACGGAAAACGGGGAACAATGCCGCTTTCCCGATTGGGCTGCATTTTGGAAACGAGTGGGAAGCACTGCTGTTCCCCTCAATGAGGTCGCTCGCCGACCACAGCCCAGGCGCACCTCAACGGAAATGACAGCTCGTGGCCGTCAAAAGCTGTAACAGTGGCGCCACCTGCGGCATCATTCTCTGGCGATGATAAAGGCATCCAGATCGCCAACCGTCGCGTCCAAGTCGGAACATGGGCGGTAACCGTTGCTCGCAGACGCCAAACGCAACGGACAGTTATCTCCGTATGTCACTCGACGCTATGGCGCGGGGGAGCTGCCAAGCGGGTGCATCCGAGCCGACGCGCCTGGCACCGAAATTCAAGTAGTGAAAGATCAGGTTGGCAGCGGTGTAAACCACGTTTGTGTTCGGCTGCCGCAACGGGTTGATTGTCTATGGGTAGACGCCTTCGCGATCGAAACAAAGGACGACTGGGCGCACGATCAGCGGAATCCAAATAGCGACGTCGCCCTCCAGCAACAACGGCAGAGACACGACAATTGCGTAAAGGTGATCGCGAGCCTTGATCGCAATCCTAACGTCAAGCGATTGGCACCATTCAACGAACTGTTGCCGACTTACTCGCACCGATTTGATGCGTCCGGCACGCCAGATATTACAATAAACTGCGGCGTGCCACCGACCGATATGATCGTCAGCCTGGATGCGCCGAAGCCCACGCCACAATTCATGTCGTTTTTCGGCGCTCTGGCGCATGACGTGACTGGCGTTGACGGCAGCGCGGCCATCGATGGGGCGCTCCGCTGCTACGGGAGCGCCATACAGCTAAAAGGCGCTTCAGATCATCTATTTGAGGGCCAACCGGAGGAGACGGCGAGTTTGCATCTCGATTGCCGCGTTGGAGAAAACTTTATCTCGCTGGGGGTCTACCGGCCGCATTAAGGTTTCAAAGGTCAGTATCCGCCTCGCGCGCGCGCGTTGAGCACACTCCAAAACGCCGTGAAACGGTCGACGAGGGCCGCATCGATCCGTCTCGATACGGAACGGAACGGGAAGATGGCGCCTCAATCGGTGGAAAAATAGTGGACTTTGTTCGCTTCCCGTTCCGCGTTAATTCGCAGGCATGAGCGAGCGTTCGTCCGACGAAGAAACCGCCGATGCACTGTATGCCGATGAGCGCAACTTCTACAAGATCGAGAAGTGGACCAGGGAGGGATCGCGCGTCGACCAGATGCTCTATGCCGGCAATAACCTCGACAACGCCCGCGCGATTTTTGCCGCGACAATCAAGCACCGGCCGCGCGTGCGATTGACCATCCGGCAGCGCAGCCGCGTGCTGGAGCAGTGGCCGCCGACAGCCGGCAAATTGTGACGCCGACATAACGCAGACGACGATGTGCCGCCGTCGATAATGAGGTGATTGAGATTAGAACCGGAATGCAATCAGCGCGGGTTTGCGCCGCCGTCTCATCAGTACAACAGCTCTATGCTGTGCCGTATTGCTTTTCTTCGCGTGGTTTCCCCACCCAATCCTCTAGGCGTTAGGTTCTTCCTAGCGAAATGCGCCGACGGTCGAAGTCGTTCGGCTTGGCGAGCGCACGGCGCCCAATCTGCGCCAGCTTGACCGTCGCCAAAAAAGCCGCTCGATGCTCTGCGCGCGGGGCGCTAACTGTCCTCGAAGCGCTTTTCGCGGCCACACCAGAGGAGAAACTTCACCGGTCGGCGAGGGCAATGGCGGCGTTCGAGGAAAGTGTCGTCCCCACGACCGTCGCGGTGGCAGCGGTCACTAAGGCAAACACCAAGGTCGTGAGAATGAACAGCTTCTGCATGGCAACCCCCCGATGACTGGACTGTTTATGCCGATAAGCTCGGCTATTTCCTGTGATAGCTATCACAGGATTACCGTTTCGGCGCCGACCGGGTTATCGGTATTGCTGTCCTAGCTAACATTCGGATCAGAAGGGATTCCAGGTAGGGTTCGGCGTGAATTTGAGATAGCCGAGATTGGCACCGAGGCGGAACCCGACGCCCGAGCGGATCGGTACGACCACGATATCGTTCGTTATGAGCGCCGTCATGCCGAAGCCGCCAACCAAATAAGCCGAGCCGTCTAGGCCGCCGAACCGCTCGAAAATAGCTTCGGTTCGCGGCAGGTTGTAAACCAGCATCATGGTGCGGGCGCCGTCGGCACCGGCATCGAAGCCCAGTGTCGGCCCCTGCCAGTATACGCGCATGTCGCCAGCGTTCTTGGTATAAAGCTTCCCGTCGCCATAACGTAGCCCGCCAATAAAGGCGCCGCCCGCTTCTTCGCCGAGGATGTAGCCATTCGGTAGCCCCCATCGGCTCACCGCTTTCTCGATGACCGAGGCTAATCCGCGCGAGATGCTGCTGAAGAAATGTTGACCTGCATCGACGATCTCATCCGCAGAAAATTGGTCGGTCGACGGCGGCTGTGTTGGTATCAACGGCGCGGGCTGGATGGCCACCGGAGTTGGCACAGTCTGCGCCGCGGCCGGCGCCGCTTCGAGGCCAGCAACAAGGAGAGCGACTACAACGAGCCGCAAGGCACAATCCATGGAATGCACCGCCGTTAACTCTGGCCTACACGCGACGCGCCCCAACGCTCACATCTTGTCGCGGCCAGGTAAACGGACCGTTATACTCGTTGTAAGGCAGCGCTAACCCACAGGGATAGCAGTATCGAGCTATGGGAACGAGGTCAGTGTCTCGTCCGACTGCTGCCCGCTCCGAGCCCGAAATGGAAGTTACCCTCCGTAGGCTCAGACGAACCGGCAGGGGATTAACGTAGTGATCTTCGCCGGCCTAACGTGCAATCTACTACACCGCCTGCAATACTAAGCCGTGCCCTGCGCCATTAGCCTGTCGGTTTAATCCGGCGGACGACGCGTGCACCCTGCCGCACCTCAAGGTCGCGACCATCAAGCAATTGCTTGGCCAGTTGAATAGCTTCCTGATCATTGTCACCGGTAACGATTTGCGTTGGCCTCGCGATGCGATCGCTGGCGAACAACGTGTAAATCCGATAGTGCGACATGCTGCGCTTCCCTATCTCAGGCGGGAGCATTATCGAACTCTCAACCACCAACGCCTGAACAAGGACGCCTGTCGGTGATGTAACAAGGTACTATTTGCTAAGCGAGTGGCACTGTGCAAAACGGCTCAGTTAAGCAAACACGGCAGCGCCTCGCCGAGCGTGCCCGTGGCGTTACTCAAACACCTGCACCACGAGCGAAGCCGAGATCACGTCCCCCGCGGCGATAACGCCGGCAATGGCCCGCCGCAGCGGCGCCCGTGCCCGTTCGTAGGTCATGAAGCCGCGACCTCGCGCGCTCGCGGCCTCCCGCCGGTATTCCGCATTGAAGAACGTCATGGTGCCGGACCGACGCGGCTGATTGCCGGCCGCTTCTCCTCCACAATAAATTTCAAGATCAGCGGAATAGAGGTGAGCAGTTCTGCTCCGTAAGCGACGGACGAGGATTTTATAGATTATCGGGGAGAAATAGGAGACCGAAATGAATGTCGTTCAGCCTATTCGCGGCGAAAAGGGCGCAACGCCAATTGGCCTGAATGCCGATTCACATGGAACAGAACACCGGGCAATCGTCGATACCCACCGGCACCCTGTCGGACCCAAGCTCCGAGACAAGATGGCCCAGTCAGGCCTGTTCGACTTCAAGAAGCCGTTCCCGCAGACCAACGCTCAGGACCTCTTCGGTTATCGGACTTTCTTCGATCTGGACTACGCCATGCCCATGCAGCGCGAGGGCGGCGTCACCCTCAGCATCGCCAGCAATGGCGGCGAGGTGGACTGGATTTCGCGGGACCTGCTTAAAGTCAGCACGGGTGATGCCCTCAAGTTCTTGAACGACGAATACCTAGAGATCAAGGATCGCTTTCCCGGCGAGTTCGAGCTGATGGCCAACGCGCACGCGCTCGAAGAGAGCTGTCGGCCGGTCGTCGAGGAGATGATCAGCAAGGGGGACGCCAAGGCGATCGCCGTGGCTTCCAGCTACGGTGACGGCTCGGATCGCGTCTTCCTCGACAGCCCCAAGGCTGAATGGTTGTGGGAGTTTGCGGAAGCGAATGATATCGTGGTCCACATTCATCCACCGATGGTGTCGCTCGGGCATGAGTCGCTCATGCTGTACCGCCTCAACGAGGCGGTCGGCCGTCCCTTCGATTCGACCGTCAACGTTGCCCGGATGATCGGCTCTGGCGTGTTTGACCGCCACCCAAAGCTGCAGGTGTTGGTCGTCCACATGGGCGGCGGACTCGCGTCGATCCTTGGACGCCTCGATTTCAATTGGCACCTCAACTACGACGGGATCCCCAACCCGCCGGCCGGCAGGCCTTACACGAACCTGCGGAAGCCATCCGAGTACTGCAAGACCAACATCCTGGTCGACAGCATGGGGTTCAGTTCTCTTGGGGTGCGAGCCGCGGTTGAGATGTGTGGCGTGGACCGAGTGGTGTTCGGCACCGATTTCGGTCCAATACCGTACGGGGTCAAAGAGCATGTGCAGATCGTCGAGGACGTGCTTCCCAGCCCGGCTGACCGCGACCTCGTGTTCTGGAAGACAAGCAACAGAATATTCCGCCTGGGCCTATTCGTTACCGATCTCATCACCCTTTAAATCTTCCGTCGAAGGTTGGTTTTCAGC